>Ga0247840_10000277_pt1 | contig 107235 bp, 137 predicted proteins | sample LaCruzMarch2015__FD_192404 | JGI IMG/M metagenome (GOLD analysis project Ga0247840, IMG submission 192404) | Freshwater microbial communities from meromictic Lake La Cruz, Castile-La Mancha, Spain - LaCruzMarch2015_17m | ecosystem: Environmental > Aquatic > Freshwater > Lake | place: Spain... | reverse complement strand
GCCTTCTCAACATCTACTTTTGCAGAAGCTTCATTTATTGGCTTAACCAAACCAAAGTATCTTCCAGCGTCTTCTGCCATTAATTTTCTAATATCCATTTATATCCTCCTTAGATTATGTAACCATTGTAAATAATGTAACATAACTATTTATGTTTTAGTTGGTGCGAAGAATACTCTTCAGCTGTTTTAAGGTGGATACAGCGTTCTCATGCTTAATAGCTATACCTCCATTAGCGACCCAATCATTGCAATTTTTATCATAGTCGTCAATTAAAATACTATTGCTTGAAGCGTACTTACCCTTTTCAGCAGTATCTAATAGGATAGCTTGTTGAGCATATACAGGACCAAGATACTCAACAATCCATTTTATCTTTCCTGGAAGAGCTCCAGGAAATCGATTAGTAACACTTATTACTATAAATTGAAACCTTTTTAAAAAATACCACATCACTCCAAAATCAGACATCGGTTTAAGGTTAGTCCAGAAAGTAACATCTTGCTCTTTGAACCAGTACTCTATATCTTCACGAGAATATTTTTGCAGCAGTTCAGTATGAGTTTTTACTCCAAAATAATCATTGAGGGGACCACTTAGATCAACTAATGTGTCATCCAGATCAACAAATATTTTAAACTTCTCACTATATTTTTTCTCTTTGTATGGTCCTCTTTTTTGACCAGTACCATCATGCGGTTTTTTATTCAACATTATTATACCTTTTCAATGATACACATTTGATGATGAAAGTGCATCGATTTAACATTTCCTTGACCAAAATCCATTTGTTTAACTAATGACATAAAACAGTTATTCATATCTTCACGATTATTATTGTATTGAACATCAGGTCTATTATAATTCATACCAGGCCAACTTGCTCTAACATTATATTCTTCTAAGTTTAAGTATGATGTTTCTAAATCTTCAATTATATAATATCCTCCACTTTTTACTTTGGGGAAAAGGATATCAAACGACTTTAACGTAAGTTCATTGACGTGAGATGCATCATCTACAATAATATCTATGCTATCATTTCTGAAATAAGTGTTAAGAACTTCTTTACTATCTTGACTGCACATGTACGTAAAAATTCTATCTTCTCCAGAAACCATACTATGTGGATTAATATCTACACCATATATAACACCATTTTGAAAGTATGTTTTCCACATCCTTAAACTATTGCCATCAAGAATACCCAACTCTAAAAGAGATATATTGCTGTTTCTCATGTGCTTCAAATAATAGTCATAAACATCTAAATAATTTTTACCACTATATCCCATTCTGTATTTAGCGGTATTAAATTTTGCAGCTAAAAGAGATAATTCTGAATTCATTATATATTTCCTTCCATTTTTGTCAGAAATTTGACAATTATATCTTGTATATTATCATTATATTTAAGTCTGATTAACTTTATATTATTAGTTATACAATAATTATTTTTTATAATATCTCTACCAACAATGTTTACTATTTAAGTGAGCTACTGGAGTTTGATTAAACTTTCCGTGTTTTGGACAAATAATGCAAACCTTCTTAAAACAATTAGTATATATTACACAACTATAATCATATACATTATCATGAATTTTATTTGCTTTTTCTATAAATATTTTATTGTTATCAAATTTATTATTAATAGCACATTTAGGACACCCTTGTTTTGCACTAATATGATTATTTGATGTTTGCTCAAATACACCATGCTTCACACAAACAATTTTAATTTTCTTGTTGCTGTGTTCATAATTAACTTTAGAATAATCATACAAGTTTCCGTGTATTTTTCTTGCTTTTTCAATAAATTCTTCTGTTGTAAGCTTCTTCATAAGAACCTCCACATAGGATAAAAGTGAGAAATAGAAGTAATCTTTGATGTGGCAAAGAAACGGTGTCGACTCCGCTGTCCTTCTTATTTCTACTATTTATGTTTAGAACTATTTTATACCTTCTGAAATATTCTTACGTGCATGCACGCTAATAGTTCTTCAAATTGTGGGTTGTTTTCTAAAGCATCTCTTGTGGCTCTTGACACATCTTCAAGTCCTGTGAATAAAGTTTCTCTCTTATGAATTGGGTCATAAAGATGAGGGAAGTTCTTAAAGTTGTTTGTGTCGTCAATTACAAGTAATCCACCAGATTTTAATTGGGCTGCATAGACGTTCATATCAAAGAAAGCACCATTATACGAATGATCACCATCAATGAACATTAGATCAACCTTACCAAATGTTTTAACCTTTTCTACAACTGAAGGAGTCTGAGATCGTCCATCAATAATATCAGTGTTATCACGTGTTATGTTAAGTGAATCAAACAATCTAATAATATCAGGCATTCTATCTTCATTGTTATTAAATTCTGGATCTCTTAATGGTGTTACTCCAATTATTTGAACATCTCTATTAGTTCTTGTAGCTAAAGCTTGAACCAGAGAAATAATTTGACCCTTATAAATTCCGATTTCAAGGAATTTAAAATCTTTTGGCATTTCATCAACACAAAGCTTGAAAATATATTGAACACATCTATCACCGAAAGCAGTTATAGTAGCATCATTTTCAATAAACTCTCTGTGTTTACGAAGCAGCTCATCATGCCAACATAGTTGTCTAAAAGCACAAGTAATGCCTAAGTTGTAGTAAGGAGTATCTTCATAACTTTCTGACCATTTTAATAAATCATATTTTAAATTCATTTATTTCTTCCTAAAAAATGTTAGGGTGCAAATTGTTTTAATGTACTCTAATCGATCGTCAAATATTAGTTCATCTGCAAGTTTACTTGGACCTTCCCAGAAATATAAACCGCCTCTATTCATTGCTGAATCATGAAGCGATATAATTCCACCAGGCATTACACATTCATACCATTGTTCAAAATCTTGTTTAACATCATTGTATAGATGTGAACCGTCAATGAATAGATAAGAAATAGGATTATTCCAGCTCTTTACAACATTGAAACTATAATCTTTTATGAACGTAAAGTTAGAGCAACCAATTGTATTATTTTTAATTGCCCATTCATTTCCAACTAAAGACTTATTACAGCTATCAGGTATAAGTGGATCTATTCCAAACACCTGTATAGATGGATTAGCTCTTGAAAGTAAACCACTTGTGTGACCAAGAAGAACTCCAATCTCAACAACACATCCTTCTTTTAAATTCTCAACTACATGTATGTGTGCAGTCTCTTCAGCTTTAGGATCTCCTACACTATAATGTTTTTGTTCAAAATTCATTTAAACCCCTCTATTATCTTTATCATCTCTTGTTTTATATTTTGTTTGTAATTAATTCTCATTAGATTAATATTATTTTGTGCACAATATATTGTCTTGATCAAATCTCTGTAAACAACTTCTTCATATTCTTCGATTGTTAATATATGATTAACCAAATAAGATCCTACACCCTCTTTGAAATGTTGTTTTCCATCAAACTCTATACACGTGTTGTAATCTGGTAAATAAAAATCAAATCTTAATTTATAATTAGTTTTTGGATTTTTGCAATCATTGAACGTTTTTTGCAGCACAAATTTAATATTAATTTGATCTAAAATACTTTTTATATTTTGCTCACCTTTAGAATTTTTACATACAGGACAGCCACATCCCCTTAAATGAAGAAGTGGACTCTGAGTGAAAGATCCATGTTCATAGCAAAAGATAGTAACTTTATTTCTAATATTTTTATATATAGTATCACTATAATCATATTTATATCCATGAATTTCAATAGATTGTTTTATAAATGCTGCTGTATCTCTTATATTACCACCTATTTTTTTACAGCGACGACAACCTCTTTTTGATCTAATATGGTCAACAGGAATCTGCCAAAATTCTCCATGTTCTGGACAGATAATGCAAACTTTTGTGTGGTTATTAACATAATTCACTTTAGAATAATTATATTTATTACTGTGCACTTGTAACGCTATCTGAATAAATTTATTGGTTGTCAAAGAATACTTATTGTGATAATAATCATATACACATTTTTTACAACCACCACCCTGTATATGTATATTGGGTGTTTGATCGAATACACCGTGTATAGGACATATAATTTTTACTTTTGAAACAGAGTCAATATACTGAACTAAAGAATAATCATATCTATTGTTGTGTACTATAATAGCTTTTTTGACAAAATCGTCTGTAGTGTGTTTACTCATAGTTGAACCTCCATACTGGTTTAAAGTGAGAAATGTAAAGTAATCTTCGGTATGGCAAAGAAACGGTCATGACTCCGCTGTCCTTTAACATTTCTAATATTTATAATTCATCGATGGTGCCAAATTATTTGACCGTAGTTGCTGTTATCATAAAGATGTCTATGATTGTTGCCGTATTCACTTGGATCAGCGTGTAATTTAATATCATTATGTTTAGCTAAAATTGTCAACACTGATTGATCATGTCTATGATCTTTAAACTCAGGAAGGTTTGGTAGACCACATGTATTGGGTTTATCTGTCAGTACATCTTCGTTGCAGCACCATTTTAAATATTTTTCAACGAAAGTTATTGATCGCTCACATCTTTTATATAATTGAAAAGATGCTGTTATAAAATTTGTATTGTGATATTCAATTGTGTTACCCCACATATAATAGAAGCAATCTCGTTTAGTATATGATTTTAGAGGTATTCCATTCAACTCAAATAAAACAATTTCTTCTCTCAAGCATGTGTCGACAAGAGGCTGTATAGAATTAATGAATGTAGCTCCTGAATCACTATACATTACAACATCACCATCATTCACCTGTAATAATGTTTGAAGTATTATATAAGGCTTCCACAGCCAATATCCACAGCCTCTTGGTTGATCAAGAATATGTTTATACTTTCTATAAAATAAAGGAAACATATTAGATGTATATTCAACACAGTGATCAAACCCACTATTTAGTCCACTTTGAGAATTGACTTTTCTTCTCTTCTCAAACTTTTCATTTGCAAAATTGATTAAAAACGTTTTCAATCTAACTCCTAATAATACTATGGCTGATTGGGAGAGGTATATAAGATACTTTATTAACCTGCAAGTGATGAGTGGCCATAGTTTCTCCAACTAATCTAACTCCATCATGAACCCAATAATTATCAATATTTGGAAATACGCTTGAGTATACATCAATATTTTCAGATGTTCCAACAGCAAACTGATCGTTAAAATATTTTGGATCTGGACAATTATCTGGAACATATACACTTGATCGAGCCATTTGCTGTAAAGGAAGCAGAGTTTCAATAGCCCAATCAGTTCTAATTTTAATAACCCAATCATATTTGAAACTATTTACACGTTCATACTGTCTTTTTAGTTCATTAGCCATCATTATTGAATAGAATTGACTGAAAGTTATAAAGCTGTATTGTCTGCCTTTATTAGATTCATATGATCGCTGTAAGTTATTATCCCAAAATTTCTCTGGTTCAAATATTGATAGTTTGGGGTTATATATATGCTTTAGAGCTTCCATTGTATGAGGTTTGATGTTATCACTAATACCATTATTCCATGGAGCACATGAATACGGTTTTCCAACATGATCCTTATCATACCAAATATGCATAAATACATCTGGTTGAAAAGGTTTAATTATACAATTATTAATGTACACAAAACCTTTTTCAAAAAAACGTGGTTGACCTGAGATACAAAGAGCTACTCTCATTTAAAACTTTCCTTGTTCACAATATTTGTTTTTTGAATTGTTTAAACTTACATTCAGATGAATTACTTTGTAAGGAATGTCTCTAAATTCTAATTGACTTCTTACTAATTGATGTGGATTAAATACTTTATTGACACTTAATAACTCTTCAAGGTTGTATATGACAGAATGATATTTAATTAAATTATCAATTGATCCTGCAAAAAAGATATCTCCAAGTGTTCCTCGTTCAGCATAGTTGTCACACACATACAAATAACCTTTATCATAATTATCAATAAATGGTAGTGATGAATTAAACATTAAATCTGGACGTGTTCGAATCACCAAATCGTACCCATAAATACATTCACTAACTTGTTTACAGTGATCTAAACAATTGTAAGCTTTCCAGTACATTGAATAAAAATTTTTCAACCTATAATACCATTTATCAGCATCAATATATTTTGAAAATAAATTAGCATACTGTGTAAAATATGAGTCTTTTTCTGAAAAAGAGTGGACTTTTAACACTACTGGATCATATAAATGTCTAACATTATCTTCATTAACTTTTCCAGACTCATCAAAACCCAATTCATTTAAACTAACTTTCTTACTATTCAACTCATCATTAGTTAGCTGTTTCCAGTATCCAAGAGTATCCCATGTACTAATAAAAACATCAGCCTTTAATGGATCTATTACGTATTGTTTAAGAGATGGAAAACATTGTTCATATGAGCGCATGTGCCCTGAGAGGCATAAAGCCACAGATTTAACCATTATGTATATAATCCTTTATTTTTTGTTCAATGAGTTCATTATTTTTAATTCTAATTAAATTTATATTATTGTTAAAACAATACACATTTTTCAACTCATCTCTATACTTAATGCTTCTAACATAATCATCTGTTATAACAAACTTACCATTCATCTTAAATCCACAGTTAAAATGTTGTTCACCGTCAAACTCTATACACATATTATGATCTGGTAAATAAAAATCAAATTTAAGTTTTCTATTCGTTTTAGGGTTTACACATTTATCAAAAGTTTTTTGTCTAATATAACTGATAAAGTTATCATCCAAAAATTTTCGAATTTTTCGTTCTCCATGAGATTCTTTACACTTGGGACATCCATTGCCCGCTAAATGGTTTGTTGGTATCTGTTCAAAAACACCGTGCTTTTTACACACTATAATTATTTTTTCTATATTGTTTATATAATTAACTTTTGAATAATCATATAAACAGCCATGTACACTTTTAGCATCTGAAATAAACTCCAAATTGCTTTTTGGCTGATTTTGCTTATTATGTTTTATTGCACATTTTTTACAACCATTTCCATTTAAATGGTTGCTCGGTGTTATCCAAAACTCTCCATGACATGTACAAATAACACAAACTTTTTTGTGATATTGTGTATAAGCAACTTTCGAATAATCATAAGTGTCACCATGAACTTTTTTACATTTCAATAAAAAATCTTGAAGAGATAGAGTTTTTGTACATTTCACACATTTGCAATCTATACTGTGTTTTTCAGGATGATTATGAAAATCCCTTTTTCTTATCAAATAGCACTGAGGACACCCATTTCCTTTGTAGTGACATACTGGAGTTTGCTCAAACAATCCATGCTTTTTACAAATAATTTTAACTTTAGTTGAAGTGTTCACAAAATCAACTAATGAATAATCATACTCATTGTTATGAGCAACAACAGATCTATTAATAAAATCACACAACGACATTTTTTTACTCATAAATACCTCCTTTAGAAAGTATTTATATTTCTACTATATGACCACTTAAACACAACGCTACCTTCATTCTTTAACTCCAGATAGACCGACATTACGGTCCAAGTTGACGGCAAAAGCCGTCAACTCTCCATTTGGTTTCTTATCATTAATTAAAATTCTTGGTCCGCCACCACACCCCATAACCAATTGATCCCAATATAAACCGAAGCTTTTTAATTTGGCTTCGGTTTCAGCTCTATAACACTCTTTTCTTCCAGTTGTGAGAATGATTTTAGTACCTTCATGTTCCCACTCATCAAACTTTCCTTTAACACCAGGAAGAATATCAGCTGACTTAGTTAGGTCTAATTGAATGCTCATACCCATACCAAAGTTAGTCCATATAGTACCATCTATGTCAACAAAGACAGTTTTAACTCCGTGCATGTTAATGACTCCCTGTTGGACGAACTGGAGTAGAAAGTGAATCTCCTTTTTTCCAGGCTTGAGGACCTTCAACAGTTTTCTTCTTTCCAAGCTCTTTCACAAAATCAACATATAAATCATTACCAAGTTGATCCATCTGAACAAAGAAAGCTTCTGATAAATCAAGCATGTCTTTTGTGACTATAGGAGCTGTATTAGTTGGAGTCATGTAGACATGATCGTCCCATAAAGTGTTAAAGTTCTTAGCACCTACCTCATCAAATATTAAATCAAATACTTTTGTTCCAATAGTTGGAACTGTTCCATATTGACAAGCCCACTTAACACCAGCTACTGTTCTCATAGCACCAGTGATTATTTCTGTCTTTGAGTCTGTGAATTGACGAATGAAATTAATTTGCTCTTTAGCATCAATACCTTTTTCTTCCATTCTACCAATAATGACACTTATATAACGGGGCTTAAATGTTGCAGCCATTGCAGCTGTTGCACAATCAGCAAGACCAGTAACATTGAAATCAATATTTTGTTTAACTGTCTTGAAAGCTTCTGTTTCAATTTGATTCATTGAGGATAGAACTTTATAGTATGGAGGTAGTTTGCACGCAATCTTTGTACGACCATCACTTGCAGATTGAAACATGTTAACCCACATAGCCATCTCATGAATAGTCATCTTTGAATATGGTGGCTGTACATAAACAACACCTTTACCATCATCTCTAATCTTGGTAATTAAACGACAGAGAGCACTGGTCCGATCAAGTGCTTCTTCCATTGTCTTAATATTAACTTTGCCAAATGCTGATGGATTGGTTGTTACTCCCAATACATCCTTCTCATCAACATATCCCCAAAGCTTTCTCCAAGCGTCAGAAATATAATCTACTGAAGCGGTGTCAAAAAAGAATTGTCCCATTATTAACCTCTTTCATTAAAATTGTTTCAATATTTTGATCATATTTGATTCTAATTAATTTTATATTTTTACTACAGCAAAACTCATTTTTTATGTTATCTTTGTAACAAGTATCTATATATTCATTTTCTGTTGTTATATGTCGACCTCCTACGCCTCTACCAACACCCTCAATAAAATGCTGTATACCATCATATTCTATACAGGTGTCTTTTTCTGTTAAATAAAAGTCAAACTTTAACATTTTGTTAGTTTTTGGATTAACACATTCTCTAAATGTTTTCTGTTTTAAGAAATTTATATTGTGTTGCTCTAACCAAACTCTTATAAACGACTCTCCGGTTGACTCACAGCACTTTGGACAACCTGTTCTGCATGAAGTGTGCATGTCAGGAGCTTGCCAAAAAGCACCATGTTTATAACAAATAATTTGAACTTTGGTGCTATTGTTTACATACAACACAGTTGAGTAATCATACTTGTTTCCGTGTGCTTGTTTAGCTTTTTTTATAAACTGCTCTAAGGTTGCTGGTTTATTCTGTGGCCGGTGTTTAACACCACACTTAGGACACCCTTGTTTTACGTTAATATGATTATTTGGTGTTTGGATAAAATCTCCATGTATTGGACATTTTATACAGATCTTTGTCATAGCTTTTACGTATACTGTTTTAGAATAATCATATTTATCGTTATGAACAGTTTTAGCTTTTTGAATGAATTCTTCTGTAGTTAATACTTTGCGCACAAGATGCCTCCACATAGGATAAAAGTGAGAAATAGAAGTAATCTTTGATGTGGCAAAGAAACAGTTGCAACTGCTGTCCTTCTTATTTCTTCTATTTATGTTTTAGCAAAGATCGAAACATCCTCTGGAGTACCAAGTGGTATCATTGTCTCTGCTTTATAAGCAAACACTGGAATCTCATTATCTAAATATTCTTGAAAAACTTGTGACATATAAAACTCACCATTTACAGGATCTTTTGTATTTAGAATTTTTTTAGCTAATTTACGAAACATATTAACTGAGCTAAAATAGAATACACCAATAATAGGTTTATAACCTTTTGCAAGTGCTGTTGGATCTTTCTCTTTAATATCTTTTACTCTGCCAGTAGCTTCATCTATTTGAGCAAAACACCATTTGGAACTATCATCAATTGGTTCAAAATAACATGTTGCAGCAAAAAATTCATGTTTAATTTTTTTGATAAACTCAAAAAAATGCTGTGAAGAGTGTAAATTATCAGAGTCTAAAAAGAGAATAGGTTTTTCACCAATATATGCTTGAGATGATATTGTTGAATGAGCTGTATCTAAATTGCCTCTTGTAAGATGGCTGAACATTTTATAATCTGTGAACGGATACAAACTTGACACAAAATTAACAAGGTTATATTGATTATCATGTTCTGTGCGGATAGCGAATGTTATAAACTGTTTTTCAAGTTCTTCTCTTGGTAGTGAACTTAATGTCCATTCAAGAATTGTTTTACCTTTTATATTAATTAAAGGCTTTAGAGTTTTATACTCACTATTTTCAAATCGAGATCCATTTCCAGCCATCAACACAACAATATCAATATTGTTTTCGAATGGAGTCATTTTATCTCCTTGTAAATGTCGTTAAGAATAGACAAACCAGTCATATACATCACTTTTTGACGGTCTAAACTATCATAGTGTCTTGCACACATTCCAACAAAAATAAGACCTTCAATTAACCGAACTCGAGTGAGATCAAAATCATTAAACTGTTTCTCAAATATTCCTTGAAGAAAATGTTTAGCTAACAAATCACAATCAAATGAGTATAAATATTCTTTTAGTGGAGTTATTTCAGTTAATGAAAATTTGTCGTTTATGATAAACTCGTACATGCCTTCAAATGAGTGAAACAGTTTAGCAACGTCATACAAAGGATCTCCGTATACTCCACCTAATGAACCAAAACTACCACGAGGATCGATGAACTTAAAGATTGGTTCATTATTATAAGACATTCCACAAAGAATATTTGAGAAGCACATGTCACCATGAATAACGTAAAATGGAATATCTCTACAAAGACTTTTTTCAATGTATTCTTTAATATCATTCCAAATAACTTCAAAGTTCAAGCATTTTTTTCCATTTATTATTAATTCTTTCTCACTACACAAATTGGAGAAAAATTCAAAATTAGTTTTAAGAGCGTTATACTCTCGTTCTGTTTTATTAACATACATATCTCGAGAATATCGGTTAGTGTACGGAGTTTTGCCTTCTTCACAACCATTAAAATCTTCCGTTATCAATTTATAAAGCTTGTGAGCAACACTTTTCCAGAAATCAAGTGATATGAAAGACGATTGTGTGTCGTCTATCATAGCCATTCCTAAATTAGGATAAGCATAATATTCCATCATTAGATGATAAGTCTTGCAACCATCTTCTGTCCAATAATCTATAACTTTTGGAAATAGTGCACTAAGATGACCACAATCTTTTTCTATTTGCTGAAAGTATTCATATTCAAGTTGTAATTTAGAATTAGAACTCTTCTTTGTAATTCGATTTGTGTGAAGATCGAACTCAAATGAATTATACGCTCTTGTCACAAGCTTTTGATCCATTAGTTATATACCTCATTATAAATTTCTTCAACTGAAATTATATTAAGATTGAACTTTGCAGCGAGAACTTCAAGATCAGGCATGCGAGACATAGAACCATCTTTATTCATGATTTCAATAATAATAGAAATTGGTTGTAAGTCAGCAAGTTTACACACTTCGATTGAAGATTCTGTATGGCCACGTCTTTCAGTAAGAAGTCCTTTTTTTGGTCTTAATCCGAACATATGTCCAGGTCTACATAGCTGTTCTGGTTTAGTGTTTTTGTTAAGCAAAAGCTTAACAACTTCAAGACGATCACTGATACTCATACCCGTTGTTGCATTATCTCTTGCATCAAAAGAAAGTGTAAATGGTGTTCCAAATGGATCAGTTGGCTTATCAGTCATCATAGGAATCTGTAAGCGATCAAAAATCTCACCAACTGCAGGAATACACATCAATCCACCAGCTTCTCTTTTAATAAAAGCAAGATTATCAATTGTAGCCTTTTCTGCAGCTAAAACAAGGTCACCCTCATTCTCACGATTATAGTCATCAACAATGATAATTGGCTTTCCATTCAATACATCTTCAATAATTCTTGCGACATGAGCGTTCTTAAACTGTTTCATTTAAACTCCTTTTAATCTATAAACACCTTTTTAAATTGTTCCATTACGATTTTGGGATTAAACCGTTCACTATACTTATCGTAGTTTCGTTGTTTGTTATAGCTATTTAGTAATAGATCAACAAGCTGATTTTCATTGTTGTAGTAGAAACCATCATTAGCTAAAATCCAAATATGAGATCGTTGTTCAGATCCGTAGTAAGTTATAACTGGTTTATTACAAATGGAGAACTCTGCAACTGCAAGTCCAAAGCTTTCTCCTAACGCTCTTCCATGTAAACAAACATCACATGTGTTTATGAACATCCTTTTCTTCAACATGTCAGCTGTACCTCTTAGATATATAATTCGTTCATGTTGAAATGGAAGAGGTCTTGTGTTCAGTAGTAAGAAGTAGAGGTCCGATCTTTTATCGAGAGCACGCTTAATAGCATTATATACAAATGGAATATCTAACTGATCATATCCACCATGTCGCCCTACAACGAAAGCGCCTTTAGGAATGTTCAATCTTTCTCTTAAATTCTGATTTGTTTCAGGAAGTTGAACAATATGAGGCACAATCGGTACATTTATTTGTCTTCTTTTCTGTACGTCCTGAGATAGCCATTCAGATATAACAGCCCATTTATCTCCATGAGGATCTAAATCAAATACACCATGAATTGCTGACTTGGTTGAAAAACTTATGTTTGCATCAAATCCACCACTCTTTAGTGAGTAAAACAAATCAGCTGATTGCTGAAAAACAATTTTCTCTATTATTTGATCTTCATTATGGTCATACCAAATAACTTTAAATCTGTTCTCAAACTTTTCAACAACCAAAGGATCTGTAAAAGAACTATTCTTTCGACACATTATAATAGAATTATGTCCCAATAGTTCTTCACAATAGTGAGCATAATCGTATATAGCTACTTCTGTGCCTCTATTGCTAAGTTGATTACATTGGAAGAGAATATTCATTAATATAACTCTTCTTTGACATACTTAATAGTCTGTTTAATAGATTTATATATCATAATTAATGCTGGTATGGGTAGAGGTATTAACCAAAATAAAACTTGTTTTCTATTTTCGAAATAAGTGACAAATAATGCTTCTGAATCTGTTTTAAGAAGAATTGCCACTGTAATAATTTGACACAAATAAATCACACCAACTGTTATTAGTAGAGCCATTATAATCATTATAAATCCTTAAAGTTTTCAATCATTTCAGGTATCATTTCAAAAAGTAGCACATATATACAATAGAAAGGAATCATATTTAATAAAAAGTGTTTCTTACTATTGAATTCGCTTGAATGTAGTCGAGCAAATGTTATTAAATATTGTATAGCTAATAAATGTAACCCTATTATGATGAGAAATACAATCATATCACTTCCTCCTTAACGAATATATCATCAAATTCCAATTTAGTGCAGGAATATCCTTTAGTTTTCATGAAGTTTCTAACTTCATCTGTACCATTGTTATTTTCAACAGAAAAACAATGGATATATGTGTTATCAAAATCAATTGATTGTAATACACTCATTTCCGCGCCCTCAACATCGATTGAACAATAGTCAACATGATGTATGTTTAATTTGTCAGTTAGTTTAGACAGTCTGCAACATTTAACTTCAATAATATTAGATGTTCCACCATACATCTTTAACTCTCTTTCAATTCTATCCTTATGTGTCTGATCAAAACATTCTACAATTCCACTTAGCATTTCTGTGTAGCCAGATAAACATTGAAAATTAACACTTTGTCGATCATCGTTAAAGATTGCAGCATTAAGAACTATTTTTCTACCATTTTGCTTTAACTTTTCAAATACATCTGGATTTGGTTCAATGCAAACACCTGTCCAGTTTCTATATTTTTCAAAGAAGTAAGTATTGTTTCCTGTAATTCCATCGTTACTTCCTATATCTAAAAAGTATCCTCTATATTTACCTTTAAATAAATCATCTATAAATTTATCTTGCCCTATCTGTGAATAGTATTTCATTAGTTGAAAATCTCCTGAATTTTAGTATAAATATTGTAATTCTTATAATAAGATAACTTCATTTTTGTTAAAATGTCAACTCGTTTTTTATAGTTATCTTTTTCTATAATATTTTGAAGCTGTAATAGGATAGTATCTGAATTAAGGCACAAATCAATATAACAACTATCATCATAAATTTTATGAGCATTTGGTGCGCCATAATACACTGGAACGGTGTCGCACAGCAAACAATCAATAAACTTTTCAGTTAAATAGTTGTTCTCAGCTGTATTCTCGACAGCTATTGAATACTCATAATCGATTAGCCCATCACTTTTGTTATCAAGAGGTCCTTTTATACGCTGGTCGTGTTTATCAGTCCATCCTCTACCGTATATATCAATTGGTAAATCAGACTCTAAAATCTGTTTGGCTAAACGAGCACGAGCTCCATATAAAATGACATTATCGTCTGTTACTTGTCCATTACTAACAATAAAACTCATTTTCTTTGTTTTATTAAAAGTATTATTCAGATACTTGTTAATAGGATCTTTGTCCATATGATACAACATCATAGCTGGATGACTCTCAAAGTTTTCAATAAATGGTGTGTTTCTTTCAAGAAGCCACACATCATGAAAATATACTTTGCTGCAATAAGATCCAATAGTTATATCCCAAGAATTAGACCAACTTGGTTCCATTATAAAACCAATCACATTTTCTTTAGCACACTTAATTTGAGCAGGATTGAAACATCTATTGAAAACAATTAAGTAGTCATAGTCATCATTATACGTAATGATAAAGTTGGGATTGAAGTTCCCCTCAGTAATATAGTTTCTTATAAAGCGATTGTATATTTCGAAATCAGATGTCCACTGACACACAACTTTGAACTTTTTCACCAATTCAATCCTCTTCCCCAACACGATGCAAACATAAAGCCAACAACAGCAAAAAATAATATTGCAAGTGCTGCAGGAATTCCAATCACTAATCCAACTGTCCACATCAGCCAAACAGGAATAATTATAGTCATTTGTACTTATCCTCTCTACCAATTACGTTAACTTGTTCTAATATATACTCATCTAACTGTTTACTATTCATAGATGCTATTCTTCCAAGCAATTCACAATTGTTTTTATAGTTTGGGTTATCATGAGGTCCATGTCTTGGATGAGGTAAATGCAAACAATTATAAGTGAGCTCAATAATTGAAACACCAGTTTGCTTTACCTTAAAAGATAACGCATCATCTTCTGCTCCCCATCCCTCAAACCCCTCATCCCACCCACCAATAGCAAGAAAAGTTTCTCTATTGAATAGCACTAAACCAGCTGTTGGACCAACTCCTCTTGCATTTACTCCAACCATATCATCTGTAACAGCTTTATTCTGTCTAAATCTATTTACAACACTCATATCAACAATATCATGCATACCATTTTTAAATGGATTTACAACACTATAGTTCTGAGCCTCTGCAAAAGCGTGAACAAATTCTTTCTTTTTCATTATAATATCAGTGTCAGCGAAAGCAAGAATAGGTTTATTTGTTTTTAATGCTGCTACATTAAACGCCCAACTTCTATTGAATGGCTTTTCATTGAATAAAAATGTTTGTTTGATATTAGGTCTATTAAACGGTAGTTGTAGTCTACTTTGAGTGTCCTGTTCAATTATTTGAATCTCAAGATCGCTACCAAAATAATTTTCCAACATTTCAAGTAACATAATCAAATTATCTTTACGCTCTTTAAATTCCTCTTTATAAAGAATAATGTACGATACTGTTTGTGCATACTCTTTTACTTCTCTTTCACGTCTTGCTTTCCAAAATTCATTGTTGTATTTAATAGCATTTTCATATGTCATTCTGATCTGAGACGTCTTAACTTTCCAACTTTGATACTCTTTATCATCTTGAGTACCAGGATGATTTATAAATGTTGTCTCAACAACTGAAATACTATGTCCTGCATTAACAGTGTCTCTCATGAGAATAGCATCATCTGGTGCATATACTCCTACAACTTGATAACCATGTATCTTTTTCCATAAATCAACACTAATGAAAAGAGCTCCACCAGCTATACCTACTCCATTAGACGGCCATGAAACAACTTCATCGCCAATTGTATGACGTCTATCGAACTTATGAAGCCAATGTGCATTATCACCATGCATATTAATGCCAAACAAACCAAATGGTCTTTTATGTAATGTTTCAACATATGGCACAAGATTGGTGAGTCTATCAATCAAATGAGCGTTTTCTGGATATGTTTCAAAAACAATGTCTGAATCAAATGTTAAAATATACTTCGTTTCAGGATGAGCTGTTAAATATTGGTTAACTAAATGGTTTACAACATAAGCTTTCCCAAAATTGTCTTCAAATTTAAAGAATTTACATCTACCTGAGAAATATTTTTTATATAAAGTTAAAATTCTTTGAAGATATTCTGGCTCAGCATATCCACCAAACACAAAATCAATATCTTTATAATTATTTGCCTCAAAATATTTAGCAAGAGATGTGATTGAATTAACATTGAAGTCAAACATATCTTTAGTTGGACAAAATATTTGCTGAACAACTACAACTTCACTCATAATCAAGTTCCTTTAGCCAAAGTTTTACAATAACTTCTTTCGGAAGAGACCAAAAACTATCCGATGAAGAATTGCCATGAAAATTAGTATTAGTTAGAGCACATTCTCCTTTTATATAAGACCAACTTTCACTTATTGAGCAATGATAAACATCAGTAACCGAATCATAAATTTTTTGATGATCGTTTTCATACCCCATAAATTGAACATTATCATTATACTTATATTGTTCAATATACTCTTTAAAATACTGAATATCAGTTATAAGTCCATATACCAATACTAATTTACACCCATCATTTAAAGCATTGTTAATTGCAATGTGGGTTTGTTTATTTCTATCAATTGAGCCAATGACTCCTCCAACTTTAAGTAGCGGTTTTGAATTAGGTTTTATATCTGGTAAAATATTAGGCAATATAAATGATGGGTGGTTAACTTCATGAAAGGATTTTTGTTTTTCAGATACAAAATGGATCTTATCAAATATTTGATATTTAATCGAATCAACTCTCATTACATCACACTCATGGCAACTATAAATGAGTTTTTTTACTGGCACATCTTCTCTTATTTTAAATTTATCAAACTTGGATGTAAAATGAGCAATTAGATAATCACTACCATCTGCATTAATTGATACTGTTTTTGATTGTTTAGATCGACATAGTTGTGTATGATATGAATGTGGACCATAAAAAATAGTGTCATAACCACACTCATTTAGAGCATTAGTTAAATTTGCAAACGCGTGCGTGCTGCCACCAGGTCCTGACCAACCACTAAATATTTTTATCATAAATATTTTCTTTCAATATTTGTTCAACTTTTCTTAATTTATAATATGGTATTCGTAACAAGTTTATTTTTCTACTAACACAATATTTATTTTTGACAGTATCGTGTGCAAAATGATAATCATAATCTTTTTGAGTTATTTGGTGTTTATTTACATGACCACCAATACCTTCTTTAAAATGCTGCTTTCCATCAAACTCTATAATTAAGTTATATTTCGGTAAATAAAAATCGAAAGGTAATCTTCTATGTGTGCTATTATTAATACAATCATTAAAAGTTTTTTGGCATTCATGTTCTATATTATTTTTAGATAACCAATCTTTTATTTTTATTTCACCTTTTGAATTTCTGCATTTAGAACAACCATTTCCACTTAGATGATTTCGAGGAGATTGTAAAAATATTCCATGTAAAGAACAAATAATTTCAACCTTTACACCACTATTCTTGTAAATAACTTTAGAATAATCATATTTGTCACCATGAATATCACGTGCATCTTTTATAAAACTTTCAATTGTTTTAGCATTTCTTCCAAACCGTGTATCATATCCACATTTAGGACATCCAACCTTTGATTTTAAAAATCTTCCAGCCGGAATCATTATTTCGCCATGAATAGGACAAACAACTACAATCTTTGAGTTAAAGTTTTTATATTGAACTTTAGAGTAATCATATTTATTACCATGAATTTCTTTAGCTTTTTGTATGAATTCGTCAGTTGAATTTGAATAAACATTGCTGCACTTTTTACATTTTGATTTTTTATATGTATGAGTTGCTGGCATCTGCCAGAACTCACCATGTTCAGGACATATAATACAAACCTTTGTAATGTTATTGATGTATTCAACTTTAGAGTAATCATACTTATCACCATGAATTTCTTTAGCTTTTTGTATAAAATCTTCTCGAGTCATTTTAACCATATAAATACCTCCTATTAGTATTTATATTTTCAACATGGTGGATAACCTGTAGCATTTATGTTTTATTTTGCCCAACATTAACTTCCTTTTCAAATTGATCAATTTTTAACATATGATCATAAACATCAATAGAAACACCATAAATTGACTTAGTTATTTCGTTTCGTTTCCATGTTTCATAAGTCCAATTTGGGGCAGTCTTATTAGGATGATTTATATTAACTGTTTGTGCCATTGTGCAAGTGTATCCTTTTTGCCACATATCATGCTGGAGAAATGCATCATCGCCTGCATATATGCCCATTATTCTGTACCCATTAACTTCTCTCCAAGCCTTAGCACTAATAAAAAGAGCCCCACCTGCTATACTTGATCCATCATCTTTCCAAACTACTTTTTCTGCACCAACTTGAAGAGAATTATACACTTCGTTTTCTCCAAATAGATGACAACACCCTAAATCCTGTCCATTAGCTTGATTTAAAGCAGCTAATCCAAATGTAACTTTGTTTTCAGGTACTTTAGAATTCAGCAGCTGTGATTTTAAATACTTGTGTTCTAAATTCCAAGCTAAACCAATACATCGAGAAAAAATATTAGGTTCCCACAGAGGTATAATTATGTCTGAATCGTATGTTAGTATCCAATCAGCATCTTTGTCAGCATAATTATCATATAGATAATTTACAACAAAAGCTTTACCATAATTTTTATCAAAGTCAAAAAAGGCAGGTTTATTAGCAACAGTCATAATAGCATGTATCCATTTAGATACAATACCTGTGTACTCTTCAGTCGAGCAATATCCCCCGAAAAGTATTTGTAAATGAGGAGGTTGCTCCTCTACATTTAATCGTTCTAAATATAGTATGAGAGAATTAATCGATTCACACTGTTGTTTAAGCGTTTCTTCATCTATTACGAAAATTGGCTGTATCAATACAATTTTATTTGACATTTAGTTCAAAAGCTCCATCAAGCTCCACTTTTCTAAAACGGGATATTTCTTTTTTATATTTTTCTACTCTATTTCTGGCACGATTATCATGCTCATCATCACCAACATTTTTGTACCAGGACATTCCTTCATAATGTTTGAAGCTATTCTCTATCCCTATTAAATTAAATATATTTAGGTTAGATTTTTTAATATCTTCGTAAAATGTTCCACCAACATCATACATTTCAACATCACTATTTTTATTATTATTGATTGGCACATTTCCGTAGAAACCGGTGGAATTAGTATCTAATATTCGAGGATCGTTCTTATCATAGAACCGAATATTGAATCTTTGAACATCTTCAATATTAATAAAGCAAAACCATGGATCTATTCGAGATTTTAGTTTGTAACCGGCTCTACTTGATGTAGCTTTTCCAACTAAAGTTGCATCGTTATTGGCGATATTATCAAAAAATGCATCGTTAATAGGACGATTAAAAATAATATCTGAATCAACCAATAGCGCATACTTGGTTGAGCACATGTGAATTGCTTTATCAACTGCTTCAGCATGAGTCATTCCTTTGTTACGGATGTAGGGCACATTATGTTTTAAGAGTCTGTTCACAGTATCTTCGTCTGTTGAATTCTCCATTAGAATGAGATTGTGAGGACCACATCCATTCATGAGGACAAAAGATCGAAGCATTGTTATAGTTACAGATGGTGTGTTATATGAACACGTGATGAGAGTGCAATTTTTCAAATTATAAACTCCTTTTCAAGTAATATCAATATAGTATATATAAATTAAAAAAGTCAACTGTTTTTAGGAGTTGACTTTAGATAATACTATTTATGTGTTGTTATTTTAAATCTTTTATTTTCTGCTTAATTCCTTCAATTCTTTTCTCTAAAGATTTTATTTCAGCCTCATACTTGCTTTTTTCTGTTTGGTTAATAGCATCTTTATCATGTACGACGAAATCCTTCTTCCTATCGTTCCACTTCATCGGAACATCATATTTTTTATTTCCCAAACTACTCACAAGATGTCCTGTATCAGCATCTTTTTTAATATTGTGGTGTTCAGCTCTATTTAAAATTTTATGACTTGGAGTTGTTGCACCTTTAGTGGTAGGATGGTTTAAAATATCTCCATGGAGTTTATTAACTTTTCCACTATATTCTTTAAAAGAATTTGTATTGTGGTCCCACTTATAGTTCTTCTTACCATCACTATATAGTCCATGACTGGTATAATTTAATTTCATTTCCTTAACTTTTTTATCTCGGATCTTTTCACTATCAAGATGTTTCGCAATACTGTCTTCAGTGCTCGCTTCATTGAAGATATTTTCTACTAAATAATCTTTAAATTTCATTTTGTCTCCTTTTTATATTTTACCTAATCTACTTTTTAAACTTGCTATATATTTAATATGACTCTGCTTGTTGGCAATCTTAGATTGTATTGATACTTTTGCTTCTGGAGTCTTAGCTGATGTTAACTGTTTAGTCAAGTTGGTTATTGACTCTCTATCTCTCATAATCATCTTATCATACATTTCTGATTTATCAGACATCTGCTCTTCTAAGTAATCTTTTAAATTCATTTAATTTTGCTCCTTAACATATCAAATATACTTTTATTATAACCAACCGTCATTTTACTAAATGTTTCAAAATCATTCTGTTTAATTGCATCTCTTATCTTTGAGGCGGACACATCTTCACCCGTTCTGTGTATTTCTTCAACCTTAATATTTAGATTCAATTTAAGTTTATATCTATCTATTTGTTGTTGATATGACTTGACTCTATCTGTACCACAAAATATAGCAATAGGTTCCATGTTCTGTTCTCTTAGTGTTTTTAACATTTCTCCTAAGAATGCTGATGGAATTTCATAAATGTTCTTTGTCAAATTCTTAGTTGATGTTTGCAATAGTCTTTTTTGTGTGTTGAAATCAAGAGGATTTTTTTCTTTATTTAATCCTGTTCCTTCACCCTTCACAATGAAGATAACTGGTTCAGCACTTGGATATTTCTTCTTCATATCTTCAATAATTTTAACATGTGCTATAGATGGAGGCTGCATTCGTCCAACAAACATAACAACTTTTCTTCCACCTCTTTTAAGTGGAACCTGATCAAGTGTTACTGCTTCTTTTAAAAGAGCCAAACGCTCTGAATAAAATAAATGAAATCTCATAGTTTAATATATTCTTTAATATATAGTTGAAGGTTCATCAAACAAGATTCTTTAAAAGTCTTGCCTAATATAAGTTCTCTAACATTTTTGTTCAATCTTTTATGAAATGATTCTTTTTCTTGAGGATTTAGCTGAGTATATGATTTGCGTGCTGCCAACTGTAAAAATATGTTACTTTGCAGATCTTTTATGAAGTCTGGATCGTTTTGATATTTCTCAGCAAAAGAAGCAAACTTGTGTAAAACCCACTTAGGATCTTTTTCAGCATAAAAATCTACCACATCTCCTTTAAAAGAAACATGTGGCATTTCAGTTATTAGTTGACAAAACTCTTTGAATTTCATTCTTTCCAGACACCTGGCTTAACAGTTTTTAAATCTTTTATCATAATGGGAGTAAATGATCCATGACTAACTCCAAAATCAACATACGCATATCCTTTTGTAACTTTCTTCACGTGTCCATATTCAGGAGCAACTCCACCAGTCGTTAACTTTCTTCCTGCGTGTGGAGACACAATACGATCGTTTACTCTTACACCTTCGATAATGCATTGAATGTATTCTTTAAGTATCATTTTTTGTTATTCTCCGAAATCTAATTCTTTTGGTTCTTCGTTATCTGTATCAAAATATTCAAAACCGGTTGTACCTAATAATTCTTCAAAGTCATCGAGCGATCCAGCATCATCGATAGTGTCATTGTTGTCCATTAAATATCCTCCTTTTTAATTAGCTCAGCTTTACCTAACTTTACCATTTTTATTATTTTCTGTCTATATAGGTTTAGCTTTTGGCAGCAATCTTTTATAGTATCATATTTAATGCCATCGATGATAACACCTACTGCTGCAGGATTTTTATCTCCACACATTCCTTTATGACCAGTTCTTGATTTAACAAATTTCTGAATTGATTCTTTGGAATGAGGACGATCGCCTTTAATAAAACCATTCGGTATAATATCATCTTTATTTATAACTTTTTTAACATCTAAATCTTTATTATAAATAATAATTCTACCTTTATACTTACCTATTCTATTTATTGACATTTTGTGTTTGGTATCATCTGATAATTTTTTCCCTTTATTAGCAACAGATAATATCATTTTATGTTCTTCAGTTCTTTTTTTCCCTTTATTTCCATTTCCTCTTTTTATTTTCTCTTCATCCGCCCGTTTTGATGATCCATATATATTTTCATAAGTTTTACCTTTATATAAACGGCTCATATATTCTTTGTGTTCTTTAGTTTTAGGTTTTCCACCAATAACAAACCCGATTGGAATATTTTCAGTTTTATTAATACGTTTTTCTACATTTATTTCTTTATTGTATATTGCAATTTGACCTGTTCTTAATAAACTTTGGTGTTTACAAATCTCTTTTTTATTAGGATGGTTTGATATTAAATCTCCGCCAGTTCCACCTTTGTCAATATTATATCCAATTTTTTGATCACAAGCGTTTAACTTATCTATCCAATAAATTTCTCGTTCATTTACATTGTTATCTTCACAAGCTTCTAATGTTTCACGTTTAAAATTTTCAGCTCCATATTTTTTAATAGATCTTTTTAAATATAGACCTGATCCTAAATATCCATCTTCAGAAGACGTATAGTGTTGACCTACATAAATTTTGTTATTCACTATATTAGTAGTTTTATAAATTATAGGTTTATTATTTAATTCAATCATATATTATAACTACTGTAAATTTGTTGTATATTAAACTTATTACATATAGTCCAGTTTTTCTTTTCTTCATAAGGAAGGACGAACACTCTTTTATTGTATGGTGTTATATCTTCAATATCTAAGTCAATAAGCTTCCAGTTGTATAGACAAAACGCAATTGAATTACGTCTCATTAAATCTTCTTCAGAAATATTATTATAGCTTTTTTCTCGTGTCAAAGTAAACAGCTGTTTAAAGTGAACAAGAAAATAACAATCGTTATTTCTCCACAAATAGCAACTTGGGTAAATTATCTTTTCTTTTAAATTACCAACACCTATTCGAGTTAAGCTCTCAATTATAATTTTATCATCAACCAGTAAACTTATTTCTAATATATCTATCATAATAACTCCTTTTCAATTCAATAATATTTATATTTAACAATTAAAAATGGTCTGACGCTCAAATAATACTTCTTCATAGCTAAAGTTACAGGTCATTACCAATTCATCATCAACACCACTATCAAGAGATAGTGAGCTCAAATTCATTAGAAAACATTCAGTGAAATGCAACATAGCAACAGATCTACTCTGATTATCAAGTGTGTGTAGAGTTATGCGCTTTATTGTTTCATGATGAATCTGCTCTTCATCTAACTCTTGTCCATAACGTAATCTCTGCAGCCACTCAAACAAATACAAATAATTCTCCATATTCTCAGAAATCTTTATATCTATCTGGAACTGTGTTAAATTATCATTAATACGAGAAATAGGGTGACGTACACGTGCACCCTTAAATTCTGAGTAAAGTTCTTGTATGTTATAGTCTGGAATAGTAATGCTTTTAATATAATGTTCCAAGTATTTAAGATCATCAACCTTATCTACAGTTGGAACATTTGAAAATGTTACTTTCCATCTACTATTATGAAACGTGTTTGGGTATGACATTATTTATTCCTTAAGCAAGATATCCTCTATAAGTACCTTCAATGAAAATTGTATATTTACTTCCACCTACTAAAGTGAAGGCTTCATCAGGATCTTTAAATCTAATCCATATACTATTAGTGAAACCAGAAAAACTATTATCCCAATATAAAACTTCTATGGGTAATTTATCAGCAGCATCACTATAAAATTTATATGATATTCCAACTGGCCAACGATCACCATCTGTTCTTCGCATTACTGCAGTGCAGGTTCCAATTGGTAAACAAGATCTATCAGAATATGGATTAGCATATATGTATGGCAGTTTATATGAATGAGATGTTGGATAAGTATCAAATATATCTCTAATCAATATACCACCAGTTCCATAACTACCTCCAGCTGCTGTTATATCAACTATCATTGAAAAGTATACCATTGAATTACCCACTACTGTGTAGAAATGTTCCATTTCTACTTTTCCAATTGATTGTGTTATAGTAGGTCCAATATTTGTTATTCTACTGGTAAAATCACCTGCGTCTGTACTATCATTGAATTGAATCAGATCATAACTTCTAACAAATCCATAATCTCCTGATGTTGGGGCGTCTTGCCAAGTTTGTCTAAAAGTAGCTTCACCATTGACAATAAGAGTGTTAAAATTTGCATCTTCAGCATAAACAGCATTATATCGTAGATTTGATCTTCCTAAATTACCTTCACCATTTTCACTTGGCATAATACCAATTTTATCAGTCAGACTAATATCGTTTGCACTAATATTACCAGCTGCATCAAAGTAATTATTAGCAAGAGCATTAACATAAATCGTATTGTACCATTTAGTTTGTGATCCAATATCGTAGGAAGCAGGCTTAAGAGGCAATATATCTCCAGCATGCCAGATATAACCATTTGGTGCAGGTAAATATATACTTCCATTTACATCTGTGTCCAAAAAATCAGATGTATCAATAATTGTTCCTGCATAAGATGGATCAAGCAACGACCATGGTACAGCTCCAATGGATGAAGCTGATGTCGTGCGCGAAATAAGCTCTGAGTTTCTACCATTTGTACTACGCACACCTGGAAAGATAAAAACGTCATAAGAAAAACTTCCAAACATGCTATTTCTGATAATTAAATTCGATTGTACTTTAGCAAGGTTTCCATTCAAAAATGAATCTTTAGGAGCTGTACTTGAGCTTATAACTTTTATGTCTCCATATCTAACCTCTATTCCACTTACAGACAGACTCGTGCCAGAAACAGATGAGTTCCAACCTTCACCAAGAAAAATATTATCTTTAAAATAACCAGTATTCCACTTACTGTTCATACTTCCAATGTTATGAAGACCATCTTCACCTGTCATCAACCCCATATTTAAAAACGTTAATAGAGGGTCAACAGCTTGACTTCCACTTAGTGAAATTTCAGCTGCACCTGTATCTGTAACTTTAAAGGACATTCTATATTTAGTTGTAGGGTCTGCACCATTATCATAATGTTGAAGAGCAAGTTGAGGCATATTCTGCTCTGTTGTTTCAGTGCCATCAACAAATGTTGTTGTAGATATTAATGTTTTAGCTACTCCAACATCGTCTGTGGTTGTGTATTTTGTAACATAAACACTATCATGTGTTAGCATGCCACCATCTTCAGATCTCTTTGTCCAATAATCAGCTTCAGATCCATATAGAATGGTTGCAAAGTCAGCAGCTATAGTTGATAATTGAATTTGAAACTCAACCAACACCTCAGCTAAACCTCCACCATTAACGTTTGATTTAATTTGGGTTTGTGGAATTATAACTTCGGAGAATAGAAATGGATCTCCTACCTCTTCATAGTTGGCATCTAAATAAACAGCATATAGACCAATTTTATTAAATTTATATACTCCAACATTATCTGTAACCTTCACAACAAAGCTTGCATTGCCAGCACTTGTTCCACCAGTAGATGAATATGTAACAGTTGTGAATAACTTATTCTTTGCAAATGTTGTATCATTTATACCAACAACACCATTACTATCATATACTCCCCAAACAGTGTCTGTTCCAGAAGGTGAAATAAATGCAGTACCTGAAATATGAGGACTTAAAGGAACACTGTTAAACAGGTTAATTGGCTGAAGAACTCTTTGCTTTCCAAAATTGTAAATGTCAGGTGGACCAGCAGCAAATCCCATATCTCCAGCTGACACAATGAAATCTTGAGTTGTTGCTAATGAATATATACCAACTTTATTCCAGATAATCTCACCAGTTGGTAAAGTATCAGCTTCTGGATTAAGAGTTGAGATGTCATTCTCATCAAAATTTTCATCGGTTGGATCAATAGCAGGATTAATTCTGTAATCATAAACAGGAATAAAATATCTGCATGATATCAACGTTCCTTGTTCAGTTGCCTGTGATACTGCTGACAATCCTAATTGTGTTATAGCTGCGAAATTTGACATGTATAATCTCCTGTTATTTTAATTCCAATAATCGGCAGGCGTATCTGATATTAACGATAAACTACCTCGACAACGTGATAATGGTACCATGTAAAGAGGTGTTGTTGCAAGAAAGTAACCATGCACACCCTCAAACACAGTATTTATAGGTCTAACTGATTCAATAGCTTTTATTATGCTTTGTTGCTGATTTACATCAAATGAATAGTTAGTTCTACTTTTATTTATATTAAATAAGACTGCCATATGAGGAGTCGGAAAGTAGCTGTCCGGAATTTCACTTAAATCTTCAGTCAGCTGGTTAACATTAGTGTTCCAACTTATGTTAGAGTGTTTCCAATTATTCTCATAATCATCTGTGTAATAATTAACTATATCTGCAACAAGACCAAAAGAAAACAGCATTACTTTCACAGCATTTGTGGTAGTTTTTATTTTATACCAGTGGGGTAAATTGCTAACCATGAAACGTAAATATTTCTTTCTAACATTCTCATAACATACACCATCATTTTCAAATGTTCCCAACTCACCTCTATTAACATCTATATCATATCCTAAATATGAAGCAAAATGCTGGAGGAAATCTAAGTCTATTAAATCAGGATCATGTGTCTCTGTTAATCTATATACTTTTTCTAAAATAGATATTCTTGGGTCAGCTGATGCTGAGAGAAGCGAGTTGCTATGAGAGTCAATATTGATCATATCAGCACTTAGAGAAGTAGTTCCTCCATATGCTGAGACTACAGTAGCACTTGTTTGAATATATCCTTCAGTACCAGAGTACATTTCGTTTAGATAACCTTCAAAAAACTGAGTAAAATCAAAAATATCACTTTGTTCTTTAAGATATGTTGGAAGAAACTCTGTTAAGTTAATTAATCTATTTCCACCATAACGTATAGGATCTCTATTACCACAGATTGTAATATAATTAGATTTTACTTTATTTGTTTCACTCATTTTAACCTCTTATATGGAATCGAATACAACTGTGCATCTAATAGAGAATGTTTGATCAGCAACACCATTAAACACATGTGATATTGTTGGACCAGTTGACACCTCATATACTCCTGGATAATTATCATAATCAAAATACCAATGATACTCTACAACTCTATATTTAGAAGTTACAACATTAGCTGTAAAATCAACTAACAGAGGAGTGAATCCAGCTCGTGGTGTTCCTGTAAAATCTACTTCAATATCATTGATTAATGTTATTGCAGGAACTCGAGGAAATAGATTTAACCAAGCACCAGCTGGAATAGTTGTCAGATCAACTACAACAGCACCAGGACTTCCAAAATTAAAAGCTCCTGCTGTTAGTCTTGATGAGTTCCAGAAACCAGTGTTATATCCACTTGTTTGCCAAACTGAAGATCTGGTTGCACTTGTCAGAGGAAGGTTATAGTAATAATAATTTAATTTAGAATATCCTTCAGATAGTTGTATTTCATCATATGTTGGAAAATTTTCTGTTGGTACAAAATCAAATACACATCCACTAACTATAACATTTCCACTTGTTTGAGTTGCTGACACAGCTTGCAAAATCGTACTTTGAGACTCTGTGAAAACACAATTGTCAAAGAAAATAGTGCCATAATTTGCATCCAAATCATATATAATGCTTTTAGCAAAATAACAATCTCTAAAGTTAACAATATTATTTTTATGATACGATATAGTTTCACCAACATATTCTGTAAATTGACCATCTGCACTTATAAAAGAACAGCCAAGGAAATCTATAGTCCACTGTTTCTGTGACGTTGATGTGATATTTTCATAGAAAATATTATTTCTAAAAATATATGAACCTGAGACAGGTGATATTGATATGTCTCCTTCAGAACCACCTCCTGTCTCGACAGCTGGATCTAATATAATACCATTTTCAACAACACATACACTAAAAGCTGATAATGATAATTTAGGATCACTTTCTACATTTGATAGTCCAAACATAACACATGATGCTGGATTATCTGCTGAAAGCTGCCATGGTTCTCCTGTTACCCAAGGAGATATTGTGCAACCATATTTTGTTTGAAACTCAACCCCGTAAGTGGTATTACCTTGTCCCTTTACATAATATACATCATTAGATTGTTGTGTTACACCAGCATGTGCAGATAATCCAGTTATAGTTGATAATTCTGGACTACCAAATTGAGTATACTGATCAAGTTGATTTATTGTTAATGGGTTAGCAGATGTTCCTGTTCCTGACGTAGTAGTGCTACAATCAACAAACAGGAATGGATCATACTCATAACAACTAACTCCATCATTACCAACTGCAGCATAAATTCTATTATTTTTATAACATAAATCATAACCATGAGTTATAAAATCTTGATATACTTTTGTAAAAGTAGTGCCATCATATGTTATTCCAAGCACATCATTATTTGTTCCAGTAACCCATAAAACTCTACCATCACCAACTGCTGCTAAATCATTGACAAGCATACCAGGACTATCATATGTTGCGGCACATGTTAATGTTGATCCATTAAACGTGTATAAATCTACTCCTGTAGAAGCTTTTGATCCATATATGTACCTTTTATCGCTTCTGAAATCTTTAAAATCATATTCATCAATTGACACATCATTTAATGAGTATGCTATAGCTGATGTAACTAAGTTGAAATCAGCACCATCAAATGTGGTTACTATTAGTCCCCAACCTGTAGCCAAAAATATATTCCCGTCTTGAGCCACTTTAATTGTTTCATGAGATCCATATACAGCTGATGTAACATATATTAGATTATATAATGGTGGATCAAATGAATAAGCTTTAACATATCCACTTCCTCCAACGAAAACATAATTATCTTTTCCACCAACACAGTTAACACTGTCTGCTGATGTGCCAATAGCAAGATTGTCTATGAACGTGAAACTTGATCCATCAAAAGTTAAAACCATAACTCCAAAATGATCTATAGGAACTATTAGGTGAGTTCCATTACTCCACATTCTTCTGATACTATAAGGTAAAGTTGTATCAAATGAGTCCAGATGTGTTAAAACACCACTATCATCACTAAAAGCATGGACAATTCCATCTACAGTTCCACCATAAACATACGTACCATCATGATATATTACTCTGAAATCTCCAACTGGATCGACATTAGAATGTTTCTTAAACTCCATTATATACCTCTATTACTCCAATTTAAATGTATGTATCCGGATGTAATCGGAATAATTTGTTTTCTATAAATCTTTTTATTGAATGCTGCGAAAGCCCAATCTTTTGGAAAAATATCTAAGCTGTTGTGTAGCTTATCTCGAACTGCTAAATATTTATTAATAGTGTTTATTAAGAATTCTTTGAAGAAATTAGTGTTACTTCCGTTATACATTATATTGCAATCAATGAACGGATGAGAGTATATTCCAAAATGAACACAATCTTCAAAAGTAAGTGACTTTTCTAATTTAATATCAGTGTCACAATAAAGCGTTTCTGCAACAGTTGATAAAAAGTGATATCGGATTACATCGGATTGAGCCCAAAAAAACTTTTTATTTTTTGGGATATAATTCCAAACACATTCTATGTTTGTGTCTTTAAGCATGTCTCTAATATAAGTGTTTACATTAATTATCTTAATGTTCTTTCCTTTTAAAAAAGAAAATTCCTTAGTCCACTTTGGAGAAGTTATCAAAAAGTATTTGTCATCTTTATGAACACAATCAACAACAGACTTCATACATTCAATTAACTCTTCACCTGGTTCTTCACCTATCCATATTTGTACATAGTTCATATTTAACTCTTGTATAAAACATTAGTGTTAATTGTTACTCTAACTATTTCATTACCCATTGAATATCCACCTCGAACATATGATGTGACTTCTTGTCCACTGATTGTTAGAGTTTCATGCTCTCGTGCAATGTTACCATGACTATCAAGCATGTTGAATTTAATTATATACATTAAATCTTTGTGCATATCATTCATTAATGAATAAAAGTTAGCTGTCTTTGTAAACAATATACCATTTATAGTAACAATGTTTGCAGTGTTGATGGAGTCAACAATATTTTTTACCAGCTCTGTATAAAAAACTCTCTCATTAATTTTATTAGACCAATTTAGATAATCAGCATACACATATGTATACGGGTCGAAAGTAGTTGATAATGTGTTGATTGATCTATAATCTGTTCCAAACACTCTGTATTTATTCATAAAGTTAGTAATAGCTGTAGTTATTATTGACCCAACAGCTAATTTGTCATTTAATGTAACTAATTGGGCATATCTTTCATGAGTTCCATTAAGTAAATTAACAGTATTTAACCAACTTGTTTGACCGTATGGTAAAGCATCAACAGATGGTTCTATTCTAACATCAGTATACAGAACATTTGGAATATCATCTATAAGTTGCACTATATTAGATTTATATACATCTAAATTAAAATCAGCATTATCATCAAACCACAAATATATTCTATCATTTATTTGACTCTGTATAGAATCTCTGTTTGCAAGCTGTTTGATGTATACATTTCCTGTTAATTTAAAGTCTTGTATGATTGGTGAAATATAAACATTCTTAACAGTTAACTGAGATCTCTGATTAAGGTCAGCTACAACATCGTCTATTTTTGTGCTATAAGCAAAACCAGTATTAGAGAAAATTGTATTCTGAACTGTTCCTTGACTTAATCCAATAACGTTATTTGAATTTGGATTAAAGTACATTAAACTTGCAGAATCATGTACAGCTGATACAGCATTTTCAGCATCTCCAAAGATTTTGAATTTGAATTTATTTTGCTCTAAAATAACATCAACACTATCCCAAAGTCCCAAATTAATAAAAGAAGTCTCAATTCCAGTAATTAAATCAGCATATGAAGAATAAGCTGATGTGTAGTTACTGAAAGCAGATACCTGAGTAGTAACCAATGTATTTTTATTAAAGTTAACAAGTCCTATTGACAACTGTGAAAGTCTTGCTTTAAAAGTGTTATAATCTGTCGTTGAAATACCAGACCAAACTGTTGTTAAATCTTGTCCAACGATTGTTGTATATTCTGATGCAGAAGATATAGTTGATAATTCTTGTTGAAATTTAATTTGCTCAACTGTATTTTGATTAACGAACACAGTCATGTAGTTCTGAGATGGCATTTGAAATTCATTATAGTCAGAATCCAATACAACATCAGTCATATCTGTTTTTACAGATGATGCTCCTTCAATAACATTATACATAGATGCAACACAGCTGAATAAAACGACATTGAATAATTTCTTAACAGCCGGAACATCTATAGCAGACGTAAATGTGCGCATGTTAAGAATCTCTTCTTGTTCTCCCCAAGCTATAGCATTATTAACATTAATAGGTGATGTTAATGATTCAATAAATGTGATATAATCTCTTTTTGTGACAAGGCGATCGAGAGAGTAAAATATACCTGGAGCGTTAACTTTGATTGATTCATTGCTTTCAATATCAGCACCACCAATAATATTTGATAGCAATTCAAACTCTACATTAATTCCATAATTATTAACTGTATCAATAACATCAACAGTTTGACCTATTACACCAACCTCATTAGCAACTGAGCCAAGTGTCGATAAATACTGCACAAAAATATTATTGTTTGCAGTAACTGCACCCTTTAAACCTTTGGCAACATACTTATCATCACCAAATTTAAGCTCTATTCCACCATCAGTAGCCGTTCTTATTAAGCATATCTTCTGAGATACCGCTACATCTGAATTAAAATCATAGAAATTAACAAACTCTTGAGTTAGAAGAGATCGTCTATCAACATTATATAAATTGGTATCTTCAAAAGCAGCACCTGGAGTCGATCCAATACCAACTTTCGTAACAGCTCCTGTAACATAATCTTTTGATCCATAGATATTACTAAAAGATGGGTCACTTAATCTATATGTTTGAAATATAGCATTGTGTTGATCATTTCCAACACTTGCAAATTTAGCATATTTTATTTCACCCTGAATTAACTCAATTTTTGAACTATCAGCATTAATGATCAGTTCTTTTTCATATGCTGGTCCTTGAGCTATATCAGATGCTGATAAAGTATAACTAAATAAATTCTTTAGGATAAAACTTTTACCACTTACTTCAAATCGAGTATATTGAGGAATTTGAACTTTAATCAAACCATCAGCTACATCTTGAGCGGTAAATCCATTACCAGCATAAGTTATATCACCTGTAATTTTAACTTTCATAGTAGTATTGGCAGGAACTGGACGCTGAATATCATATGCCAAGTTGCGTGATAAAGCAATAACAGAACTTTGTAGTTGTGCAGAGTCAAAGAAACTTTCTTCTGCTCTACGCTCTAACAAATAATTTACTAAATCAGCCGTTCCAGCAAACATTTCTAACATTAACTGAGCTATAGCAGATTCTCTAAAATTATCAAAATTTCTATCTTGTGATAATCTATTATTAATAGCGTCAACTATATCTTTGTATGTTAGTCCAGTGTAATTTAAAAAATTAGTTGTACTCAACAACTTATTTCGTAAAAGTTCTGCTGCTATTTCAGTTTGTGAAGCCATTTAAATTCCTCTCAATTATATAAAAATCTTTTTCTGCCAAATCGATGATTTTCCGCTACGTTTTATAATATACGGTATAACCAGTGTTATAGAATTATCATCCGTTTTATTGATAACTCTCATGTCAGCCTCAATTAATCTAACTCTATCTTCCCATCTTTTAATAGCAGCTGCAACTCCATTAAGAAGATTTTCGCCGTCATTTGGAGTCATTGTTTCAAACAACTTGCCCCAAACAGGAGATCCAAATGGTAAATTAAAAAGTCTTTCTCCAAAATAGGTTGCAACAATCATTTCAATGCTTTGCTTGACAGCATCTTCATCCCACACCTCACCTTTAGATATAATATTTTTTGATATATCATAGGCCCAGTGTTCAGAATATTCTTTAGGTAGGATTGGCATTTTTAATTATTCTTTTTGTAGTTGAAATTAAACATGAATATTTAGGGAGACTAATAGTTCATGAATATTTATAATTCAACTTAAATAGAAAGGAGTTCTTTCGAACCCCAATCATATTACTCAAGTTCTTCGGCGGTAGGTTCAAAAATAAGAGGATAAAGCTGATCGAAATTGGCTGCTGATACCTCATCAGGAATCATATTCAACTTTATTCCATACATCTCGATCTCCAATTCCTCTGAAAGAAACTGTTCAGCTTCTTCTCTTTCATTCTTATACTTTTCCTCAACCTGTCTAAATTTTTCAATATCGGTTACATAACCTTTATCATTTACAAGCTTTTCATCAATAAGTTCTTGACGATAATTCTTTAGCTTTTCAGTGACAACATCATTAATATCTTTGATCTCTTCTGTCAAAACACGCTTATTTCTGCTTAGGAAATAAGAAAAAGCCATTGGATATTTTTCTCCACTACCAACAAGAGAGGCAATTGTGTTACCGATAGAGACGATTTCGTTTTTAGTTAGTTTAACTTTCATGTGATTAACTCCTTTTCAATTGTTTTTGATTTCAATTCATTATATTTATTATTCATTTGCATCAGCAGCTGATGTAAAACCAGACAATGTTTTAATCCATTCATAAATCTGAGTTTTTTCATTTACTGCACTTGTATCATAATTTACAATACATGGACCATTTTCTACAGGAATTAGTCCATTTGCAAATCTGTAAATAGGATTAAATGTTTCGAACGGTGTTTTACCATTCTTATAAGCGTTTCTACTTTTATATACACTAACAGTTGCATCAGCGTTATTTCCTCTTACAACATGTTGTGTAATTACGAAATAAGCGTTTGCTATTTCATCACCCTCTTCATTAGATGGTGGTAGATATGACATCTTTAAAGCCATAATAATTCTCCTTATTTAGGCGGTTTACTATTTAAAATCTTTTTTATATCTATTACTGACACTACTTGATCTAAGTGATGATTCACCACACAATCACAATCAACCAGTAAATCATAACCATGTTTCTTTGCATTCATACAGAAGTATATATCTTCATGAATTTTCAAAGTTGATGGATCACCATTCTCATTCATAAAATTAACTGTTTCAACACTGAACCACTCATATTTACATTTTTCAAAAACACTTCTATGAATCTTACAAAACCCCATTCCATGCCAATCAACTTTTCTTATACCTTTGTTATTCTGTGTAAGCCATTTAGAAATAACACCTTTGAAATTGGACTTGAAATAACCAGCACAATAATTTTTCTTAGGGTTGGCTCTCTCAGCATACGCACCACTTAAAATAGGAGCTGTATTATTTAGTAACTGTATAATGTGAGCATATGTAAAACTGGTGTCACTATCTATAAACCAATAATAATCATAATCTTCTGGCAGTTTTTGTTTTATTGCTTGAGATTTATGTAAATTGATGCAAGCATTTCTACCTTCATCTATAAACGTACATCTTACTCGTCTCCACTCAAATATAAAATCATCTGTCTCATAAACTGTTTTCGGCTGATAGTATTTATATTGTTGATAAGATAGTCTTGATAATTCATCGAAACTTTTTTCTATTGGCAACAGACTATTCCAGTTTCGATGAATGTTTCCATCTAAATCAATATACCACTCATTATAAAATACTGTGCAGAACAAAATCTTTGGCTTCTTTATCACAATAAACCTCTTTTCAATAATATTTCAATGCAATCATATTTATATTTTATAATTATGCTGCAACATACGTGCCAAAAACCGTAATGTGTCTATTGTTAGCATCGTTTTGATGATTTCCTGTTAAATCTGTACCATATGATTCAAGCTTAATGTATCCTGTTGATGCTGTACGAACCACAACAGGGTAATATGTTGTACCATTTCTAACAGTTCCTGCACCAATAGCTGAATTATTATCAGCTATGTTAGCAATAGGATTTATAGGTAAATTGATATTAATAACACCAGTTCCACTTCCTGCTGTTCCTCCAGTTGTATTTAATAGATTGATCCAGAAATGTACTATATTACCAACTCTTTTATATTTTGATGATGATATAGTATATGATGGATCTGTACCTGCTGGAACATCAGCTGTCACCGACCATGTAGTATAAGCAACAGTGTAAATATCAGTTACAACTTGTGTGTTCGTGTTTAGCTTAATAATTCCAACACCTGCTGTAGTTAGCTCAATATCTCCAGCAGATCCAGCTTCAATCAAAATATTTCCACTATTTCCAGTTAATAGTTTTAATGTGTTCGTTAAATATCCTCTAACAAAGAATGTACTTGCTCCTGAATCATAATATATTTGACCCGCTTGACTGGCTGTTCCAAAATTCATTAGAGCAGCTGCTGGAATGTTTATATCTCCAACATTTGTAATAGTAAATCGTTCAACCATCGTGCCTGATCCACCAGCTGTTCCAGAAACCATTGACTGGAATGTAAGAGTTCCATTATAAACACGGAGTGAAGCGGCTGGACCATTAACTATATAGTCCCAGTTTGTAGTGTAACGTGCATTAGAATTAACATATATATCTGTTGTAGCTGTTCCTGCCATTATATCAGTTTGTCCAAACTCAATAGCTTTATACCCAACATTCCATGATCCTGGTGCTTTTCCAACTCCGATATTGCCAGATAGTATAACAGCATTACCAGCTGATTCAAATATAATACTGTTACTAATATGTCCAAGCGTATCTGTAAATTTTGTTAAGTAATTTGCAGTACCAGTTCCATGATTGTGTCCAGACAGTGATAAATCTGATGCATGTAAACCATCAAGTTTGTCAGCATTTAAATTAGTAACTAATGTATCACTCAAAACAGTTAGTGGGGATGTTCCGGCTGCTATAGTGCTTCCAAATCGAGCGGCACTAATATTGAACGCTCCTGCTTCCCAATTTGCTGTAAGTTGTTTAGAACCATCTCTTCTTATATATTGAATATGATCATCAGCTGACAAATTAGTTAAGTTAGAGTGGTTGTGAAAGTGACCATCATCTTTAACATACAAATTACCATCACCACTAACAGCAAGTGAATTAGTATCATATAACAAGATTATTGTTTTATCTGCAGATAAACTTCCTCCTCCAGATAGTGGAGCGGTCGTGAAGATATCTCTTTCACTGAAAGCTGATGTTATAGCAGTATTCGTATAACTATTTGCAGCTGCTAATGAGCTTGCTGATGATAGCGATATTTTGTTATTTAAAAAATCAAGAGCTTCAGTTACATTATCACTAACAACAATAGTTGATGCATTTGTTATTTGAGAACTATTATAGTCACCAGATACAGCTATAACTATTCCTTGTCTACCAAAAATACTAACAACAGCACCACTTATTGTACTTGAGCCAGCACTAATATTAACATTTCTCCACATATTATCAATAGCGTTAAACACTAATGATTGACCATCTTGTGCATTAATAATTTCAACATCTGCTAAATCATCTAATGTTGCACTTGTCTGCAACATATTAATAACAGCACTTGTTATACCATCAAGAATTAGTGATAGTGTTGGCTGGTTATCAATATTTTGTTCATATCCACCTAAAACAGTTATATCACCATTAATACCTTGAGCAGTATCAACAGTGTAAATTCTTTGATATGGAGCAGCACTTGTTTCAATATTAGGAGCAATAGCAGATATATCAAGACCAGTAAGAGCAAACACACGATGAGGTGGCATTGATTCAAAATTGAATCCATATTGCGTTGTTAGGTAATTAATAACATCTTGCTTCACTGCATCATGATTAAGCATGTAAACTCTCCATTATGGTACTTTGACTGCGAATCCAGGAATCTTTGTTAGAATCGAAAGTGGTGCGCCTGTGATAGGACAAACTTGTAAATCTGGACAATATAGTTGAGCCTTTTGTCCACCAATATTTATACTTCCAACCGGTCCTTGTGTTATATTTATAGTTCCTTGAGGATCTATCTCAACAGATGCCTGACTTGTTGTCTGTGTCATTTTAATATAGTTGTCAACTTTAGTGTCACTATGTCCTTTAATTTCAACATCAACATTTCCAAGACGATCAATTGTTAGTTGAGTTCCACTATTGTGAATAAATGTTAATAACTTTGAACGTCTATTCATCTGTAGAATATCACCTTCATCAGTTTTAAACAAAATCATTGTGTCTGGATAATCTGTATTACGCTCTTCTGGTAAGTTATTATTATCAAGCGCTTTTGTTGAGTAGTGTGGAGAATAAATATCACCTCTATCAAAATGTACATTGACAAATGTATCTATAGGAGGAACAATAAATGATCCTGCTTTACCTCCAACAAAACCAAATTCTGGAATTGCCCAAGGTAAATCTTCATCTGCAACTGAATCATTGAATATACCATATACTCTAATTTTACAACGTCCTAATTTTGCAGGATCATTATTATCAACAATTTTACCTTCATAATAGTGATAGTACTGCTCATTCAACTGACGTTCAAGAAACTTCTTAAGAAGTTCTGCAATATCATCATTCAATTGCTCACGCATTATGTTGCTCCATATTCCGGTCTATTTGTTCCTGGTCTATGTAATGATAACTGTTTTCTATAAATGTTGCTTTTAGAAATATTATGAATTATTCCTCCAACAATATATTCTCCAGAGTAAACTTCATTAATATTATCTTCTAATAACGAGGGAACAATTAAGTTAACTTTGTCAAATAATTTTACAGACTTGCTTGCATTGATATTGATCATCAGCGATTGGTTAAAGAACCCCCATTTTATATGATCATTTAACACAAGTGCTTCATAATATTTATTAAATACGTTCTTCTGTCTAATCTTAGTAAACAAAAATCCATAGTTTATTTGATCAATTATTTGTCCTTGATCACTTCTCAATGCATCATTTACAAAAGATGGACCTCGTGAAGATATAATCTGTTTTTTATTCTGCATTGAATCAAAATCTATATAATTCAACTCAATTGCATTAGCATGTGTTTTGTTAGCATATCCTTCAATATTCTTCACATCATATGAATTATACCATATAGTGTTATTATCTTCTTCACTTAAAATATTTTCACTATATTTCTGAAGATTTAGTTTAGCTGTTATATTATCCGATTTATTTGTCTCAAGAACTAATGACTTGTAATTTAATTTACCATTTGTTGATGCGTAACAAAACATGGTATCGTTTGATCTATAAGCTCTTTTGATAATATGTTGAATCATTTGAAGATTGGTTTGATTAATCTGTAACCAAGTCATTGAATCATTAGTGGACATATTTTCAGATGACTCAAACTGCAAGCCCATTTCTGATGAAATTGATCTTACAACATCAATTGATGTTGATCCTCTATACGCTTTATTGTATACAGGAAAAAATGTATTGGTTGTTTTTAATAAACCAGTTAACATTATATTAGTTATTTTATTACTAACTGTATCAATAGTATGATCTTGTTTAATAAACTCTATTTCTAATAGTTCAGTATCATTAATATCTCTGCCAATAATTAAATGAATAATTGTGTTATCTTTGATAACAGCTGCTTCTGATAAAACACCATCATCCATAATGATTAATTCTATACGTGGCAGAATATCAAATATCCATTCACGTATAGTACATGAAATAATATTCTGAGGGTTAAGTTCTATATCGTTTACATATATCTTACAATAGAAATTTTGACGCTGGGACAAATCAGCTTGTTGATTTATAGTCATTTTTGTTACCTATTAAGATATAGATCGTTGTTTTGATCTAACATTTAGATAAAATAAATCTATATCACTTTTTGCAGGAATACTAATTATTTGGCCTATATTTAAATCATTCCATATATCATCAATTTTATTAAACTTCATTAATATCCACCAATATTCATCAGACCCATAAAACTTAAATGATAATATATCAGGACGTTGTAAATCATCACGTTTAATAGCATAATATGTTATTTCAGAAGTCACTTTAAATAAAGTGTTAAAATAATTATTAGCTAAATCAGGTTCACTTATACCATTAACTGTATTTAATGGAAAGAAATTTAATCTATTAAGACGTGCCATTATTGATTCACCACCCTTTTTCCACCAGATTTGGTTCCAAAAGACATATTATCAATACCACCTCTTGTTAAAACCATAGCTTCACGAGATGATAAAGTTAAGCTTACATCCATAAATAAAGGTCCATCTGTTGTCATTTTATCAGACATATCAAAACTAACACTTTCAATAACCATATCATCATGTTTAAACCAGTTACCAATTTGCACAGAAACAGGAGATGGAGATTCTGTTAAATTTAAGCTTCCTTCGCCAAGTTCACTTAAACTGTGTTGAAAATTGTCTGATAAATCACCTCCAACACTTTCTCCTAATGCACCTGTGGCAACTTTCCTAAAAGCTTCGCCACCATATTTAATAATCATAGCTGCAATTGAATCAGGACTTTTATCTTTTATATCGTTTAAAAAATCCGCAATTTTAATATTTCTATGGGATCTTGGAAGAACAGATGTCATTAACGCTAAAAATTGAGCCCATACTTCACCAGTGTTTTCCCAGTCTAAAACTCTAAATTCTGGTTGGATTGATAAATATCCTCCGCCACCTTTATAGAACTTTTTTGTAACTAATCCAGCGGCTGTAAGACTGGTGCCACCTGTTCTTGCTAAGGCTGATCCACCCTTTTGAATGGCATTTAATATTGGATTATTTCCCATGAGGTCAGATACCATTGAATCGAGTCCTAAAGTAGACCACTCAGCTGCTACATTGAAATTAATATTGTTCTTTAGTATTCCGACAATTTCAATATCTGGCGTCTCTGTAAAAGCTCTACCTCCAGTTGGAGCAATTCTAATAGAATATGGTCCATCAACAGATGCATTAAAATATGTTTCATCATTGAACAAGTTATTGAAATCTATTTGGTTTAGAAAAGCCATTTTATCCTCTTCCGTTTATCTGCACAGCAGATCTTTGATCAATTGATGTTTGATATTTCTTAGCAGCTAACATCTGACCTTCTACAATTCTATTTATAGTATTATCATCCAAAGACACAATTGTTACACCACTTGATGTTGTTTGAATCTTATTCTTAGGCAAATTCTTATTGTTAGCTTCATTAGAATTCTTAACAACAACTGGATCACCAATTTGACTCTTTTCTTCAACCATAGGGAAAGCGCCGGACTTCACATCAGCTCTATTAACTCCAATTGGTTCAATATGCCAAGGTTCTTTTGTAGTCATTGGTTGATGAAATCCCCACTTTTTCATTAATCCAGAAGAAGCCATTTCATTAGCTTCACGAGAATTAATGTCAAGAGCATATCCAAAGTTGTGAAGAGATCTACCTGGAGGAGCTGCATATCCAGCAGGACTTTCAGCAAACAATTTCTTTTGTGCTTCTATTGATCTAAAAGCTGAGTTAACCTGAACTGTTTTACCAGTTTGTTGATTATATTCATTAGCCATACCTTGAAAATTATTCATTACTGATGGTTGTACACCTGATAAATCTACACCAGGTTGAGCTTTAAAACTATTAGATAATATAGTTCCAAGTTCAGATGCAGTTGATTTAATTCCAGTTGCTATGTTGGATACTTTTGAAGCTGTTGGTTTTAATACTTTATCTGTAGCAAATTTAGTAGCACCTTTTATTCCACTTATTACAGCCTTTGTACCTTTTCCAACAAGATCTGCACCTTTTTTAACAATTGGACTTTCAGATACAGCTTTTACCCATCCAACAACACTAAGCAACCATTGTCCAGATCCAGGGACCAATCTATCTAAGTTAGCTGCCATACTTTCAGCAGCTTCAAGAGGGTTGGTAAACGCTCCACCTATAGCTTTTGCTATTCCAATAAATGGACCAATAACTGGAATCTTTTCTAAATCAGCATCTGTCTTCTTTGCGGCAGCTTTTATCGTTCCACCTGCTTCTTTTTTAGTAGCCATTTTAATATCTCTAAAAAGAAGTAGTGCATCGATACCCATACTAACAACTGTACCTATACCAGGAAATATTGATGCTACACCAGAAGCTATTTCTCCAAGCCCTCCAACAATATCACCTTCACGAAATCTTTGAATACCAAACAACAGTCCAATAATAGCACCAACACCAGGAATCTTTTTAAGAAGTGTTGCTGCACCTTTGCCAGCTAATTTTCCAGCACCTTTAGCTAAAGCTTTTGGAGCCAGTTTAGGACCTATACCTCCTAAAAGAGCTTTAAGAGGATCCATTAAGAATGAGTGAAATATTTCTGAGAAACCACCTTTTATACCAAGAACTTTAATAAATCTAACAGCTGTGTTAATTCCTTTTAACCCACCTCGAGTTATATCAGCTCCTATTTTAATGAAACCTTTAATACCTTTTGCAACTTGTCCACCAAAAGTGAATAATTCATTAACCATTTTGATAGGATTATATTTAAGTAACCCTTTAGCAAGTGAACTTAAAAAGCTCACTTTACCTGTTAATAAGAACCCAACAAGACCACCAATAGCCATTAATGATTTTAGTCCACCAAATAAACTGGTACCTTTATCTTTTAACCACTTTTTAGTATTTTCTGCAGTTTGACTGGTGTTTTTATCAATCTTCTTCAACATCTTCTCAGTAGCATCTGTTTTAGCAGATAGAAATTCATCTTTCTTTTTAGGAGCGGCTACTGTTCTCTTATATTGGTCTTCAGCTTTTTGCAGCTTTAAGAACGTAGTTAGCTCTTTAAGGCGGAGGTTGTTTTCCTTAAGAGCGTCCGTACGTTCTTTCTCTTTAGCTTTTCTAACTACATCGCTGTCAGCGCCATAAAGAGATTCCATTGTTGCTTTTGACATTCCTGTTGCCATTTATTAAGTACCTCCAAAAAATAATTTATCAGGTGAAGCATTTGGTTGTTTACGTTCAGAATCTTTTTCTTTAGATAAACGCTCATATTGCCACACAAACTCAAAAAACTCTACATCATCAAAAATAAACGGCGAACAGTGAAAGTAGTATCCCATATTAAAAGCAATTTCAAGGACATCACTTAATTTTATATTCGGGAAGAAAGAATTCTTCTCGAAACGATATCGCCGTCAGGCTGTCACCTCCGCATTTCTCACATTTAACCTTTAGAACATTTGTAACACCACAATCATATTGTTTGATATAACTTACAATGTAAGCATAGTTCTGAGGGCCAACTTTGTCAGAAATTACATAATTATATCTATCAAGTAAACTTTCTTCTTTTCCATTAATAGAGTTAATCATTAATGCAACACTGAGAATTTCATCATCTATTTCTTTGAGAATGTTCTCATAAGATATCTTGAACTTAGTTGCATACTGCTCTTCTGCTACAGTTAGTAAATGAATTGTTAACTCATCTCCATTTGGAATGGAGAAAGTCATTTGATCATCTGACCAATCATCTGGCAAATAAGTAACATCTAAATTATTTAGTGTAAAATTGAATTCACCCTTTTCTTTGCAATGTTGACATTCAAAGTCAATTAGGAATCCGTTTTCACGATATGTGTTTGCTCTTAACCAAAAGATTAAAAACAATTTGTCAGCAATCAATAGATCATCAACATTTATACCAGTAATTGATCTTTTAATAACATCGTTAACAACATAGTTTGCGTTAACATCTGTCATTGAGGATAGTTTCTTAACTTCAACTACTTTGAGAGGTCTTCCAAATAACTTTGTGCCATCTGGATACATTTTTCCTCTACTTGGTAATCCTTCAATCTCCCATACATTAGGCTCTTTGATTTCTTGAGCTTTAATTGCAGGTTTCTTAACTGACGACTTCTTTTCAACAACACTTTCATCCACTTCTTCCATTCGTGGCATATTAACCTCCTTTTAAATAAACTTAACTTATTGCAGATTTTTTCTTAAACATGTCAACCAGTTTCTTCAAACCAGCTTGACCGCTATCATGTGAAATCATTTTCTCAATCTCACTTTTATAGTATTTAGCATCATCTGTGCTAATAAACTTATCAGCTTGTTCCATTGATTTGGCAGCCTGATCAAGATGCATAATAGCTTGTTGTAAAAATGGTACAGCTTTTTTATAATCTGTAGCCTCTTTAATATAATCATGAAAACTCATTTTATACTCCTAATTAAAATTTACTACCCCACTTACCTTTCCATTCTTCTTCATCACCATGTTTATTTACATAACTATATACTTTGCGATGAATTCCCATAACAGTGTTGTAAATATTATCCAACTCAATAAATTCTTTAAAACTCATTTTCTTATTCAATCGTTTCTGCTCTCTTACATATCGATTATATAAATTATTCATAACATCATTTGTAAGAGTGTTTTTTATTGCTACCTGAACTAATTTTTTTGGAGCATTCTTTGAAAACCATCTACCTTTATCAGTATCCATATCATTAAATATACTGTTTAGTTCTTGAACGATAATTTTTCTATATCCAGCCATATTTTCTTGGCCTTCATTTATAAAATCTTTAAACCTCATTTTATACTCCTAACATAGCAGTTTTTAATTGATTTCGTACAGTTGAAGTTGTTAACAACTCTGGTATAGCTTTAATTGGTAAAAATTTCATATAATCGGCACAGAAAGTTATATCATATCTAACAGCTTCTTTAGACGAATAGTCCAAAGTAATATCAGATGCATTTTGAAAGAATACATTTTTATATAGCCAGTTCTGAATAGTAATACCACTTTCATCTTCAGTCTGAATTAACATAAAATCTATTCTATTAACTTTTTGACTTCTATACGTACCACCAGACTCTCTATCTATAATCTTTCTCTGTAGCCAATTAATAAAGTATGCGATTGTTCCAGAACTATCTTCCTCAAACGTAACAGTGATATCAAAACCATTAAAATCGTTCATTACTGGAAATGTTTTGGCTAATGGACCATATTTAATAACATCTTTACCAAAAGGATATTGAGGCAATGTTACACTAATAATGTGCCATGGTTTAATTATAGGCATTGGTCCTATCTCATCTTCAAGTGCAACCTTTTCAGGAGTTGGATTGTCCCAAAATTCAACAAAGAATCTATGAGAGTGCTGTATTGATTTGACAGCATCAATACCACTATAATATGATTGCAAAAATGTTGAATTAACTAATGGTGGCATAAAATACCTTTATTCTAAGTCTATAATTTTATCAAATATTTTAGATAGTTTGTTTGCTTGAGAATGACCATCAAATAAGCTTATATTACGCATAACCCAATCAGAAATTTTCTTATATTCTTCTTTTTCAAACATATCAGCTACTTTTTCAGCTTGTGAGTGACCGTCTATCATATCGATGTTATCCATAAGCCAATCAGCTACTTGTTGATAAAGTTTTTGTAAATCTTTATTCTTATCTCCACCAGCATCTTTTTTTACTGGTATAAACTTTTTAGTTGTTTTATCCCAAGAATGCGGAGTTTGTTCCTCCATACCACCAATTCTACCAGATCTAATAATTTGTCCACTTTTATGAACATGAATGTTTTGATCATATAATTTTTTAGCTTTTTCTTCATCACTCATATTCATACCCTTAACTTCTGGATGAGCCATTGACTTTTTAAAGCTTTCGGTCCAATGAGGGTTTAAAACAAATTTATGGTCATATTTATGCCATTCAAAAGCTTTATGAGTGCCTTTTTGATAATAGATAGATCCTTTATATGGTGTAACAATGAGATATAAATTCATTTTTTCATCTCATCTTCTCTCTTACTTTTAATTGACTCATTAATAAAATCTTTAAATCTCATTTTTTATCTCCTTTTACACAACTTGATAATAATCATAGGTAAATTCAACTGAAAATTTCACTGATTCGTTACTGTTATAATCCAAAGACACTTCACTTAGGTTTGTTGGATAAGCATTTCTGAATCTTATAGCGCTATCCATCTCACTACCGTTATATTTATATAACTTTAACCATACATCTACAGCGTATTGCTTTTTGATAATAAAACTGCTTAAAGTTGCAGTCGGACTATATGGATCTGAACTACAAATAGATTGCATCCAGTTAGTAATTGTCTTATAAACCTTTTGATCTTCTCGCTCTTCTAAAGTAATACTTATTTTATTATCAAAAGATTGAGTAATAGGGAAAAGTTGTTTTTGACCATAGAAATAAGTTTCATATAAGTCAATTGTTCTTCCAGGTATAGCTATACTTTTGCATGCCATTATAATTTCATCAAATGTTAATTGTGAGGCTAACTGTGGAAGTTGAGGTATCCAAAATTGCCATAAAAAATTTCTTTGGATATCAGCTTGATTCTTACCACGACCTTCTATAGTAAAATTATTTCCAGCTGGCATTTATTGTTCCTTAGTGAGAAGAAATACAGGGAAAAGAACTCTCCCTGTATTTATATTAAGCAGATTATTGAGCGTCGAACAGAGTCCAAAGATCGTATTTGAAAGTTACACTATATTTGATACTCTCGTTACCATCATATGTTAGAGCTACGTCAGCTATATCTGATGGATACATGTTATAGAAGCGAACCCATTTCTCAGTTGGAGCTTGTCGTCCAAACTTATACATTTTTAGAAAACCATCTGTGACCATTCCAGCTCTTTTTCTTTCAGCCTCAGATGAGCCCGCAAATTCAGCTTCTGGATCTGGATTAAAGATTTTATTCTTCCAAGCATATAACGCTTTAAAGATATATTGATCTTCTGAGTCTTCGAATGTTACTTCTAAAGTATTTGAAAAATTTTCTTTTCCTGGAAATACCTGCTTTGTACCCATGAATACAGATTCTATGTGTTCATTAGTTCTTCCAGGAATGCTACATGTACGAGCACGAATAAGCAATCCCTCTTCAGATGCAATAGGAACAATATCAGCAATTCTTGGGAACGATACTTCGAATAACCAAGAACGCTGTATATCTTGAATTGCACGCGCTCTATTTTCTATCGTAAAATTTGCGGCCATATTTTAATCCTCCTTAAGGTTTTGAAAATCTTTCGATTATCCAATTTTTATACTGTATACTATAACTCTTTTTATTGCTAAATGTAACTCTTATCATTTTGTAATTCAACTCTGGTTTGTCTAAGCAAAACTTTTTAATATCTGTTACATTATTGTATTCTATACTATTATTTATAAACCTATAAATAAATTTTGAATTATTGTTATTTGTACCAGATCCAGCAATTAATCTTTTATTTTTGTATTCATCACCTTGCTGTCTTGCTTTAGACATTTCACTTAATTTTCTTCTAATCTCATCTGGGTTAGAGTGTTTACATATTTCATCAAGAGTTTTGCCTTTATGATCTGACACTTTACCTTTACGGGAAGAATTATCTCTTAATTTTTGTTTATGGTCTTCTGTTAATTTTCTACCAGTTAACGTATCACTTATTTTCTTTTTGATTTCTTCTGATGTTTTATGACCTATCATTCTTATTGATCGCTCATGGCGTTCTTTTTCAGATATCACTCTTTTGAACCCACATACTCCTTCACCACCATCCGTCATATTCAATAAATTTCCAGTTTTATTAACTCTTTTACCATACTTCTTTATTAAACATTTTTCTAATATAAATGCATCTTCTTCTGTTAGATGTTTTACCACAAATATTGTTTGAGGGTTCTCTTTATATTGATCAATATACTTTTTAACCCAGTTTAAAAAATATGTTCTTTTCTTTGATGAAAAAGCACTTGATAGATGATCTAAATATCTTCTTCCTTTTCCCTTTCCAACATACACAACTTTATCATTTATATCAAGATATGCATAAACATAGAATTTTCTTTCCATTTAATACCTCCACAAAGGTTGATAAGTTAAAAAGAGTAATTCTTGTTGTGGCAAGAAAACGGTTTCGAACCCGCTGTCCTCTTTTATCTTTTTAATTAAGCTACAGTTGTAGTGACTCCTGTACGAGTAACTATTGTGTTAAGCTGTATGAATTCACTGACCCTCACCGGTTGGCAGTAAACGTTAATAACCATCTGATTACTATCTATAATCTGAGATGTGTTATTTGTTGAGTCGACAACAACTTCGTATGCAGTTAATCCACCCTCAGACTGTACAGTTGCAAGAAAACTATCTATGTTTGACCAAACACGAAGACGGTTTCTTTCAGTGTTTGTTATGTCAAGAACATATGGTTGTAAAGCAGCTTCAATAGATGTTTCAATGAAAAGCAGCAATCTGCGTACATTGATTCTATCAAGTGCTGACTTCTTTAGCTGAGCTGTTTTCTGACCCCAAATTACATGTCCAACACCACGTACGAAACGTGAAGTGTTGATGTTTACATCATACAACTGCCCAATTTGAGCAAAAGAGAATATAACATTCTGATCAAGAGCTGGTCCAATAACACCTCTTGCATAACCAGCAGGAGCGTCCCATACGTTAGCTACATTATCTGTTCTTGCCATTGCAGCAGCACCATATATACATTTTGGAACATATATCTTACGATCATTGTATTGGTCATAAATGTAATCCCAACCAGCATATAAAGCAACATATGATGGATTAACATATCCATAAATTTCAGCTGCTTTTACTTGATCTACTGTCAATGCTGTTCTTGCACCAGTCTGACAGACAGCAACACAATCTTTTCTAAACTCAGCTACTTCAGCAGCCTTTTTCTTAACTGCAGTATCATATGTAGGAACAATCAAGATATCTACATCTAAATCTTCCTTACTTTTCATAAGATCATAACCAGCTGTTGATGTTAAACCAGTATTCTCATTTGCTGCTGCACCACCTTGCAATTTCTCAAAATTAAACTTACGGTTAATACCATTAATATCAACTGATGGTACAAGAGCAAGGTTAAAAATACTCATAGCTGATGGAACTTTCACATATATGTATTGTGAGTTTCCGTTTACAACTTCTTCTATTTGTAACGAGTTGCCATCTTGATCTGTTTGCTGATTAACAGTACCATAGAAAGTCTCTACAGGAGTGTATCCAGATAGAGCTGTTTGCTCACTTGTAGTCCATACTTCTTTTGATGTCTTTGTATAAACATTCAATTTGAATACTCTCTCCGCATTATCCATGTCATCTACAGCTGAAGAATAATCATCAAAACTATATCTCCAATCGCAAGCAGATGAATACCACTCAATACCAACAGCAACATTATGAGCATCAGTACCAGGACCTGTAGCACCAATTAATAAAACATCTGATGCAGCAAAAGAGAAATCTTCCAAAGCAGCAATAGAATTAGTTTTATCAAGAGATGTAGGAGCAATGTTAGCAGAAATGCTACTTGAATATGTTCCTGTTCCGCTTGTAGTGTAAACAGCATTAGCATATCTATCTAATGTATCAGCTATTCTCATAACATTCAATGAGTTTGAATACTTTAAGAATTCAAGTGCAGCATATGATGCAAATCCATACTCAGGAGTTTTTCTGTCTGTTGCAGCACCTGATGTGAATATAGGTTGTCCAAATGTATCAATGAAACTTTTATCATCTGCTATTTCAACAAATCTGTTAACTGGACCATTCTTAGAGCGTACAATTATAGCGCCCACAGAGGTTCCAGCTGGTGTTGTAATCTCAGACTGATCTACTTCCTTTAGGTACACACCAGGAGTTGAATATTTTTGTGGCATTACTTACCTCCAATTTTAATAAATAATTATTTACAGTTCTTCTCTTAAACTATTTATGTTTTAGAGGTGGGCAATTACTAAAAGTAGAAATCTTCTTCGGTAGCTGGCATGCCATTATCGATGATAGTTATGCCTACACTATTGTCTTCCTCTTCTTCTTGTTCTGGTCGACTTAGTGAAAATTCTCTATTGATCTTTTTAGCTGCAAGACGTTTGCCATCAAAATATGGTGTTGATATAAAATAAACAGCCCATAGTAAAGATGTTACTAAGTCATCATGATCTTCTGGACTACTGGCATTATATACTCCAGGTGTTTTTTCTTCATAAACACTTAATTGGTAAACTGTACGTCTATGATTAAGTTTCAGCATGCGATTTTCAACATACTTTTTAAGAAGCATGCATCCTTCAATTTTATTTTTTCGAGTTGCACGAATACCAATTCCTTTTTTATCACAATTAACAATATTTTCGCTTTCATGATCATACCATATACAATTAGCAACAACAGTTCCAACATTATTATTTTCAAGCATCAACATACCATCGTTATAATACTCTGACATTGTTATGCACACCTTAGCAAAACTAAAGGGATCTATGAGATTACTGTGATAAACAGCAACCTGTTCTAAATCAATTTCATTTCTAATTCTGATTACATTTACAACACTTTCATCATTTCCTGTACCCTCAGCTGAGTCAACACCTAATATATAAAACGCTCCAGGTACTGGTTCAGCAAATATTTCTAACAATCCTTCATACTTAGTTATAACAGGTTCAATTGGATCTAATGCCTCTAACACTTCACTATCAATTAATGTATTACTTGATCCAATAAACTTACAATCAAACTCCTGATTAAAAGCAATCTGTCCAACGTCCTCTACTACTCGTTTTTTGAAATTAGGATCCTGTTTATATGTTGGAACATCTTGCCAGCGTATCTTTACAGGATAAAAGCTATTCTTGTCTTTTTTCGCATTATCCCACATTGTATAGAAGTGATTTAATCCCTGAGGAGTTGATATTATAACAACCTTAGATGATTGTCCTGATATAATAGTTGGGTATACAGATCTCATGAACTCATCAGCAACATTGTTTGGGACGAATGCAAACTCATCTAAATATAATATGTTGTATGTTTGTCCACGAACTGCAGATGATCCTGTTGCAGCTGCAATAATACGTGTTCCATTTGAAAGCTGAATTGTTTTTGCATTCCAACCACCATCTTTAATACCAACCTGCATCCAATGAGGTAAGTTTTCATATACCATTTTTACACGTCTTAAAATATCAAGAGCAGTTGATTCTTTGTTAGCAAGAATAGCGATGTTTTGATCTTTATTAAATATAGCATGAAATATTAGATATATAGCACTTATTGTTGTATTATGAGATAATATACTATTTGTGTAATAAGTGTGATTAGTTGAATTAACCGACAAATCATACATGTTTTCAAATCGATCAGTCTCCTCAACCATATTGACCGATAATAGGCCAACTTTTGTTCTAATTAACTGTCCTACTTGCAAATCCTTTATAAAAACTTCGTTATAAAACTCATCAATTAAAATGTGGTTATCTGCACCCTCTAATTCAAAAGGTCCTACTTGTATTTTCCATACTTTATATTCAATTGTTTTATTAGAATGAGATATGTCTTCCCAACCAGTATCAGTTTCAACTTCCCATTCATCAACTTCAAATGTTTCTATAAATTTTTTATCCATATAAAAATTCTCTACACTTATCTATAACTTGTTGTTTGTTTTCTTTCCATTCACTTTCCCAAATAACCAATACAATATAACCTAACCGCCCGGCATAATTTATTTTTTTACTGTCGGATTCCCATATATCATGTGCGTATTTATGCTTTCTTTTGTGGTAATGATATTTGTCATATTTATTAGGGTTACAATGCCAGTAATCTCCATTATACTCTATAATTTTCTTTTCATTGTATAGATCATACGCATAATTAAGAGGACAATCATCTCGTTTAAGTATTAATTGACTATAACACTGCAGCTTTTCTTTTAATTCTCTTTCAGCGATTGAAACACTTATACCATTATATCTGCTGGCAAAAGAAATCTTCTTTTTATTAATTTCTTGTTTCTCTTCAAATGATTTAGAATTAAGTTTGTCTTGCCACTTCTGTTGACGCTCAGCAAACTTTTTAACACCTAACTCTTCACCATACTTAGCAATGCATTTTTCTTTGCTAAATGTTTGTTGACGCTTATGTACTTTTTGTTTAGCTTCTTCTTCAGTAAATCCTTTATCAAGCCAATACTTTACATGCATGGGAGAAAGTTTCTTGCCAGTATTATATAACTCTTTATTTACTTCTCCACCAACCTTTGCACGTTTCTCATATTTATTGTGCCAAAGAACATTACATTTAGTGTTGTGGCAAAACGATTTATACCCATTTTGTAGATTGTTGAATTCTAATTCTTTTCCACACCATTTACAAGATTTCTCTTTTTTACCAACAGTGTCTAATAAATATTTAATATAATATTGTTCATGTGTGATTGTATCAGAGTGTGATCGAGTTAAATGAGAACTCAAACGATTATAACTTTCAAATTGTTCTCCACATATTTGACAAACATATTCGCATTTATATTGATCAACATGATCTTTTAGTTTATGTTTTCTTAACTGACCAGCATAAAAACCTTTTCCACAAAATTCACAAATTCTTTTTTCAATTGTCATTAAATACTCCTTTTTATTGTTCATGAGTATTTATATTTTAACTGGTTTTTCCTTACTGTCTTTTTGTAAAGAATGAAATTCTTCCAATGTAATTTCTTTAACATCACCTGTTTTCTTATTTCTTATTTTTATCATTGTATCTTTAGTACAACATTTACCACACTGACGAGGAGCAAGAACTACTAAATTTCTTTTATTTTTAGGGGGTTTTAAGTAAGCTTTAAGCATTCTTTTTTGGAACTCCCAAAGCTTAATAAGCTGTTTTCCATGGTCAATTGTTACAATATGACAGTAGTGTTCAGCAAAATATATAATGTCTGCCATACATCTGATAAGCTCAGATTGCATCTGTTTGGTATACTCAACCTTTTCATGATCACCACGTAAATTAGGATTACCACTATACATTATTCATCATCCTCATCTTTCACTTCATATTCAACATCAATTGAGTTAATTTCTGACTCTTTACGAGCTTTTATAAGCTGTTCCAACATATCAGCACCAGTCATTGTGATATTAACTGTTGTTTGTTGTGTCTGAGGTGTTAGTTTAAACATTTCAAGGTCAGCTATAACTTTATTTAATTCTCTTAATTCTCTTAACTGATCTGTTACAGAATTTGATAACTTGGAGTATGCTTCAAACATACTGGCACGTGTGCCTTGTTTAAGAGATTCTTTTAATATCTCCATAACTTCACGTGTGTCACTTATCAACATGTGAAGTTCGCCCATTAAATATGTTTGGTCTTTTAGTACAATCTCTGTGGGTTGTTGTGCTACTTGTATAAGGTCGTTTTTCCGCTCACTAATTTTTGCAAGTTTATTTTCAATATTTTGTACTGTAGCTGAAGTATCAGTAACAAAGGAAGCACCAAACTTCTCACTAATCTTTTCAAATTGTTCAACATGTTCCATAAACTCCTCTCTTTCATATTTATAACATATATCCTGCTGAGGTTACACCATTAGTCCAATAAACTTCAGTATTAGCATCATATCCACTTGTGCTCCAACCACTTACAGGAATGGCGCTTGTAGAATTAAATCCACTTGTATCATAACCAATAGTAAAGATATTATTTTGTCCAATGAAATATTGAGATTTAATAACCTTAACAATTTTAGCAGCTGTAACAGGTTTATACATCCAACCTTCAACAACAAGTTCTATTGTTCCATTAATCTCTCGAGTTTGTGTCTCATCTAAATCATCTGTAAATTCTGTTGACACTCCAGCCATTGTAACAGGTAAGTCTCTTTCAATGTTAAGAAAAGAAAACTCTTTTACTCTTAACATATTTTTCGGAGCAAAGTAAGGAAGAATCAGTTCCATAAGTTGAGAGAAATCTTCCATGTATTCTGTCTTAATGTTTAATGTAAAATGATAGTCCCAAGGAGTTGGTTGAAAATCTTCAAATAATGTGTTATCTCCAACTCCAGCAATATTTACATATTCACCAAGCCAGTTTCTTGTTTCCTCAATAGATCGTGCTCTATCTGCAGCAAATGTTAATCCATTCATAACAAGTGCTATTCTTGGAAGTTTAACAAAGTATTTATGTCCACTTTCCTGCTCTTTTCGAAACTGGTATGCTTTTTCCATTGGACCAAAAGAAATGGGAACCTCAATAGATTTAACAACATTACCACTTGTGTCATATCGATAAATGGTAAAATCATTAAACATATCCAGTAAAGCTACTGTAATGTTCCAAGTTGTTTTTGGGTAATAATATGGAAGCATGTTAATACCTTTTAAACAGCAGAGGCACTAAGTGCAATAGTTGCTGTAGATGCTGTTTTTGGATTAAAATTAACAATTGTTGTTTGTAGTATATTAGCTGAGTCAATATAACTAACTAATATAGTATTGTTTCCTGTTGGTGTAATATCAACTATCGTGACACTTTCACCATTCATAATAGCTGTAACATTCATTTTTTATCCTTTGTAAGGAGTTTGAGGTAGTTGTCTATGATATTATCAATTTGATCAATATTTATATAGGGTATTCTAAGAATATTTATATTATTGTTTAAACAGTACTGGTTTTTCATGATATCTTTTCTTTGTATATCTTTAAACTGATTCAGTAATTCTTCGTTAGATAACCTACCACGTGAATAATCTACAGGTCTAAAATGTTGCTCTCCATCAAACTCTATACATAAATTATGATCAGGTAGATAAAAGTCAAATTTTAATGATGATTTATCTTTTAAACCAATAAATCTTTTTTGTTCTTTAAATTTAATTCTATTATTCATGAGGTAAATATTAATTATCTCTTCACCTTTTGATCTATTACATTTAGGACAACCATTACCATTTAAATGGTCTCCTGCTTTTTGTGTATATTCACCATGATTAGGACAAATTATTGTTACATTTTTATAGTATCCATCATAATTAGTTTTAGAATAGTTATATTTATCATTGTGAATTATATTAACTTTTTCTATAAAAATTTTTGTATTGTATTTATGGACTTTTTTAATAACCTTAATCTTTTTTGGCTTTCTTTGTTTATCACCTCTTAGGATGCTTGCGCATTTAAAGCAACCAAAACCTCTTTGATGAGTTGTTGGCAGTTGTTCAAATATTCCATGAGTAGGACATATTATCTTTACTTTTTCTGAGGCATTTTTCCAATCAACTAAAGAATAGTCATATTTATCACCATGATGTTTTTTGGATCTTTTTAAGAATTCTTCTAATGTACCAGTTAAACTGTTTTTAGTTCTTTCATAACCACATTTAGGACAACCTCTTTGATGGATTGTGTGGTCTTTAGGTGATATTTCGAAAGTGTGATTATGTTTAATGCAAATAATTTTAACTTTGGATCGAAAGTTTACATATTCAACCAAAGAATAGTCATATTTGTCACTATGTATTTTAACAGCTTTTTCAATAAAATCTTCTTTTGTTTGCTTTATAGCCATAATAATTACTCCTTTTTAATTCCTAAGAGTATTTATTATTTCATCGAATTTAATCCCCATCTATTATAACATGTTGATATTAGTCAATATAGAAATCCACTGGTTCTGATTCTTGTCTTATTAGGTCCATTACATACTTCTCTTCTTCTTTACCTTCTTGTTGTAGCATATTTCCATTAATAGTGGACCCACCTGGCATATTGACATTATATTTAGAAAGTATCCAACCAAGTCTAATTTTTGTTCGAGCTACTGCTAACTTTTTTACAAGAGAATTATTAATTAAGAATTCAAACTTTTCTCTACGATACACTGTTAATAATCCAGTTGCGTCTGATTGAGGAGTTGGATAAACTCTAAGCTCTTCTCTACCAGCTAAATAATTAGCAGTATATTCTTTTGCAAAATGCCTTTTAACTTCTTCAAGATACATCATAGCATTATCATAATCTGAAATTTCTAAACCAACAGATCCTACATTATATCCCATCTGATTAGACATAGGACCACTTCCAGGACCTCCACCACGTTCTTGTAGTAAAATGTGTTCAGGTGAAAATATTTGATTTATACCATATATACCTGTTGGGAAAAACACTTCTATAACATCTGCAATATCCATTCCTGATAATGAGTAGGCGCTTGTGTTTGCAAGACATGGAAACACAACATAATCTAAATAAGCACCTTCTCCATAATTGTATCTTTGAAAATCTTGCACAACATCATCTATAATAATGTCAATTTGTGAGTCTGAAATTTCAACATTTATTACAGGAGCTCCAAGCTCATATTTTATATAGTCTCTAAAATCAGCCTTGTTGTATAAAGTTGACATTTATTAATCCTTTTTTGACTTTTTAGTCGATGAAATCTTACTTTTTATATTCTTTGCAATTTTTTTACCAGATAGTGGTTTCACAACCGGTTCATCTGACTTTTTTATTTCATTGAATACATTTTCGTCTAACATTTTTGGCTCTATTTCTTCTGCAATAATACTGTCTAAATCAATTTCAATAACTGTTGCTTTATACTGTCTATTAATAACAACAGGTGCTGGAGGAGGAGAATCACTCATCTGAATAGGCTTAAGAAATTCTTTATACTTTCTTGCTAACTGCTCGTGTAAAATATACTGTTTACCATCCGATGGAATAATTTTATGTATTTCAGGTATCGGAAGAGGTTTTCCAGAAATATTAACTACAATCATATCAACTCCTTGTTAAATTAACTCTGTTCAGTATTATTTATAATTCGATATAAAATAAAAAAGGAGTGAATTTCTCCACTCCTTTATATTAACTAACTGTGGGGTTAGTTATTAGATTGCACCAGCAATAACCTGATTGACATTGCTGTAGTTAATCTGACGATAGTAACGTCCAGCATTCAATAGGGTTGTTGTAATAGCGTAACGTGACATTACACCAATACGTGGGCTGAAATCATTAGGATCGACTGCACGGTTCATAACACCAGTGATATATGGGCTATAGATAATACCAGCATCGCTGATACCAGAACCCTTGAAACCAACAAGTGCATACTCAGAACCACCAAGAGCATACTGATCACGATATACTGCCAATGTGCCATTCAATCTTCCGATCTCTGCCATTCCAGCAAGCGAATCAACATCAGTTGCAATACCAGTGAAAGCTGGACGAGCAGACTGAAGAGCGGTTGCGATTCCAGGAGACACAACAACAAAGTTACCAGCACCACGACGGGTCTTGATAGAAATCTTTTCTGCTGCGTAAATGATTGAAGTTACAATGGAAGCAATCTTTTCTTGACTCCAACGACCGTCAACATAAGTTGTACCAGAAGTAGCAGCAAGATCAAGACTTGTAGCTGTTTCACCACCGTTAGATGTATCGACAGCAGCTTGCTTCATTGAATATAGAAGCTCACGGTCCAATTCTGCAATAACTTCATACTGAAGAATGTTTACAATCTCACGCTCGATATCAAGATTGTGCATTGCACGAATATCTTGAGCAGTTTCAAGGGAGAAAGAAGCAGCTAACTTACGAGTAAGAGCTGTAATTGTTTTCTGATCGATCTTAACCTGCAACTGTGGGTATGCACCAGTTGGACTAATCTGCCAATTTTCTGCAGTGGCTGCTGCGGCACCAGTACCAGTATCTGCTGTAGCAGAGGTACCAGATGTACTACCAGTGAAACCAGAATACTGAGGAACCATATCCCATGCGGCTTCGTTCAAGCTATCCTTGTAGTAAACACGAAGAGCGTAAGCAAGACCTACTGGAGTATTCATAGCCTGTACACCAACACACTTGTTAGCAAACAAAGCTGGGAAAGTACGACGAACAAGAGCAAGCGAAACTGGCTTAAACTGATAAGCTGCAGCGTTTGGTGTGCCATCGATAGATCCACCAACTGTACCTAAGCCGTTGGAGAAAGCACCAGTATCTTCTCCTAAAATATTTCCGTGGAAGTCTTTTGTTGCCTGGTTCTCAAGCAACTGAGCCATATTCTCTTGTCCTTCGCGGCTCTTAATATCAGCAATGGAAATTGGACCAAGTTCTGCGTCACTCCATTTTTCTATAAGCTGATCAATGTATTTTGGGTCTTTTCTCATATTGTCCTCCTTATTTGTTTAGACATCTAATAATATTTATATTTCTACCTATTTTACAGATATCGGGCTGCTGCCTTACTTATTGAGAATTCTGCGTTTTCATTAATCTTTGGCTTTGTCTCAACAATACCATCATCTTCAGTTATGATTTCTGCATGACCTGCGTCATCAGTATCACTAACTTTGTTCTCTTCGCTGATAACAATATCAATGAAGTTATCAATCTTCTTATTGATTTCATCAATTGAAGAATTTTCAAACATCATGAATACACGTTTCTGCTGATCTTCTGAAAGTCCTTCAACCTTCTCATCAAGTAGTGCACCTTTTTCGTGCTGGCTAACTTTCTCATTAAGTTCCATCTTCTCAGCAATAAGTTGAGAAGCTTGTTCCTCAAGAGCCTTAATCTTTTCGACAGACTCTTTAACAATCTTAGATCCTTCAGTATCAATAGCAATGTGACTCTCTTCGAAAACTTTCTTAATACCTTCTACAACTGGTAGAAGAGTTTCATTAATAGCAATCTTTAGAAGAGCTTCTTCTGAAATCTTTTCAGAAATTTCACTTTCCAAAAAGGCATCAAGATTTTCTATTAGTGAGCTTTCAAGAGCTTCCATATCAGCTTTCTTTGACTCTTCAAGCTTTACCTTTTCTTCTTGTACACGCTGTTCAACATACTCTTCAGCAAGCTTTTCCAACTCGGTTGTTTTTTCCTCAACAACCAAATCTATTTTTGTCTGTGCAGCCTCATTGATTTTATTTTCAATAGCGGCCTGAAGAGCTATTAAATCAGCAGCTTCCATAATACCTTCTAATTTTTTAAGAATATCCTTCATGTTTCCTCCTTTAACGAGTTATTTAAAAGTATTTATATTTTATGACCATTTTAATGTATAGCTTCAATAAATTCAAGCATATATTGTAAAACGACTTTTGAATTGTATTTCTTATCAACTTGTTCTTTCAATCTATTGACAGCATACTCAACATACTTGCTACCCTCAATAATGAACTCTTTGTTCTCTAATATACCATTTACGAAAGCATCTGGTGCAGAAGGATCTGCTACGATATCAACTGTGACCATATTATAGTCATCATTAACACGCTCACCATTAAGAGATCCAACACCTCTTGAAGATACACCAAGTAAACATCCCTCTTTAACTAATACTTGAGCTATTTTACCAGATGGAGTGTCAATCAACTTTGCAACACCAATCCAACTGTTACTTCCATCTGAATCCAATGACTCTATAATGTGAGATACTCTATCAAGGTTGATAGATGGTGTTGGTGGATGATCCAATTCTCCGAATGCTCTTTTACGCAATATTTTTTCATTATTAAACTTGCTCACCTCTCGCTCGAGAATAGGATGGGCATATCTACGTCCGTTTCTATTCTTTACTTCTGCTTGAAGAAATGGACCTTTAATACGGTATATTTTTTCATGATTTTCATTCTGCTCTGTCAATATTTCACAATCGTGAAAATCAATAAACTCCGTAATTAGTTTTAAAGACATGTTAGTCTCCTTTTGGTTATTCTCCTGCACCAGTATCATCTGTCACAGTGCTTTGAGAATCATCGTTCTCTTGATTTGTGTCAGGTGTATCTTCTGGTGGAGTATTGTCGTCAGTTTCTATTGTTTCTGGTTCGTCTTCAACTGGTGGAACATACTCAACACCGTTCACTTTAGCAATAACTTCAGCTTTTTTAGCTGCAACTCTATCCATAATTTTCTTATTAACTACTTTTTCAAGATTATTTTTTAAATCAACATATTCTTTATTCTGTAGTGTATCAATTAATGTGTCAGACATAATAAACCTCCTAATTTAATTTATCAACTATTCATATTTCTATTTATAATACTATTCATAATTTAAAATTGCATATCTGTTTCGGCTGGTTGTTCAGCTGCTGAGTTTGGCTCTCCTGATGGTTCTCCACCAGCATCTGGCTGAGCTTCTCCACCAGTTTGATCTGGAGTAGGAGCTGCCGCTTCCTGAGCAGCTTGTTCTTCTTTAGCTTTCTTATCAGCATCTTCTTTAGCTTTCTTCTTTTCTTTTTCTAACAATGCGTCATTTTCAGCATATTCATCATCAGGCATCTTAAAGTATTTCTTAACAACAAACTCTTTTGAGAAGATACCGTTTTGTTCATTATCCAAACTCCAAATATAAGATGATGCTGTACCAAGCATGCTAAAACGTTGCTCTAATACATCGAGAGCTAAGAATTCTTTATAATAATTTGATTTAGTATAAACTAATTCTAAAACACCTCTACTACAATATTTAGGATCTATTCCACGCATGCGACATAATAATCTTAGTGGATCTAAAAGTATATACTTAAATCTACTATGCATTTTTTCAATAAAATGTGCAAGTTTTAGTTCTTCACGAGTAACTTCACCCATTCTTCCACCACTATATTGTGATGTAGGTTCCTGCCAACGAGATGATGGTAATTTTAAAGCTTTATATAGTTTCTTTAGGAAGTAGTTGATATCTTCAATTTCTCCTAAATTCATAGCACCACCAATAGTATCAACTGTGGTACCATTTCCATTCTCATCTTTGCTAAACCAGAAGTCTTCTGTTGCTGCTTGAATATTAAGAGATGAGTTAATGGCACCAGTATTTGGATCATATATGTTACGTTTGCGATAACGTCTCATTAATCCTTGCATGTATTCTTCAGCTTTACCTTTTGGCATTCTGCCAGTGTAAATATTCCAAACTTTACGTTCTGGAGCTCTAACTAAACGGTAAACAACAATAGCATCTTCTAAATTCTTTAACTGGTTGTAAACACGAATAGCTGGTTCAAGAAAACCTCTAACATCCATTCTATTAGCACCATATGTTCCATAGCTAATGTATATTATTTGTTCAGGTTCAAATTCTCTTGCTATAGCATTGCTTTTGCGTAATTCATCTATTGATTTTATACATGTTTGTTTGTATAGAGCATCTTGTATAACCTGTAAATATTTTACAGGTTCTCCTGTTCCACCTTCGTAAACAGGAATCATTGTAAATGCAGGGAGAGTTTTTACTCCAATAATATTTTTCTTCTTATTATCAATAATAACTTCAAGATATAATTCACCTTCAGTTAAGAATTTTCTAAAATAATCATCAGCGTTTTCATTGAAATGAAACACATCATCTATAAGGTATTTAAAAGCTGCTTGGATTCTCTTTTCAATATTTACAGGAACTTTAGAGCCATTTTTTGGCTTAACATTAATTTTAACAATATCACCAAAATCATCTGCAATAATGGCATCATTTGTTATTTGATCAATTGCATCACCAACTTCAGGGTATAGATACATTTCTCTATATTTGCCTATTCTATACATCTTATTATTTAAAATAGGTTGGAAGTCAACATGAGTCATGTCGCAGTCCATGTATGCACCCATAGAAGCAGCATTCATGAAAGAATCAAATTGTTCCTGAGATATAGCTTGAGAATTCTTACGAACCTGAACTTCTCTTTCAGCTTCATCTTGTTCACGATACTTTTTAAATGTATCTGAAAATCCGTTTTTTATTACACCCCAAACACTCATGTTATCTCCTTAAATTAAACTTCGTAAAATTTACGACTAACCGCATTAATACCAACTCCGTAATATGTTCTCGCATAAAATCTTAGAACTTCATTCATGTTTTCAATTGGAACTAATCTTGGTACTGCTACTCTGCTCATTCTATACTGTCTTGTTATTCTATTAGTGTGCTCATAAATTAGCTGCATTCTATTATAGTTTAGCCATGGAATTCCAGTAATAGATTTCTTTAACTGTACAGTTTTTAATATTTTTGCAAGCACTGAAATTCTTCTGTACCAAACAAGTCTTTCAGCAACAGGCATGTGATGAAAGTTCAATCCATGAAAAGTTTTATCTGTATAATTTACACTTGTCACAAACGTTAAAGGCATTATATCAAAAAACTTTAAAACATCAATCGGATAATCTTTGCTTGACTTATAAACATATGAATAAACATAACCAGGCTTTACCACTGACACACGTTCAAAGTTATCATTTATATATGTTAAATAATCATTAACATTGTTGTACTGCATTTAATTCAATCTCTATATACTCTTTAAGATTCTTGGCTTTCTTTTTATGTTTTACAGAAGCCATTTTTGGTGCATAAACATATGCACTTGGATCTACAGCACCATCTTTTGTTCCACCAATAGTTGATGTGGTGTTAGCTGCTGCAGAAACATCCTCAGTAACTTTCATCATTTTTTTAAAGACTGATACAGTCAAAGCATAGAACTTATAATTATCATCACTTGGTTTAATATTAGGATATTGACTCTTCACAGCTGCTTTGGCAGCAGACCATTTTGCTTCTGCTGCTTGAGGAGACATTCCTTTTTCTTTAGCTAATTTTAAAACATATGGTGTTGGCATCTTACTCTCCTATTTCTTATAGAATTTTCTTGTTTTTCTTCTTCATATAATTATACATACTTTTGATAATACGAGCAGAACTTCGCTGAACTGTTTTTTCATCATCATTATCTTTTTTTCCACGCTCTTTAATACTATCTAATTCATCAAACATATTATCATCTCCTAAAAGATGATATAGTTGTGTTCTCCAATCTTTGGAAGCTTTACCTTGCTCTAAATCAGCAATAAGCTTTTTAAGATCTGCAGCTTTTTTTGGAGTAGATGGTATTGCCCAACTTCCCTCTTCTATCTTTACAGATTCAACTGCAGCCATTGGAATCTGAGTATCAACATATGAGTCAGTTTGTCCACGTTGTGTATCAGTAATATCATCTATAATTTGTACATCTATATCTAAGTCAGCAGCAGCCTCTATTAAACCAGACATATCTTCATTAGCTATACTTTTAGGCTCTAAGTAAATTGTGTTCAATTCTCTAATTCTTTTCTTTAATTCACAAACTAATTTGTATACACATTTATCTAAAAGAAAATAACTTGCACGTTCTTGCTTACCGATTCCAACTTCTACAGCGTCAGCATCTTTTTCAATAATATACCAATTATATGTCTGCATTGGTTTTATATTATTATCATCTGATACTTTCAAAGTGCTTAAATCTTCGTTTAGCTGTTTAGCTATATATTCTGACCAGTTCATTCTAAATCCTCCTCTTGTATTTCTTCGTTTAAAACGCCCATCAAGTAAGTTTCAAACGACATATTATATTTTTCCATCATCTTCTCTACATCTTTTTTAATTCGCTTTATTTCTCCTCGAGTCTCAACTCCACCTTTAATAATTATCTGATTGTAAAAATCATTACCTAAAGTAACAGTATATAGAAAATTATTTAAATTTGTTAGTTTTGAACCAAGTAATCTTTTAAGCTTAAAGACCAATCTATCTAATACAGTTAATGATTTCTTTTCATCATCTGTTTCAGGAGATTTAATAACTTTGCCAGCATTATCAACTAAACCTGTTCTATAAGCTTGTGTTCTAATAATAGGAGTTACAATCTTTTTAATTAGTATGTAAGTTAAAACAGAGTCTATAGTTGATTGTTGAGCTGGTGTTGCCATGTTATCCTCTTATATGCCAAACATAATATGTTTAATTGCCATTAATAATGAAACCCTATCATCTATAGTTGAAACAGCACGAGAAAGCTCTTGAAGTTTATATCCACCTATTCTCAAAGCTTTTAAAATATCCATTTTCTTAATATTTTTTTCGTCTGTAGACATTTTTTCATATTCTTGCTGCAATTTAATGTATGCATCATTAATATGTTTGTTAATTCTGCTTATATTTATCTTTTGAGTGAAAGCAGCTGGATCACTATATGTTGTTTTGTTCTTTTTGAGCAAAAATAATTTAGGATCTCCGTTAATACCTTTAGCATTCCAAGAAACTTTGGTCATTTTTTTATCGATATTAACATCTAACTCTTCTTTGCTAATTTTTTGAACTGTATCTAATAATATCATGTTGAGACCATCATTTAGTGGTTTCCACAGATCTTGATTTATCTGAGCAAAATCACCAGTAATTTTAACCAAAGCGTTGTTAAAGGGAACGACTAATCCTTCAATCTTTGGATGTTTAGGTCCAGTTTTTCTATCTCCTTTGAACAATTCAGATGATAAATTGATAAGTATCTTAGCTCCAATTTTTGCAGTAAGTGATTTCTTTAACTCAAATTCTTCTTCTGATGTTATATTCGACTTCTGAAGTTGTTTAAACTCTGGGAAATGTCTCCACTCCTGAGCAATTTTAGATAACTCTTGTCTAATCTTATCATTGGAAACAATAATTTGGCTTTTAAATATCCAATTAGATTTCGATTTTTTAATATCTGTTTTTACAGACCCTATATCTCCATAATATGTCACAACATCAGATACAACACTTTCTTGCTTAATAGTATTAGCTAAGAACTGTAATCTTTCTTTAATAGTTGATAGAACAGGACTACCTATTTTCTTCATGAATTTTTTTGTTCTTTCAACCCACTCAAACGAATCACCACTTCTATTTTGATATATACCCCAACCTTTATATGTTAAGCCAAGACCCTTCTTCTGACTCTCTTTTGCAGCTTCATTAAGAGGAGCATATTTTGTAGCATATGTTCCAACCATACTATGAAATATAATATAGTTATCAATTGAAGAGTATTGAATCAAGTTTGGAATTTCACCATATATAATTTCAAGATTAACAAAAGATTTTGGAGATCCATCTAATCCAATCAAGCCAGCTTTTATTCTTTCATCTCTCGACAGTTTCTCAAACCCTTGTTGAAGAGCTTTAAAACCAGCTCTAAAAGCATCTCCACCTGGATGGCTTACTGGAAACTTCTTCTCTATATCTGTTGATGGTTGTTCAGATAAATTTCTTGCAAATGTTAACTTTCCAGCGTCATTAAAACCTACGAATAAATTAGCACCATCAACTTTTTCAGATGCCTCTAATTTTCCAGAAAGAAGTTCATCAAAAAAGCTAAACAACTCAATCTTAGTTAAAACTTCATATGGGTGTGTAAGGTGTCCAGCGAGAGCCGACTCTTTAATCATATTTGAATAATAAAACTGTTTAAAAGACATAATTACCTAACTGTTTGTTTAATATATTATCGATATTATTATATTCTTTATAAGAAATGCGAATGAGATGAATTTTATTTTGAACACAATATTCATCTTTCATTAAGTCTCTTTTCACCATATATTTAAACTCTTTAATACCTCCAAATCGATCAACTGGTCTAAAATGCTGTTCTCCATCAAACTCAATACACATATTATGATCTGGTAAATAAAAGTCAAATTTAAGATGTTTCTTGCTCTTTAAATTATCAAACTTTTTCTCGATATCAAATTTAATTTTATTTTCTATTAAAAAATTAGAAATTTTACTTTCACCTTTACTACGTTTACAAAATTTACAACATGTTCCATTAGCTTGAACTTTTTGCCAAGATTTCCAATTCTCTCTACCACATGAGCAAACATAGTGTAATTTCTGCTGATTATTTTTATAATCTTTAGATAATAGAGTGCAACTATCATCTTCAAATCTTTTATTAATTGTATTTATAGATACACGTTGTTTGTCTTTATTACAAATTTTACAATGTGATGATCCTCTATGTGACATAAAATCATTTAATCTAATAGTGTCAACATGTCCATTTTCACAGCTAAACTTTAATGGTATCTGATTATTTCTATAATTTGTTTCTAATAACTCACAACCATCTTCTTTGAACAACTTTTTAACAGCTTCTATCGAATGTGTACTTTTATCTGCACATTTTTTACAAATATCTGCATATTGTCTATAATCAACATCTGATATATTTCCACAAACATCACAATATCTCTTAACTTTTACATTAGATCCCTTAGTTAAATGCTCTACTTTAACTCTAATTTTAGGATTAGTTCCTTCAACAATATAACCTAATTCTATATAATGTCTTTTAACGTTATTTGAAATAGTTACATCAACCTCTTTCGTTAACAACATTATACTTTATCCTCTATTTCTTCAGGAATAGGTAAACCAAGTTTTGTAAGAGCCTTTTTAACTTCAGATGCTATAATATCAACTCTATCTTTGTATTTAAAATCTGGGGAGTGCATCTTCTTCCAGATGGATTCAAAACTAACTACATCTAATCTTGTAGCATCTTTACCAAAAATAGTTTGTATTATCTTTTCAGGAACCTTTGTAATATGTTCTCTACTAATAGTGGTTGGATTTTTAACAGGTTTGTTATTACTTCCAATATATGATACTGTTTTAACTCCCAACCCTTTAGACATGTCAAGAAATAGCTTTTTTTCCTTAGCAACTCCTCCACCATCAAATGTCTGAATAACATCTCTCTGTATATTACTTATAAGAGTTGAAAGAAGTATATTTCTATAGAACCCCATCTTTTTAAAACGTGATTCAGATTCAGATGGAGACCAATAAGACCACACTGTATAATCCATATTATCAGTTATCATTAAATCAACTTGAACATTGTGTACTTCTTGAACTTCTTTTGGTTCAATCTTAACAAACTTCTTATGTTGTTCATCCCATTTAAATGAAGATTTGTTGGGGTCATTATATACACCCCAACCTTTATAAGCAAGCCTATGCATTTTCTTTTGTGTATCTTTTATAGTATTTTCATTGATATGTCCAGCTATAGGAAAGGCGAAAGAAAATACATTTATACCACTTGAAAACTTAAAATCGCTCACAATAGATTCAAGAGTTTGAGTTACTTTTTTTATAACATCATCAATTGAATCTATGTGAAGATATTGCATCAGAGATAAAAGATTAACAGCAATATCTAAATCTCCAGATGGAGCAGACTTCTTTCCTGCAGATCCTAATAGCTCCCAATCTACACCTCGTTTCTTCAAACCAAGTTTATTAAATACTTCTGTTTGAAGAGTGTTTAGCGTTGCAGGAATATATTTCTGCTCTATAGGTCCAGCATGAACAGCAGCTCCACCTTCATTTAAATTATTGTAGTAGAAATCTTTAAATCTCATATTATTCCTTAAGTGTAACTAACAACAAGACCATTTTTAACAACAGTGTGTTTAAACTCTTCACTATTTTCTATTTTTAACAATATGTCTTCTATTGAAGGTGCATCTGATCCTTTATTTCCTCTTGGTCCTCTTTCGCCTCGCTCTCCACGTGGTCCAATATCACCTCTATCACCTCGCCCTCCAGACTCTCCCTTTTCACCCTTCTCGCCAATATCACCCTTATCACCGGAATCACCTTTAGGACCGGTATTGCCTTGATCACCTTTAGGACCTTTGCCCAAAATAATTGAAGTTTCATTTTTCTTCTCTCCTAATGAATTGTAAATTTTTTCCGTTATCTTTCCCAATACAATACTAACGTCCTCATCGCTAATATCAGAAAAAGACTTACCATCAGAAATTATGTTATTGTTTATCAAAAATTGTTTGACAACGTTTTTCTGCTCATTAGAAATCATTTATTTTTATACCAATTTTTTTAGACGTTCAATATTCTCCGGTTTGATAATTTCATCTTTAGCTTTAGACAAACCATCTTCAGTTATTACACCATCATTTATAAATCCATATTTCTCAAGTTGAACTTTATAATCAGGTATAATGACACTCTCTTGAATCAACACAACAGCTGCCACCAATGTTTCAATATCAATCAGATTACTTTCAGTGATAAACATCTTTAAAGCATCTTTAGCTGAATCATGTTTTTCGAAAATATTTTTCTTTTTTTCTTGCTTAAACTTATTGAATTGTTCTTTTTCCATTTTTTCCTCCATCAGTCTTCCTTTTCACCTTTCTTAGCTTCTTTTTCCATTTCATCTAATCTTGTATAATAATCTGGAATTTCTTGTAAATGATCTTTAGCTATTCTTTCAGCAATTAATGGACAGGAAGTGTGCTCCAGTTCAACTTTAATTCCCATTTTTAATTGCTTAGAATCAATATTAGCCTTTTTTTCTGCTTTATTATATAATCCTTTGCCAAAAAAATCTGTTAACATTGAATAAATTTCAGATTCTAAATCATCAGGTTCCATTTTTAATTTATCAGCTAATTCATGAATCTTTTCATCTTTTGGGTATAGATTATTTGTAAAATAATCTATAAGCATTTTTCTATGTTTTGAACATGCTTCAGATAAGATAAATTGTTTAAAGTTGTTCATTTAATATATTCCTTGATTGGGGTCTTTTGGTTTTTCACAAGCAGTGGGAGCATAATTTACACCACTCTTCAATGTATTTATGTTACTTCTTATGTCAAAAATATCGGCACTGGTACGAATAATTCTAAATAAATACTCTGCACAAACATTGAGGACAATTCTAACAGTTGGTACATTGCCACTAAGAGTTAAAACTTGTGCACTATTTAAATCTATTATAGGACTTAGAGGATCAACACTAATGTAAGCAGGTTTTGATTCAGTATCATAACTATAATCATTAGACACAAGTAATATAACATGTTTGAGTCCAATATCATTATATGTGTGTTGAGGATTTTGTAAGAATGAGTGTGGACTACCATCTCCAAAATCCCACTCCCAATATGTTGGATTATCAGATGAGTTATCAAAGAAATTAACAACAAGAGGAGGATATCCAGCAACAATATCAGCACTAAAACTGGCTATTGGAGGTGTAAAGTTTTGTTCTATTAATTGTGCTGCTGTATCACCAGGAGAAACAGCAGATACACCATATGTTATACCTTTTGCAGTACTATATATAACTATAGGATTATTCGTAACCAGGTCAATGAAAGGATATCCAACATCTTCAATATATTCTTGAACATTAGAAAATGCTATGTTAGAGCTGTTAACATAGCCAAGACACAATAAAACATCTGCCTCAGTTACTTCATGTGTATATAATGAAAACGTTTTTACTACATTAGACACATATGAATTAACTGAGTATATATCATCACTAACATCATACGCATTAGTAAATGCCATATTTATACACTCGATTCAGAGTCTCTAAAAAGAATTGCAATACCCGCATCATATACTTGTGTCAAAGCCCATGATGGTTGACAATATAGATAATTTACTCCAGAAATAATCTTTCCATCTAATCCCTGAGCCATATTAACTAATGAAACAGCAAAACAGTTTTTAAGAAGCCCATACGATCTATTCATACCAAGAGTTGCTGTTGAGTCAACGTTTTCTTTTGCATGTTCTATTATAATAGGACGCTGAGCTATATAATAACTCTCGTCATCTGGATCAACTGTAATCAATAAATTAGTATTAAACCCCATTGTAGCATCACCATATATTGGACCAACTTGATCATGTATAATATTAGCTTGTTCTTGATAGCAAGAACAATATGGTAATTTACATAAATGAGATGTAAACTGAAGACCACTAATATATGAAGCTGTACCATTTCCAAAAGTAACATATCTATGAGCATACGCACACATAACAGCACTTGTAGGAAAACTTACGGTTGTAGCATCTACCGTAACTCTATCAGCTGATAGATTAATGTTTGTTGCTCGAACATAATTAGCCCAAGTGTGTCCTTGAAGATCATATATATAGTAATATTTATTCAAGGTGAAATTGGCAGCTTGTCCTGAACCTAACTGTAAAATTACATTTGATCCTGCGGCAGCGCTTGTCTGTAATGTTCCTGTTTTATCAGTACCTTCTACTAAGTTGGTTAAGCCTTCCCATTCATCTAATCCTGCAGTGTACCAACTTGTTCCTAAACGTGTTTGTAGAATCATGCATTCAGCACCACCTCTAAAATCGTATGAAAAGTCAGCATCATCATACGTATTTAATCTATGTCCACTCCAAATACCTTGACCAGTATGAGTTATAGGGTTCCAATACATATAAAACTGAACTCTTATGTATCCAGCTTCAGTTTTTATCATACCAACTTTAATTATTTTAGCTACCTGATTAACAACATGTGACGGTAAATCACTAACAACAATATAAGGATCAGTTACAGCTGCACTCTGATCATCTATAACATACCATTGTGGTCCACCAGAAGTGGGAGTTTTAGTAACCCAACTGGTAAATTTAGCCAAGTATCCATTTACATCTTGACCTGTGAAACCACGTCCATGACATACTCCACTCTCTACTTGAAAAATAGCCATAAAAAATACTCCTTCTAATTTATCCTGTACAAATTTGTGTGATAAAACCTTTATCTCTAAATGGTGACACTATAATATCCCAAGTGTGTTGTTCTTGTTCAAACTGTACTTCTGTGTCTTTTACGCTAACTATTTCATATAAATAATCATTATAGTTAGCTTTTAATATATCTCCAATTCTTGGAGTTATAGATTCATGAACACCTGGTAATCCAGTAGTACTATATGTAGAAGCCATTTCAAAATGTCTTTTAGAAATAAATATATGAAAGTTATCGATTCCAGCAACACCAAATTTAGTAAAAGCTTCCTCTTCTCGAGGTAATTCATACATAGCCATAAAACTAAACAAACGCTCTATAACCTTCTTATCATCTTCTGCCCAAATAGCGTTAGCGCTTGTTGAGAAACTAACTGAATAATAAGTCATGCAAACACCATGCAAGTTATACATCTCTGTTACCAACAACTGATACAATAATTTTTCATTATTGTATTCAGGTTGATGTTGAAAGTATGAATTTTTTTGTCTTGATAAATTATCAAAGTTACCCATTACCAACCTCCCCAAGTTGTTTTTGGAGGCAATTCACATGTTGCTGACGTGTAAATTATATCCTGTTTCTCTGTATTTATGACCTCTTTGATATTGAAGATATCAGCTTGGTTAATAGCTCCACTAATACTTGTTGCAGATGTAGATGGAGTTGTTGATAGCTGATTATCTCTAAACGGTTTAACAATAATATCATATGTGTGTTTGTATTGTTCAAACTGAACTTCTTCTTGTTTAACCATTACAACTTGGTAGTAATATTCGTTGTATTTTGCTTTAAGAATATCACCAACTAACGGTTGGTACCCTCCTGAAATAGGGTATGTTCCTGTTCCTCCAGTTACACTGTTAAAGTGCATCTTTGAAACAAACATATGAAAATTATCAATACCTTCTAAACCAAACTTAGACCATAAATTATCTTCGTGAGGAAGTTCATACATCGTCATTATGTCCCATTTATCAGTTATCTGACGATTACTATCCTCTGTCCATGGATATTGAACGGCTGATGTTTGAAAAGATACAGCGTAGTATTCCATAGGAACACCAAACATATTAATCTGTTCCATCTGTAGTACTGCATATAACTCTCGCTCATTATCATAATTTGACCCACACTTACGGAGCCATGTGTTTGGCATTGGATCATATGCAGAAAATTCAGCCATATTACCCTCAAAAATTATTGTAGATTAATGATACCGTTTGATGGCCAATTTAAGAAAAATGTACCAGCTATAGCTTGTTTATTAGCACCAAATGGCAAATAACAAACAACTAAATCACTTGCTGATGTATCAATAATAGCAACAGCATCACTCGTAAATGAGGAGCTGGGCCAACTAATGTTATCAGCTGTCCATTTTCTAATTGAAGCATTTCCAGTAGACGATGTTTCTATAACATTTGTTAGTTGTACTCCAAATGCTGTGTAACCAGCTCCAGATACTTCATATGCAGAAACATTTGAATAACTATTCCATGCCTTAATAGTATTATCAGCTAAAGCGCTTGTGCCCATTAGCAGTACAGCATTGAACACATCAGTATCAACATCAGCTACTCCTGTCCAAACTTGAGTTTTAAAAGCAGTAGTAACAATTGCGTTTGACATCTTAGATCCTCCTTATAGTAGCATTGCTGCCCTATTCACACTTTTACCAAATTTTTTTGAATTACCAACAACTTTAGTAGGTTCTGATTTTTTCACAGGAGCTGGTAAACCTTCATATATAACTTTAGCTCTATTAACAATAGAGCCACGTAAATCTTGTTCTAATTTAACAGATGGTGCAATCACAGGAGCAACACGTAATACAGCAGCTGGTGAACTTGTGTTCATTCCAACTTTATCCTCTGATTTAATTGTTACTCTCTCAATTTTTGTACTAACAGGACACTGTTTATCTTTAAGATAATTTTTAAAACTCATAATAGCACCTCCAACCTATTTTTATTTATATTTCAAATCTAACTTTCTATTCACTATTTCGAATCCTTGTTGCTTATAGAACTGCAATCTTGTTTCAAAGTGTTTATATAAGTGATTTTTATTGTGAGCTCCTCGCTCACCAATCCATGTTAAATCATCTGCTATATCCCACCAGATTAATTGATCTTTACTCTCATGCAATCGTAAACCTCTTCCAATACTTTGCAGTACTTTGATTTTAGATTTATAGCTTGATGCAGCGACAACATGGTGTAGTCTTTTAATGCTAACTCCAGTACTCATTGTTGCAAATGTTGCTATAATTATAACATTTTCTTCTTTATCAACACTTTGCCTGATACATTCACGTTTTTCAGCACTAACATCTTTATAAATAATATAAACCTTGTATTTATCACCATGTTTTTTCTTTATATAAGATTCTATTCGCTTAAGATGTTCTATATGTCTGCATAAAAACAGTGCATTCTCACCATCACCCATATTATTAATTATAAATGAAAACACTTTATCTCTATCAGCATATTGCTCTATTCGTTGAACTTCACCAATATAAGAGCTATGTTTGTTAGCTTCAATTATTTCTTCTGGGTACTGTAATAATATGTTAGCAACAGCCATCTGAGATAATACACCACGATCCATTAACTCTTTTGTATCTTGTGTAAATATAACTGGTCCTAAAAATGAATATATATTGAATTTATCTGAAACTTCTACTGGAAGTGTTCCTGTGAATCCTACTCTATATTCAGCATTTACACATTTTTTAGAAACATTTCTTACACTGTTAGATCCAGATTTGTTTGTAGATCCAGCACCATGTACTTCATCAATCAATAAAGCATCAAATGGTTCAAAGAACTCATCGGGTCTGCGAAATAAGCTTTGCCATGTACTAACTAAAACGATGGGGATTTGATCACCCTTCTTATTTACTGAATGAGAGTATGTTTTACCACTGTAAAGCTTTTTAACGTTTGCATCACAATTATCCCAGCCGTAGGATTGAAAATCATTATACATTTGCTCAACAAGTGAAATACTTGGAACAATTAATAATATTTTAGACTTATTGAAATTATCCATTAGGTATCGGATCAAGTGATAAATAATCAAACTTTTTCCAGAAGCAGTTGGAGAAACAACTATGCCTGTTTTTTTATTAATAGCCTTTAATGTCGCTTCTGCTTGATAGTCATAAATATCAAACACAGTGTTTTTCATTAACTCTTCAGAATAGTCATATATTTCATCAATTGTAATATTATTGTATAAATCTTTAGTGTTAAAGTGCAGATTATATGTGTGATGAAATGCATTGCAAAATTCTATAAATTTTTTAAATAAACCTTCAGGAAGCATTCTGGTTTTCATGTCAAACATTGATATAGTACCATCCCAAATACCCATTTTGTATTTTGGATAAAACCAGAAGTTTGGCATCTTGAATGATAGATAATCTTTTAATTCATGAGATGGACCATCTTCAATATCGAGTTGGTAGTATACTTCATTAAACTTATAAACATCAATGTGTGACATTAATTTCCTTCGAGATATTTTTTAATTTCTAACCAGTTTTTTATGTTAAATGATAATTTTTTAATGTTATCTATTGTTTCTTCGAGATACTTAACTATGATCTCTTGACGATTAACCTCTATACTAAGTGTGTTATATTTATCATTAGAGTAAATGTAGTTTTCATATTCATGCTTGCTTTCTAACTCTCTGTTGTAATCTTCTTTGTAAAACTTATACAGTTGACCATATAGATATTCTCGTTGCTGTTTGATGTCTTTAAGCTCATCTAATTCACTAACCAGCAAAGTTATGTAATTCTGCAGAGTCTTAGATAAGGATCTGGTTTTGTCAAGTATGTTAAGCTCAGTAATATTAAAAATTTTAGATGTTACATCTTTAAGCTCAGCGAATGTATCTTGGTTCATCCTTAGACTCCTTTTAGATTTATATAGAAGCAGAGGTGCTTCGCACCTCTTGATCGCGCAGCGATCACATAGCATCTTTAAACGTGTTGCATCTCTATTTTTAATATCCTTATTTTTATGTCCACTTGTCAACAGTCTCTACTAATCAAATATCAAGGTCTGATTTTGAACAAGCATGATATATAATTAAATATAGAATATAATATATAAGAGATTATGCTACGCATAATCTTTAATACCTCACTACGTTCGGTATTAATTATTAATTAATTAATATATATTATTATAATTCAATATCAAGTATTTATGGATTATTATTCAAAAATCACATTCACCTGTTGACTTCTTGTTTTTAAAATTATTATATCTTAGTTAAGTGTTTAAGCTATTTACTAACTCTGGAGTTTTATGTACGTTAATTTTAAAAAGCTTGTTTTTCAGAACATTTTATCATATGGGTCATGTCAGCAAGAGATTAGCTTTGATAATGGTTTAAATTTAGTAACTGGAAAAAATGGGTCTGGAAAATCAGGATTCTTACTTGACGCTCTATCATTCTGTTTATTTGGAAAGCCCTATCGTAAAATTAAGATTAATGAACTAATAAACCGCAAAAATAAAAAGCGTCTTTATACAGAGTGTGTTTTTGAAGCAAACAATCACTCTTATAGAATTATAAGAACGCTTCAACCAGCCAAATTAGATATATTTAAAGATGGTGTTGAGATTGAGCAGCTCTCATCAAAAGGATTGACACAAGATGAGATAGATAAGATAATTGGAGTAGATTATACTCTGTTTAAGCAGATAATTACACTATCTATTAACTATAACAAACCATTTTTAGCTCTATACGCTTTTGATAAACGAGCTATTGTTGAATCTATTTTTAATATCAAAATTTTCAGTGATATGTTAAAGATTCTTAAAAAAGAATCAGCTAACTTGAAAATGCAGTGTGATATTGATAGAAAAACTCTCGCAATTATGGAAAACAACATTAAATCCATGAGAAAGAGAATGCGAGAATTATCAATAGCACTAAAAGATTTTGAGATTAATAAACAGACAGATATATCTAAAATTCAATCAAATATAGATAAGCGATCAACAGAATTATCAACTCTTCAAAGCCTGTTAATTAATCTTCGAGAGCAGATCCACGAAATAGAACCTCTAAAACAACACACATCTATACTTGAAAAAGCTCAGAAAAATGTTAGTGTTGAGCAATATAAAATCAAGCATCAAAAAGAGTTACAACAATTGTTGTTAACTAATACATTATGTCCGGCCTGTAACTCGCAGATAACTGATGAACATAGAGAGAAAGAGTTATATAAAATTACAACATCGATACTTCAAAGTGATAAAATTATTGATGTTAGTAAAAAAGAGATAACAACAAGTCAGATCAATATAGACTCTATAAACAAAAAAACAGCAGATAATGATAAAACAAAGTCAATAATAAATGAAACTGAAAGAAGAATAGAGTGGGTAAGTGAAGAATTGCAGGACCTGCAAAATCAGCTTAAAAGTACGTCTGAAAGAGCAATTGATTTCAATCTTGATTCTTTACAGCAAGAACTTGATGAAAAAGCTGATGAATATGCTAAATTATATGAAGTTTTTCAGAAAAACTTAGATAGTGTTCAAATAAATGATGTAGTTTTATGCATACTATCTGATAATGGTATTAAGTCTCATTTTTATAAAAAACTAATGCCTCTATTAAATTCAAAAATAAACCATTATTTGTCAAAATTTGAGTTACCAATTCAAATTGAACTGAATGAATTGATGGAAGAAAAGATTGTAGGTTTAGATAACAGTTCCAATGAAATGTCATATTTTGCACATTCTGAGGGAGAGAAGAAACGTATAGATATGGCAATACTTTTGAGTTTTATTTCAATGACTAAACTAATATCTAACTGGGAGTGCAACATATTAATATTTGATGAACTACTTGATAGTGCTATGGATGATGATGGTTTAGAAAGTGTTGTAAGTTGTTTAAAAGGAATAAAGAACGAAAATAAGAATCTGTGTGTGTATGTTATATCACATAGGTTAATAGATTATGATCAATTTAACAAACAAATATACGTTGAAAAACAGGGTGGTTTCTCAACAATTTCTTTTAAAAGTTGATTAGTTTACAATTAAAGTGTATATTTAATAATGGAGGTTTAAAATGGATCAGAACAAAAAACACTATGTTAATAATAAGAGTCTTAGAGACCTGCTAATTGACTATAAGACTACAAAGTCGAAAGCTACATTTAATAAAATAGGTCATATGTTTTTACTTATAGCACAAAATTATTGTAATAAACCTAATTTTATTAACTATACTCAAGACCGAAAAGAAGAAATGATTAGTGATGCATGCTTTGTTATGGTATCTAACATTGATGATTTTGATGTTGAACGTAGTAATGCATTTGCATACTTTACTCGTGTTGTTCATAATTGCTTTCTACAGTATATTAAAAAATATAAGAAGCAAAGACAAACTTTTATATCTTTAGATTTAATTGAATCATCACCAGATTTTTTGATTACAAATGAAGATAATATGAACAAGTATGAGAAGAATAATCACATAAATTGATAATTGTTTTATTAAAGGAAGTTTTATAGTGGAAATTGCACTCATATCAGACCTTCACTTTGGACACAAGAAGAACTCAGATCCATTTTTAGAAAATCATATTGATTATATTAAAAATGAATTTGTACCTTATCTTAAAAAAAATAATATTAGCACTATTATGATTTTAGGAGATCTGTTTGATAACAGGAGTTCTATTAACGTTAAAGTAAAGAATGCTGTTTATGATCTATTCGATCAATATTTACATGAATTTAAAATATTCATGATAGTTGGAAATCACGATACATATTTTCATAATTCTATCAACACTCATTCATTAAAATTCTTTAAAAAGTTTTCTAATATAACAGTTGTTGATGATATTGATCGAATATATCTTGATAATCGATATATTCTTATGGTACCATGGCAAACAAATTATGATGAGTTCGCTGAAAGAGTAGCCCGAAAAAACTTTCATTGTGATGTTTGTTTGGGACATTTTGATATATCTGGTTTCAAATTAAATAAAACGAGGTTGAGTGAAGAAGGATTGAGCAGTGATCTTTTCTTCAATAATTATACACTAACATTTTCAGGACACTTCCATACTCGTAGCAAGTCTATGAGAGGTACATTTTCAATTATTTATATTGGATCTCCTTATCATTTAACTCGACATGATACTGGTGAAGAAAGAGGTTTCTGTGTACTTGATTTGGAAACTTTGAAATATAAATTTGTAAACTCTAAAAACACAATAAAGTTCATTAAAATTGAGTATCCAAATACAATAAATGAAAAGATTATACATAATAACATAATTGATATTCATGTTAAAGTAGATGAGCAATATAGTGAAGAGCAACTACAAAAATATATTAGAACCATTGAAGAATACAATCCTTTATTTTCTCCAAATATTGTTGTAGAGAATAGTAACATAAACCCATTAATTAATTCTGATGTTAAAAACTTTGGGTCCGCTATTACAATGATTAAAGAATATGTTGATGGTCTGGATATTCCAAATAAAGATAAAGTGTACTTCACAATTGAAAAAATATACAATAGTGCTAAAAATTCTGAAACAGATATTTAAGGAGCTTATATGGTAACAATACCCACAAGTAATAAAGATGATTTTATGAGACAGCTTAATAGTCCAAATACAAATTTGCCTGTTAATATGCAATTTGAACAGCAAGTGAATAAAATAGTTAAAAATATTGTTATTTCATATGTATCAGATTCAGCAGGTTGTGGACATATTAGAAATGTATTTCCATTCACTTATTTAAATGCTGTTTTTGCACGTGATGGAAATTTAATTCCAATGATAGCTCCATTCTATCTATATCAACATGATATTTTGCTACGTACAAGATCAATTTTCTTTCAACGACAAATGTCTCCTCAACAGATTCCTCAGATACAACAGTATAAGAATCTTCAGAAGAACTATCAGTATAAAATGGTGTATGATATTGATGACTTTATTTGGAAAGGTCCTAATGAAGGTGAATGTTTACCTGAATATAATTTTGCATCCACTCAGATTGGAGAAGATGTTCGAAAATCATCTATTGAAATTATGAATATGATGGATACTGTATGTGTTAGTACTCAATTTTTAAAAGACTATTTATCTACACATGGAGTAAATAAACCAATTGAGGTTGTTCATAATACTGTTCCTAAATCTTTTTGGGGAACTGTTAAAAGAGGTCCTATTAAAGAAAAAATTAAGAAGCCTCGAGTAGTTTATACAGGATCTCCAACTCACTATTGTAATCAGAGAAAAATGGTTGGAGATTGGGATAATGCTTGGAGAGAATGGGTTATTAAGAACGTAAAAGATAATAAAATTGAATTTATGTGTATGGGTGGATTACCTTTCTTCTTTGAAGAAATTAAAAATAAAATACATGTTGTTAAGTGGGTCAATAGTTATCAATATCATCTACCTGTTATAAAGTTTAGACCTGATTTTGGTATAGCTCCTCTTGTTAGAAATTATTTTAACTATAGCAAGAGTTCAATTAAGTATCAAGAGTATTGTGCAGCAGGTTGTGTTGGAATAGGTACAGTGTTTACAAATGACATGCCATCTCCATACGATATTAATATTGTCAAAGCACCTGACACAATAACAGTTGATCAAATTAATCAAATAATTAGCGAATACTCAGAACCAGTTAAATTTAATGATACTATAACTAAACAGTTTAAGCAAATTGAAGATAATAACTGGTGGCTTGAATCTCAAGGATTCATTAACAGACTTGCAAGTTTACTATAAAGGAGAATATAATGAATACAAGTAAAAAGATTCTTAGCATAAGTCACTATGATATGGATGGTCAAGGATGCGCTATAGTTTTAGCTAATGTCTTTAAAAACATTAAATTCATTACAGCAACATTTACTAATATTGATGGTATCATAAAAAATACTGATTTTAGTGAGTATGATTTAGTTTTTATGACTGATGTGTATCCAAAAGATATAGAGTTATTAGATGATATACCTAACCTAATACTTTTGGATCACCATGAAACAAATAAATCTCATGAACCATCTAATAACAGATATGTTATAACTGATATTTGTGGTGCTATGATCACCAAAAATTATATTGAAAGTAAACTTAATGTAGATTTGAGTCATCTCAATAGTTTAATTTATTTGATTAATGATTATGATATGTGGATTCATAATAATAAAAAAAGCAAAATGTTGAATGAGTTATACTATTGGTATAGAGGTGATAAATTTAGAGAGCGTTTTATGTCAGGTAATACTCGTCTTTTGCCCAATGAAATTGATTATATCAAAAAACAAAAGAAGAAATTCTTAGAAACATATAATGAATTAGAAGTGTTTGATTTTGATAAAATAAATGGATGCTTTTTCATATTTGACTTCAATTTCGTTAATGATTTGTGTGAAAAGCTTCTCAAAGAAGAAAAATATGATGTTGTTTTCTGTCAAAATCCAAGAACAGGTAACATTAGCGTACGGACCAATATTAGACCTGATATTAATTTAGGAGAGACTTTTACAGAATTAGAGCTGGGTGGAGGTCACTGTAGTTCAGCGGGACTTCGAGGTATAGATAATTCATTTGACTCACTAAAATCGGTGTTAAAAGTAGTTGAATATGAATTATTAAAGAAATATCCACAAATAAAGCGTTGATTTTTAATATCATAAAATATTATATTTTAAAGAAATAACATTCTTGCAAAGAAAGACTACTATGATTGATGATTGTGAAGTAATGTTTAATAGAATTTATTATGATGCACGAACAAGCACTATACATCTATGGGAAACCATAGATGGATCAAGAGGATATAGTAAGTATCCATTTCAGCACACTTTCTATGTTGAAGATTCAACGGGGGAATCTGATTTAAGGGATATTTATGGAAATTCTATGACTAAACGAACAGCTTCAAGAAAAGCTGAAATGCAATCGTTTGTTGAGAGTGGTTTAAGATGTTGTGAAACAGATATTCCTCCAGAAATTAAATTTTTGCATGAGCGATATGAAAAAGTTAAGTTAATTAAGAACATGAGCTTTTTCAACATATGTTATCTTGATATTGAAATTGAATCTGGATCTGAGTTTCCAAAACCAGATGAGGTTAAATATCCTATCAATTTAATAACTATGAAATTTTCTAAATCTGGAAACATTTATACTTTTGGGAACAGAGAATACACAGGCAATAGTAAAGAAGTGAAGACTTACTACTATATTCCTGATGAAGTAGCTATGTTAACAAAGTTCATCGAGATTTTCCGCAAAGAAAAAGCTGATTGTATTACTGGATGGAATTCTCACACATTTGATATTCCATATATTATTAATAGATGTAATAAATTACACATTACAAAATCATTGTCTCCTTTAAATATTGTAACTTCTAATAAATATGGTGAGTATAAAATAGCTGGTATAGCTGATTTAGACTATATAAAACTGTATAGAGATAGATTCACATTCGATACAAAAGATAGTTATTCACTACAAGCTATTGGTACAGAAGAGTTAAAAGAAGGTAAATTAGATTATGAGGGTGAGCTTTATGATCTATATAAAACTGACTGGAATGGTTTCGTAGAGTATAATATTCAAGATGTATTGTTAGTGGAGAAATTAGAAGCTAAGAAGAAATTTATCGAGTTGACGCTTGATGTATGTTTTCAGGCACTAATTCCATTTGATAAAATATTTTCAACTATAGCAATGCATGAAGGGTATATTTTAGGATTTTTACATAAATCTAATTTGGTTATGCCAGATAGAAAAGATGAAGATGAGCAAGAATATCCTGGTGCATATGTTGAGGCTCATAGTGGATTATACAAATATGTTATAAGTTTTGATGTTGAAAGTTTATATCCATCTATTATTATGAGGGATAATATTGGTCCAGAAACTCTAAGACTTAGTCCTACTAACACTGATGGACTAATTCAAACTCCTTTATCAGAATATAAAGAGTGGGATACTAAAAATGGTAAGATTACCATTGGTGGTATATATTATGATAGAAGTAAAATAAGTGTTTTGTCACAAGTAGTGAGACAAATTATTGCAGAACGTAAAATGTTTAAAAAGAAAAAACTGATATGTGAGCAAAGAGACACTAATACAGTTATAACTAATAAAAATGATTTAAAGATTCTCGAGGAAATAAATTTAGAAAACGGAAATGCTAAGTTTTATGATTCTCAACAACACATTCGAAAAATCATGATTAACTCACTGTATGGTGCACTTGGTAATAGATTCTTTCATTTTTATAACACTAATAATGCAGCTAATATTACGCTAAGTGGTCAGCATCTTATTAAGTATTTGAGTGAGTGTTTCAATGATTATTTTACGAATTATTTTTGGTTGAATAAGAGATATTTTCCTATTAAAGATGAGAAAAATAAACTAACAAACAATGTTGTAGTGTTAATTGACACTGATTCAAACTATATAACATTACAAGAAATTATTCAAAAATTAAATATCAAATTTAAAGACAATAATGATTTTATTGTATGGGCTAATGAATTTATTAAAGATGTAATTGATCCATTTGTATCAGATATTCTTCAAATATATGCTGATCAATATGGTGTCGAGCAGGTTATCAATTTTAAACGAGAAAAAATAATTTCAAATATGTTTATAGTTGGTAAAAAACACTATGCAACAGAAGTTTTAGATAATGAGGGAGTTACATATTTAGAACCAAAAATAAAAATAACTGGTATTGAAACAGTTAAAACAAGTACTCCTAAATTCATTAGAAAACGGTTGACAGAAGTGTTGAAAATGATTTTACATTGTCCTAAAGATGAAGTTTTAGCTGAGTTGAAAAAAATCAAAAATGATTTCAAACAATCAGATGTTGAAGACATAGCTAAACCTATAAGAATAACAGATTATGATAAATATGCAAAACCTGTTGACTATTATATTAAAAATGGGATATCTTTTAAAAAAGGAGCAACAAAGCAAGCTAAAGCGTCCATAATATATAACTTTTTGATCAAAAAAATGTCTCTTAAACTCATGCCTATTGGTAATCAAACTAAACTGAAATATATAACCGTAAACACAAATAATTTGTGGAGAGTTGAAACGGTTGGGTTTATTGGAAAGTATCCAAAAGAGTTTAAAGAACTATTTAAAGTTAGTTATGAGGATCATTGGCAATCAGTAGCTCAAAATTTATTAGATGGATGGTTTGAGGCTTTGGGTTGGGGTAAAGCTAATTTGAATGAAAACACGTTTAAGAAATTTTTCACAAAAACAAAGAAGGAGATTTAATATGAGTTTCAATTATAAGCCAACATACGACAAGATTGTTGTCAAGCAGGTTGATGAAGTAGAAGAGGTCACAAAATCAGGACTTATTATTCCTGAGATGGCAAAGAAGCAGAATTTTAGAACAGGTGTTGTTGTAGCTGCAGGACCTGGATATATTGATCATGGTAATGTTGTTGCACCTCAGTCAAAAACTGGCGATACTGTTATATATAGTGGTTTAGGAACATATCCTATTAAGATTGATGGTGTACAGTATTTAATTATGCCAGATAAAGAGATTCTTGCAATTGTTAAGGAGGAAGTAGTTAATGGCTAAACCAGTTAAACCTACCATATCAATGGTAGATAAATTGTTACAGAACTCAGGATCAAAATTTTCGAGTATTTTACCTAAGTCTCCTTTTTTCTCAGACTCAATTGAGTTAGTTGATACAGACATTCCTATGTTGAATGTAGCACTTTCTGGAAAGGTTGATGGAGGTTTGACTGGTGGAGTTACTATGATTGCAGGAGAATCAAAGCGTTTTAAAACGCTTTTCGGACTTCTTATGATGGCAGCTTATCTAAAGAAGTATCCTACAGCAGCAGCAATTATATATGATACTGAGTTTGGAACACAGAAAAACTATTTTGATATGGTAGACCTTGATATAAACAGGGTTGTACACATTCCAATCAACTGTGTTGAGAATATGAAGCATGAAGTTATTACTCAACTTGATGCCCTAACAAAAATGAAAGAGGATGGAGAAGATGTCAAGGTTTTTATGCTTGTTGACTCTATTGGTAATATGGCATCAAGAAAAGAAATAAATGATGCTCTTGAAGAAAGTGAAAAAGCTGACATGACTCGTGCAAAACAGCTTAAATCATTCTTTCGAATCATTACTTCAACTGTTAAAATGTTGAATATTCCATTTGTGTGCATTAACCATGTTTATAAGTCTCAAGGATCTTTTATTCCTGTTGATATTGTTGGTGGTGGTCAAGGAGGAATTCTTGCAAGTGATAATATTTGGATTATCAGTAGATCACAAGATAAAGAATCTCAAGAACTTGTAGGTTATAACTTCACAATTGGTGTAGAGAAATCTCGATTTGTGAAAGAGAAATCAAAGATTCCAATAACTGTTCATTTTGAAGATGGTATTCATAAGTATTCTGGTTTAGCTGAACTTGCTGTTGAATATGGTATCATTGAAGAAACTAAAATCGGTAAATCTTCAGCATACAAATGGAATGATATTGAGATCAAGGATAAAGATATAGACACTGATGAAGCTTTTTGGAATGCTATTTTTGAGAACACTAATATTAAAGAACTAATTCAACAGCAGTTTGAATTAGCAGGGAAGAAGTAATATGTCAGATCGTTTAGATCCATTATTTATTGAAAAGGTTGTATTGAAATCCCTTTTTGTAAAGGATCATGTTAGGGAGAGGATAATTCCTTTCCTTAACACAAATATCTTTCATTCTGTTGAAGCTAAAATAATTGTAAAGCATATTTTGCAGTTTAGAGCCAAATATAATAATTTTCCAACTGTAAGTGAAATTCAATTAGAAATTGAGGACGATAAATATAATTCGTTTTTATCTGATTGTGTTAAACTTGACACTACTGAGTATACAGATGAACACCTGCTTGATAGAACAGAAGATTTTATTAAGCAGAGTTTATTATTTAATGTGTTCTCAGAAGCTGTTGATAATGTGGATAATGGCAAGCTTAAAGAAATAGAAGATATTCCTGACAAATTAAGGGAAATTGTTAGTTTCAGCTTTAATACTCAGATAGGATTAGATTTATTTAGTGAAGATGGTGAAGAATCAATGTTTAACCATCTTCATGATGAAGATAAGGTTATACCAACAAATATACCTTATTTTAATGCTGCTGTAAAGGGTGGATTTCATGAAAAAGCTCTAACGCTTTTCTTAGCAGCAACAAACGTTGGTAAAACTTTAATTATGTGTTCTATGGCAAGTGATGCATTACTGCAAAATAAAAAGGTTTTGTATGTTACACTTGAAATGGAAAAGCATATGATAGGTGAGAGAATACTTGCTAATTTATTTGATGTTAGTCTTAATGATCTCCCATTAATGACAAGAGAAAAGTTTAAACTTAAATTTGAAAAAATTAGACAACACATTAAACAAAATCTAATTATTCAAGAATATCCTACAAAATCTATAAATGCTAACCATCTTAGAACTTTAGTTAAAGATCTGGGTATTAAAAAGGGGTTCAAACCAGATATTCTATTCATTGATTATATTGGACTAATGGTTCCTATTCATATTCGTAAAGAGGAAAACAGTTATACAGAGCAAAAAAGAATATCTGAAGAAGTTAGAGGTGTAGCTGGAGAGTTAGGACCTGCAACAGTTTCTGGAGTTCAAACAAACAGAGATGGTGCTGAATCATCTGATATTGATTTGACTAATATTGCTGACTCATTTGGAACAGCAGCAACAGCTGACTTAATTATCGCAGTCACTCAATCTGATGAAATGAGAGAGGCTGGTAAATTCTTATGGATAATATTAAAAAGTAGATATGGTAGAAACAAGATTAAATTCAAAGTTTGTGTAGATTATCCTAAGATGAGAATAACTGCAGATGAAGAAGAAGTTGAAAAAATGAATCGAAATGAAGCTCCAAGAGCGACAAGAATAGTTGATGATGCAAGTGTAGTAGCTTTGAAAACTATGTCTAATAGTAGAGCTACCTCTCGTATCGAAAAGAAAATACAATTTAATTAAAGGATCTGTTTATGAGCCCAAATGAAGTATCTGAAAATGAAATTATTGAAAATATAACATCTTATGTGTTTCTTAATGAATTAAAGAAACGAAATATTGATGTTCAAATATTTTTCAATGACTCAAAAAATATTAAACGGTCTGATGTTGATGATTTAAATGCTGTTATTCAAACATGTAAAACTGAATATAATTTACAAATTATGGATTGTGTGTTGTTTCTTGAACGATATATAATCGATATTAAGAAAGCAGTTGAGTTGTTAAACGATAAAAACTATAAAGAACTTAGACGTGAGCTTGTTACTATGTACAAAATAAAAGATACTAAAAACTCTCTATCCAAATACTTTAAAAAATGATATATAGTTCTCCACTAATGGTTTTATCCATTGTGACAAATATTTCAAAAGCTGTTAATAAAAAGAGTACTGATTATAGTACTCTTAATATTTACAAATTATCTCATCAATTTCACTATGATAGAAGTCCTGAGTATATAAAGCAAATTTGCAAAAAAATATATAATGATATAGAAAATCATTTCTATAGCTATAGAGATTTAGCCTTATTTATTGCATGTGATTTCCTTTATAATCAAAAAAATAGTTGGAAATCTATAGACGTTAAAAACATAAATATAGTTAAAGAAATGTTTACAGAAAGCAGATTTCTAATAGATCAACAAACTATCATAGAGATCAATAAAAAAACAGGATTTGAAAAGCTTTCTCAATACTTTCAATTAAATAGTGATGGTATATCTGTTATGTATGATTTAGTAATGCATAAGAAGCATTTTATTTCACCATTATTCTATTTAAAGTATGAAAAAATTTCTATACAAAATGACGTTGACTTTATTCCAAGTGAATGTTATATTTACTTTATAAAGTTAACGAAACTTATTAAAAACATCTTAACAACAAAAACCTAATAGGAGGCTTCAAATGGCCACAAGACGTAAAATGAATTGGGACGGTTTAGCTGACAAACTTGAGAACGCAATGAAGGGTAAGGCTCGTCCAACTGACGAGAGATTCTACCAGCCAAAGTTCGATGAAGAAGGATCTGCACAATCAATCGTACGATTTCTTCCATCTCCAGACACTGACATTCCACTTGTAACGATTTATGAGCATAAGTTTAGAGGTGCAGGAGGATTCTATTCTGAAATGTGTCCAACGACTATTGGACAGCAGTGTCCTGTTTGTAAGAAAAACTCTGCTATGTGGGATACTGATAAGGATACTGTGCGTACTCGTGCACGTAAACAGAAGTTTGTTTCAAATATTCTGATTATTAACGATCCAGCTACTCCAGAGAATAATGGTAAAGTGTTTCTTTTCAGATATGATAAGAAGACTTATCAGAAGATCATTGCTAAGATCAAGCCTAAAAAGGGTGGAATTGAATCACCTTGTAATGTGTTTGATTATGATGAGGGTGCTAACTTTAAACTTATTGGTGAGATGAAGAGTGTAACAATTGGTGGAAAAGCTGTAGTGTTTCCAGATTATACTGGTTCAAGTTTTGCAGAGCCAACTGCACTTAAAGCTGCAGAAGCAGATGCAGCTGACAAGCAGTTGTTTCCTCTTGCACCATTTCATGATGCTAATCTCTTCAAATCTCAGTCTGAACTTGAGGAGATTCTTGATCGTGTTATTGGAGAACAGAAATCTACTGCATTTGTAGCTCCTAAGCGTAATAGTATGACTGATTTCTCTGCAAATATGGATAACACAGCAGATGAAACACCATCTCAGACATCTAATGAACCCATAACAGATGATGCTATGGAATTTGCAGATACAGATGATGATTTTATCGCTAAGTTGAAAAACCGCAAAGTAAAGAAGTAAACAAACACATCGGTCTTATTTGAGGGCAGCGAAAGCTGCCCTACTTTTATTATGAAATTAAATTTAAATAATCACCAATTAGTTTTAGATAAATATTTACGTGTTATTCTAAACACGTATTTTAACAACTCTACTCCGACTGCAGCTGGATATAATTTTAGATGTAATATTTGTAATGATTCTAAAAAAAGTAAAAAGAAAAAAAGAGGATGGATTTTAAAGAACAAAAGTCCATGGATGTTTTACTGTTTTAATTGTGGAGCAAGTATTCCTGCTACAAAATGGGTTAAATCCTATTTTCCTGACATTTTTAGAGATTTTTTAAAAGAAGTTTTAATAATAAGTAGATCAACAGACTCAGAATATGAAGTCCAGAAACCTGTTGTTGAAATTGTTCAAGAAGAAATAAAACCTGTCGTCGTATTAGATAAAACTGATATATTTGTACCTATATTAAAATGTAAAAACGTTGATTACTTTAATAGAGCTGTGCAAATGTGCAGAAATAGAAATATTTCAGACCATATTTGGCATAGATGGTTCATTGCTGTTGAAGGTAGATATAAAGGACGTTTAATAATACCGTTTTACAATGATGAAAATCAAATATACTATTTTCAAGCAAGAACTCTGTTTAATTCAGATAACAAATATTTAAATATGCTTGAGAATCGTGAAGAAGCTATATACAACTATTATGGTGTAAATAATGATAAACCAGTAATTGTATTAGAGGGTATAATAGACTCGCTTTTTATTGAAAATGGTGTAGCTGTATTAGGTACTAAGTGGCCAGAAGAATTACAGCAAAAGCTTGACAAGTTCAATGATTTATATTTTCTACTTGATGATGATAAAGCTGGAAAAGAGAGATCAAAAGAATTGTTGATGATGGGGTATAAAGTATTTATGTGGAAGAAGTTTATGAAGTGTATTAAACTTCCCAAGCGTGAAAAATGGGATATAAATGATATTTGTTTATATCTGAATAAAAACGGTTTTACTTTTAATGAATTGAAAGAGTTTTTTACAAACTCAATGGTTCAAGGAGTGTGGTTATGATAATTGCCGGAATAGATAGTTCTTATGCAAGTCCTGCTGTTGTATGGGCTGAACTTGATAATAAAACACTTGATGTAATTTGGAAAAAATATATCGGCTTTACATCTGTTAAAAAGTTTACTTCTGAAGATGTATATTGTTATGAGAAGAGTAAGCAAGAGTCTGACAAAGATAATATTATAAGCCGATATGTTATGTTTGTTAGTGTAATATCAGAAGCTTTGAAAATGGATAATGAAGAAATAAATTATGTTAGCTTTGAAGATTATGCTTTTGGCGCTCCTGGTCAGTTAACCAAGCTTGCTGAAACAGTAGGATCTATTAAAGTGTTATTTTATAATCATGGTTCTAATTTAAGATTATATGAAATTGGAAATATTAAGAGGTTTGCTACTGGTATAGGAAATGCTGATAAATTTATGATGGAAGATTCCTATGAGAAAATACCAACCAATGAAAAATTTGATCTAAGACACCTTCCACTTGTTAAGGATAAGAAGACTGGAAACCCTAAAGATAATATTGTTGATGCTTACTTTATAATGAAGTTTCTTCAAACTGAACTGAAAATTAGAAAAGGAATAATATCTTTACAGGATTTACCAGAACACCAAATAAAATGCTTTAACTTAGTAACCAAAGCTAACCCTCTAAATCTACCTGTACGTCCTTTTATTCACAAGGAAATTTAATATGCAACGTAATACGTTATCTTCGTTCTTTAAGAAAGACCAAGTTGTGTCAAGCAATAGTAACAAACTATTATTGATAGATGGACATAATCTTGTATTCAGAACAATATTTGTGGCTGCAGCTGTAGCTAAACGAGATATGCTCACTGACAATGAATTGTATGATTATTGGAGATATCTTATGTTGAACAACATATTCAACTTAATAAAAGATTTCAAACCAAGTAGAGTAGTTATGACTATTGATGGCCGTGATAATTGGAGAAAAGATGTTTATAAGGAGTATAAGGCAAAAAGAAAAGTGGATCGAGATAGTAATATGTCAATCGACTTTAAAACTTTTTGGCCCATTATGGATGAATTCATTTCATCTTTCACCAATATATTTAAAAATATTATTATTCTACAAATAGATCGATGTGAAGGTGATGATATTATTGCTATTCTTGCTAAACAAGAGATGAAAAATGGCGAAGTTGTGATAATAACTTCGGATAAGGATTTCATTCAGCTTTTACAGTATAAGAATATATCTCTATATAATCCGATTAAAAGAAAGCTTGTTAAATCAGTTGATCCTAAAAAAGATTTAGAGCTTAAAATTATTTCTGGTGATAAATCTGACGGAGTTCCAGCGATAAAACCTAAATGTGGATTAAAAACTGCGGAAAAAATGATAAAAAGTGGAATTGATATATACTTACAAAATGAGACGATAAAGTTAAACTATGAGCGCAATAAAAAGCTAATTGATTTTGAATTTATTCCAACCGATATTCAATCTTTAATTATTAATAATTACCAGAAATATCAAGTTAGCGAAATTGATCGTAAAAAAGTATTTGGTTTTTTGACAAGTTGCAATGTCTCTAAAATTTTAGAAAATTTTAATCAGTATTCCACTCACTTGAATAATTTGAAATAATATGGGATGTTATAAAACATATCATGGTAAATATGATTTGAAAAGACCTGATAAGTATATAGGTTCACAGGCACCTATATACAGATCATCATGGGAAGCTCAAGCATTTCGTTTTTGTGAAATGAATGCAAATGTGCTAAAATGGGGATCTGAAATTATCAAAATACCGTATTGTTGGCCTGATGGATCTGTACACAAATATATTCCAGATCTTTATATTGAAATGTTGGTTGATAAAACTATTAAAAGATTTATTGTTGAAATTAAACCTCATGGACAAGGACCTTTTGCTAACAGAGCAGGAGAAGTTAAAATTCCACAGCGTCCAAAAAACAATAATCCTCGCGCTCTTAAAAGATACATTACAGAGATGATAACTTACAAAAAGAATGAATCAAAGTGGATAGCTGCACAAGCTTATTGCAACGCTAATAATATGCAATTTATAATTTTATCAGATGAAGACTTTACTCTTTGAGGATTAATATATGATATTAACATGTACAAGAATTTTAAAGGCTCCCATTCAGACACTAACAATTAGTGAAATCAAAGAATCTATTAGGTTCATTAGAACTTGGATAAATTCTGGTAACTATAGGTACGATTTAAGTTTATTGATAAACAGGTTAAAAGATTTAGAAGAAATACAAGATTTTGGAGGAATAAATGGTTAAAGATTCAATGTTTAAGACACAATTAGCTTTTAATAACTGGAAGAAGAATTATCAATTTGGAAATGAAACTCCAATTGAAACATTTAAAAGAGTTGCTCATGCTTTAGCTGCAAATGAGAAAAATCCTGCTGAGTGGGAACAAAAGTTCTTAAACACCATGGTTAACTTTGACTCCGAAGGAAATCCAATTGGTCTAAAGTGCACTACTGGTGGAAGAATTACTGCTAATATTGGCACTTCATTTGAAAAAGCCACATTAATGAATTGTTTTATTAATGGTCCGGTTAAAAATGCTAAAATAAGTTATAAGAGAAGCAATTTTGATAAAAGTGTTGTGTATGATATTAATATTGATACTTTAGATAATCCAGACAGTCTTTTTAATATTTTTCTCACTATTTTAGAGCAGAGCAAAACTCTTGCATCTGAAGGTGGGTGGGGAATGGATTTTTCTTGGATACGTCCTCGAGGAAGTTTCATTAAAGGGACTGGTATTCAGCATCCTGGAGTTGTTTCATATATGCAAATTTTCGATGCTGTTGCTGAATGTATTGTTAAGGGCAATAATGATGGGTACTCTGATAAGTTAAAAAATTATGTTGATGTGTTTAGAGAAAATAACAAAGAACAACTTGAAGATATAGAAGTTATTTTAAAAAAGCAGACCCGTAAAGGTGCTATGCTATCAGTTCTTCGTTGTGATCACCCAGATATTGAAGAATATGTTAGAGCAAAACAGGAATCTGGCAAATTGACAAAGTTTAATATGTCTGTTGGAATTACAGATGAATTCATGAATGCGGTTATTAATAATCATCTTTTTCCACTGAAGTTTGAAGGCAAAGTTATTAAAATTGTTAGTGCTGCTAAACTATATGAACTTATCATGAAATCCAATTATAATCGAGGCGAACCAGGAGTTATTTTTCTGGACAATGCTATGAAAAATAATCCAATTGCATATGTTGGAAAGATAACAGCCGCTAATCCTTGTGGAGAAGTAGTTGGTAATGGAGATTTAACCACAGTTTGTTTACTTGGTTCACCAAATTTAACTCAATATGTTGGTATTATTGATGGAATTCCTGTATTTAATTGGTCACAATATGAAGAAGATATTAAGGTTTTTACAAGAATGTTGGATAATGTGTGTGATCTAACAACTCTACCACTACCATCGTATGAACATGCTGTTAAAAACTTTAGACAGTTTGGTATGGGTATTAACGGTCTTGGATCAACTCTTTTAATGTTAAATATTCCATATAATTCAGAAGAGGCTCTTGATTTTATCAAAAAAGTCTGCTCCCTTAAAGAAAATTTAACATGGCAAACATCAGCTCTGTTAGCTAAAGAAAAGGGTCAGTTTCCTGCGTATGATAAGGAAAAGTTTTGTAACACTGAATACTTCCTTTCAGATAGAATTACAGAAGAGACAAAAGAAATGATTAGAATGTATGGAGTTAGAAATGCTAAGACCACAACAGCTCCACCTCTTGGTAATTCATCTATTACGTGCGATAATTGTTCAAATGGTATTGAGCCTATATTTGATATTGAAGTGGAAAGAACTATTGTATGCAATAAATGGCCAGAAGGCTTAACAGCAGATAATGTTAAAAATGTTTTAACTGAAAAAAAGCAGAAAGATTATACTGTTTGGCAAGGTGAGTTCAATGGTCAAAAATATTACTATGAACCACACAATAGAGGATTATGTGAGATTGTGTATATTAGAGATTATGGATACCAATGGATAATTGATAATAAGTTGGACCATTCTAAAAGCATTATCACGACAAAGGATCTATCTGTTGATGACCATTTAAATGTACAATCAATTGTGCAGTATTACAATAATCAATCAACAAGTAAGACCGTTAACCTTCCAAGAAATTATTCTTTTGAAGATTTTGAAAACCTTTATATTAAAGGTTGGAAAAAAGGTTTAATTGGACTTACTTCATATCGTGAAGGATCTATGGAGTCGGTGTTAAATACCATTCAAGAAGCCGAAGAAAAGAAAGAAATAATTAAACAGAACCTAAAACTACCAACAACGTTTATTAATGGCCCTACAGAAAAGATTAAGCGTGAGGGTGTAAAATTCTACATTCATTTTAGCTATCTTCCTGCAGACAATGAAATGAAATATCCAATTGCTATATGGATAACAACAAATGCGAAGCAAGAAGCGGTTGTTTGTAATAGAGCGTGCAAATCTTTAACAAAATTAGCTCTTGATGTTGGGATATCTGATAAAATAGTTGAAGACACTTGGGATAAAGCTCTTGGCGATCTATCTTATAATAGACTTGCAAGAATGATATCTCTTTGTTTAAGACACAATATTCCAATTGCTGACATTATTGTTACTCTAACAAATATAGAGGGTGACAATGTTTCTACAATTTTAACAGCTGTTAGAAAATTTTTAGGTAGACATGTTAAAAATGGCACAAAAGCAAAAGGTATAAAGTGTGGATCATGTGGTAGTGATGATATGCGTATGGAGTCTGGATGTTATGTCTGCAAAAGCTGTGGAAGTCAAAAATGCGGTTGACTTTGGAAGTTAAAAGATGATATATTAAAATAAAAAGGAGATATAATGTCTTTTAACTCAATAGTTCCTCAAATATCGTTCATGTTAGCTTCCAATAATTTACATAGAACTATCATGAACGGTTACAGATCATCTTCTATAGGATATCATAACCAATCAAACAATAATAACAAATTTATTGAAGATAATAAGGTGATGCTTAAAAAAGAACGTATAATAATATCAGATGAAGAAAATAATATAATTCAACACGCTAAAAAAATATTAGGAGATCAATAATGTCTATATTACTCGCAAAAGAGTCACCTTTTTTAGGGTGGCAGGGCGAAGGTTCAACACAAGGTAAGAATTCTCTCTTTATACGTTATGTTGGATGCAATTTATGTTGCACTGATTGTGATACACCATATGCTTGGAAAGCTGGTAGTATTGAAAGTAAGAAGTGGGAATTTAAAGAACTAATTAACGAAATAAGAAAGTATAATACCAACCATATTGTTTTCACTGGAGGTGAACCAGTCTGTTTAGCCACTAATTTTAATCATTCACTTGAGTTAATGCGAGCTTTAGAGAGCTATGTTTATACATGTGAGTATGAAACAAATGGTGTTGTCGCCAAAAATCAAATAAACAATGTAAAATCAAAAATTCAATATTGTTTACCATCGAGAGATCGAATTCAGTTCAACATTTCTCCTAAGTTTAATTTCAAACAAGATAGAGAAGTTAACACTGACCCTACACTAATAGATATTCTTCAGTATATAGATTATAAGAACTATATTGTTAAATTCTTATTTGATTGCGAAGAAGATTTAACAGAAATAGAGCAATTTCAGAAAAACCATAATATTTCAAAGAAAAGAATTTGGGTCCAACCAAAAGGAATTGATTCTGATACTCTTAAAAATGTAATAGTTGAACATTATGATCGCATTATTAATAATGGTTGGAATGTTAGCATGAGATCGCACATTTTTCTTTTCGGAAATAAAAAAGGAGTATAGTTGTCTTTGAGATCGTTTTCACGGTTAAAACATAAATACATGCACACAGTCAACAAGAGAGGTAAAACATGTCTAACTGGAAAACGATAGATCCTCCAATTAATAAGATATTTTTACAAAATGTACTACACCAACATAATTACAAAGATATTAGAAATGCTATTTGTAGAGTTAAAGAAAAAATATTAAAAGATAGACCTGATATTGAAATTTGCTTTGAAAATCATAAACAAAACGGGTCATATATTGTAACATCTCCATGTATATTTATAGCAGATATTGACAGATTCTTAGTTTGGTTTAAATCATCTAAACAAGAAACATGTAAATTTTGTAGTAATATTTTTTATCCAAAAGATTCAAAAGCAAAAATATGTCCTGTGTGTAAGTTAGAACATGATTGTAAATGCGGATGTGGTCAAAAAGTTAAAGGACCTGCAACATATGCTAAAGGACATCATTTAAAAGGTAAAACATATAAAGAAATACATGGTGATAAAATTGTCAATTGTGGACATAGAAAAGGTGAATTGAATGCTGCAAAACGACAGGACATTCGTGCTAAAATTTCTATAGGTGTTAAAAAGAGTTACGAAAATAATCAATATTACAAAGAAAAATGTGAACATTTAGAAAAAATAAGATGTGTTGAAGCATTATATTCAAAGCAATCACAATTTTTATTTTGGAAAATTTTTAATTTATTAAATGAAGATGATAAAAATAGCTGCTATTTTGGAGAATTGAATAGAGAGTTTGAGAAAAGTGGAGATGGATGTTCTAAGCAACAATATTTGTATGATTTTGTCCTAAATAATAGAAAAAAAGTGATAGAGTTTAATGGTGATTATTGGCATATGAATCCATCTAAATTTAAAGAAACGGATATAAATGAAGTAACTAAATTAACAACAAAACGTACTGTAGAAAATGATAAAATTAAAAATGATTTTATCAAACGCTTTGGATTCACAGTGTTGATAATATGGGCATCTGAATTAGAAGAAAATGAAGCTATAACAATTCAAAAATGTATTGATTTTTTAACTAAGGAGACAAAATGATCGAAATTTGTAAACGTGTAGAATTTGCTGCAGCTCATAGATTAAATGGTCATGAATCAAGATGTATGTTTTTACATGGTCATAATTATAAAGTTGATATTTTTATAACCGGTAATACTTTGGATTCAGTAGGTCGGTTAGTTGATTTTAAAGAAGTAAAAAACGGTCTTGGTAAATGGATCGATGATAATTGGGATCATTCTTTTATATATAACTCTTTGGATAAAATTAGTTGTGATATTGTTAGTGTATTACTTAAACATAACAAAGCCGAAAGAATTTACTGCTTTCCATGTGCAAATCCTACAGCTGAAAACATGTGTGTTAAATTAGATGAAATTGTTAAAATGAACAGTGATAAATGGAATAGTGTCAACTATCATATATCTAAAATTAGAGTTTGGGAAACAGATACAGCATATGCTGAAGTAGAGGTTGTATACTAATGAACGAAAAGTACTACATGACTTGGGATGATATGTTTCATCGTCTTTATTTGCTTCAGGAATATTGGAATGATGCTCTTTCATATTTTATTCCCACTAAAAACTATCCTGTTAGAGTTTATGGTATCCCAAGAGGTGGAATGATTTTAGCATCGTTTTGTAAGGGATGGGTGTCTGTTTATAAACCTGAACTTGCACATATTATAATTGATGATATTGTTGACTCAGGAAAAACAATGAAGAAATATGAAAACAAGTATATGCTTGATAAGAATACTCATGTTCCTGTTGTTGGATTGATTGATAAAAAAAGCAACGAAGAACATAAAAAACTTGGATGGATAGTATTTCCTTGGGAATCAGATAAAGAGGATAAAGAAGATATAGATGATCACATTATTCGCATTTTAGAATTATATGGTCATATGAAGCCTGATCAGCCTGCTTGTAATGCAGAGAATGTTAGACGTTTAAAGGCACTTGTTGATAGTTTTTTTAATTTTGATGATAGATGAAAGGGAAGTAAATGAATATTAATCCGAATGAAGTATTGAAAAGAGGTATTATCACTGGAATTGATAAAACTCTTAAAGAGGGAGATAAAGAATATCAGGTAGCTCAAGTTGGAATTGATCTTAGAATTAATGAAGACCTCACTCTACTTCCATTAAATGGAAAGAACGTAGAGATAATGGAAAAGTTTTGCATGCAAGATACTGTTGGATATCTTTGGATTAGATCATCTCTATCTCGTAAATTGGTATGGATGAGTTGTGGTGTATTTGATCCTGGCTTTATAGGATCTGGTGGAATATCTCTATATAATTTTGGTCAAGAACCAATCTCTATTCCAAAAGGTTTTAGAATATGTCAGATTGTAGTTTATCCAGCCACTTTTGCAAGATCCTATTCTGGCTTTTACAATCAGAACCAAACTATTAAATCACAATATTAACCGTTGACTATTGAATTTATTTAAGGATATATTATTATCATGATTAAAACTTCTATAATCGTAAACTTACAAATAGACGCTATACATAATTGGCCAACTTGCAATGTTGAAGGTGTGGACTTTCTTAAATATCCACATCGTCATGTGTTTCATATTACATGCAAGAAACGTGTATGGCATAGCGATCGAGATATCGAAATTATCAAATTTAAAGGTGAAGTAACATCATATTTGGTAGATAAATATGGTGAAAATGTACCAGAACAGTTTGCTTGGGTTATGTGTGATTTTAAAAATAACAGTTGTGAGATGATTGCAACAGAACTATTGAATAAGTTTGACTTGACACATTGTCGAGTATTAGAAGATGGAGAAAATGGTGCTGAGTGTGAAACGTATTATGATCCAAATACAAGACTTGGTTAAGGATAAATATGAAAGAAATTAAGTTTATTTTAGGAAAATTATGTTCTGGAAAAAGCTATTATTGTGAACATCATCTTCAAGACCACAAATATATTAGTGTGTCTAAGATCGTAAAGCAGTTAGCTAAAACTCAAAGTCGAAGTGAACTTCAAAAAACAAAATGGCTCGATAATGAAATTGCAAACGAGATTATAGATCAAATTACAGATCCAACTGATACTATAACACCAATAAACAATAAAATAGTTATTGATGGTGTTAGACAGTGGTCTATTATTAAAGAGATTGTTTCTCATTGCAAGATTCAATATAGACCTTTATTGTTAATTTCGTTTGTTTGGCTGCAGGTTGAAGAGAATATATTACGAGATAGATATGATATGCTAAAATCTTCATCTCAAAGTTCAAAATATGATATTAGTTTTGAAGATGCTATTGATAATGATTATAGTTTAGGTTTAAATGATATTGCTAACAATATATTTTCACCTGATAGAGCTTTTGACATCTGTGAAACTGTAAAAGTATTAGTTTATAAAGGAGAAGATCAATGGGAAACTGTGTCGAGGGGTTGAAGAAAGTTAAAGTTGGTTATATAACTCCTATTGAGTATTTGGAATGTGTTCCAAAAACATCTACATTTCATCTTATTCTTGCTCATCTTTTAGGTGATCATCGTTATGTTGATTTTTATAACGATCGATATGATGCTGGTGATTACATTATTCTTGATAATAGTGCTTTTGAATTTAAGCGACCAATCGAAGCTGATGAATTGATAGAGTTTATTAAGGGTAGTGGAATAAAGGTCGATTGTGTAGTAGCACCTGATTATCCTTTCTGTAAAGGAGATAAGACAGTTGATTCAGCTAAGAACTTTATTAAACAGATCAGAGAATATGGCTATGATTATGATGTCATGGCTGTTCCTCAGTCTGAAGAGGGCGATGTTGCTGATTGGTTGAGTTGTTATCAGAAGTTGCAGAATATTGATGGCATAACTCATATTGGTATGAGCATTCTTGGAATACCTAATGCATTTTGTTCTGTCACTGGAACTAAAGATATTATGGTTAATCGATTATTTGCTGCTGAATATATTGTTAAGAATAACCTTAATACAGGATCTATGTGGCACCATTTCTTAGGTTTAGGACAACCAAGAGAACTGTTACTACAACGTCAGATAGGGTTAATAGATAGTAACGATTCCTCATCTGCTTGTTGGCATGGTATAAATGGTATAACATATGATGATTCTTTAGGTGGTTTAGTAAATGGTAAAATTGATGCGCCAGTAAATTTTGAATTACATTGTACTAAAACTGATAAAGAAAGACAGATGAAATACATTATGTTAAATATTAATTTCATTAAAAAGATGTGTGGAGAATAAAAATGAGTGATTACTTACCAGATGTTCAAAAATCTACAGATGGATTTCCAAGAATTCCAATTCAAAAAGTTGGTGTTAGAGGTATTAAGGTTCCTTTTAGAGTAAAGCAAAAAGCAGATTATAGTTATTTTAATACTATTGCTACTGTTTCCAGCTATTGTGATTTAGTTGCGGATTTAAAGGGAATTAATATGAGCCGCATCTCACGCACAATTAATGATGTTCTTGGACAAAATACATGGGGATTCGATAATCTTAATGATTTTGTACTTGAACTACAAAGAGCTCATGAAACAAACAATGTTTGGATTAAGGCTAAGTTTGAATATATTTTTAAAACAGAAACACCTGTAACAAAAATCACATCTTATGAGCCAGTTCAAGTTACTTTTGAAAGTGTGTTGACTGATGGAGTAATAAAAAACTATCTTTCTGTAGAGACAGTTGAGATGAGTTTATGTCCATGTTCTAAAGAGATGAGTTTGTTGACTAATAACCTAACTGAAAAAGAACGTGACCTTTTAGAAAGGCTTTTTAAAAGTGATCTTTTTCATGATTTCAATGGTCAATCAACAAATATCGTTGAAAAAGTTAACAAAGCTGGTTTTGGTGCCCACAATCAAAAGAGTATTATTAATGTTAAGGTTGAATTAAATCGTTTTAATAAACTCAGTAATATCTTGTGGATTGAAGATATTGTTCAGCTTATTCAAAACTCGTCCAGCTCTCCAACTTGGTCCACATTAAAGAGACCAGATGAAAAATATGTTACTGAAGTATCTTATATGGGAGCATATATTAATGAAGCTGGAGATTTTGTAAATGTTGGTGGGGGTCCTCGTTTTGTTGAAGATATTGGAAGAAATGTTGCTGAAGAATTGAATAAGTTTTTGGATAATAAAATTCTTGATTATTGCATTGTTGTTAATAACCAAGAATCTATTCATTCAGATAATATTGTAGCAACATCAATTGTTACAGCTAACCGAGAAATGAAATAATAAGGAGATATGATGAAAAACAAAGATCGTGTAGAAATTACCTTTAAAAAAGATGTTCTATCTTTGATTAAAGATCTGACCGTAATTTCTAATAGTGTTGTTCTCAATAAATCAGAAGATAGCATTATTATTAGTCAAGGAAATAGCTGTGAGAGTTTGGGATTTATTTTGAAAACTCCTCTAAATAGTTTTAGTTTTACTGGAGAAAAAGTTGCGTTTTATGATTTCAGAGAGTTTTATCAATTGTTAGATGTATTTCAAAATCCTACTCTTGTAGAGGATGGTAGACACATCATTATGAGTGATCAAACTACTAAAATTAATTATTTGTTGTCAGAAGAGGATACAATTGAGTGTGGACCTACAAATATAGATTTCGGATCTCCTGATGCATCTATTGATATTGATTCATCTGTATTAAATGATATCAGAAAAATGTTAAACGCTATGTTTGCTCAATCTAATCAAGCTGTGCCTATTAGATGTAAGATTACTGTAAAAAAGAAAAAGGTTATAATGACTTTTTATAAAGAAGAATTTGATAATTCATTTGAACGAACATTTGAATGTGATAGTTCTAAAGATTTTGAATACATAGCGTCAGCTGAAATGTTTACAGATGTTCCAAAGGGTAGTTATACTATAGATTTTCTTGAAATCGGTATGACAAGATTAACTCTGAAAACAGATGCTGCAAAAGTTGAAATTTTTACCGGTGAAATACAATAAGGAGATATTATGAGTGAAGAGAATTTTGATGGTCTTGTTGACAAAGATTTTGATTTTGATCCTGCGTGTGAGTCAGCTTTCCCTGATCAAATTCAAGATGAGTCTGAACAAACAAACGATGAATTTGATACTTCTGAGTTTGACAAGACAGATTATAAGGTAAAAAATATTGAAGAGTTTGTTGATGTCAATAAAGGTGAAATCATTGATAAAAACTCTTTAACTCCCTGGGACAAAATCAAATATTTAGCTAAACAGCTGAATGTTAAAATTCAAGATCCTGATACCAGTTGTAAGAAGTGTTTTGGTAGAGGTTATACTTCTATTGACGCAGAGAGTAAAACTCCTATTCCATGTCTCTGTATTTTCACAGAGAAAGTTAATCCAGCTGATATGAATTCATCTACATTGATGAAGCACAATCGCCACACTCGTAGAAACATGGATAAACTTATGGCTGCTCAGAGACGAATTATTCTCAGAGAATCTGAGAAGGCTGAACAGAAAAAGACTCCTACAAAAGCGTTCATTAAAAAGAAGAATAACAAGAAAATGAGAGAGCAGACACGAAAAATTAACCGTGGAAAGAAGTAATTTTTTATGGTACCGAGTGATAACAATAAAAAGTTTTCTAATTATATTTGGTGTGAAAAATATAGACCAAACACTGTAAAAGATGTTATATTACCAAAACAGTTTACAAAACTTTTTAATCAAATTATAAAAGCTAAAGAAATTCCTCATCTATTGCTCTACTCTAATTGCAGTGGTAGTGGAAAAACAACATTAGCTAAAGCTCTCTGTAACGATGTAAAGGCTAACTACCTTTACATCAATACTTCATCTGATAGTGGTATAGATACATTAAGATCCCGTATTATGAAATTTGCTACAACTAAATCAATTTATTCTAATCAACCAAAAGTTGTTATATTAGATGAGTTTGATGGAGCTGGAATAAATTTACAACAAGGTCTTCGATCTCCAATGGAAGAGCTCTCAAATACATGTCGTTTTATTCTAACATGTAATTACAAAAGTAAAATTATTAACCCACTACAATCAAGATGTCAAGTTATTGATTTCAATATGACTGAAAAATCAGTTGTGGAAGAAATAAAACCAAAGATATTTAAAAGGTTATGTGGTATTTTAACTGTTGAAGAAGTACAATTCGATCAAGATACAATCAAACAACTTGTAGATACATTTTATCCAGATATGAGAAAAATGTTGAATTTGCTTCAACAGTTTGCAAATCAAAATAATAATATTATAGATAATAGTGTATTTAATTTTGAGTGTGTTGATCAGCAGTTTTTTGACATGATTATAAATTATGAATTTCAGCGCGCTCGTAGATATATTATTGAGAGCAATCACAATATAGATGAAATGTATAAAGCTCTTAACGATTATCTCTTACCAAAAGCTCCTAAAGATAAAGTTCCACAACTCATTATAACTATAGCAGAATACATGTATAGAAGTGCTTTTGTTGTAGACAAAGAAATTAATTTAGCTGCATGTATTATGGAAATTATTAGTATATTACAAGGATAAATAATATGATTAAATTTATTGTTTCAGTTGGCAATAATGCAGTATTCAATAATTATATAGGACCATGCATAAAACAGTTAAATGTGCCAACCTGTATAGTACAAAATAGTGATAATATTGTTGAAAGTATTTTTGATAAATATAATAAAGGAATAGATGCATTACAGCGTACAAATGGAACACAAATAGCGTCTGATGATGCTATTTGTTTTGTTCATGAAGATGTTAAAATCATTGACCCTTATTTTATGGCAAAAGTGTCTACTATTTTTGAACAGAAGCCTGATGTTGGATTGTTGGGATGTGTTGGCACAACACATTTATATAATCATTGTGCTTGGTATTTAAATGAATCTGGACAAATGGATAGATCATCTTCTAATCTTCATGGACATTTAATGCAAGAATTAAATAATCAAAAACCATACGAAAGTGTTTTTGGTAAATCTATTGGTTATTATGATGATTTATGTGTAGTTGATGGATTTTTCATTGTTATTAGAGGAGATTTAATCAACAGAGGTTTAAGATTTGATAATGCTGTGTATAGTGGCTATGATTTTTATGATTTAGATATATGTATGCAAGTTCTTGAAATGGGTTATAAGATTGCAGTAGCTGATATACTTATGCTTCATAAAAGTGAGGGAGCTGGTGTTAACAAGCCAAATTGGCAAGTTGCTAAGTTTGCCTTTCAAGAGAAGTGGAAAAAGAAGGGTAAAAGGTTTCCAATTACTACAAATCAATTTAAACATGTTGATTTAAACAAACCTGAAAAAATTAACGAAGATGTTACAGTAATAGAGATTTAAATGTTGAAAATTAAACTTACAAAAAATTATGATATATGTATAAGCATTGGAAGAAAATATTTTCTACCATTTATACTATTTACTGATCTAAGCAATAAACCTGAACGGTTCATTGTTGGCATTGATAGAGTTTTATGTGTTGAGCTTCTGTTTGTTAGAATTGAATTTATAAGCACTCTTGACCAAAAATTTTCTATGAGAGATGTATAGTGAAAAAACGAACCAAAATAGTAGATGAAAAAATTAAAGATAAATCTTTTTTTGATTACTTAAATGATGTAACAGTTACAAAGATTGATTTTGATGATACATCAGACACTGTAAAAAACTACACACCATATTTAATAAATAGGTATATATCAATGTGCAATATGTATATACCATATGTTAATGAGATAAATAAATTTAATGTTTCGAAAAGTGTACATTATAAATATTTCCAGACTCTATTACCCCAGAGAAAGCAATATTTTAGCTATATTCAAAAAAAGAAAAAATTTGACGTTGAAGTTAAACAGAAAATAGCATCTTATTTTCAAATTAGTATAAAAGAGGTAGAAAAATATGCTGAAATTCTCTCGGAACAACAATTTAACGAAATTTGCAACGCCTTTGATTATGGCAAACAAGGCAGTTCAAGTAAAACTAAAAAAGCTGCTGTACACACCTCCAATGGAGGGTAACGGTGATGCTTGTTGGTGTCCTATTGTTGTAAAAAATAGAGATGCTTTGATTAGTTGGCTTGGTGGTTATAATTTTATGAGAGATTTTGCGGAATCCATTTTTGAAGTTAAATTAGGCAATATTAGATTACCCATTAGTTCTAATCGATTTAATGATATAATGCCAAATGGACGAAGACTTGGTAAAATGAGCAAAAAAGAACAACAAGATTATCTAAATCAAGTTGTTGATCAAAAGGTAGATCAGATGAATGATGAGGTCCATAAAAGTGAGATGAATGTAATGGATCCAGTTTTTTTAGACATTGAATGTCCTAAGTGTGGAATTCCATATATATTTGACACATCTGATGATATACCTCATGTAAACTTTAACTGTAATACGTGTGGAGCATTGATAATACAATATACAGGTCATGATGATGAAGAGTATTTATTTGACGGCTAAATAGGAGAAATTATGAGCAAAAAAATTCTTAAAAATTCAGTGAAGTGTAGAAAGTGTGGAGAAACAGTTGAATCTTTTTCAGAATCTACTTTTACTTCATGTAAATGTGGAGAAACTAAAATTTCAGGAGGTTTTCTTCAGTTGATTAGAGAAGGAAGTAACTTTGATGAATTATCACAGTTTTATTTAACGGAGTAATTAAATTATGCCTATGTTTGATTTTAAGTGTAATAAGTGTGGTTTTAAGGATGAATTTCAAGATGGTGTAAATGTACCTCCATCTTTAAAAGTTCCAGAAAAATGTCCAAAATGTAATGAAGGACTTCTTGAAAAGCAATTTTCTCCAGGAGGACAAAGTTTTGATATAATTGGTTCGTGTTATATGAACGATTATGGAAAACATGCATGGAAGAAAAATATGAATACAGTTGAAAAAGCTGCTGTGTTAGCAGGAAACAAAAACCCATATTAAATAGGAGTAACAAGGGTGTTGCTATGGATGTAAAAGAGATTCGCTATCTAAATAAGACTGATAAAAAGCGCAATAATAAGTTTGATAAAAAAAGCTCAAGATTTAAAGATATGTATCAAGAGAGCAAACTTACTAAGCAAAGTTATAAAAGAGATAATCATAAAACTTTTCATGATTATTTAGAAGAAGAAATCAATTAAGGAGATTATTATGCCATCTTTTGGCAAAGTGTCAAAACAGCGATTGTCAACATGTGATAAGCCACTAATAGATCTGTTTAACGAAGTTGTTAAACATTTTGATTGCTTTGTTGTTTGTGGGACTCGATCTAAAGAAGATCAAGAAGCAGCATTTAATGCAGGTAATAGCAAGTTACATTATCCTAATTCAAAACATAACAATCTACCATCAAAAGCAATAGATGTGGCCCCATACCTAAATGGAGCTATTAATTGGGATCCTCGTGAGTGTTTATATTTTGCAGGAGTTGTAAAAGGTATAGCTGCTATGATGGGAATTAAAATTAGATATGGTGGAGATTGGGACAGTGATAATAATATAATCGAAAACAAATTTAACGATTTGGTGCATTTTGAGATATTAGAATAAAAAGTTGCTCCTTAATAAGTTTTTAATGTATATTTATATTATACTTATTAAGGAGACATTTATGAACACATTCACAGATATTGGTCAGTTTCGCACTCTAATACATAACGTCAAATCTAACTTCGACTATCAGGGCCAAGATGAGTCAGACGAACCCATCTACAGACATGAACAGCCCTATCCAACCCTCCCATTTCGAGGCACTGTCAAGCTTCACGGCTCTAATGCTGGAATAGTCCTATACAAAGATAATCATATTGAATATCAGAGCCGTGAACGCGTCCTATCTATTACACAAGATAATGCTGGTTTCATGCTACATATGCTTAATGTTGATGTCAAAAGCCTATTTGACAATATACCATTTAATGATAATATTGCTATTTTTGGAGAATGGTGTGGATCAAGCATTCAAAAGGGCGTTGCCATAACCAATCTTCCTAAAATGTGGGTAATTTTTGCTGTTAAAGTTGATAATGTGTACCAAGACATGTCAAACTTTAAACATCTTAAAATGGAAGATAATAGAATATTCAATATTCTTCAGTTCCCAACATTTAACATTGATATTGATTTTGAACATCCAGAAATAGCACAGAATAAACTTGTTGAGTTGACAATTGATGTAGAGACTCAATGTCCTGTTGGAAAGTACTTTGGAGTTGATGGTGTTGGAGAAGGTATTGTGTGGGAGCATATAAATGGTTCCAAACGATATATCTTTAAGGTAAAGGGAGAAAAGCATCAGAGCAGCAAAATAAAAAAGCTTGTGTCTGTTGATGTTGAAGAACTAAACACTATTAATGAGTTTGTTGATTATGCTCTAACAGAAAGTCGCCTTAAACAGGGTGTAGACAAACTTCGAGAGAATGGTGTGGAGATTGATGTTAAATCTACAGGCGCTTATCTAAAATGGATAGCTAACGATGTCATGAAAGAAGAAATGGACACTATTGTTAAAAATCAGATTAATGTCAAAAAGGTTGGAGGGGTCATATCTCAAAAAGCCCGACACTTCTGGTTGACTTTCCTAAATTCAGAGGCAGGTATTAAGTGAAGAAGTATGTTCACAAGGATGATGAGTACACAACAGACTTTAGTGTGTTTTTGGATTCTTTAAAAGAACCTAAATCTATTTGGACTAAATTCAACAGATTTCTATGGCGGTTTTATGATCGCTGTATAGATCCTAAAAATTGGTATTATAGATTTAAAAATATTGTGAAGTGGATAATGTGGGGATTTAATCCAAGAGATATATGGTCTCTTGACTATACTGCAGCAAAATGGATACTTCCTCGTTTGATGAAACTCAGAGATGTTAAACATGGTGTTCCAGTTTGTGTTTATAGTATACTTGTTGAAAAAGGATTGTGTCTCGAAGACAACTCTTCTGAACAATATCAAGAGTTTGAAAAGATTTGGGATGAAATTCTCAGTAAAATGATAAAAAGTTTTCAAATGGTTGTTGACGATGACTATGGAAAAGATTATATTAAATGGAGTTCTGAAGTCAATGAAGGATTAAAACTTTTTGCAGAATATTTCTTATGTTTGTGGGACTGATAGGAGTCAATGAATGAAAATGTATGTAATTGTTCGAGAAGATTTGGCTTTTAAGTATGTGCAGGGATCTCACGCTCTTGCAGAGTTTGCGTTGGTGCATCCTCGACAATTCCAATTATGGAATAATAGAACTGTCATTTTTCTATCTGTATTCAATGGCATTGCTCTGCGTGACACGTTGAAACGACTTAAACAAAACCGTGGAAGAACAGCTCATTATGCTGCTTTTTATGAGCCTGATTTGAGAAGTAAACTTCCAACTGCAATCTGTCTATTTGATCCAGACGAATCTGTTAAATCATTTACTGATACACTAAACCTTGCAACTAAATAAGAGAGGTATTATGTCGGACGTTCAAAAAATTATTGAGCAGCGAATTGATAGGGCTTATACAGCTGGAAAAACTGCAAACAAACATCTTATTCAATTTGGAGTATTTTGTAGAAACACAACTCTAATTATTTTCGGTTTATTTGTAGCAATTGTTTGTTTTGCTGTGGGAGCTTTGAGTTTTACTCAAAAAAAGCATTCGTCCATACAGATTGATTCATAACATAAATATTTGTTGATATAGTGCTAACTGTGTAAGCAGGAGGTGAACGTTGGATCAACAAAACAACAAACCAAAACATTTAAAGTTTATTGACATTGAAATCCAGCATATTAATGATGAGAAGTATTTTGAAGGTGAACGTATTAAGACAGATCCTGGTGAGAGATTTATAAGTGATTGGGTTTCTCATCACGCTAAAGATTATAGAGATGCCTGGGAAAAGTCTAAGTGTAGTTCATGTTTATATTGGAAGCTTTGTGGTAAAGAAGTTAAAATATTTTGTGAACGATATAAACCGTTGGAGGTATAAACATGACTACAAGTAGATTGCTTGCATTATCTGGTGGAGGAGCTATGGGAGAATCTCAAGCTCAGGTTTTATATACGCTTGAACTTGAGGCTAAAAAACCTCTTTGGCAGCAATATAATCTTATTGCTGGATCATCTGTTGGTGCTATTCATGCTGGTATTATAGGATCTGGAAGAATGTCTATGGAGAGACTCTCCATAATTGAAGAAGAAATGTTGACTAAAATATTTAGTCACAAGCGTTTGTTTCCCAACTTTTATAAAACTGATGTCTTTATTGATATCTGGAATAGTCTTATTGGATCTGATTTGAAATTCGGTGAT
>Ga0247840_10000273_pt1 | contig 107921 bp, 110 predicted proteins | sample LaCruzMarch2015__FD_192404 | JGI IMG/M metagenome (GOLD analysis project Ga0247840, IMG submission 192404) | Freshwater microbial communities from meromictic Lake La Cruz, Castile-La Mancha, Spain - LaCruzMarch2015_17m | ecosystem: Environmental > Aquatic > Freshwater > Lake | place: Spain... | reverse complement strand
CTGCACCTCGGTGAGGTCGCCCAATTGTTCGACAAGTGTCCGGAAATCCTGCACTTTCATGGCTGCCCCCGCCGTCGCGAATCACAGGGGCCAGTCAGCGCCCACATCAAGTCAAAACAGAGCCTTCGTTTCAGAGGGGCGCTTTCCGGAAGGCGTCTTGAAAGTGGAAACGGATACGGACGTCGAGCGAAGCGGACACGCAGTCCGACTGAGCCTAGAAGAGCGATCTAATTCGTGGAACTCGCGGCCCCACGCCGGTTCGGCCGGCAAAACGACATCCGTCACTGGAGCAGCGCCGTAGGTGCTCTCTACCCATTGCGGGACGACCCGCGCGCTTGCCGCGCTGCTCCACCCCTCGTTTTTTTCTCAACGTGTCAGATGGATGAAGTTTGTGTTGAAGGTTGTATTGGCAAGGGCGTGGTTGAATGGCTCCCGGGAAGGACCCCGGATATTTGCCGCGAGAGGGCGGCAAATTCCGGGGAAGCACCTGTGGTCGAGGGTTGCGAGGTTTGGGTTGCGCTGGTTTGCGCCCGGCGGACGCCAGGGCGGCGGTGTTCTCCGCCAAAAATTCTGGGGAAGCATAGGAGGCTGGTGTTGCGATTGTTGGGTGGCGCTGGTTTGGAGTTTGGCGAACGCCAAGGCGACGGCTTTTTCAGCGGCAAATTCCGGGGAAGCGGCGGAGGTTTAGGGTTGCGATTGGGTTGCGCTGGTTTTCAGTTTGGCGAACGCCATGCCGACGGCTTTTTCGGCCAGATGGGCGAGGCTATCGAGACCCCGGCGCACGATGCCGGCGGGTTGGACGTCGTCGGCGGCGTAGAGGGGGACGTCGTGGCTTGCCCCCGTTGAACTCGTGACGCGCAGCAATCCAACGGGGTCGCCCTTCTTGATCGGCGGCTTCAGCGGGCCCTGGTAGATAATCTCGCCCTTCAGCTTCTGATTTGCCGGGAAGCGGGGCAGGATGACGCTCACGTCGCCTTTGCCGGTGAGACCAACGTAGAGCTGATCGCCGCCCCAGACGCGGGCATGGCCGACGATCTCGGCTGCGTCGAAGACCTTGAATTCGGTGAAGTTGCGAAAGCCCCATTCCATGATCTTTGGGCCTTCGACCTTGCGTTCTGCGTCGGTAGACAGGCCCGCGATCACGGCGATCAGGCGCTTACCGTCCTGCACAGCTGAGCCGACCAGGCCGAAGCCCGCTTCGCTCAAATGGCCGGTCTTGAGGCCATCAGCGCCGATGTTTGCCGACAGCAACGGATTGCGGTTGATGAACTTGTGTTTGGAGTAGTTGAATTCTCTTTGGGCAAACCTTGGATACATGTCGGGGTATTCGCGGATCAGGTGCCGGGCCAGGATCGCCAACTCGCGTGCCGTCATGAGATGTTCGGGGTTCGGCAGGCCGGTCGGGTTGCGAAACTGGGACTTCTTCATGCCGATGCGGCGGGCTTCGTCGGTCATGAGCTTGGCGAAGGCTGCTTCCGATCCCGCCATCCCTTCGGCGACGGCAATGGCCGCGTCGTTGCCCGACTGAACGATGATGCCTTGAAGCAATTCTTCCAGCCGCACTTTCGTGTTGAGGGGCACCATCATGGCCGACGTGCGCGAGGGGGCTCCGCCGCGACGCCACGCGTTTTCGCTCATCAAAAACAGGTCGTCGAGCTTGACCTGTCCGGCTTTCAAGGCGCGGAACACGACGGCCAGCGTCATCAGCTTGCTCATGCTGGCGGGCGCGATCAGGTCGTCGGCCTTGAGTTGGTACATGGTCGCGCCGCTCTCGGCGTCCATCAGGATCGCGTGCTTTGCTTTCGAGGTATATTCGCTGGGGCCAGCAGGTGCGCCTTGCGCAATCGCCGGGGTCGGTTGGATGGCGGCACACGCCACGCCTAAGCAGACCCAAGCATAGAGCTGGCAGCCTATCACACGACCGATTGCAGTCTTAGAACGTGGGCTCATCATGGGTCCGATTCGACCTCGCTTCGGCTGCCGTGCTTATCAGGGTATGGGTGACGTGATGTCAACGTTAACCCTACGGCCGAGCCGCCGTTATTGTTGGCGCGACCCCAGGCTCCAACCGTTGGTCCATGAGGGCGTGGCGCGGCTGGATGCTTCGGGCGGGGTGGCACCACGACGATAGGCATCGGCCGACCAGCCATTCATGGGCGGTGCGGCCGGCGGGGCGCTTGATCCATATTGCGGCGCTGATCGCGCGATCTGGCTTGGTTGGGCTGCCGCCACCGCATTGCGGCCACCCGATTGCTGGGCCAGATACTGGCGCTCGCGGCTGTCGTCGCCGTTCAAGGGGGCGCGTCCGGCAAACCGGACCCTGACTTGCGCCGTGCCGTGTTGATCGTAGCCCAAGGCCTGCGCTGCGGTCCGCGAGAGGTCGATGATGCGTCCGGCGACATAGGGGCCGCGATCGTTGACGCGCACCAAGACCGTGCGATGGTTGGCCAGATTGGTGACGGTGACATAGCTGGGAAGGGGCAATGTCGGATGGGCGGCGGTCAGCGCGTTCATGTTGTAGATTTCGCCGTTAGCGGTGCGGCGACCGTGGAAGTCGGCGCCATACCACGAGGCGGTGCCCGTGCGGTCATAGCCGGGTTCTTCGCGCGGGACATACCAGAGGTTGTTGATCTTATAGGGGGTGCCGAGCTTGTAGCTGCCGCCTCCGGCTGGAATTGACGGGCCGGTTGCGACGCGCGGGCCATAGCCGATGCTGGACGAGGGCGTTGAGGACGGGGAGCGCATGCCGACGCTGGGCAGGTTGATGTCGCGATTGTTTGAGCAGGCGGACACGATGGCTGCCAGCGCTGCGGCAGCGGCTAAGATCTTCGGGCGGTGGTTGGCGCGCTGCTTGCGAAACCCTTGCACGACGGCTAGGCCACATGTCATGTTCAACGCCTCACCTTTTGTCCGCCCCCTGCCGCAGCCAGTTATCCTGCGCTGGTTGCTCGCGTGCCTTCTGGGCCTACAATAGGCCCGGACAGCGGCTCAACAATGGCGACGGTGCGTTAGCATCGCGTTAAGCAACGGGACGACTTGACGGTTACGCAAGGCTGCTTTGGGAAACGCTGCAGACCGTTCGCGGCGGATCGCGCCAGAGGGCGATGATCAGCTATTTAAGGGGGAGGACATGGCGGAGGGGGTGGGATTCGAACCCACGGTGAGCTTCCACCCACGCTAGTTTTCAAGACTAGAGCCTTAAACCACTCGGCCACCCCTCCAACGCACAAGACTCAAGCCTATACCCTGCCCGCGTGCGCGCAACAAGCCCGTCGTAAACACGATCAGTTGCCTGCGAGGTAGCCGGTTTTAGCAGCGCGCGCGGCGGCGCGTATTTGTGAATCCGCTGCGGTTGGGTATGATGCCGCGTGATCGGGCCATGCCGGAGCCTGTCTTGCGCGATGCTAATCGTTTGATGGCGGCAGACGTCGGAGACCAGAGCGTTATGAAGTCTTTTTCAATCACAGATTCCGGCGTGCCAGCAAAAGCTCGTCTGTTTTCGACAGAAAAACTGACGCGAGACGACTTCGATCAGATCGTCAGCGATCTTCAGGGGCGTGGCGGCGAAGTCAAACGTGCCCGCAAGATCACATTTGTGGCCGGACGGGTTGCGACTGCGGAGGAACGTGTCGAGACGCGATACAACGGGCTGGAGACGACGGCGGTGGCACGTCCGGGCGATTGGGTTGTGACCAACTTGGACATTCACCGGCAGATCCTGCGCGACGGCCATGGAAATGTGAACCAGTGGGTCATTCAGCCCGACCGCTTCAAAGAGCTTTATCGTGCCGAGACCGGGACCACAGAATTCGGGGTCATTCATAAGGCGACGGGTGTGGTGGATGTGATCGCGTTTCCCGGCGGTTTCGACATCGTGGCGCCGTGGGGCGAGAAGCAAGTGGGGGACCGCGGCTACATCTTGCGCAACGGTGACGACATCTACGGCATTCATGCCGATGCGTATGCGGCGACCTATGAGGAGCTGCCGTAGCGGCTCACCCGTACGGGGCGTGTGGCGCTCAAGCAATGCGGTTGCGGAACGAACGACCTTTCGACGATCGTCATATTCCATATCCCGGCGCGGGGCGTGACCCGAGCAGGCTCTCGAATTCCTGGATCGATTTGTCTGGACCCCAGCCTCTGCCGGGCTGTCGTTTTCAAATGGGATCAGGCTGGGCTTGTCTGCTGCCTGGCCGGATTGGTGGGGTCAAGCGGCTGCGGCCTCGTCGTAGATGTCCTCTTCCTGGGCGTTATGCATGCGCACAAGCGTTTCGATGGACTCAATCACGCGCTGCGCGTCACGGATCAGGTAGCGGTCCGCATCGTCGGGCGTAAGGCCATCGGCTAGGCGCGCCAGCATCCGGGCGAGATGTTGGATTTCGCGATGGGCGCGGCTCATGGCGGCGAGGCCGTGTCCAGCCTGAAGGAAACGTGCGACGCGGGGGTAGACGGTTGCTTCATCGTCGCGCTCGTGGGCTGCAATCTTGTCGCGCACCAGGGCTTGGGCTTCGCAGATGAGGGTGACGGCTACACTTTGTTCGGCGTCGTCGAGTTGGCCTGCGATTTCGCGCAAACGGTCGAGTGTCAGGCCAAGCGCTTCGTGATCGTGGCGCAGGGCCGTGGCGAGAGACGGTTGCATGGTGGTGCGCCGCCAGGTCCAGCCGGGTGTCAGGGCACGCAGAGCATTCAAGATGACCGCGACATCGATGACCTCTTGGGTCAGGGCACCAGCGACAGGGGAGAGCCAACCAAAGGCTGCCGCCAGCATCGCGATCCCCGACAGGGTCATGCCTACGACGATGCTCTGCACGGCGATGGTGCGCGTGCGGCGGGCGATGGCGACGGCATCCGAGACCCGATCGAGGCGATCGACGAGGATCACCACGCTGGCTGCCTCGGAGGAGGCACTGGCACCGCGTGCGCCCATGGCGATACCGACGCCGGCTGCTGCCAAGGCCGGCGCGTCGTTGATGCCGTCGCCGACCATCAGCGTCGGGTGGAGGCGCTGTTCGCTGACGACAGCTTCGACTTTGTCGGCAGGTTCGCGGTCGGCCAGCACGGCATCCAGGTCGAGGGCTGATGCCATCGACTGGGCCGAATCCTCGCGATCGCCGGTCACCATGACGATGCGGGCGATGCCAGCGGACCGCAGGGCCTGAATAGCGTGCGGGGTTTCCCGGCGCAATTCGTCTGCCAGAAGGATCGCACCGATCAACTGGCCGTTGCGCTTGACGAACACGGTCAACGCCGAACGCCACGACGCGCGGCGGACGGCGCGGACGGCCCATGGTTCGAGCTTGGCATTGCCGCAGATGAGTTGGCGCGACCCGGCGGCGATCCGCGCGCCGTCGACGATGCCTTCGAGGCCCGAACCCATGGTTTCTTTGACGTTGGCTGGGGTCGAGAGGGTGAGGCTGCGGGCACGCGCTGCCTGCACGATCGCTGCGGCGACGACGTGTTGGGAGGCCTGCTCGAGGGAGCCCGCCAACTGGAGGATGTCGCGGGCATCGAGGCCAGGGGCGGTTTCGATGGCCATCAGGCGCGCGCCACCGACCGTCAGCGTGCCGGTTTTGTCGAACATCACGGTGTGGGTGCGAGCGAGGGCTTCGAGTGCGCCGCCGCCTTTGATGAGAATGCCCAACCGGGCCGCCCGAGACACTCCGGCGATGAAGGCGACGGGGGCGGCCAGGATGAGCGGGCAGGGGGTGGATGCCACCAGGACGGCGAGCCCACGGATAGGGTCGCCGGTGACGAGCCAGGCTCCGCCCGCGAGCACCAACGTGACCGGCAACAGGATCAGCGCAAACGTGTCGGCAATGCGAATGAAGGGGGCCTTGGCGGTCTGGGCTGCCGTCACCAGGCGGACGATCCCAGCATAGGTACTTTCACCCGCAGTCGAGGTGGCTTGAAGCTCAAAGGTATCGCCAGCGTTGATCGTGCCGCTGCGGGCCAGTTCGCCGCGCTGGCGCTGAACAGGGATCGGCTCGCCGGTGAGGGCTGCCTCGTCGATGGTGGCGTTTTCGGCCAGGATCGTGCCGTCGACGGGAATGACTTCGCCAGCGCGGACGAGAATGGTATCGCCGGGGACGATGGTTTCGATGGGCACGTCGTCGATGCTGTCGCCATTGCGGCGGTGGGCGATGCGCGGCGCGCGGTCAACGAGGGACTTGAGGTCGTGTTCGGCGCGCGCGACCGCATAGTCTTCAAGCAGATTGCCGCCCGCATACATGACCGCGACGACGATACCCGCAAGTGGTTCACCCAGCAGGAGGGCTGCAGACATGGAGACGAACGCCACCGCGTCGATTCCGAAACGGCCAGCCATCAGGTCCCGCGCCATCGAGACCGCAAGGCCGACGATGACCGGCAGGGTGCCCAGCGCCCAAATCCAGGCGGCGAGTTTGGGCGCGCTGGCCAGCCATGCGATGATGCCGAGTGCCAGCCCTGTTAGCGCAATGGCGAGCAGGGCGCGGCGGATCAGGCGATCCGTCAGAAGGTCAGACATGGGCACCTGCGGGCTTGGGTGACAGGGTTAAGCGGACGAAACCGGCACGTCGACCCTGACGGCGAGACCGCCCAAACGAGAGCGGCTCAGAGCAAGCGTGCCACCATAGGCTTCGACGAGGCGGGCCACGATGGACAACCCCAGTCCGGTGCCGTCACGGCTTTCGTCGAGACGGCGGCCACGGGCGAGAACATCCGTTTGGGCGTCCTCGGGTATGCCTGGGCCATCGTCATCAATGCACAGGGTGAGACGGCCTTTCGACTGCGTGCCCGTGACAGCGATGCGAGAGGATGCCCACTTGGCGGCGTTGTCGGCAATGTTCCCGATCAATTCGAGCAAGTCGTTTTCGTGGCCGGGAAAGGTTGCGGCTGGATCGACGGCGATCTCCCACGTCAGACCCCGGCCTGCGCCGATCCGCTCAAGGGCTGCAACGAGGCGGGTCACGACGGGTGCCACAGGCACCGATGAGCGGCCCAGTGTGACGCCGGCCTGAGTGCGCGCGCGGGCCAACTCGCGCTGGACGTGGCGGCCCATGATGTCGATCTGGGTTTCGAGTTCGGCAGCGGCCTTGGTATTGCCGTCACGATCGAGGTCGCGGGAGACGGCGGACAGAACGGTGAGCGGGGTTTTGAAGCCGTGGGCCAGGTCTGCTGCCTGTTCGCGCGCTCGTTCAATGGTGCGCCGTTCGCGCTCCAGCAGGGCATTCATGGTCGTGACAAGGGGTTGGATTTCGGACGGGAACGCACCGTCCAGCCGGGACTGGGCACCGCTCTGGACGCGTTCGAGCGCCTGCTTGACGGTCTTCAGCGGGCGAAGTCCGATGGCCACTTGAATCCAAAGCGCGAGGATGAGGGCCAGCCCCAAGACCGTTAGCGATCGCATCAGGACAGTGCGGAAGGCTGCGACCGCAGCGCTGGTCTCCTGGCGGTCGAGGGCGACGGTCAAGCGCAGTACGGTGGGCGCGCTGGTTGGTCCGATGGTGAGGCTGCGCTCCAAGGCGATGAGACGCGCTCCGGATGGGCCGCTCAGTTCGTGGCGGTGGACGACGCCATCGGGCAGCTGGTCGTTGGGGGGAGCCAGCACCGTTTCCCAAAGCGACCGGGATCGCTGCGGTTGAACGCCGTCTCGATCAATCTGCCAGTACAGGCCGCTGTTGGGTGTCAAGAAGCGCGGGTCGGCGGGGACTGTCGTCACCACCAGTTGGCCGTCGGCATCGCGCTCGATGCCAGCGAGAATTTGGTTTGCGTGGTTGGTCAGTTCAGCGACTGCGCGCTCATCGATATAGCGGCTGAAGATACCGTCCAGCATGGTGCCGGAAATCGCAAGTGCGACTGCAACGGCGCAGGCGGCGGCAGCGAGCAGACGCAATCGCAGCGATCCCGAGCCGGTCACGTCAATCGCCCCCCACGATATAGCCATGGCCGCGCTTGGTGCGAATGAAGCCCTGGCCGAGCTTTTTACGTAGCCGGGCAATCAGGACTTCGATGGCATTGCTGTCATGCTGGAAGTCCTGGGCATAGATGTGTTCGGTGAGTTCGTATTGCGAGACGACTTTCCCGTTGTGGTGCATCAGATAGGCGATGCAGCGGAATTCAAGCTGCGATAGGGGGATGCGGCGACCATCGATCGTCACATCACGCTGGCGGGTATCGAGAGCGACGTCTCCCGCTTTCAAGATCGCCTGAGCACTCGTCGCGCCGGTCGTGCGGCGCAGGACGGCGCGCAGACGTGCCAGCAATTCCTCCATGCGAAACGGTTTGCTCAGATAGTCGTCGGCGCCTGCGTCGATGCCGTCAACCTTGTCGCGCCAACTGTCGCGGGCTGTCAGGGCAAGGACCGGCATGGTGCGTCCGCCATCGCGCCAGCGGCGCAGAACGGTGAGGCCGTCGAGCTTGGGGAGGCCGAAGTCCAAAATAACGGCGTCGTAGTCTTCGGTGTCGCCGGCAAACCAAGCCTGCTCGCCGTCCGCGACGATATCGGCAATATAGCCGCTTTCATTCAGGGCGAATTTCAGGTCGCTGGCGATCTTGGGTTCGTCCTCAACAATCAAAATGCGCATGACTGATTACTCAATTTCCAACACGTCGAGTGTTTTGGCGTTGATTTTGATTTCGCGGATCCGGCCATTGGTGCCGATAATCTTGAACTCGTAGACAAGGATGCCGTGGCTGCGTTCGATCTCGACCTTGATGATCTGGCCTGGAACGGCTTTCGTTGCGATCGCTGTGACGTCGTCGAGGGAGCGGATTTCGCCTGATTTAAGCGCGTCGCGCACCTGATCCTGATTGAGCTGCTTGCCGCTGGCCACCGCCGAGGCGGTCGCAACAGTGAACAGGCTCACGGCCAAGAGGCAGCTCTTGCGGACCAGCGTCAACGTGGTCTCCTTGTTGAAGTTCAAGCGGCATGATCGCCGTTGCCAACTGACGGGAAGCTGACGAGCTTGGCCAGATTGGCATCAGTGCGGGTGTGTCATTTCAAGGTGGTGCCCAACATGGGCTCGCCATCTGGAGGACTATAACATGCGCACTCTTTTTGCTCTCGGCGTCGTGACGCTCGGCCTTGCTGCTGCTGGCAGCGCAATGGCGTCAGACGACGGCGACTCCAAGCATCAGGGTCGGGCTCACCACGAGTCACGTGCCAGCCGCGAGCGCTCGTCGGATGATGACGGTTCGTCGTATCAAACCAAGCGTCACAGCGAGCGTGGTGATCGTTCGAATAATGCTTCAGACAGCGACGAAAACAAGCGTCACGGACGTGATGGCAAGGGCGAGCGCCGCGACGGCGACCGCTCTTAAGGCGCGTGTTGATTGCGGCCGCAGGGCCAAAGCGCCAGCAAGGTTGCTGGCGCTTTTTTATTTCACGGCGCCGGTGTTGCGGCGGCTTTTCCTGCCTCGAGGTCCGCGAACGTTTTGTAGGCGTCAAAGGCGTGAGCGGCGTACATCATGGATGGTCCAGCGCCCATGTATACGGCCATGCCGAGGGTTTCGAGGACTTCCTCGCGGGTGGCACCCTGTTCGACGGCTGCCTTAGAGTGGAAAGCGATGCAGTCGTCACAGCGCGTGGCGACGCCGATGGCGAGGGCGATCAGCTCTTTTGTTTTGAGATCGAGCGCCTTGGTGCCGAGCGCTGCCTGCGCCAAGCCCGAGAAGGCCTTCATGACTTCGGGTGCGCCGCCACGCATATCGCGCATGGTGGCCGTGATGTCCTTGGCCATTCCTTGCCAGTCGTGGTTCATCGTTTGCTTTCCTTTGATTGCCGATACAGGCGCGTTTCGTGCGTTACACTCAACTTCCCACAAAGGCCTTTTCGATCACGAAGTCCTCTGGATTGTTCGAATTGCCTTCTTGGAACCCGCGCTCGATGAGCAACTGGCGACAGTCGCGCGTCATTTCGGGATTGCCGCAGATCATGACGCGGTCTTGCTCGGCGTCGAGGCCCGATTGCATCAGGTCGCTGAATATTTTTCCACTTACAAGATGGGCGGTGACGCGGCCTTGGCGATAAAACGCTTCCCGGGTCACTGTCGCGTAGTAGTGAAGCTTGGTGCCGATCAGGTCGGCAAGCAGTTCGTGGTCGCGCAAGGCGACGATGGTTTGCGTTGCGTACTCCAGCTCAGCCACCTCCCGGCAGCCGTAGACCATCACGACAGTTTCGAAGCGTTCGAACGTTTCGGGGTCACGCAGGATGCTGGCAAACGGCGCAAAACCGGTGCCGGTGGCCAGGAGGATCAGGCGTTTGCCGGGTTTCAGATTGCCCAATAGAAGCGTGCCGGTCGGCTTGGCTGCCAGAACGATCTCGTCACCGGGTTGGATATGCTGGAGCCGCGAGGTTAACGGGCCGTTGGGGACCTTGATAGAGAAGAATTCCAGGTGGTCGTCGTAGTAGCCGCTGGTGATGGAGTACGCGCGAAGCAGCGGCCTGCCCTCCACCATCAATCCCATCATGGCGAACTGCCCCGACGTGAAGCGGAACGAGGCATGGCGCGTGGTCTTGAAGCTGAATAACTTATCGGTGTAGTGGCAGATTTCCAGGACGCGCTCGGTCAGCAGGTTCGTGGGACGTTTCGGCTCTGGACGCGGGCTGTCGAGCACGGACTGTTCGGACGGGCCAGCGATGGTCACAGTGGTTTCCTCGTGCTGCGTGCGGATATGGGGCTGCCGGTCAATCAGAGACCGGCGCGTTACACTTTCCCATATCGGCCGTCACGTGGCGAGACGGCGTTGATGCAGGTCAATCCGCGACAATCGGCACCGGACGCTTGGGCGCGCCGGTGCCGGACGGGCGCTATGATCTCGTTTTGCTTATGCTGCCAACACAACGCGTTTATGGACACCCTCTTCGACCTCTTCGATCATCTTGGCGACGAAGGCTTCCAAATCATCGGGCGAGCGGCTCGTCACGATCCCCTGATCAGAGACCACCGCCTCGTCGACCCAATCGGCGCACGCGTTGATCAAATCTGTTCTCATGGAGGGATAGGACGTCATTTTGGGGCCACGCACAGCGTTGGCTTCTATGAGCAGCCACGGCGCATGACAGATAGCCGGTGATAGTCTTTTTATCCTTACGGCTCTTGGGCGCGGCAACGTGAACGAGCCGCGCCACGTTTCGCAATTTGTCGCGGGGAACTTCAAGTTCGGACTGCTCGAACCCGTCGGTTGCGAGAATGAGTATTTTAGCGTTCTTGATTTTCGTCATCGGGACCTCGTTGTTTGGTGGTCAAACGTCTGCCAAACGGTTCGAGTTCCTCGGGGTGCTATTTCTGCCAGACTGGATCCTGGCTCAGTGCGTTGATTTCCGAATCGGTGAAGACCCGGCTGCGGGTCAGAAAACGGACGCCTTCGGGGATTTCCAGAGAGAAGCTCGCGCCGCGCCCTTGCACGACGTCAATGATGAGTTGCGTATGTTGCCAGTATTCGAACTGGTCGCGCGACATGTAGAACGGTGTGCCCGCAATCTCGCCCATCAGCACGTCGCCGCCGCCGATTTTGAATTCACCGCGGGTAAAGCACATGGGTGCGCTGCCGTCGCAACAGCCGCCGGACTGGTGAAAGACCAGTGGGCCGTGTTGGGATTCAAGCTTTGCGATGAGCGATACCGTGGCAGGCGTGGCGGTGACGCGATCGACCATGGTGGACACTTTCTGTTGTGGAGGCGACCGTGAGCGTGCGCTTCGCGCCGGGCTGCCGCCCTGACCTGCTCGGGAGCACAGCTCCCGAACCCTCAGTTTTTTTGGGACTTTAGATCGGTAATTGCAATGGCTGGGGGAACGTGCTCCCCCCAGCCCTGCTTTGGCGATCAGAAAAAGCCCAGTGCGTTGGGGCTGTAGGAGACCAGCATGTTCTTGGTCTGCTGATAGTGGTCGAGCATCATCTTGTGGTTTTCGCGACCGATGCCGGACTTCTTGTAGCCGCCGAACGTCGCGTGAGCGGGATAGAGGTGGTAGCAGTTGGTCCAAACCCGACCCGCTTGGATTTCGCGTCCAAAGCGATATGCGGTCGTGCCGTTGCGGGTCCACACACCGGCGCCGAGGCCATATAGCGTGTCGTTGGCGATGGAGAGCGCTTCGGCGTGATCTTCGAAGGTCGTCACTGAGACGACGGGTCCGAAGATCTCTTCCTGGAACACGCGCATCTTGTTGTGGCCTTCGAGCACCGTCGGCTGCATGTAGTAGCCGCTTTCGAGTTCGCCGCCGAGGCTTGCCCGCGATCCGCCGATCAACACCCGAGCGCCTTCCTTGCGGCCGATATCGACGTAGCTCAGGATTTTTTCCAGCTGATCGTTGGAGGCCTGGGCGCCGATCATGGTCGAGCTGTCGAGCGGGTGGCCCTGCTTGATCTTGGCCACGCGCTGAAGGGCGCGGTCCATGAACTTTTCATAGATGGAGCGTTGAACGAGGACGCGGCTCGGGCAGGTGCAGACTTCGCCCTGGTTCAGGGCGAACATGGCAAAGCCTTCCATGCACTTGTCGAAATACGCGTCGTCGGCATCCATGACGTCGGCAAAGAAGATGTTGGGCGATTTGCCGCCCAGTTCCAGCGTACAGGGGATGATGTTTTCCGAAGCGTACTGCATGATGAGACGGCCCGTCGTTGTCTCGCCGGTGAAGGCGATTTTGGCAATGCGGGGGCTGGTGGCCAACGGCTTGCCAGCTTCAATGCCGAAGCCGTTGACGACATTGAGCACGCCATCGGGCAGGACCCCGGCGATGACTTCCATCAGCGCCATGATCGACATCGGGGTCTGCTCAGCGGGCTTCAGGACGATGCAGTTACCGGCGGCGAGGGCGGGGGCGAGCTTCCATACAGCCATGAGAAGCGGAAAGTTCCAGGGAATAATCTGCCCGACGACGCCGAGTGGTTCGTGGAAGTGATAAGCGACCGTGTCGTGGTCGATTTCGCAGATCGAACCTTCCTGGGCACGGATGCAGCCGGCGAAGTAGCGAAAGTGATCGACGGCGAGCGGCAAGTCGGCGTGGGTCGTTTCGCGAATGGGTTTGCCGTTGTCGAGCGTTTCGACGAGGGCTAAGACGTCGAGGTTGGTTTCGATCAGGTCGGCGATTTTGTTGAGCATTTTGGAACGCTCGGCGGGCGAGGTGCGGCCCCAGGCGTCTTTGGCTTTGTGGGCAGCATCGAGTGCAAGTTCGATGTCTTCGGCGGTGCCGCGCGCGACCTGACAGATCGTTTTTCCGGTGACGGGCGAGGGGTTGTCGAAGTACTGGCCGCGAACGGGGGCAACCCACTTGCCACCAATGAAATTGTCATAACGCGACTTAATCGCGAGCTTTCCGTTCAGCTTATTCATGGCGACGTGAAGCATGGCGTAGTCTCCCATTTATTTGCTGGTCGCCTTACTGGCGGCCTTCGTTATGCATAGCTGAGCATATCGATTTGAGAGATTTAAATCCAGTGCAGTGACGTGGAAACTGTACTTTCGTGCACCCCGTCGCGCTGATTTGGCTTTGCAGTTGCGATGTTGGGTTGCGTTGGCGACCGACCTTCGTTCGCAGCAGTCGTTCGCGGCCATGGCGCGTGCCGGTGGTTTGATCGCGGTCAAAGCGTTCGGGTCACGGCATGATAGTGCTGAGTGAACAGTTGCCAGAAAAAGGCCCCCCATGACCAGCCCTTGCAAGACAGCGCCGCATGAAGCGTGGGCTCGGCTCGTGCAGCACTGGTTGTCACCGGATGAAACCAGCAATTATGCGGTAGCTGAGGCGGCGGTCGTGCGCTCAGTCCATGAACCGGTCAGCCACGCGCATGTGCTGGTGCCAGAGCGCCTGCGGTCTGCTGGGCTCGACATCGGTTATGAACTTGCCGTCGAGCCAGAGAAGGTCGCCGTCCTTATGACGGTGTGCCGTTCCTGCACGCACACCCGACGGTGCACCGACGATTTCGCCGCTGAAAATTCCAACGAGCGGGTCGCTGCCTATTGCCCGAACACTCCCGAGATCGATGCTCTCATCGTCCAGCGATCGACAGGTAAAGTCCTCTAGACCAGTTCCTGTTCGTGTAAGGACGTGCGCGCAATCCAGGCAGCCAAAATCAAGCCATATAGCGCGGTTGCCAACAGGATGGACTTGGAGAGCGGTGATGCAGGAAAGCCATACCACAGTGTGGCTGCTGCAGTGCCAAACCAGACCACGACGATTGCGCGCGTCATGACCGGCCAGCGCTCGCTGTGCAATGGATGCGGCCAATTCATCGGAACAAGCCCAAGCACGATGGCCAAACCGATGCCGAGGACCGATGCTAAGGGTGTTGCGTCGAAAGCATGAAGGTAGAACCCGATGATCCCCCAGGCAGCCGGAAGGCCTACAATGCGGGTCGCAGGCTCGGCGGGTTGGGCAACGAACACCAAACGGTAGAGCGCCGCCAGAAGGATGACACTGCCAAACGCCACGCCGGCAATGCCGTCAAGGAAGCCTGCATGCAGCATCGCTATCACGGGAACGAAAACGCCAGTGAGAAAAGCCACAATAGCTGCGGGGCGCGAGAGGAGGAGGATTTCATCCGCCTCGGGCAGATCACCGTCATCGGCGAACGGCCAAGCAGCCGAGCCACCGGCGCTGACGGCTTGGGTGATCAATGCGAGCCCAAGCCAGCCGTAGACATATTCCCAACTCTGATCGAATACGGCGAGCAACGCCATCATGGCGCTCATAACGCCAACGGACGCCAGGGAGTGCGCTATTATTACGTGGCGCACGTTGTCTCCGTTCAATGGGGACGGCCAGTCCCTCTTGGTTGGGAGCAAAACAGACCCCAGAAAGCTGCGTCTTCGGTTAATAACAAGCCAAACTTACTCTGAGCCACCTAATCGTTCAAACTGTCCCGGTGATCCGTCCAAGCTGACCCTGATGTCCAACCGGCGAATAACCACCGAACGTGCAAGCTGCACTGTGGTGTCCGATCTGAACTTAAAACTTATGTTTAACTGAACCTCGGATCGTGAGATCATCGCGCGCATCGTCTAACGGTTGAGCATCTTGCGTTTTGGTTTCGCTGGCTCCGTAGAGAAGCTCAAGGCCGAAATCCATCTTTGGTAGGCTGCCGAGCTTGCCGAGGCCGGGGATGCGAACTTCCGTGCCGACGAAAGGCTTGAGGGCAGAGGCGCCCGTCGGGTTCAGCTCAACTGGCTTCGCGGATGGTTGCGATACGGCGGCAGGAGCGTTACCACCCGAGGTCTGCTCCTGGAAGGCGAGCGCGGCTGTGCTGAGCGCGACAAGCGACGTAGCCAGGGCAATATATTTAAGCAGCGACATTCTTTACTTCCTGCGATGCGAGGCATCACCACGTTGAACTAGACCATGGTAGAGCCGGACTTAGAGCACAAGATTCAATCGACTGCAGTTAACACCGGCTGAAGATTTGGTCGCGGATGTGTTGTTTTGAAGTCATGTGGCGCTGCCGCAACAATCGACAAAAAGCCACCAACTCATGCGATTATCAGTGGAAGACGAAAGGGGAGCCACTTGACGCGGCTCCCCCGCAGTCGGTGGCAACTTAGAACTGGATGCGGGCACCCATGACGACCGTCTGGAAGTCGTTGACGGGAACGTCAACTGCGCCAGCCTTCAGGTCGTAGCTGTAGTTGTTATAGTTGACGTAGAGATCCATTACTGCAGCAGCGATGTTCTGGTTGAAGCCCAGGCCCCAGTTCGAGTACTCGGCTGTCGTGATGGTGTTGCCGCTGACGACGGCGGTGCCGTTGTGGTTGGAACCTTCCTGATACGAACCAAACAGGGTCGTCTTACCAACTGGGAAGAACGACTGTTCGATGCCGCCCATGATCAAGTAGAAGTCGTCGGTCTTGTCGAGACCGGCAGCGCGGAGGTCGTCTTCGCGACGGCCGTAGGCTCCGGTGACGAACAAGCCCGTTGCAACATGCATCACGCTGGCCGAGAGGCCGAGTTCGTTACAGTCAACGGCGCCGGCAACGCGTGCGCACTTGCGCTGGTTGGTCGTGCCATCGTTCGTCTGCAGGTAGCCGATGCCAGCTGCGAGCTTGAAGCCCGAGAATTCGCCGGCATAGCGGAGAGCGACATCGAACACGTCGTCTTCACCCCAAGCTGCCGTGGCGATGAAGCCAGCCAGCGTCGGCGTTTCGTACTTCACGACGTTGAGACGCGAACCTTCACCTGGGTTGACGCCGTCGCCGCCAGCATTGAATGCCGCGCCAACGGTGCTCGACGTCGCGCCGCTTGGACGACGGAAGGCAAAGCCGAGCGAGTTGTGCGACGCGGTGGCCGGGCCGAAGAAGTGGCCGGTGCTGGCGAGGTTGATTTCCGTGATGCCGTCAGTCGACGTCGATGTCTGGCCGACCCAGACCTTACCGAGGTCCGAGTTCTGCAAGTACCAGGCCGAGTGACGGATGGCCAAGCTGTTGGTCGAAGAGACGTTCTGCGACAGGGTGTTCTGCAGGTTGTCGGCGACGCCGATTTCGATCAAGTAACCAGCCGACCACTTCGAGTCGATCTTGGCCGAGCCAAGGAAGCGGAAGCGCGAACGGGCGGTTTCGTTGGTGGTGATGTAGGCGTTCGATTCGACGCCATCGTCCCAGAACATCACGGCTTCGTTGACATGACCAGAAACGGTCAGCGTGACTTTGCGGTTACCCTTGCGGGCGGTCGTGGCTTCGAGTTCGGCGATACGTTCTTCGAGATCTGCGCAGCAGTTGCCGCCAAGATCGGCTGCAGACACTGCCGTGACAGACATCATGCTTGATGCGGCCACGAGGGCTGCAAGACTGGTCGACTTCAAAAGTCCCCCGATCATACGTCGTCTCCATGTTTTGGCGCCGACCCCTGTAAACGGGGGACGCAATTGAGCGCTTGCGGAGCTGGCTGCAGCGAGGGGGCACCTCACATCTGACCGCTCTCTTACTCGAATGCGACGCTACGAAACTGATGACGCGGGTTCATTTCATGGACGCGGCATGGGGTGCCTTGGCTCACAAAACGAAACGCCGGTTGGGTTAAGCGTTAGGTGACTCGCACACACGCACAAATGCATTTGACCAGTTGTCAGACAGGAATGGACGGTGTTGTTGCCATCGCGCCACGCAAACGGGGGTTGCAACACACCTAAAGGCGTAATCTTGGCCGCTGACGGGACACTGGCGTGGCGGTTTCCAACGGGGGACTGCCTTACGGTCGAGCGGTTCACCCGACCTGACGGACAACGCTTCACCGAATCGAGACAGCAAAGGTTGCGATCGCTGCCCTGACGATGATCCACCAAACGCAAAAAAGCCGCCCCGAAGAGCGGCTTTCTCGTTTCAGTCGGATCGCTAGAGATCAGAACTGGATGCGGGCACCAGCGACGAGGGTCTGGAAGTCGTTGACGGGAACGTCAACTGCGCCAGCCTTCAGGTCGTAGCTGTAGTTGTTGTAGTTGACATACAGGTCCATCGCAGCAGCGGCGATGTTCTGGTTGAAGCCAACGCCCCAGTTCGTGTACTCAGCCGAGGTGATGGTGTTGCCGCTGACAACTGCCGTGCCGTTGTGGTTCTGACCAACCTGGTACGAACCGAACAGCGTCGACTTGCCGAGCGGGAAGAAGGCCTGCTCGATACCAGCCTGCACCATGTAGAAGTCGTCCGTCTTGTCCAAAGTGGCAGCGCGGAGTTCGTCTTCGCGACGACCGTAGGCGCCGGTTACGAAGAGGCCCGTTGCAACGTGCATGACGCTAGCCGAGAGGCCGAGTTCGTTACAATCAACGGCACCGCCGACGCGTGCGCACTTGCGCTGGTTGGTCGTGCCATCGTTCGTCTGCAGGTAGCCGATGCCAGCTGCGAGCTTGAAGCCCGAGAATTCGCCAGCATAACGGAGAGCAACGTCCATCACATCGTCTTCACCGAAAGCGGCCGTGGCGATGAAGCCAGCGATCACTGGCGATTCATACTTCACGACGTTGAGGCGCGAGCCTTCGCCTGGGTTGACGCCGTCGCCGCCAGCATTGAATGCTGCGCCGACAGTGCCAGAGGTCGTGCCGTTTGGACGACGGAATGCAAAGGTGCTCGAGTTGTGCGAAGCGGTTGCTGGGCCGAAGAAGTGGCCGGTGTTCGAAAGGTTGACTTCGGTGATGCCGTCGGTGGACGACGACGTCTGACCGACCCAGACCTTACCGAGATCTTTGTGCTGCAGGTACCAGGCCGAGTGACGGATGGCCAAGTTGTTGGTCGAAGAAACGTTCTGCGACAGGGTGTTCTGCACGTTGTCGGCAACGCCGATTTCGAGCAAGTAACCAGCCGACCACTTAGCGTCGATCTTGGCCGAGCCGAGGAAACGGAAGCGCGAACGTGCGGTTTCGTTGGTGGTGACGTAGGCGTTGGTTTCGACGCCATCGTCCCAAGCCATCACGGCTTCGTTGACCTGACCCGAAACGGTCAGCGAAACTTTGCGGTTGCCCTTGCGGGCGGTCGTGGCTTCGAGCTCAGCGATGCGCTCTTCGAGATCTGCGCAGCAGTTGCCGCCCAAATCAGCTGCCTGGGCAGATGCGCCCGAAATTGCTACGCCTGCAACGGCCACCAGGGCCGCGAGACTGGTCGACTTCAGAAGTCCCCCGAACATGCACTTGTCTCCCTTGTACTTACCAACTCAGCGACCGAACTCAAAAGCGGAACGGACACCATTTCAGCGAACTCCACTTAGCGATTACCGCTGAAGCACGTTCTGCCTGCCCAATTCCTAGCCGCTGCCAGCCCCCCCGTAAACCGCAATCGCTGTCACAGTTGCATCGAGTGTTGCGCAGTTGCTTGAAAGCCACGTCGGTGATTCGTCAAGCCGTGGATAACTCGATTTTAAGGCTTGATTCTATTTTTGTGCATCAGATCACAAGGGTTTTTTGATCGTGCCGACGACCAAGTGCAGTGACGTCTGTACTTTTATGTTCCGGTTTGCGTTGATTGGCTGACGAGGGACGACCCGCGCACCGTATGCGTATGCACGGAACTAGGTGCCAGCAACCGGACGGAGAAAGGTTCAGCCATGAATAGCGAACACGTCATCATCGTGGGCGGTGGGCCGGTGGGGCTGGTATCGGCATTGGCGTTGGTCGAACGCGGCATTCCCACGATCCTCATCACGCCAACGCCGCCACCGCCTGGAACGGCAGGGGAAGCGCGAACGGCTGCGCTTTTCGCGCCCTCGATTGCGCTGCTCGACCGGCTTGGCGTGTTCGCTCCTATTTATAGCGTCTGCCAACCCATGAGCGGGATCAGGATCGTCGACGATCGCGGCGGACTGCTGCGCGCGCCGGAAGTGGTGTTTTCTGCGGGCGAAATCGGGCAGTCGTCATTTGGGTATAATGTGCCGAACGGCCCATTGGCGGGCGCGCTTCGCGACGCGCTTGGCGGAATGGCGGGGCCGCTCGACTGGATTAAGGACGCGACGGTGTCGTCTGTTGCGCCCGACGACGATGGCGTCACCGTTACGCTGTCAGACGGGCGGGCCGTGCGCGGTGCACTTGTCGTTGGCTCTGACGGGCGGCATTCGGTGTGCCGCGCCGGGGCTGGCATCACGGAGCGCTATCATACCTACGATCAGGTCGCCATTACGGCCAATTTCACCCACCAACGACCCCATGACGGGATTTCCACCGAGTTGCATGGGCCAGCCGGGCCCTGCACGACCGTGCCATTGCCGGGGCGGGCCTCAAGTCTCGTATGGATCGAGCGGCCGGGGATCGCCAACCGGTTGATGGGGCTTGACGGGGCCGGTTTCACGACGGCGCTGGAAGCGCGGCTTAAAGGATTGCTCGGGGCTGTGAGCGGTTTGACGGTCCAAGGCCGCTTTCCTCTGAACTGGATGCAGGCCGACCGCTATGCCAGCCGGCGGGTGATGTTGGCTGGCGAGGCGGCGCACGTGATGCCACCGATCGGCGCGCAGGGGTTGAACCTGGGGTTGCGGGATGCGGGCCATCTGATCGATTGCATCGGTGATGCCGTGGACGCCGGCCGCGATCCGGGCGGCGCTGAGGCGCTGGCCGCCTATCATCAGGCCCGCACAAGCGATATCGGGCTACGCATGACGGCCGTCGACGCGCTCAACCGGTCGCTGTTGAGCGAACTTGCGCCGGTGCACGTGCTTCGTGGGGCCGGGCTTTATGCTTTGTCTGCGATCGGGCCTTTGCGGCGGGCTGTCATGGCGCAAGGCATGGCACCCAGCGCGTTGCCCCGGATGATGCGCGCGGCTGCACCCTCCGCGCCGCTTTCATGATACATCAGGCTGCGTGCAGTTACGCCGCGTTGACGGGAAGGGCTCGGAGTGAGCATAGCCGAGCAAGCGGGGGCTGGTTCGCTGAACCGTTGGCAGGGAAACACGAAGAGCGCGATGGCTGCGGGCGATACGTCATTATCATTCTGGCGCGATGCTCAGTTCCGGGTGGAATATGCCGGACTGAGGCTCATTGTGGGCATTTTTCGCGCTCTCCCGCTGGGCGTTGCGACGTGGTTTTCGGCAGGCGCTTGGGGGCGGCTTGCCCCGGTTATCGCGCGCAAGCGTCATCAGCGCGCCCTCGATAACCTGGCCATTGCATTTCCCGAAAAGCCAGTCGCGTGGCGCGAAAAGATCGCCCGCGCGCATTGGGAGAATCTTGGCCGCGTGATGGTCGAGACAATGTCGATCGACCGGATCGCTGCCGATGCCAGTCGGATCGAGATCGCCAATCCGGAGGTGTTTGAGCGGTACAAAGACAAGCAAGGGCCAGTGATCGGGGTTTCGCTTCATCAGGGCAACTACGAGTTGGCCGCCTGGCCGCTCACGCTTGCGGGTGCAAAACCGGCAGCCGTGTACCGCAGCGTCAACAATCCCTACATCGACGCCTATCTGCGATATCAGAGGCGTAATATCTATCCGGGCGGGCTATTTGGGCGCGGCAAGGTCGAGGGCGATCACGGCGATGATCAAAAGACGGCGCGCGTGCTCATGGATCACGTGCGGCGCGGCAACAAGCTCGGCCTCATCTGCGACCTCTACGATCGAAATGGGTTGGCGGTCCCGTTTTTTGGCAAGGATGCCCGGACAGTCACCATTGGGCCGATGATTGCCCGGCGGGTGGGCGCGCGGATTTGGATGGCGCGTGCTCTGCGGATCGGCACGGAGAGCCGGTTCAGAATAGAAATGAAGGAATTGCGCGTACCGCGCACGGCCAATCAGGGTGAGGATATCCGCTGGGCGACCGCTGAGATGACCCACCAGTTCGAGGCGTGGGTGCGGGATACGCCGGAACAGTGGATGTGGAGCAACCGTCGCTGGAGTTGAGCGGGCACCACGTTGACTTTGGACGGAACGGGGCATTAAGTGCACTGCAGCATTTTTCCCACACTCGATTCAAGGTTGTCCGCACATGGCCGCTTCCCGCACCCCTGCCAAGTTCTTTGCGCCGCTTGCGATCGGTGCGCCGGAGCCCTACCGGCAGTTGCCTGTCAAGTTGGAGCGGATGATCCACTTTATTCCCCCGCACAACGAGAAAATCCGCTCCAAGCTCAAGGACACCATCGGCCAAGTCGACGTTGTGCTGGGCAATCTGGAAGACGCAGTGGCCGCCAGCGAGAAAGAGCAGGCGCGCGCGGGTTTTGTGTCGATGGCACGCGAATTCGACTTCGGATCAACGGGTCTGTGGACGCGGGTCAACTGCTTGAACTCGCCGTGGGGGCTTGATGACATCACGACGCTCGTTGCAGAAGCTGGCAACAAGCTCGACGTGGTGATGCTGCCCAAAGTCGAGGGGCCGTGGGACATTCATTATCTCGATCAGCTGCTGGCCCAGCTCGAAGCCAAGCATAAGGTGTCAAAACCGATCCTGATTCATGCGATCCTCGAAACGGCGGAGGGCGTGAACAACGTCGAAGCGATTGCTGCTGCCTCGCCGCGCATGCACGGGATGAGCCTGGGGCCTGCCGATCTGGCGGCATCGCGCGGCATGAAGACCACGCGCGTCGGCGGTGGGCACCCCGATTATGCCGTGATTGCCGACCCGACCACCGATAAGGCTGCCGCGCGCACCTATTATCAGCAGGATCTTTGGCACTACACGGTTGGCAAGATGGTGGATGCGTGCCTCGCCTACGGCCTCAAGCCGTTCTATGGCCCGTTTGGTGATTTCGCCGATCTGGCCGCTTGCGAATCGCAGTTCCGCAATTCGTTCTTGCAGGGGTGCTTGGGTGCCTGGACGCTGCATCCCTCGCAGATCGAGATCGCAAAACGCGTGTTTTCGCCCGACGTGCGCGAAGTCGCGTTCGCCAAGCGCATCCTTGAAGCGATGCCAGATGGCACGGGTGCGGTGATGCTCGATGGCAAGATGCAAGACGATGCGACCTGGAAACAGGCCAAGGTGATCGTCGATCTGGCAAAGATCGTTGCGACGAAGGACAAAGCGCTTGCGGCGGCCTACGGACTTTGATCCGCGTCGCTTGATGGAGACGTGTTAACGTCGTTGTGGCAAAAGCACAGACGTTAACATTCCACCGATTGTACAATTGACAGCGGACGCGGCTTCGTTCGCAAGTAGGGCCCATGAACGACACCAAACTCGTCAAACCGACACCCAAGCCCCGCGCCAAGCCCGCCGCCACTGCGGCAGCGGTGCCGCGCAAGAAAAGCCGTGCGCGGATGGCGAAGTTCGCCGTCGGCAGCGTCGTGCGCCACAAACTCTATCCGTTCCGTGGCGTGGTGTTCGATATCGATCCGGTGTTCGATAATACCGAGGAGTGGTGGCTGTCGATCCCGCCCGAGTTGCGGCCCAAGAAGAACCAGCCCTATTACCATCTGCTCGCGGAAAACTCCGAGACGGAATACATTGCCTATGTGTCCGAGCAGAACCTGCTGCCGGACAAGTCGGGCGAACCGCTGCGGCATCCTAAGGTTGCGGAGTTGTTTGTTGAGGGCGATGACGGGCGGTTCCGGCCGATCTACTTCCAGCCACATTGACTCAATTTGATCCACGCCGGAGGCTTAGCGGTATGCCTCTAAACTCGGGCGTCCGCGAGAGCGCCGGGCAACGCCGCGGCGAACGTGTCGAGGGCATCGTCGGGGCCGCAGCTGACGCGGATGCAGCGGTCGAGTGGGGCGATACTCGGCTTGCGGACGAAAATATCGCGGGCCAGCAAACCGTCGAGCACGCGTTGGGCGAATGCGCCGTCGTGACCGCAGTCGATCGCGACGAAGGTGGCCGCAGACGGGAGCGGCACCAAACCGTTTGCGCGGGCGATGGTGCCGATACGGTCGCGCGCCTGGATTAATTTGGCGACGACATCGGCCAAGTAGGCTTGGTCTTGGATGGCCGCGCGCGCGCCGATCTGGCCGATGCGGTTGATGCCGTAATGGTTGCGCACCTTTTCGAACGCAGCGATTAGACGTTTGGGGCCGAACGCGTAACCGATGCGTGCGCCAGCCATGCCGTAGGCTTTGGACAGTGTGCGGAAGCGCAGGACCTGGGGATGGTCGACGGCGATCACGGGATGTTCGGCCTTGGGCAGCGTGTCGATGTAGGCTTCGTCAAGGCACAGCAGGCAACCGGACGGCAGGTTTTGGGCCATACGCTCAATGCTGGCGGCTGGCCACCACGAGGCCATCGGGTTGTCCGGGTTGGACAGATAGACGATCGCTGCGGTGTGGGCGTGGGCTGCTTCGAGCAGTCCGGGGATGTCTTCATGGTCGTTGACGTAGGGGATTTTGATCAGATTTCCCCCGTGGCTGACGACATGGAAATTAAACGTGGGGTATGCGCCGTTCGAGGTCACGACGGCAGCGTTGCGTTCCACCGCCATGTGCACGGTCAAGCCAAGAAGGCCGTCGATGCCTTCACCGACGACGACGTGGGCTGGATCGATGCCGTGAAGGTTTGCAATGGCGGCAATGAGGTCCTGGTTGGTCGGGTCAGAATACTGCCAATTGCCAGCGATCGCTTCGGTCATCGCCGCTATCACGCGCGGGCTTGGGCCGAAGGCATTTTCATTCGCGCCCAACCTGGCCCGGAACGGACGGTCACGTGCGCGCGAAAGGGTCTCTGGGCCAACGAATGGCACAGATGCGGGGATCGCATTGATGAGGGCCGTCAGCGGGGGTTGGTCGGGCATGTCGACAGGTCCTGCGTCGTCGGACTGGTCCCCCAGCCAGGGCTAAAATGATGCGTGTCGATTACAGCAGGCCCAGGTCGGCCAGGTCTTTGCGCATCTGCGGGCTCATCGCCGCCATTTCAGCGGCAGCGCGCGCGGAGCCAAGGTCGGGTGGTGCGTCATCGGGTTGGAGGTAGCGCCAGCCTTGGAACGGACGGCGTTTGGTGGGCCGGACAGATATCAATTCGGGATCAAGGATCAACAGGCAACAGGCCGAGCCATCCTCTTTGGTGCCGGTGTCGAAGCCGATGATGCGCTGGCGGACCTGGATCACACCTTTGATGACCCAATAAAGCGATCCCCCTTCGAGCAGTTCGTCCTGACGCTTGGGCGTTTGGAAGGTCGTGTGCTCAATGCGGCGTCGGCCCGCCAGCCGATGGCCCTGCCACGCTGCGAGGTGCTCGATCGAGGCCGCACCAACGCAGAGTTTAACGATGTGAATGGTCATGCGAACTTTATGAGGCAGGGGTTGGAGCGAGCGCAATCGGTCTTGCCTCGCATTCAACGGAAAAGTTTGGTGACGTGATCACTTCACCGTGCAGAAGCCGGCATACTGCGAAAACACGGGCTGGCCGAGCAAGCCTAAGTGGCGGGAATGGATCGCGGGGCGGGTGCCGGTCGCCGGGTCGATGTCATAGATCGTTGTGACGTTGAGGAAGCCTTCCTGGGCGACTTCGAGGAAGTGATTGGCGTTCAGGGCGCGCACAACGCGCAACGGGTTACCGACAGGCTTTCCGTTGATGCTCAGGCGGGCACTTTGGCGGTCCAGGTCAACGGCCTCGATGTCGAAGGTCAACGGTTCGGGCGCGGCGCTCGAGTAGCTGCCGGACGCGTAGGTCCAGGCAGTGCCAGCTTTAAAGGTACACGTCAGAGACGGCACGACTGCGGCGTCGGTTGCAGAAGCGATCTGTGCCCCTGGAAAGACGCCGAGCCAAATGGCAACGAACGTGGCCGATAGGCGAATGGCAGGGGTCATGCTGGTTTCCGTTCGGTCTTTTCGATGGGGCCGTTGGCGGCTTTCCAGCCAGCAAACCCATCAATGATATGGGCGACCGGCTTCAAACCCATGTCTTGAGCGACCTTTGTGGCGAGAACCGAACGCATGCCGCCGCCGCAGAAGAAGACAAAGCGCTTATCTTGCGCGAAAATCGGCTTGTGATAGGGGCTTGCCGGGTCGATCCAGAATTCCAGCATGCCGCGCGGACAGTGGAAAGCACCGGGGATGCGACCGTCGCGGTCGAGTTCGCGCACGTCGCGGATATCCACCAGTACGACCTCGGGGTCGCCGACCAACGGGATTGCCTCGGGAGGGGCTAATTCGGTGATCTGAGCCCGGGCGTTTGCGACCAAATCTGCCGATGACAGGGTTATGTTTTGTGGCATCTTTCAGGTTCCCGTTCAGCTCTGTTCGCGTTCAGAGTGTGGTAGCACCGCCCCGGTGGGGCTGCAAAAGGTTTGGTCCGTTCAGCCTTAGGACGGCCTTGTTGTTGGGCTCGTTGGCGGCTGGCGAATAGAACGGACAACCTGCATGGCGATGGCATCGGAACGTGTGGCGGTGATTTTGGCACTCGCTGCAGTCTTGGCAGGCGGTTCGCCGGTATTTGGAGCCGATAAACCCAAAATCAGTCCGACGATCATCCCGAATTTCAATTTGCCAGACCTGTCGGCTGCAAATAACGCCTACAAGATGTCGTCCGAAGAACTGGCCTATGACTGCAAGAAGCTGACCGGACACGCCCGCATTCGCATCCGGCAATTGCGCAGCACGAGAGCCGACACGCCCACCTCTGGTCTTGCACGGGGGATGCAGCATGCGGCGACGCCGCTGATCGGGGGAACATTGCGGGGGATAGACCCGGGTGGCGACAACGCCCGCGATCTGGCGATGCTGAAGGTCTACAACGCGCGGTTGGGGGAAAAATCATGCCCGCAGTTCGATCTTGAACGGTTGCTCGCGCCCGGCAATACGGAAGAGCCGCGCCCGGTCGCGAAAGACAGAAAAGCGCCGCCTGCGCTGTTCAAGGCCGCTAGACCTGCACCCACCGCACCGGCTGCGACCACGGCTTCGCCGTCGCCAGCGAAGCCGTAACCGAGAGTCGGGGAATTACTGGGCCAATCGGGATGGGCAGGGGGCGACCACCATCATGGATTTATCGGCGAAACCCTGAATACCTTTGTTGGTCGTGACGGCGCACCAGAAGCCGCGGAGCGTGCAATAACGACGGCGCTTGACGAGGGTTTCACCCTTGATGGCTGTCGCCAACACAGTTGCCGTGCTGGAGGCTTTATCGCGGACGTTCAGTTCGGCGACGCTGACTTTGAAGCAGCCATAAGCTGGCCGCGTCGTGACCGTTTGTGCCTGAGCGGGAATGCTCAGCAGCGCGACGGCGAGGATGGCGGAAGCGGAAAGTTTCACGAGTGCCATATCGTTCTTTCTCCTGAAGACATTTAAATCAGAGTCGGCGGCAGAACCGGGTCTGGCTGCCGTCTCGCGGTTTAGCTATACACAAAGAAACGCGCAAAACGTCGGATCGCTCAAATTATGTCCATCGATTTCAGCCAGAAGGAACGTGCCTTCGTCGACGATCTCGAAGGCGACACCGGGCGCGACCTTGACGGCTGGATGGCCGCGATCGGCAACGCGGGACTGTCGCATCGCAACGAGATCATCGACTGGTTGCGGCAAGAGGGGTTTACGTTTGCGCGGGCATCCTGGTTAGAGCGCATCCACCACAATGGCGGGCGGTTGATTTATGGCACGGCGGTCGTGCGGACACCGGCAGAGTTGCATAAGCGCAGAGCAGCCGGGACTGCCAAGGCCGTAGTCGAACCGCCCCGCTCGGCGGTGGTTGATATGTCGGCTCCAACGACGAGGCGGCCTGCGGCTGCGGTGTCACCGAGCGATGGCGATATCGATGCGCTTTTAACGTCCGCGAAAGCCTATCGACCGCTCGCGCAGGCGATGCTGCGGGACATTTTAGCCTCCGTTCCGGGTGCCGACGTCAAAGCGCAGGCGGGATACATTGTCGTTAGCCACCATCGGCCGTTTGCGGCGTTGCAGCCAGGACCGAAAGACGTGAGGCTATTGTTGACATTGGGGAATCGGTCGCCAGTGGCTGGCTGGTCGGGCGCAAAATTACCGCCAAGTCTCGACAGTTTGGCGGCGCTGACCCATATGCTGGTGCTGACAGATGCCCGGCAACTGACCCGAGACCTAAGAGATTTGGTTGCAGCCAGCGCACGCGAACCCTGAGCTGGGTGCTGAATTGGTGGTTCACGTCGGGTTGTTGAAAACGTACGCTGGAACCATCGATTCGCCCTAATACGAGGGCCTTGTTGGGCGAGGTCGGTACTTGCGATGGTGTTTCCACCCGGTCGCCGCTCCGGTTGCTGGCGAGACGTAAGGGGCTACGAGGTCATGAACAGGCACTGCGAGATGTCGGCTGGAAAGGCCAGCCAAGCGGTGCTGGCTGGCGCGCTCGCCGTCGCGCTCTTTGTGTCGTGCGCCCATGCGCAGTCCGCCCATCGGGACGGTATTGGTGAGTTGTTGCGCAAAACCGAGCCAAAGACGCCGACGCCGCCCGCTTCAAACGGGGCTGCGGGCCCGGCTCCTGCGGCTGCGCCGCCGATTGCTGCTGATCCTCGCGACGGGGACGCCGGGTATGAGGCTGCGCGCAAGCTGATGGCAGCGGTGGATGCTATTCTTCAGGACACGGCCAAGCAGCGCAGCGAAGGCAGGAAGCTGCCCGGCAAGGATGAATTCGTGCTGCCGCCGCTGTTCACGGAAACGCGGGAAGACCGCGACGTGAAGGTTCAGGCGCTGATCAATGCTGCGCTCGGGGTTGTGACCGACGTTCCCGTCGTTGAGACGCAGAAGAAAATCGAAGGGCTTCGCCGCAATATCCGCGACCTCGAAGACGTGATCACGAAGACGAAAGAAAAGCAGATCTCGGCCCCCAAGGACGGCATGTTACCGGGCGTCCTGACCGACACGGTGGACAGCCTCGGCGCGCAGATCGTCGAGCTGAACAAAAAGATCGACTTAAACCGCGCCGAGATCAGAACAGCGAAGGGCGAGATCGTAGCCGGCCTGAATAACGCTGGCGTCAAGCTGTCGGCGGAACAGGTCGATTTGTTGCTTGATAGCGTTCTTTCGGGCGATCTGGTGCGGCTCGTTGCGGTGTTCAACGCGGCCAAGGTGATCGATGGGCAACTTGCCAAGCTGATGGCGGCGAGCGGCGACAATCTCAATGCATCGCGGAAGTATTTTGCGATGCATGCGGCCTTGTTTGCCATGCTGGTTCAGTCCCAGGATGCGACGATTGCCAAAATCGACACGAATTACGGGCCGAAACTGGATGCCATCCTCAAGGACATTCAAGCGGCGCGGGTGAAAACATCGGACTTGATGCGCGCCGAAAACCGCCCAGATCAGAAGCGCGCTCTGGAAGCCAATCGCGACGCGCAGAAGATGGCCGAGGATGCGGCCCGGAGTTACAAAAAGTATCTGAGCCAGCAGCGCGAACAGATTGCAAAGGCGCGGCTGAGAGCGGCGCACGATTTGCGCATCGCCGATAACACTTACGAGACCGTGGAAGCGAGTTTCCAGCTGCGCAATCTGATGCGCGACAGTTCGCAGTCGTTCGAGGCGCTGCAAAAGCTCGAAGCACCGACGTTCGAACAGATTTTCCGCAACGAAGAATTGCGCCGGGAATTTGAAAACCTGACCCGCAAGTTGGATACGCCGACAAGTTAAGCGGCTGGCCGGATCAGGCTTTGCGCGACGCCATCGGTGCCTCAAGGTGCTTTGCCGGGACGGCACTGATACAGATCAGATGACGGCGCATCGGTTTTTCGTTGAGGCGTCGATGCCACAGTTGCGCTGCATGGCTTTGCCAGGACGGCTGGGTGGATTATACAGGCGCGATGAAAGTAAATCGGACATCTCAATCGACGACCTTTGCACGTGACCGTCGCTGGCACAGACTTGCTGCGGGCGCGCTCGCTGCATCGGTCTGCGCGGTTGGCGCACTGTGCGCCCATAGTCAGAGTGCACCACCCCAAAATGTGGGGGCGGTCGGCGCCGACGCGGGTGCTTTGCCCGCTGCCAAACCCTTGCGCTCGAAAATAAAGTCGGCTGCGCCAAAGCCTGGTGCTGCAACGACGGTCGGTTCTGCGACGGGGTGCGGCAGCGAGGGCGCGATCGGGGTTGCGCGCGAGCATGTCATCGATAGCACCGCGGGGCCCCGGTTTGGCCACCAGCAGTTCCACGACATCGACTTTCTAGCCGACGGGGAAGTCGTCTTGACGTTCGACGACGGTCCGCTGCGTCCGCACACGATGCCGGTGCTGAAGGCGCTCGATGCACATTGCACGAAAGCGACATTCTTTGTGGTTGGGCGGATGGCGATCGCAGATCCAGCTCTTGTGCGCGAGACGGAAAAGCGGGGCCACACGGTTGGCACGCATACGTGGTCACACATGGATTTGCGCAAGACCAATCCGGCGCGCGCGCGCGGCGAGGTCGAGCTTGGCTTCAGCGCGGTCAGCAAGGCGCTTGGTCACGCGTCGTCGCCATTCTTCCGCTTCCCCTATCTCAGTTCGCCCAAGGGAATGCTCGATTACGTGCGCAGCCGTCGCATCAGCACCTTCTCCATTGAAGTCGATTCCAACGATTACCGGTCGAAAGATCCCGCGCACGTTCACCGCAATGTGCTGTCTCAGCTCGCCAACAAGAAAAAGGGGATCATCCTTTTTCACGACATTCAGCCCTCGACGGCCGGGGCGCTGGCTGGACTACTGGATGAGTTGAAGGCGCGCGGGTTCAAAGTGGTGCACCTGAAGGCGTCCAACGCCGTTGCCACGCTGCCGGAATTCGACGCCATCGCGGAGAAGGAAATGGCGCGGAAGTCGGCGGTGGCCAATGCCGACCCGCTGGCGACCCGGTCGGTCGTCTGGCCGGTCTCGGGCGCGGAGGCGGTCCAGCGTGCGGCGAGTAAAGTCAGACCGCCGTCCGCCTCTGTGCAAGACGAGGTGCTGCCATGGGGCGTGGTTGCGGGAAAGCCTGCACCCATCACGGTTCCAGCGCCAAGGCCTAAAGCTGCACCCGCGAACGAAATGGATTGGGCGACCAAGTTATTTAACTTCTAAGCAACTGGCGGCCACTTATACCAGCCCGCAGAAGTTTCGACTCTTGGTTTGAAGGGCTGCGGGCTGGTATTCTCTTCGCTTTGCGCGTGGCCGCCCCACCAACCCCACGCGCGGATACCAAACCGCATAAGTCAGTACTTATGCGGTTTGGTATTACTTGGAACGATTGCTTGCTACCGGTTCCGCAACGGGCAGGCTTTGCCTTGAGCATAACTGCCGAATCAGCGCTGCTGATTTAGAGTGTTGGTGCGGGCGAGGCGGGCAGGTCAATGACTCGCTGGTGGTCGTTTACCAGTCTTTGTAACGTTCGGCGGGTTGTGTAGACCACGTTGCGTCTCTCGCTTAGTTTCCACGGACAGATATGGATCGGGGCTGCTCTTATGCGCGACATCACGGCGGCAATTGTCAGTATGGGTCTAAGCTGTTGGGCGTCGGTGGCCGTTGCTGCCGGGCCTGCCGATGGGCTTCAGGCCTGTGCCAAGAGCGGGCAAGCGCTCGGCGTTTCCCGGATCGTTGAGATCGATACCTCGACGGGCGCGCTGTTCGGGTCGATCTCGACCCAAAGCCGCGAGGCGCGCTTCCTGGAGGCGAAGGAAGTGGTGCTGACGTTCGACGACGGTCCTTTGCCGACGGTCACGCGCTCCATTCTGGATACACTTGACCGGTTCTGCACCAAGGCGACGTTCTATTCGGTCGGGCGGATGGCTGTCGCGTATCCATCCACGGTCAAATCCATACTTGAGCGCGGGCATACGCTGGGCACGCATACGTGGTCGCATCCGCTCAATCTCAAGAGGCTTTCGATTGAGAAGGCCAACGAGGAAATCGAAAAGGGGCATGCTGCGGTGACACTCGCCGCAGGCCAGCCGATTGCACCGTTTTTCCGATTCCCGGGGCTCAGCGATAGCGGGCCAATGCTCAAGCATTTGCAGCAGCGCGGGATCGCGGCGTTCACCGTCGATGTGGTGTCTAACGACAGCTATATTTCCGACCCCGAGGCTCTGCTGGCGCGTACGGTCCGGGAGGTCGAGGCCAACAAAGGCGGTATTGTCCTGTTCCACGATATCAAGCCCGCCACGGCGCGGATGTTGCCGCGGTTCCTCACGGAACTCCAGGCGCGCGGGTTTAAGGTCGTGCACATGCGCGCCAAGGGAACGGTGGAGCCGCTCGCGGAGCATGTCGCCAAGCTGACGCCCGTTCTCGCCAAAGCCCAAAAAGATGCAGCGGCGTCTCCGCTGGTGCCGTTCTATGGCCGGGTTAAGCCTGGACTTGCCGAAGACGACATGACGGTTACGGCGATTGCGCCTGTGGCCCGCGTGCGACCGGAGGCGGTCGCGGCCAAGGCTGGGTCCGTGAAGGCTGCCAAGGTTGTTGCGACAAAGACGGCAGCTGTTCGCGGCTGGTCCGCACGGAATGAAGCGCGCGGCCCATGGGGTGCGGTCGTGGTGCCGGAGAAATAGCAGGCCATCGAAATTAACGATCGTTCGAACGGCATCCGCTGGTCACCAGCGCGGTGCCGTTTTTATGTTCGGGGATGGTCATGGCTTTCAACGGCCTTTCGCGAGGTAGCCGGGTTTGCCGGGGGCGAGGCTGTCGATGTAGGCGAGAAGCGCTTCGATCTCATCCATGGCGAAGTCAAAACCCGGCATCTCGTCGTGGCCGGAGATGTGCCCGGTTTTGGCGGCCTCCGCCAGCATGGGAATGGGGTAGCGCTCGTGCAGCCGGTGGAAGGGCGTGTCGAGATTTGCGCGGGCGGGACTTGCGCCCGTTGCACCGACCGCGTGGCAGACGCTGCATCTGGCCTCGGCAAGGGCCGCGCCTCGCTGGAGGCGCAACGTGCGATCTGTCGCAGTTGTGCCGGCGGTCGCTGATACGGCGACAGCGACACAGGCGAGCAGTAGCACAAGCATCGAAGTTGGGGACATGATCGTTGCCTTGCTCGTTGACAGTCGAGCGAACCTAACACGGCTATCGGATGAGGCGCTATTTGTGAGCCAACTGCAGATGGCATGGTCGCCCGAAGGCAGGGTTGTCCACGACTTTGTTGCAGATGATTTGTTGGTACTTGGCTGTTTTCTAGCCGAGTATTTCCCCGCATCGGGGGGAGGAACAAGTTGTTTTGCCCACCGTAAAAACGGTTGGTGCGGTCAAGAAGACTCGAACTTCCACGCCTTGCGGCGCTACCACCTCAAGGTAGTGCGTCTACCAATTCCGCCATGACCGCGAACCGCACGACGCAACGAGTGCCTCGTGATTGGAGAGTGGCGGAAATAACAGAGGCCGCGCGCTAACGCAAGCGCCAAGGTTGGACATTTGCGATAGTGTTTCAAGGCACACTTCACGGCACACTTCACGGCACACTTCAAGGACACGTCATGGACGACACCACACAGCCAGCATCGGCCAATCGCGCCACGTTCGTCGATGCCCCCCGCGTCGCATGGATGGTGGGCGACGCTGCCGATTATGCTCGCGCCGTCGCGTTCATGGAGTGCCGCGCCGCCGATATTGTCTGTGGAAAAGCCGCCGAGCTGGTGTGGCTGACCCAGCATGAGCCGCTCTACACGGCAGGAACGAGCGCCAAAAGCGAAGATCTCATCGCACCGGACCGGTTTCCCGTCCACCAAACCGGCCGCGGGGGGCAGTACACCTATCACGGGCCGGGCCAACGGGTCGGCTATGTGATGCTCGATCTTAAGGCGCGCGGCGGGGATGTGCGGGCCTATGTGCACCAGCTTGAAGCGTGGTTGATTGCGACGTTGGCACAGTTCGAGGTAACGGGTGTTGTTCGCGAGGGACGGGTCGGGGTTTGGGTCGAGCATCGGGATGGGGCGGGTGTCCTGCGCGAGGACAAGATCGCAGCGCTGGGAGTGCGGGTGAGCCGGGGCGTCAGCACGCATGGTATTGCGCTCAATGTCTCGCCGGACCTCACGCATTTTTCAGGGATCGTGCCGTGCGGGATTTCGCAGTACGGGGTCACGAGTTTGCACGCGCTCGGGCAGACCGTCAGCATGGCAGAGGTCGATGCGGCGTTGCGGGTGGCATTCGAAGCGGTCTTCAAGGTGGGTACATCTTCCACACCGATGAGCGACGGGTCGCCCCGTGAAGATCAGAGCCAGGGGCTATGAAGGCGACCATACCGACGACGGCGTTTTGACGGAGCCCACGGCGGATTGTTTTGGGTGCTGGTGTCTGACGAAACGGCGGCGCGCGAAGTGTTTTGGGAGTCGTTTGGCTCGATGATTATCCACAGCGATCTCGACAAAAAAAGCCCGGCACCTCCGAGAAGGCTGCCGGGCTGGCGTGTTTGATTGCTTGAGGTGGCTTACTTCGACGGCGCAGCAGGCGACTGGCCCTGAGGCGAGGGAGGCTGGGTTGTGAGACCCGGCGCCGCATCAGGCGTGACGTCTGTGCTGTCGTCGTAGAGTTTGTTGTCCTCGATAGTCAGGACTTCGGTGCCTTCAAGGACGTATTCGTCGTCCTCGCTGGTGCCGAGCCGTATGGTGCAGCCCTTAAGGCAGACACCGTCGAGAACGCCACCGGGCTTCAGGGTTTGCTCAAGTTTGGCCTCGCGCTCCTGGATCGTCAGCTTGTGATCCTTGTCGTCCCTGTTGGTGAGCGAGGCCGCGGAGGCAGCGGTTGTTCCAAGCAGAGCGACGAGCAGGACAATACTGAACCGAAGACGCATGCGAGCTAAGCTCCCTGTTGCCGATCGCAATTTACTTCTTCTTGGCAGCTGGCTTCTTGGCAGCGGCCTTTGCTGGAGCAGCCTTGGCGGCAGCTTTGGCAGCTGGCTTGGCGGCGGCTTTGGCGGGAGCCTTGGCGGCTGGCTTCTTGGCGGGAGCCTTCATGATCTTATTCCTTCGTTGAGCGCCTTAGGTGGCGGGTTTTACACTCACTTGGCCGACTCGCCGTCGGTTGCTGCAACTATGTTTGGAATCAACAACGCCCACAAACGGATTTTTCCGGTGACCCCTATCGAAAATTTCGATAGGTGGGGATGAGTGCATCTGAGCAACTGGGTTAGCGAGTTCTCCACCATGGACGTGAACCTTGCCCGCACCTTCTTGCTGGTTGCCGAGACCGGGTCGTTCATCGATACCGCGCGGAAGTTGAACCTGACCCAGTCGACCGTGTCAGCCCGCATCAAGGGGCTTGAGGAATTACTCGGGCGGCCGCTGTTTGAGCGCTCGCGGTTGGGAGCCGAACTAACGCCTGCGGGCGAACAATTTCAAAAGCATGCGCTGGCGCTGGTTCGGCTCTGGCGGCACGCGCAGCTCGAAGTCGGGCTTTCGGGCAAGCACCGCGACCACCTCTCTGTCGGGGCACCCAACGTGCTGTGGGAGGGATTTCTTCTCAAGTGGGTGTCGTGGATGCGCTCCCACATTCCCGACATTGCCGTGTCGGCAACCGGCGGGCTGTCGGTTGCCCACACCCAGCGGCTCGTCGAAGGGACGCTCGATCTGGCCGTACTCTACCGTCCGGTGCAACTGCCAGGATTCACCATCGAGCATCTGTTCGATGAGGAATTCGTGATGGTGTCGTCGGCCAAGCCGCACAGCCGACGGGCGACCCAAGAGTACGTCTTCATCGACTGGGGGATCGACTTCCAGCTGGACCATGCGGCAGCGTATCCTGAAATGACTAATCACGGGCTTAATCTGGACCTGGGTGCCATGGGGCTCGACTACCTGTTGACGAACGAGGCGTCGGCGTATTTTCCGCGCCGGATGGTGAGGACGCATCTGGCGCGCGGGCGGCTGCGGGAGGCCAAGCGCAGTCGACGGTTCGTCTATCCCGTCTACATGATCTACCCGGAAGCGCGCGATGTTGAGGCCTATGCGCCAATCCTGGAGGGATTGCGCAACGAGGCGCTCAAGATCGGCAAGTCGACCGGGGGATAAGTCCCAGCGGTGGGTTCAGGCTGTGAACTCAGGATTGGGACGGGGTGGCTGATTTGCGGGGAGATTTGAGCACGCGAAAGGCTGCGTTGATCTGCTTGGTGCGGGCATCGAGGTAGCTCGACACTTCGGGGGGCAGATTGACGGAGGCATATACATCGGGGTGGTAGACCTTGTTCAAGGCGTGATAGGCCGCCCGAATGTCGTCCCAAGACGCGTCTTTGCCAACGCCCAAGACCTTATAGGGATCAAAGGCTGCCGCGTCGGCAAAGGCAGCGTGAAGCGTGTAAAGGCGCGCCGGGTTCACGAGCTTCAGCGACTTGATGGACGCCTTGGGAATGAAGGCGCTCTCGCCTGGCGCGAACTGGTCGATGAAAAGGAACGGATCGGTGCCATCAAGGAGTTTGTGGACGGCGCGGGAGGGTGGCAGCGCGGCGCGGCCGGTGACGACCGAACCGTCGTCGAGCGTGATTTCGACCGCGACCGTCATCACCGATGCGTTGTCAACGCGATTGCGCTCAAACATTACTTCCCGCTCCAAAGCTGGCGCGCTGGCGCTCAGTCGTTGGATTGATGTGCGCCTGAAACGGCAAAGGTTTCGTTAATGAACACCAGCTGACACTGCGCTTCAGAGGCAGTTCAGGTGCGGTTGGGCATGGTGGGTTTGTGAGCAACCAACGCCCTCAGCCATGATTGGCCGCAGGGCCCCAACATGGGAGAGCCCCAATGAGCCGTGTGAAGCCAGTCGCTGTGTTGATGATGGCCGTAATGGCAGGTGTCGCGACCGCAGGACCTGCGAGTGCCAAGTCTGCCACAGAAATTCGCCGGGAGGCCATCGAGCGACGCGCCGCAGATCAGGCTAACGAGATTTCGGCTGGCCGCCGGGACGGTGGGCTGACGTGGTGGGAAAAGCTCAAGTTGCAGCGCGAACAGCGGCGAATCGACAAGCTCGAAGCCAAGGTGCTTGAAGACGGCAAGATTACCAAGCGCGAATACGTCGATGTGAGGGCTGCCCAAAGCGATGCGCGCAATCATATCTCCTCGGAGCGGCGCGACCAGCAGGTGCGCGGTTGGTGGTGGCGGACCTTCCAGCGATGAATTGGGGCTCGCCCATACTCTGGGCCTGGGTGGCCATGCCTCCCAAGCCCTCTGTTCGTTGGGTCCGATAGGTTTTCAGCTGCCGCGACGGATACGGTAGGCGAGATACGCCAGGACAAGGCCACCCGCGATCCACGCGCCAATCTGGAGCGTGCGGCGGATGGTCTTGCGAATTTTGAACTGGCTGCGACTGGCCTGGAAATGTTCGATCACGGGGTCGACGCCTGGGGCGTCAAAGATTTTGTAATAGTCGGGCGGCAGCACGGTGATTGAGACCCCGGCCATATCGGCAAAGGCCATGTAGACTAGGTCCTCGTCGACGGTGGCAGCGGTTGCCTGGGCTTCGCCGCCCTTCCAGAGCTTGGCAAATTTGCGCCCGCCTGGCGTGTTGCGAATGGCGACCGTGCCAGCCGAAATGCGCAGGTACCATTTGCCCCGTTCTTTCACCGGGTGGAACAGCATCGTGACGTCGGATGTCATTGCGTCGAAGGCTTTGAGGGGCTTTCTGACAACGGCGTCAGCGTCGAGGTAGACGATATCGGTGCCGGAGAATTTCGTGAGGCAATAGTCGATGAACACCGGCTTCATGCGGGTGTTGGCTTCCCAGCCTCCGCGCGGCTCGTAGCGCTTTAAGAAGTGATTGATCTTGTGGGCTTCCAGAGATGCTTTCAGCGACAGGATCTGGGGCAGATAATTAGGGGTATAAAATCCGCACACAATATAGGGCTGCCCGCCTTCAAGCCACGCGTGCTCCTCGGGCAAGGGGGTCGTTTGCGCAATCTCGTCCATATGTCGATATCCCCCAGACTACGCCAAAACCCAGGCTTGCGGCCCCGCATGCGGACGGCCGACATGCCGGTATCGCCCATTCATAACGCGCAGCGACTGCACGTTGCGTCTTCGATGATCCCCACGTCTGCGCGTTATGGACCATATTGCCTCACTCCGTCCAATATTCGGCAAGCCAATCGGCTGGCCGAAAGCGTCGCAGGGTTGGGCGGAGAGCAAAACCTGTGCCGACACGCTTTTTGGGTTCGTGTTCGCCGCGCAGAGCCGAGGCTGGCGTTATCGATCCGTAGAACACAAGGACCTTGCCGCCTGCGGGCTTGACGGGCTTTGCAAAGAAGCGCTGGAGGCGGTTTTTTGGCAGGCAGCTCAAATTGAACGGTGGCACCCACTCCGTCGGCCAGAACGAGACGTCGTCGACGGCTTTCGTCAGAAAATTCTGCTCTTTGCTGTCGTATGTGTTGATAATCACATCGGCGGGCGTCGCATAGAAGCGCTCCAAGACTGCGCTTTCCTGGCCGATGACAAAGCGCAAGACCGAGCTGTTGCCGTAGCCAAGTTCCGGGTTTTTCCACTCGCGGATAATGAGAAAGCGGCCGGGGTAGGAAAACAGCGGGTCGATGTTGTCGAGGATGACGAGGTCGAGGTCGAGGAACAGGGTCAGGCCGGTGAGGCCGCCCAGGTCTTTTTGCATCAAGCCAAGCTTGGGCCAATACTTACCCAGCTTTGGGTCGTAATCGACCTTGGGGAGCGGCTGGCATTCAACCTCGGGGCGGATGCCGGAGGCATCGTCGGTGAAACAAACAAAGCGGATGGTCCAGGTCGTATGGCGGGCGACCATGCCGTAGAGGCGATTGACGAACATCGCAGGGTAGCGGTCGCCCCATTTCATGCAGACGACGTTGACCGTGCGGGCGGCTTGGGCGTCATCGAAAGCGATTTGCCAGCCGGGTCGGGTGACGTGGGACGGGGGGGTGGTGGACACCGTTTGCGCAGCTTTCAGGTTATGGACGGCGGCATGTCTACACCAGGGTTTGTCAAATTGCATGACGATGCGATGGTGCAGTGCATTGCAGGGCGGTCATGCTCACATCACAGCGTGTTGCCTTATTCCCACAGAGGTCTCGTTGTTGTGTGTCAAAAAACACAAAAGTGTGCCGAAACGCCTCACCTGTTAGCGGTTCATTTAGATCCGCGGACTTACCGTCGGAACCAGAGATGTTTCATATTGACGCTCGCGTTGGGGACCACATGGCTTTTCAGGCAGACATACTCGACCAACTCGCCGCTAAAGCTTGCATTACGGCAATCGATGTCGTGCGGCTTCAGGATGCCCTGACGTTCGACGGGCCTGTCACCGAGCGCGAGGCGCTGGCGCTGTTTGCCATCGAGCTTTCCGGTGCGGTCAAGCATCCCTCGTGGAAAGGGCTGTTCATTGACGCAATCGCTGATTTCACCATCCACCAAACCGAACCGTACGGATATCTGACGGCCCTGAAGTCGGACTGGGTTTTGCGGGCCGCCGCACCGCGTGGGCGGGTGCTGACGCCGAATATCTTTGCGTTGCTTGAAACGTTGCTGAGCGTTGCCCGTTGGGTTCCGGAGCGGCTGATCGCTGCCGTGCTCGACGAGGTGTATTGTGCGGTCGGCGCGGGCGATGGTCCGCTGCGCGTCCAAGGCGGGGTGCCCGCCGGGACGATCACTCAGCTCGACTGCGACGTGGTCCGCCATGTCTTGTACTGCGCGGGATCGGGCGGCAATCTCGCCATCAGCCGCGTCGAGGCAGAAGGGTTGCTCGCCATCAACGCTGCGATCACTCAGGCGCCGCCGCCTGCTGAATGGATCGAGTTGTTTTGCAAGGCGATTGGTGACGCGGCGCTGTCGGTGTCCGGTTACGGGGGACCTATCCGCGAAGTTTTCCTCGCCCGCGACCTGACTGATGGCCCAACGACTGGCGCTGCATCCATCGCCAAAGGATTTGGTCGCTACCGCTTACAGGCCCCTGAAGACCGGGCCATCGCGGCCTTGGAGCGCCAGCGCATTTCCATCGTCACGGGTGACGAGGTCCGCCCGGTGACTGCGGAGTGGCTTGCCGCAGCGCTGGAACGGCACCAACAGCCCTCGTCCGTCAGCATTGCAAGGCTCAAGGATGCTCTGGCCTTGCACGGGCTGTCTCTCGTTGGCGGGATCGGTCATGGCGACGAGGGGCCACGTTCGATCCAGGCCGCTTAACGACGGCGTTGACCCGCTCAGGGCCTACGCGAGCGATCACCGTAGGCGCAGGGGGCTGACGCCAGGATGCCGGGTGGATTTTCGGTCGCCGCATTGGTGCGTCGCGAAAGTGGAACTTGCCCTAAGCCCGGCTCATCCTATAGTCGGCCCGCTGTTTTGGATGAATTCTCGAAGGACCGAGCCCGACCCATGTTCAAGAAGATTTTGATTGCCAACCGTGGCGAGATCGCCTGCCGTGTCATCAAAACAGCCCGAAAGATGGGCATCAAGACGGTTGCGGTCTATTCGGATGCCGACCGGGATGCCCTCCATGTTGAGATGGCCGACGAGAGTGTGCACATCGGCCCGGCGCCGGCCTCCGAGTCCTATCTGATGATCGACAAAATTGTCGCAGCCTGTCAGGCGACCGGCGCCGAGGCGGTTCATCCTGGCTACGGTTTCCTGTCGGAGCGCGAAGCGTTTCCGGTCGAGTTGGCCAAGCACGGCATCGTGTTCATTGGTCCCAACCCCGGCGCGATCGCTGCGATGGGCGACAAGATCGAAAGCAAGAAGGCGGCCGCCAAGGCCAAGGTTTCGACGGTTCCGGGCTATCTGGGGGAAATCTCCGATGCCGCCCATGCCGTCAAAATCTCCGCCGAAATCGGCTATCCTGTCATGATCAAGGCGTCAGCGGGCGGCGGCGGCAAGGGCATGCGCATCGCCTGGAGCGAAAAAGAAGTCGCCGACGGGTTCAATGCGTCGCGTTCGGAAGCCAAGTCGAGCTTCGGCGACGACCGGATGTTCATCGAAAAGTTCATCGTCAATCCACGCCACATCGAGATCCAGCTGATCGGCGATAAGCACGGGAATGTCGTATATCTGGGCGAGCGCGAATGCTCTATTCAGCGACGCAACCAGAAGGTCATCGAGGAGGCGCCCTCGCCGCTGCTCGATGAGAAGACCCGAAAAGCGATGGGTGAGCAGGCGGTCGCGCTGGCCAAGGCTGTCGGTTACGACAGCGCCGGCACCGTCGAGTTTGTCGCGGGCCAAGACAAGAGCTTCTTCTTCCTTGAGATGAACACGCGTCTTCAGGTCGAACACTGCGTGACGGAAATGATCACCGGACTCGATCTGGTCGAACTCATGATCCGGTCGGCTTACGGGGAAAAACTGCCGCTCAAGCAGGCCGACGTGAAGCTGAACGGTTGGGCGATCGAAAGCCGCATCTACGCCGAAGACCCCTACCGCAAATTCCTCCCCTCGATTGGCCGTCTGGTGAAGTATCGCCCGCCCGCTGAAGGGATTTTCAACGGCCGCACGGTGCGCAACGATACCGGGGTCACCGAGGGCGGTGAAATCTCGATGTATTATGATCCGATGATCGCCAAGCTGGTGACGCACGCTGCCACGCGGACTGCGGCGATCGATGCGCAAGCGGAAGCGCTCGACGCGTTCTACATCGACGGCATTTCGCACAACATTCCGTTCCTTACCTCGCTGATGCAGCATCCGCGCTGGAGGGATGGCAACCTCTCGACCGGGTTTATTGCCGAGGAATACCCCGACGGATTTGCGCCACGGGTTCCGGCTGGGCCTGAGTTCGAGGTGATGGCGGCGGTGGCTGCCGCGATTGACCATCAGAGCAACCTGCGGCGGCGCGAGATTTCCGACCAGATGGGCGGCAAGAGCGTCCGGTTTGCGGCCAATCGGGTCGTCAAAATTGGCGCGGCGACGCAACGACTCGAAGTCACCGGCGGCGGGGAGACGCCCGTTTATGTGACGCTACACGACGACAAGGGAACGCGCGGGGAGACGCTCGAAATCCTATCGAATTGGTCGCCGGGCGATCCGGTTTGGACGGGCACGATCAACGGGAAAGCCGCTTGGGTGCAGGTCCGGCCGGTGCTCAACGGCGTCAACCTCGCCTATCGCGGGATGCAGTCGCCTGCCTTCGTCTACACCGAGCGGGAGGCGGAACTTGTCGCACTTATGCCGCTCAAGGTTCCAGCCGACATGAGCAAGTACCTGCTGTGCCCGATGCCGGGACTGATCAAGGCGGTGCATGTCACCGAGGGGCAGGCCGTGCAGGCTGGCGATAACCTCGCGATCGTCGAAGCCATGAAAATGGAAAACCTGCTGCGCGCCGAGCGCGACGGGATTGTCAAAAAGATTAATGCAAAGGCCGGTGATAGTCTGGCGGTGGATGCGGTGATCCTCGAATTCGCCTGAGTTTGGATCGGAGTGCAGCGGGATGGACCACTGCACTCCAATGGATGTGTAAAGGGCTGCCGACCTTGGGGTCGGCAGCTTTTTTGTGGGCCGCGCGGCCTTAGCCTGCTGGCAGGATGGCGACGTCGCGGATCAAGCCGGGTGCGCCGGTGATGTCGCCTTTGGCGGTTGCCTTACCGGTTGCGAGGTCGACCGTGTGCAACTTGGCACCGGCAACGAGGTAGGCGGTGTTGGTGCCATCAGCGGACGTGTGAATGTCGAAGGCCCAGTTGGTTGCGGTGCTGACGCCGAGTGCGCCAATCGTCTTCAAGGTACCATCGTTGGGCTTGGTCTGCTGGACGAGACCGAACGCCGTGTCGATGTCGTACATCGCGGTCTTTTCGGGTTTTCCGAACGAGTTCAGATAAGCCGTTGCGACGACGTTCGACTTTGTAGCCGCATTCGCGTCGGCGGGCTCCCAGTTCAACGATCCATCTTTCGTGACCTTGCCGCTGGCGGGGTCGACGCGCAGGTTGGTACCGTCGGACCCCATAACGCGGAGTTTGTCGGCGGCTGGATTGAAGTCCACGGAGGCCATCACGCCAACTGGCAACATCATGTCGAGCTTGGACACGGGTGTTGCCGCACCGGTTGCGGTGTCGATCATGACAAGAGCGCCGTCGGCTGCCACGCCGTACAGTTTCTTGTCCATCGGCCGCAAGTCGATGCCGAGCAGCTTATCGACGCCAGTCACGTCCATCTTCTTGGTCACTTTTGGCGCGGCGGTATCAAACATGACGAGGGTTTTGTCGCCAACGAGGCCAACGGCCGTTTCGGCTGCAGCGGGTGCTGCAAATGCCAGGACTGCGGCGCTGCTCAAAAGGGCTTTTGCAAAGGTCATCGATCGTCTCCGGTTTTAATTTCACTGTTTGACCGGGTAGCTAGCGTTCTGCGCTTGCCGATGCCGGTCACAGCGGGAGAACACGCGCCGACGTCCATTGGATGCACATGAAAGAAAAGATTTGACGGCTGATGTGGGGTGCATCCACTAGGCCAACTGGCGTGTATTAAAGCGAATGAAGCATCGAGAGACTTGAGACGCATGTTCGATTATGCCGGAAGCTTGCGGGCTTGTGCGGGCGGTGACCGCGCCGCGCTTCAAGCGCTGTTCCATGAAGAGGCGGGGCGCTTGATCGGCGTGGCCCAGCGCATTGTGCGCCGACGCGAACTTGCCGAGGAGGTGGTACAGGACGCGTTCATTCAGGTTTGGCGCAAGGCCGAAAGCTACAACCCTGAGATGGGGTCGGCGCGCGGATGGATTTATACGATTGTGCGCAACCGGGCGCTGAACGTGGTGCGCGATGGGGCGCGCGAGGACTTGCTGGACGCAGATGAACTGGAGCAATTGAGTGCGACCAGTCACGGGAGCGAGGATGTGGTTGCTAAGCTCTCGCGGGAAAGCCGATTACGGCGGTGCCTGGAAGCTCTCGATGCGCGCAAGCGCGATTGCGTGCTGCTGTCGTATGTCAACGGATACACCCATGGCGAGATCGCCGGGCGGCTGGCTGTTCCGATCGGGACGGCGAAGTCGTGGGTGCGACGTGGGCTCAGCGCTCTGAAGGAGTGCATGGCATGAGCGGGGAACACGATACCATTGATGTGCTTGCCAGCGAATACGTGTTGGGACTGCTCAGTGTCGAAGAAGCGGTCGCGTTTGAAGCGCGGATGGCCGTCGACGCGTCGTTGCGGTCTGCTGTTGCGGCAGCGCGCGACCAGTTTTTAGAACTCGACCTCACGGTCGAGCCCCGGGAGGCGACTGGGGCGCTCTGGGAAAGGATCGCGAGCAAGCTCGATCAGGTCGAACCTTCAGGCGCGGTTGTGCCGATGAGGCCACGTGCCATCGCCGGGACCAAGCCTGCACGCGGGTTCTGGTCGGGGGTCGGAGCGGCCAGTCTCGCGGCTGGACTTGTGGCGGCGGTCGCGACGGCTGCTGTGTGGCCCAAGCTTGCAACCCCGCATCCCAGCCTGATCGTCGTCCTGCTCGATGCGCAGGCCAAGCCCGGCGCGATCATCGAGGCGTTCGCCAACGACAAGGTGCGGGTGGTCCCCCTGGAGAACTTCGTGGTGCCCGAGGGGCGTGTGATCCAGGTCTGGACACTGCCGGATGCCAAGACGGGTCCGGTCTCGCTGGGGCTGTTGCCGCAGGTTCAGGAGGCGACGCTCTCGGGGCCAGCCCTGCCCAAGCCTAAGGCTAATCAGCTCTATGAATTCACGCTGGAGCCTGCCGGTGGGTCGCCAACGGGGCGTCCGACGGGGCCGATCCTGGCCAAGGGGTTTGCAAAGCAGCCCATTTGACGTATGCGCCAAGGCAAAACTTTTTTCAGCGACGACAGCTGGGGCGGGCGTTTGGCGCGTTGTCCCCACATCTTGGTCGGGGCAAGGAGGCAGGGCGTGCGCAGAGTTAAGCAGCGAGTGTCAGCGTTTTTTAACCACGAAGCGGCGGGCGGCGTCGTGCTGTTGGCGGCTGCCGTGCTGGCACTGGTGTTGAACAATTCGCCGCTGGCGTGGCTTTATGACGGTCTGCTCGCGACGCCGGTCACGTTACGCATCGGCGCGTTTGCAATCGACAAGCCACTGTGGCTGTGGATCAACGATGGTCTGATGGCGTTCTTTTTCTTTCTCGTCGGACTCGAACTGAAACGGGAATTGATGATTGGCGATTTGTCGTCGCTGCGCCGCGCGCTGCTGCCGATGATCGCAGCGATTGGCGGGATGGCGGTGCCTGCTATCGTGTATTTGATAATCAATGCAGGCAACCCGGCTGGGCTCCGGGGATGGGCCATCCCGGCTGCGACCGACATTGCTTTTGCCGTTGGCGTGCTCGCGTTGCTGGGACCGCGCATTCCCGCTTCGCTCAAAGTGTTCTTGCTGGCACTGGCGATTATCGACGACCTCGGGGCGATCATCATCATTGCGCTGTTTTATGCGCACGATCTCTCGCCGGTTGCGCTGCTGCTGGCGGGCGTTGGGATTGCTGCGTTGTTCGCCATGAACCGGTTTGGTGTCCGCACCTTCATGCCATACGTGATTGTGGGCGTGATCATGTGGGCGTGCGTGCTGAAGTCGGGCGTGCATGCCACGCTCGCGGGCGTCGCACTGGCGCTTGCGATACCCCTTGATGGGGACACGGATGGCGATTCAATGCTGGAGCGGGCCGAGCATGGCGTCGCCAATTGGGTGAAGTTTGGCGTTGCACCGATCTTTGCGTTTGCCAATGCGGGTGTGTCGCTCGCCGGGATCACACTTGCGACGGCGCTCGGGCCCATCCCGCTGGGAATTGCTGCGGGGTTGTTCATCGGCAAGCAACTGGGGATTTTTGCCAGTACGTGGGCTGCCGTTCGGCTGGGTATTGGCGACCTACCAGCCGGTGCCACGTGGACGCATATCTATGGCGTCGCGATCCTGGGCGGGATCGGCTTTACCATGAGCCTGTTCATCGGCACGCTGGCGTTTCCCGATCCAGCCTTGGCAGCCCCAGTGCGCGTGGGCGTTCTGCTGGGGTCGCTGGCGTCTGCGGTCTTGGGGTATGCCGTCTTGGCTTGGGCAGCGCGTGCCACGCAAATGGTGACTACATCCACCAAGCCGTCAAAAAACTGATCAGCCTTTGCCTCTCGGTCGCGTCAAGATTTTGCTATTGTCATTGGAGGTCGGCGATTTATGGATCGCCCTCAGCCTTCATGTTCACTGGTGATGTCTTTGTCCACATTCGGTTCTGCGACCACATTCATTCACGCCGTCTACGGCTACATTCCTCGCGATCTGGCCAGCATGGCGGGTGATCACGTGCAGTGCTCGCCGCTTATTCCCGGAGCCAAGCGGCTTGAGGAACTTGCGCCCGGGTCTGCTGCGTCGTTTGTGGTGCACGCGCCTGCCAGCACCATCGAGCGGCGTGCGGTGATTGGCCTGGCGCTGCGGGCACTCGTGCCGGGCGGCGCGCTGACCGTGCTGGCTGCCAACGATAAGGGCGGGACCAGACTGGCCAACGAGCTTGCTGCATTTGGATGCGAGGTGGCAGCCTCGCATAAGCGGCATCACCGGATCATGGTCACGGCTCGTCCCAACACACCGTCAGGGATGGATGATGCCATCACGGCGGGGGCGCCACGGATTTTGCCCGATCTGGGTCTGTGGTCGCAACCGGGACTTTTCAACTGGGACCGCATCGATCCGGGAAGTCAGGTGTTACTCGACCATCTGCCGCCGCTCGCCGGGCGGGGGGCGGATCTCGGCTGCGGGATTGGCGTGCTGGCGTTGGGAGCCATTGCGGGCGGGGCCTGCCAGTCCATGACCCTCATCGACATCGACGCGCGCGCGTTAGCTGTGGCCGAACGCAACGTGTGGGCGTTCGGGGCCACGACCCTTTGGACCGATGTGCGCAGTTCCAATGTGCTGCCCACGGGGCTCGATTTCGTGATCACTAATCCGCCATTCCACGACGGCGGGGCGGAAGACCGGGCACTGGGTCAAGCGTTCATTCAGAAGGCGGCCGCGATGCTGCGTCCTGGCGGCGTCCTGTGGCTGACGGCTAACCGGCATTTGCCCTATGAGGAAACGCTGGTGTCGCTGTTTACCAGTGTCGATCAGATTGCACAGGCCCAGGGGTTCAAGATCTATTGCGCGCGAAAGGAAACTATCGCCGCCAAGGTTGCTGGACGGAAGGTTGCGCGATGACGGCCAACGGCTCGACGATGCGGCTCGACCGGTTGCTGGCCAACATGGGGTATGGGTCACGCAAAGACATTCAACTGCTCGTCAAGTCAGGCCGCGTGGTGCTCGATGGCGCGCCGGTGTCGGATGCCGACAGCCATGTGCCGGTGTCGCCAGAGCTGAGCGGGCGGCTCAGGGTTGCCGGTCATCCGCTCGATCCACCGCCCGGGCTGGTGCTCATGCTGCACAAGCCGCTCGGCGTCACGTGTTCGCACAAGGAAGCCGGGCCGCTCGTCTATTCGCTCTTGCCGCCGCGCTGGCGGGTGCGAAAGCCCGCGATCTCGACCATCGGGCGGCTCGATAAGGAGACGTCTGGGTTGCTGCTCATGACGGACGACGGCGGATTGTTGCACCGGGTGATTGCGCCTAAGAGCCACGTGGCCAAGCGCTATCGGGTTACGCTGGCGCGCGCGCTGCGGGGAGACGAGGGCGCGGCACTGGCCTCAGGAACGCTGATGCTGGATGGTGAAGACAAGCCGCTGCTGCCGGTTGCGATGGAGGTTGTTGCGGGATGCGACGCGCGACAGCCGATCGTGCTCGTGACGCTCACCGAGGGGCGGTATCATCAGGTCCGGCGGATGTTTGCTGCACTCGGCAATCATGTCGATGCGCTCCACCGCGACCGTGTCGGCGGGCTGGTCCTGCCGGACGATCTGGTGCCTGGTGCGTATCAGGTGATGGATGCAGCCGGGGTGGCGCGGATTTTTTCCTAAACCGAGTGTCCCAAAATAGGACAGTGGTTTCAGCGCGTTAACCGTATGTTTGTACTGACACGACGGTTAAAGCGGCGTACATTTTCGTTAAGAGTATCTTAACGAGAGTATCACAGTGCCCAAGTTATTGTTCTCCTACGACGGCCAGATTGGCATCAAGCAGTTCTGGCTCGGCTTGTTCTCGGTGCTTGCATCGACCATTGCCCTTTCAATTGCCGTCGGCTTGGTCCTCGGCGTTGGCCTTGCGCTCAGCGGCGCTGATGCTCAAGCACAGGAATGGGCGGCTTTGGGTGGCACCGTTCTCGTTGTCGGCTATGCCGTGTGCACGCAGCTCGCCGTGACCGTGAAGCGCTGCAAGGATCGCGGCCGCAGTGGATGGTTTGCGTTGCTGACCCTGGTCCCGTTTGTCGGTCTCGTCTGGCTCATCGTCGATCTTGGGCTGCAGCGCGGGGCGAGCGACAAAGCCCCCGCCGCTTAGCAACCCTCTGTAAACGTAGAAGGCGGCTTTCCGCCTAGGGTCCGTCTTTGATGGAATCAAAGACGGACCCTAGGTCATTGTTTGCTCGTGCTTCTTACCGGAAAACCGGTTCCCACTTTTCCGGAAGCACTCTAATGCCGTGTCGCAGGCGCATCGCGCGCGGGGCCGAAAATGGCAGCGATTTCGGCTTGGGTGGCGATCTTGTCCGTCATGCCAGCCGATGGCGTCCGGCTGTCGGTATCGATCACAGGGCCGGGGCTGACGGCTGCCACGAGGCGCGCCCAGACGTCTGGGTTGATGCGCTCGCGCCCCCAGGTTCCCGACAACATCAGGCGGAATCGCGGGTCGATCCTGGCGATCTTTTCCAGGTGCGGGATCACCGTTGAGCCGTGGGACTGGAGCAGGTTTTCGAGCGGGCCAGCTGCGATGATACACAGTTCGGGGAGCGAACGGGTTTGCGCGCAGGCGACGATCAAGAAACCGACGGCTGCGGCTGGTGCGTGCTCGACCATTTCGTCGATGCAGTCGTGGGCGCGATGGCGTGTGTCGGTGTAGCTGGCGGCTTCCTCGCTTGCGGCGTCGTCGAGATAGACGCGGGCGAGGTGCTCGAAGTTATGTTCGCCGTCAGCCTTGCGGCACAGGCTGCCCGCGCCACCGTCGATCTGGCAATCGAGACAGACCCATGCGGGCGGAGGCGTGTTGTCGTTGGTCATTTGGGGCCCTAAGAACGTAGTGCTGCAATTGGTCGCCGATCAGCTCGTGTTGGCCGTCGCATAGTCATTGCGTCATTGACAAGTGGCACGGCGGATGATCGCTTTACCCCATATCTATATTGGGGGAGATATTGCAATGCAGATAACGGTTCCGTACGTCCTTCAAACTCAGCCCGTATACACAAATCCCAGCCATCATATTTTCAAAGCCAATGAAATTGGTCGATATCAGATCAATCTGAATACGCTGCAGACAAAGCTCATGGAGGCATTTCAATCTGTGCAAGCGCAGGGATGGGCCGTTCAGTCGGTGATGCCAATTCAGGGCGGAATTTTCTATCATCACACGTCTGGTGTCACAAACCAAAGCTGGGGCTACGGCTGGGGAACAGGGGCAACAGAAGGTCTGTTGTTAATATTAACACGGTCGCTCGACGATCAGTTAGCCGCGCGCTGGATGGAAACTCTTCCAGCGCTGGAAGCCTTCCGCAAAGAGCGCGCGCGACGGTTGCAAGAGGTTCAGCCACGGCTGGATGAGCTCACCAATCAGCGCGCAGGTCTTTTGAATTGGATGCCTAAGCCTGTGCGATCGGGCGTGTTCGGGGTTGGGAAGGTTTCGGGATTTATGTTTCTCGAACAGCAATATGCCAGCGAGGCGGATGCCGAATTAGCCAAGCGGCACCACATCGCAAGCGTGGAACAGGAAATTGCGCGCACTAAAGCCGCGGCCGATGCAGTCCCAATCGAACAGTATTTGCGGCCAGACCAAATCGCGGTCGCCCAGGCCGTGATGCCTGAGACGACCATCCGAAGCCGTTGCTTCTCCTATTTTTCAAGCACGCTGAAGGTCTGACGCGACTACTCGATTCCCAGCTTCGACTTCAGCATGTCGTTGACGGCGGCGGGGGCGGCTTTGCCGCCGGTTTGCTTCATGACCTGGCCGACGAACCAGCCCAGCATCGAGGGCTTCGCTTTGGCCTGCTCGACCTTTTCGGGGTTCGCGGCGATGATGGCGTCCACGGCTGATTCAATGGCGCCCATGTCGGTCACCTGTTTCATGCCGCGCTTGTCGACGATGTCGGCGGGGTCGCCGCCTTCCGTCCAGACGATCTCGAACAGGTCTTTAGCGATTTTGCCGGAGATCGCATTCGACGTGATGAGGCCGACGATGCCGCCGAGTTGGGCGGCCGAGACAGGGCTTGCCTCGATGTCCAGGCCCTCTTTGTTCAAGCGACCGAACAGTTCGTTGATAACCCAGTTGGCCGCGATCTTGCCATCGCGGCCGCCATCTTTTTGCATCGAGACGACGGTTTCAAAGTACGCCGCGTTGGCTTTTTCGGCAACGAGGACGCTCGCGTCGTAGGGCGAGAGGCCGAACTCCTTCATGAAGCGCGCGGCTTTGGCGTCGGGCAGTTCGGGCAGGTGCTGGGCCAAAACGTCGACGTAGGCTTGGGTGAACTCCAGCGGCAGCAGGTCGGGGTCGGGGAAGTAGCGGTAGTCGTGGGCTTCTTCCTTGGAGCGCATGGCGCGGGTTTCGCCCTTGGCTGGGTCGAACAGGCGGGTTTCCTGATCGATCTTGCCGCCGTCTTCGATGATCCCGATCTGGCGACGGGCTTCGGCCTCGATGGCCTGACCGATGAACCGGATCGAGTTAACGTTCTTGATTTCGCAGCGTGTTCCCAGGTCCGCGCCGGGCTTGCGGACCGAAACGTTGACGTCGGCGCGCAGGTTGCCCTTTTCCATGTCGCCGTCGCAGGTTTCCAGATAGCGCAGGATCGTGCGCAGCTTGGTCACATACGCCTGGGCCTGTTTGGCCGAGCGCATGTCGGGCTTGGACACGATCTCCATCAGGGCGACGCCCGACCGGTTCAGATCGACATAGCTATAGTCGGGGTGCTGGTCGTGGATCGACTTGCCAGCGTCCTGCTCCAAGTGCAGGCGCTCGATGCCGACGGTCATAGTCTCGCCGTCGGCGTCGATCTTGATCTCGCCCTCGCCGACGATGGGTTGCTTGTACTGGCTGATCTGGTAGCCCTGCGGCAGATCGGGATAAAAGTAGTTTTTGCGGTCGAAGATCGAGCGGTTGTTGATCTTGGCCTTGAGGCCGAGACCGGTGCGGATCGCCTGGGCGACGCACTCCTCGTTAATGACCGGCAACATGCCCGGCATGGCCGCGTCCACCAGCGAGACATGGCTGTTGGGTGGCGATCCGAATGCGGTCGACGAGCCCGAAAACAGTTTCGACTTCGAATTGACCTGGGCGTGGACCTCAAGCCCGATGACCACTTCCCACGGTCCTGTCGCGCCCATGATGGTGAGGTCATTCTTCGCCGCTGTCTTATCTTGCATCGTGGTCTCCAAATTCAGGAGATTGGGGTAGCGCACGGAACGCTGCGATGCAACGGGCCACAGGCGCTGTGCGCTTGGAAGGGCCGAGGTTCCCAAACCCCTTCCCGTTTGGGACTGAGTGACGAGGGCTTCGCACCGGCGAAGTCACTGTGGTTGTGCGAGGAGGCCGCGGCTGGCTAGAGTGCGCGCGATGCATGAGCGGGGGCGCGATGACGGGGACGGTGGAATTGCCGGTCTGGCTGGTGGTGATCGTGGCTTTGCTGGCGGCGCTGTCTGTGCTCGACCGGCTGCTGATCCCTAGCCTGCGGTGGGCATTGCGGGCACGGGCCAATCGGGCGGTGGACAAGCTCAACACCAAACTCCGACTGCGCATTCAACCTTTCAAGCTGACCAAGCGGCAAGTCCTCATCGACCAACTCCTGTTCGATCATGAAACGTTGCATGCCATCGAAGAGCACGCCAAGGACAACGGCGTCCCCCGCGAAGTCGCCATGGACAAGGCCAAGCGCTATGCCCGTGAAATCGTGCCGTCATTCAACGCGTACGCTTATTTTCGGATCGGCACGCGGCTGGCGCGGCGGGTCTCTGAGACGCTGTACCGGGTGCGGCTTGGCTATAAGAACGACGAACGGTTGGCTGCCGTCGACCCCAATTCGTCGGTGGTGTTCGTCATCAACCATCGCTCCAACATGGACTATGTGCTGGTCACGTATGTCGCCGCGACCCAGTCGGCGCTGAGCTATGCGGTGGGGGAATGGGCGCAAATCTGGGGGCTGCGCAGTCTGATCTCATCGATGGGCGCCTACTTCATCCGGCGCGACAGCCGCGATCCGCTCTACCGCCGCATCCTGGCGCGTTACGTTCACATGGCGACGGCTGCGGGCGTTGTGCAGGCGGTGTTTCCAGAGGGCGGGCTTTCCCGCGACGGCGCTTTGCGCGAGCCCAAGTTCGGCCTGCTGTCCTACATGGTCGCAAGCTTCGACCCGCAAGGCGCACGCGACATCACCTTCATCCCGGTCGGCATCAACTACGACCGGGTTCTGGAGGATCGCATTCTGGTCGCGGCCGCATCCACCGCTCAGGGGGAGAAGCCCGTATTCCGCTTCAGCGCGGGGCGGCTGATCCAGTTCATGGGCGGGCATATTTGGCGTAGCCTCATGGGGCGAAACTATCGCTATGGGTATGCGTGTGTCAGCTTTGGCGATCCGGTTTCGCTGAAAGCCTATCTTGCGCGGGCGTCGCTCGATTTCCGCACGCTGCCACCGGGCGAGCGTTTCGCGGCTGTGGAAACGCTCGGCCGGGACCTGATGATGGCGGTCGGTCGGGTTATTCCAGCCCTCCCGGTCTCATTGGCAGCCACTGCATTTCTGGATGCTGGCGACCAGCCGCTGACGGCATTCGAATTGAAGGCGCGCATTGCCACCTTGATCGACCGGCTGGAAGCGTCCGGCGCCCATGTCCACATTCCGCGCGCCGACCGGGACTATGCGATCGACGTCGGGTTGCGTATGCTCACATTGCGGCATTTCGTGATCGAGGATGCCGGGAGCTTTCGCGCGAACCCGACAGAGACAGCGATGCTGACTTATTACGCCAACGCCATCGCTCACTTGCTCGTTCAACCTGGCGCTAACCGGTCTGTGGAACTTTTTCCGCGGCAGGCGTCGGCGATGGTAAAGGCTGCCCCATCATCCCCATGACTTGGTGTTTCCCGTGACAACTGAGCCTACCCGGCGGCAGGCGCTCGCGTTCATGGCCAGCGCCGCACTCTGCGTGCCTCCAGCTTCATCGGCGCGAGCGCAGGCTGATTTAATTGGTGTTCCGTCGCTGGGGGAGATCGCGGCCAAACGCGGGTTGTTGTTTGGCACGGCGATCGACATGGATACGCTGGCTAATGCCGAGCAATCCGCGCTCTACGTTCACCACGCGCGGATCTTCACCGCCGACAATGTCATGAAATTCGGCTCGCTGCGACCCGCAGAGGGTCCAGCCAACTTCGAACAGGCTGATCGTCTGGTCAACTTTGCAGCGCGCCACCAAATCCCGCTGCGGGGTCATAATCTGATCTGGAACGACTGGGTGCCTGAATGGCTGTCGAAGCTCAGTTCGGCTCGGATCGCCTACTGGCACGACCGGCACATCGACGAAGTCGTGGGCCGCTACGCCGGGCGGCTGCACTCTTGGGACGTCATCAACGAACCCTTGTTCCCCATGCACCGTAATCCCGGCGGCTTTCGCAGCGGGCCGTGGTATTCCGCCATGGGCAAAGACCACGTCATCCGCGCCTTGAAGCGCGCGCGCGCGGCCGATCCCACGGGCAAAATTTTCATCAATGAAGCCGGTCCCGAATGGGAGAACCCCTGGGGGCCTGCTGCTCCTTATCGGGAGGGATTGCTGCGGCTGGTGGACGACGTGCTGGACGCTGGCGTGACGCTCGACGGGGTCGGGCTGGAGTGCCATTGGTTTCCCCAGTTCACCTTCAATGCCGACCGCTTTACGGCCTACCTCAACGCGTTGGCTGGACGCGGGGTCACGCTTTACATCACCGAACTTGACGTGAACGACGGGGCATTGCCCGGCACGCAGGCCGAACGCGATGCCGAGGTCGCAAGACGCTATGCCCAGATCGTTACGGCAGCACTCAAAGTGCCCAAAGTCGAGGGCATCATCACGTGGCAGTTATCGGACAATGCGAGCTGGCTCATGGGCGAACCGACCTTGTGGGGACTCAACGCCCGACGCCCGCGCCCGCTGCCGTTTGACGAAAACTTTCGGCCAAAACCGGCTTATCACGCTTTGGCCAAAGCCTTTCTTGGGTCATAAGCGATAAGACCTTAGTCAGTCGCTGGACGACAACTTGGGCGTAGCCAGTTCGTCGCAGAGACACTATGTCAGTAGCCGTAAGCGCATTTGGGGACAAGACATGGTCGCACGAGACGGCGAAGCGGGCGAGTTCATTATTGAAACGGCCGGTCTGACGAAGGAATTTCGCGGCTTTACGGCCGTTAATAGCGTCAACCTGAAGGTCAAGCGCGGCACGATCCACGCTTTGATCGGTCCCAACGGTGCAGGAAAGACGACCTGCTTCAATCTGATCACCAAATTCCTGATCCCGACGCGCGGTACGATCCATTATAACGGACGCGACATCACCGCACTGAAGCCTGCCGATATCGCCCGGCTCGGACTGGTGCGCAGCTTCCAGATCTCGGCGACATTCCCGCATCTCACACTGGTGGAGAACGTGCGCCTTGCGCTGCAGCGCCCAGCAGGCCTGCACTATCAGTTCTGGCGCTCCGAAACGACGCTCGACCGCTTGAACGACCGCGCCATGGAGTTGCTCGGCGAGGTCGGATTGACGGACTATGCGCAGCGGACCGCGGTTGAACTGCCCTATGGCCGCAAACGCGCGCTCGAAATCGCAACGACGCTCGCACTTGAGCCTGAGATGCTGCTGTTGGACGAACCGATGGCGGGCATGGGCCGGGAAGATATCACCCGCGTGTCGGACCTTATCCGCAAAGTGGCCAAAAACCGCACGGTGCTGATGGTGGAGCATAACCTCAGCGTCGTCGCACAATTGTCGGACACGATCACAGTTCTGGCGCGCGGTGAAATTCTGGCAGAAGGCCCGTATTCCGTGGTTTCGCGTAATCCGAAGGTCGTTGAAGCCTACATGGGGACTGGCGGCCACAACGGTGGCGACACAGCCCAATCGGGAGCACCCGCATGACCAACGTCCTTCATACCACTCCGCACGCCCACCCCTTGCCTGCGGCGGACCTCACGCCGTTGCTGGCAGTCCGCGACCTGCACGCCTGGTATGGCGAAAGCCACATTCTGCATGGCATGGAATTCGATGTGCGCCCCGGCGAGGTCGTCACGTTGCTTGGCCGCAACGGCGCTGGCAAGACCACGACGATGCGCGCCATCATGGGCATCGTGAAAAACCGCAAGGGGTCGATCCGATACGAGACCACGGAACTGGTGGGACTGCGCTCGGACATGATCGCGCGGGCGGGCCTTGCCTATTGCCCCGAAGAACGCGGCATTTTTTCCAGCCTCAATGTCACTGAAAACCTGCTGCTGCCGCCCGTTATCAAGCCGGGCGGACTGAGCCTGGATGAGATCTATGGCCTTTTTCCGCGCCTCAAGGAGCGCGCATCGAGCCAGGGCACGAAGTTATCGGGGGGCGAGCAGCAGATGCTGGCGATTGCCCGCATCCTGCGGACGGGCGCTAAGTTCTTGCTGCTGGACGAGCCGACCGAAGGCCTCGCGCCGGTGATCGTGCAGCAGATCGGTGAAATCATCCGCTCGTTGAAGCAGCGCGGTTTTACTGTGCTGCTTGTCGAGCAGAACTTCCATTTCGCGGCGACCGTCGCGGACCGGCACTACGTCGTCGAGCATGGCCATGTTATCGACCAAATCGATAACAGTCAGATCGCGGCCAACAAAGCAAAGCTCGAGGGATACCTCGGCGTTTGAAGTTCAATAACGGAAGGAACGACCAAATGCGTTTGAAGTCACTGATCGCTGCCGCAACCGCCATGGGCCTTGCTACCAGCGCGCACGCCGAAATGACCGGGGGAAGCGTCAAGATCGGCGTGCTCACCGATCTGTCGGGCACGTACTCCGACCTGTCGGGCGCGGGCTCCGTTTGGGCCGCCAAGAAGGCCGTCGAGGACTACATCAAGGATCATCCCGGCGCCAAGGCCGAGGTCGTCCAAGCGGACCATCAAAACAAACCCGACATCGCCGCCAACACGGCTCGCCAGTGGTTTGATACCGATGGCGTCGATGTCATCGTCGATCTCGTGACCTCGTCGACGGCGCTCGCCGTCGTCAACATCGCGAAGGAAAAAAACAAGGTCGCTCTCGTTTCGGGCGCGGCATCCTCGGCGCTGACCGGCAAGTCCTGCACGGCAAACTCGATCCACTGGACCTACGACACCTTTGCCCTCGCCAATGGCACCGGCCAGGCCGTCGTGAAGACCGGCGGCGACAGCTGGTTCTTCCTGACCGCCGACTACGCCTTCGGTGCCGCTCTCGAGGCCGATACCGCTGCCGTCGTGACCAAGAATGGCGGCAAGGTGCTCGGCTCCGTGAAGCATCCCTTCCCGGCGCAGGACTTCTCGTCGTTCCTGCTGCAGGCCCAGGCATCGAAGGCCAAGGTGATCGGTCTGGCCAACGCCGGTGCCGACACCACCAACGCCATCAAGCAGGCCTCTGAGTTCGGCATCGTCCAGGGCGGCCAGCGGCTTGCCGGGCTGCTCGTGTTCCTGTCCGACATCCACGCACTCGGCCTGAAGACGACCCAGGGGCTGACCTTCACCGAAGCTTGGTACTGGGACACGACCGACGCCAACCGCGCTTTCGCCAAGGCCTTCTCCGCAGCCAACGGTGGCAAGTATCCTACCATGGTTCATGCCGGCGTTTACTCGTCCGTGATCCATTACCTCAAGGCAGCAGACGCCTTGAAGAGCGACGCCGACGGCGCTGCCACCGTCGCCAAGATGAAGGAACTTCCGACCGAAGACGCTCTGTTCGGTAAGGGTTCGGTCCGCGCCGACGGCCGCAAACTGCACGACATGTACCTGTTCGAAGTGAAGAAGCCGGAAGAGAGCAAGGGCGCTTACGACTATTATAAGGTCAAGGCCACGATCCCGGCTGCTGACGCCTGGCGCCCGATGGCCGATGGCGGTTGCCCGCTCGTGGCAAAGTAAACGCTACCATCACGCGGGGTGGCGCGCACTGTGCCACCCCCACTTCACGCGTCTGACGTCACACGTCTCATAAAATAGACCTGGGCTCACCCAGGCTTTTAGGGAACGCCATAGCATTAAGGGAGCTAACTTCTAATGCGCAATACGACGCTGATTGGGCTCATCGGGAGCCTCTGTCTCATGACGACGGCTGCTCATGCCGACGTGTCCGGCGGCACGGTGAAGATCGGCGTCTTGACCGACCTTTCAGCAACCTACTCCGACTTTGCTGGCGCCGGATCGGTATGGGCTGCAAAGCGCGCGGTCGAGGACTACGCCAAGATCAATCCAAAACTTAAGGCCGAAGTGATCTCGGCCGACCACCAAAACAAGCCCGACATCGCAGCCAATACCGCACGCCAATGGTTCGATACCGAGGGTGTCGACATGATTGCCGATAACGTGACCTCCTCGGTCGCGCTTGCCGTCGTCAACATCGCGCGCGAAAAGAATAAGGTCGCCCTCGTGTCGGGCGCTGCTTCATCCGACCTGACGGGCAAAGCCTGCACACCGAACTCCATTCACTGGACCTACGATACGTGGGCGCTTGCCAACGGCACCGGTTCGGCTGTCGTCAAGACGGGCGGCGATAGCTGGTTCTTCCTGACCGCTGACTATGCCTTTGGCCACGCGCTTGAGCGCGACACGGAAGCCGTTGTCATCAAAAGCGGCGGCAAGGTGCTCGGCAAAGCACGCGCGCCCTTCCCAACTCAAGACTTCTCTTCATTCCTACTGCAGGCCCAGGCCTCCAAGGCAAAGATCATCGGTCTGGCGAATGCGGGTGCCGACACGACGAACTCGATCAAGCAAGCGGCGGAATTCGGCATCGTGGCTGGCGGTCAGAAGCTCGCTGGTCTGCTGGTCGTTCTCTCCGACGTTCATGCGCTCGGCCTCAAGACTGCTCAAGGCCTGACACTGACCGAAGCCTGGTACTGGGACATGACGGACGCGAACCGCGCCTTTGCTAAAGACTATGCGGCTGCGGTCGGCGGAAAGCACCCCAACTCCATCCAGGCCGGCGTTTACTCGCAGGTGCTGCATTACTTGCGGGCCGTGGATGCTTTGCAGGACGATGGGGATGGTGCCGCCGTCGTTGCCAAGATGAAGGCATTGCCCACCGACGACCCACTGTTTGGCAAGGGTTCGATCCGTGCCGATGGTCGCAAGATCCACGACATGAACCTGTTCGAGGTGAAGAAGCCCGAAGAGAGCAAAGGGGCGTGGGACTACTACATCCATAAGGCGACCATTCCAGCAGCCGAAGCGTGGCGCCCCCTCGCTGATGGCGGTTGCCCGATGATTGCTAAGTAATTTGCCGACCCGCGTTATGAGCGGCCACCGGTGTCTTGACTGGTGGCCACTTCTCACTCCCCTTCCCTGTTCAGCACACACAGTGCCGACGGGCTGAAACGAGGTCTCGATGTTTGAATTGTTAGGCGTGTCGCCACAGGCGCTTTTCGGGCAGCTATTGCTCGGCGTCATTAACGGGTCGTTTTATGCACTGCTGAGCCTTGGGCTCGCTGTCATCTTCGGCATGTTGAACGTCATCAATTTTGCCCACGGCGCGCAATACATGATGGGCGCCTTCGGGGCCTGGATGTGCCTTCAGTATCTGGGCATTCCGTTCTGGCCCGCGTTGGTGATCGTTCCGATCGTTGTCGGTGCCACGGGGCTTGTCATCGAGCGGCTTTTCTTGTCGCGGCTATATCACGTCGACCATTTATACGGGCTGCTGCTGACCTTTGGTCTCGCCCTCATCATCGAAGGCGTGTTCCGCCATGAGTTCGGCGCGTCGGGCGTCCCCTATCCCAGCCCTCTGCCGGGCGGGGTGAACCTGGGCTTTATGTTCTTACCCTGGTATCGCGGGTTCGCGGTTGTGTTCTCGCTCGTCGTTTGCCTCAGCACTTGGTATGCGATTGAACGGACGAAGCTGGGCTCATATCTGCGTGCGGCAACCGAGCGCCCCGATCTGGTGCAGGCTATGGGTATCAACGTGCCCCGCATGTTGTCGCTGACCTACGCGTTCGGCGTTGCGCTGGCGGCCCTGGCTGGCGTGCTGGCCGCCCCAATTCAATCTGTGACCCCGCTGATGGGGTCGAGCCTCATCATCGTCGTGTTCGCCGTCGTCGTCATTGGCGGCATGGGATCGATCATGGGGTCGATCGTCACCGGCTTCGGGCTAGGCCTCGTCGAGGGCTTGACGAAGGTTTTTTATCCGCAGGCTTCGAACGTGGTGATCTTCGTCATCATGGTGATCGTGCTGCTCGCCCGCCCGCAAGGGCTATTTGGCACGCCGAAGTGAGGACTGCCCTATGAGCAACAAAAATCTCGAACTGGTGACAATCTGGGTGCTGTTTGGGCTCCTGCTGATCGCACCGCTGTTCATCTACCCCGTGTTCCTGATGAAGGTGCTGTGCTTTGCGCTGTTTGCGTGCGCCTTTAACCTGCTGATCGGTTATGTCGGACTGCTCTCGTTTGGCCATGCGATGTTTTTTGGCATGTCCGCCTACATCACGGCTCACAGCGTCAAGGTGTTGGGCTGGCCGACCGAACTGGGCATTATCGCGGGTACGGTGACGGCTGCAGCACTCGCGCTCGTGGTTGGCGCTTTGGCCATTCGCCGCCAGGGCATCTACTTCGCCATGGTGACGCTGGCGCTGTCGCAGATGGTCTACTTCTTTTGCCTCCAGGCGCCGTTCACCGGCGGCGAGGATGGCATCCAGGGGGTTCCGCGTCGGCCCTTGTTCGGGATCGTGGACCTCAACAACGACATGAACATGTATTTCTTTGTGTTGTTCATCTATGCGGTCGGCACCGCCATCATCTATCGTACCATCCATTCGCCGTTCGGGCAGGTGCTGAAAGCAATCCGCGAGAACGAGCAGCGCGCTATTTCGCTTGGCTACAATGTCGACCAATACAAGCTGATGGCTTTCGTTCTTTCGGGCGCGTTGGCAGGACTTGCTGGGTCGACCAAGGCCATCGTGTTCCAGCTTGCGTCGCTCACCGATGCGGCATGGCAGATGTCGGGCGAAGTCGTTCTCATGACCTTGCTTGGTGGGCTTGGCACCGTGCTCGGCCCGGCGGTTGGCGCAGCCGTCATCATCACCATGCAGAACTACCTCAAAGGGCTGGGCGACTGGGTGCTGGTTGCGCAGGGCGTGATCTTCGTCGTGACCGTGCTGGTCTTCCGGCGCGGCATCGTCGGCGAGATTGGGGCTTTCGTTGCCAAACTGGGGACACGGTCGCATCAAGCGGAGGATAAGCCTGAGGCACTGTCGAGCGCTCCGCCGCATTGAAGCTTGGGCCCAAAGCAAGCGCGCTGAACCACCGTCGCTTCTGCGGCGGTGGTTTTTTGTTGCTGACGGTGCGAGGCGCGTGTGCCGTCGGCAGCGTTGCTCCGCGCGAGGCTGTCAGGCTTTAATACCAGCCCGCAGAAGTTTCGACTCTTGGTTTGAAGGGCTGCGGGCTGGTATTCTCTTCGCTTTGCGCGTGGCTGCTCCACCAACCCCACGCGCGGATACCAAACCGCATAAGTCAGTACTTATGCGGTTTGGTATAAGCGCCCCAAAGCACTCCTGGCCTCGCGCTCGGCTGGGACGCACGGCTTTCCAGACCGATCCATTTTGCGCGAACGAAGCCGTTGATGTCAGCAGGTCGGCTGTCACGATGATGTCGTGCGGCTATGATCACGCTGTCTGCGTGCGTGGTGCGCCTGACACAATCATCTGAAAATGGTGATCCCTGCGAGAATCGAACTCGCCTTACCAGAATGAAAATCTGGTGTCCTAACCGATAGACGAAGGGACCATCAGGAGGGGACGTATAGGAAAGATTTGCGGGGGTTGCAAGCACTGATGTTGCATTTTATGGACCCGCGAAATTTAGCCTCAGGTGCCGGGTTTTGCACACTTTACCGGGCGTTCTTAACGTGCGCTAAACCTGCTTCCTCGGGTCGGCTGCATCTTCAATCATCAGTTCAATTTTTTCCCGACCCTGCCACGTGTCGCGCTTGATGGTTCCCGCGATGTGGATGGGCATGCCGTTGGCGCTGGCGAGCAGCAGATCGCCGAGGGGTTGGCCGACAGCGCGGAATGCGACGCCTTCGATGCGCGACCCGTCGCTTCCCTCGAAGACGCATCGCACGTGGGCCTCGGCGACAATTTTGGCGAACTTGACCCGGTGGGCTGGGAAGACAAAGCGCGGCGTCGGGTTGCCCTGTCCGTAGGGTCCGGCCCGCTCCAACAGGGCGATCAACTCGTCGTTGATGCTGGCTGGCGTCAATGCGCCGTCGATTTCGAGCCCGGCGTTGACGCGGGCGCGTACCGTCGCGTCTTTGATTTTCGCCGATAGCGCTGCGTGAACGCCCTCGCTTTTGACCCGTTCGACGGTGAGGCCCGCCGCCATGGCGTGCCCGCCGCCCTTGATGAGGTCGCCGCTGGCGACGGCTGCGCGAACCGCTCCACCGATGTCGACACCGGCGACCGACCGCAGTGACCCTGTCCCTGTCGTGCGCGCGTCGTCTGCGGCATTCGTCTCCCAGGCAATCACGCACGCAGGCCGCTTGAAGCGATCGACCAAGCGGGACGCCATCAAGCCGACCAGGCCTTTGTGCCACTCCTTTGAACCAACAAGGATCAGCGGCGTGTCAGGGTCTGCCGTCACCTGGGCGTCGGCCATGGCCGTTGCCTCTTCAAGCATCGCCGTTTCGAGTTCCTTGCGCTGCTTGTTGAGCTTGTCGAGGATGGCCGCGATCCGTCCGGCTTCGACCGGGTCATGGGTCGCGAGCAGCTTTGAGCCGAGGGCTGAATCGCCGATGCGCCCGCCTGCGTTAATGCGCGGGCCAAGAATGAAGCCGAGATGGTAAGGATTGGGGGCTGTGTCGAGGCCTGCTGCGTCGAACAGGGCCTTCAAGCCCGCATTCTCGCGCCGCCGCATGACCTGCAAGCCTTTGGTCACGAACGCCCGGTTGACGCCTGTCAGTGGGACCACATCGCAAACGGTTGCCAGCGCCACGATGTCGAGTTCCATCAGCAGGTCGGGCGGGGTGAGGCCAGTTGAATAGACGCCGCGTCGGCGTAATTCCTTCAGCGTTGCGACCAGGACGAGAAAGACCGCGCCTGCCGCGCAGAGGTGGCCCTGGCCCGACATGTCATCCTGCCGGTTGGGGTTTACGACCGCGTGGACGTCCGGCAGGTTCTCATCGGCCTGATGGTGGTCGATCACGATCACATCGCAGCGGCCTTTGGCTGACCCCAGCGGCTCGAAACTCGTCGTTCCGCAGTCGACGGTGACGATGAGCTTGGCGCCTTCCGTGATCAGCGTTTGGATCGCCGTGGTATTGGGGCCATAGCCCTCGAACAAGCGGTCGGGAATATAGATGCGCGCGGCCACGCCGTGGTGTGACAGGAAGCGGTGCATGAGGGCTGACGACGATGCGCCATCGACGTCGTAGTCGCCAAAGATCGCGACGGGCTGTTTCGCCACGATGGCGTCCGCGATCCGCGCGGCGGCTTTCTCCATGTCGCGCAGGGTCGCTGGGTCGGGCAGCAGCGCTTTGATGGTGGGATCGAGCACGACGGCGACATCGTCCAACCCGACGCCACGGGCCGCCAGCACCCGGCCGAGCAAGTCAGGCAGGCCATGCTGTTGGCTGATGGCTGCGGCGAGTTTGTGGGCTGCAGGCGGTAATCGCTCCCGCCAGGCGTAACCGCGCGCGGAGGACGACACGTTCAAGAACAGCGTGGGATCGCCGTCAGCCAGCGAAGGGGCACGGTCTTTGAATTTTGGGACGGCGACGCCCATTGGCGGATCCTCGCGGCTGATTCGGTTTATCGCGAGGATAGCAGGCCGGGGGCGCGATCAGGCAGCAACTCGGCAACAAGGGTGTGGATGGTTGCAGGTCGTACACCGTAAAGGCCGACCGTAGACACTGTCAGGATACCGCCACACATTGATGGCTGTATGGGTTGACTGCCGCCTGTTCAACGCTCTGGAAAGGACCTGCCGATGTTGTTGCGCCCGCTTGTTGCCGCCCTGCTTTGCGCGCTGCTGCCGAGTCTTGGCCTGGCGCAGACCAAGCTCGCCCCGAATGATCCCAACAATGGGCCGACGGACGCGTGCATGTTGAAGTCATATCGGCTTGGGTCGGCTGCCCAGAAGCGCGGCCTCAGCGATACCACGCTCAACAAACTCGACGGTATGTTCAACACCATGCAGGCGCATTGCAAGGCGCGCGAGACGGCCCAAGCCGAGGCCGTCGCGGCCAAGATCCTGGGCATTATCGACGCTGGTAAATGATGCGGGATTGTTTGCCTCGTAGCGAAAACTTGCCGCGATGGCTGTCACACTCGGCCGCCATTGGATCAGCCTGTCGTCGGCGGTTTCGCTGTCGGCGGCGTTAGTGGCCAGAGTTGCCGCGCTAGCATAATGGTTGCTGGCAGGAACACCAGATCGGCGATGAGGGACGCCAACAGGGTGATGCCGCACACGAGGCCGAACGTGCGCAGCGACGGCAAGTCGGAGAACACCGTGACGCCGAGGCCGAACGCCAGCACGATCGTCGTCAAGATGATGGCGGGACCGACCAGCACACGCGCGCGCTTAATGGCGTCCATCTGCTGTTCGTGTGGGGTGCCGCCCACCGGCTCGTGTTTTGCCTCCTCGATCAACAGGCGGTTGAGGAAGTGGATGAGGGCGTCGATGCCTAAGCCGAACACGACGAGCAGTGCGACGACGGAAGCAAACTCCAGTCCGCCGCCGCGCGACCAGAGCCAAGCGCCTGCTGCAACCACGGGAAACAGCCCGGGCAGCACGGTGATTGCGGTGACGAATGGCGACCAGAATGCAAGCCCCAGCAGCACCGAGACCAGGGCGACGCAGGCGGGAATGCTCTCGTTCAGCTGCGAGATCATGCGGGCTGAATTGCGGGCTGCCACGGCTGGAAGGCCGGTCACGGAAATCCGGTAGCCTGGGTGGGCTACCCGCACGGGATCGAGTGCCTTGTCGACCTTTGCGACGACGGGCAAAATCTCGCTCGAATCGATGTCGGGCAGCCGCCCTGTCACGAGCACCGCCGACCCTTCCGCCGATATGAACCGGCGCACCAAATGCTCGGGCAGGATCTTCACGTACTTTTCGATCATGGCAATGCTGTCGTCGCCGGTCGCCGTACGCAGCCAGCGGCGCAAGCTATCGACCGACCAGACGTTACCAAGGCCTGCGGTCTGCTCAAGGATATCCTGCGTTTGGGCGATGACCTCCAGCGGGACGGGCGTAAACAGTTGGGTGCCCGGCGGGAGTTCAATCATGATGTGGATGGGGTTGGCACCGGTCAGCTTCTGGTCGATCCGCGCCGTGGCACCCAGCGCCTGCTCGCGATCGGGCACCTGATCGGCCAGACGGTATCGGGGCTGCAAGTTCAGATGGGCTGCCGAGAGCAGTGCAAACAACGCGAGGCCGATGACCGAATAGATCACCGGGCGGTGGACCACGTGATCCACAATGCCGCCGACGAGGGTGCCGAGCCCATCCATCAGGGAGTCGCCAGGGGAGCGTTCGCGCGCCAGCGTCTGTTCGTTGCGGATCAACAGGACGCCCAGCAACGGCAGGACGAGAATGACTGCCACATAGGAAATCACGACCGCCAGTGATCCAGCCATCCCGAACGTGCGGATCAGTCCTGAGTCGGAAAACAGCAGGGCGAGGAATGCGACCAGCGCGGTCCCGTGGGCCAGCACGCAGGCCGGTCCGACCACGGCGACTGCGAACCGCACCGCCTGCCAGCGCGTGTCGCCTTCACGCAATCGGATGCGGATGGCCGACACCATCTGCATGCTATCGGCGAAGCCCATCACCATAATGAGGGGCGTCATAACGTTCAGGAACAGGTTCAGCTTGACGCCCATAAAGCCGAGCAGCCCGAGCGACCACGTCACGGCCAATACCGGTGGCAACGCTGCGACCAGCATCAACGAGATGCGGCGGAAAAATATCATGGCGATCACGGCGCCAAATGCCAGCCCAAGTCCGTTGTAGAGGAGTTGGTCGCGCTCCACCGCATTGCGGATTTCGAGTTGCATCACGGGCGCGCCGGCGAGCTTGAAGGTCAGCCCCGACCCCTGAAGTTCCTGCCGCACAGTATCCTGGATGCCGCCAATGATGGCTTTGGCCGATTTGGCGCCCACGATTGCCCGGTCGAGCGACAACACGATCATCGAGAGCTGGCCGTCGGCCGACAGGAATTTGCCGGACACGATTTCGTTCGCTCGAAGGGCTGCTATGATTTTAACGTAGGCGTCGCCTTCGGGCAGGTCTTCAGGCACGATGGGGGGCGAATAGCCGGTTGCATCGGGTTTGTCGCGCGCGGAGAGCATCGACACGATGCCAACCACGCCATCTGCCAGCTGGAGTTCGGTGGTTACTTTTCCGAACGCGGCCAACTGGGGGCGCGCCAACAGGTCTGGGCCTTCGACGACGACCAGCACATCGTATTCGCTCGATGGGAACCGGCGGTCGATATCCTCGTAGCGTTTGAATTCTTCCGTGTTGGTGCGGAACAGTTCCGACAGACTGTCGTCGACGCGCAGCTTGTTGACGCCGAAGGCTGCGGCAAGGGTGACGATCACCACGAACACGCCGACCAGCCAGGGGAAATCCAGCCCCCAATACCCCAGCCGGTGAAGCGAGGCCGAAAACACGCGCGATTGTTGCGCTTCGTCCGCGCTTGCCATCGAAGACCTTTGGTTACCTGTGGTACTTCCCCTTGACGCCGCCCCATCGTGTTGCCGACATACGGCTCCAGAGCGCGCCAACTCGTTTCGTCCGGGTCACGTTAATCGGACGCGACGGCCAGCACAACGCCTCATCGTGGGCAAAATAACCACGCGTTACGGCAACGACGTTGCACTTGGAAGGCTCAGTAGACCCAGATGGCAAACACGGTTCTCGATACCTCGGGCATGACGTGCCCAATTCCGGTTTTGAAGGCCAAGAAGGCCATCACAGGCCTCAAGTCCGGTGAGGTCTTGGAAATCATCGCGACCGATCCAGGAAGCGTGCTTGATTTTGAAGTGTTCTGTTCCGTCAGCGGCCATACCCTTTTGAGCCATCGGGAGACTGCGGGGGTGTTTCGCATTGAAATTCAGCGCACCTGACGGCTTGTCTGGACACGGCCTCCGATTTAGCCAATTCTCGATCAAAATCGTGGTGTTGCGCGTAGAACACGGTCGCACGTCGTTGGATCAGTCTGATTCACGTCTTCGATGTCCGCAAGCGCTTCCATATCAAACGATCAGGCTCTATGCAGAACGGACCTTCATGCGGGTGATCATCGTCGGGGCTGGCGTGACGGGGCTGGCGACCGCCTACTATCTGGCCGCCGATGGCCACGACGTCTGCGTCATCGACGCCAACACCGGCCCGGCCCTGGGGGCGAGTTATGCAAACGGGGCGCAGTTATCCTACAGCTACGTCGCGCCGTTGGCGGGGCCGGGCGTTCTGCCCAAGGTTCCGCCGTGGCTGTTGCGTCGCGATGCGCCGCTGCGCTTCAAGCCGTCGCTGGATCCCGATCAATGGCGTTGGCTTTTCGCGTTTGTCATGGCCTGCACGCGCGAGCGCAGCAACATCACGACGCGGCAATTACTCGGTTTGTCCTTCCACAGTCGCGCCTTGATGCATGAGTTTCTGGCGACCGCCGAAGGACTTGCCCTCGACTTTGGTTTTGCAACCAACGGCAAGCTTGTCGTCTTTTCCGATCGCGCCGAATTCGACGGTGCACGCAGTCGTTTGGGCTACCAGCGGGACTTGGGCTGCGAGCAGTTTGCCTTGGAGCCGGACGACGTTCGCGGCCTAGAGCCAGCCCTCGCTGATCCGCAGTCGGACCTGGCCAAGCGCATGGCCGGGGCCATCCATACACCGAGCGAAGAGGTGGGCGACTGCTACCAGTTCTGTCTGGGACTTGAACGCCACCTCAAAGCACGCGGCGTTACGTTTTTGTATGATCATGTGGTGCATGGCATCGCGCTGGCCCATTCCGGCGGACCCGCGACCGGTGTTCAAACCCGTCTGGGTGACTACGCCGCCGATGCGATCATTCTGGCATCGGGGGCAGCCAGTGCGCGCCTGATCCGTAAGCTGGGGGTGTATTTGCCGGTCTACCCGCTCAAAGGCTACAGTCTGACGGCGCCAGCGGGTGCTGGAATGCCGCAGATTTCCATCACCGACGCCAAGAAGAAAATCGTCTACGCCCCCCTCATTCGCGGCAATACCCATCGGATTCGGATTGCTGGGATGGCCGATATCGTCGGCCATAAGCCCAACATTGATCCCGAGCGTCTCGACCAACTCATCCTTGAGGCCAAACACGCGTTTCCCAATGGCGCGGCGGGTGGCTATGCGCGCGACACGATCGACGCTTGGGCAGGCTTACGCCCCGCGACCCCGCGCGGCACGCCGATCCTGGGCACAACCCCTGTCTCTCGCCTGTTTGTCAACGTCGGGCAGGGCGCGCTGGGGTGGACGCTGGCGCTCGGCTCCGGGCAGGTTGTCGCCGATATCGTCACCGGCCGGAGCCCGAAGATCCCGCTGGACGGGTTGACGCTCGCGACCCGGAGTTAGCTAGCCCACGGTCGCGACACGCTCGGTCAAATTGCAGACCGCAGACCATGGCAACGTTTGACCCCGGCTCGCGAATCGCTGCCTAATGCGGCAACGGTTGTATGACCACAAACCTGTCTTGCGTCGCCACAGACCTTTGAGGGCTCACATGAATATCATGGCTCCAGCGCCGCATCCTGCTGTCGTTGATCCAACGACTTTGATCCATGACATCGCAGAAGCCACGGGGGCGACCTGTCTTGCAACCCGCGTCCGGCAGTTGTCGCGGATCATTACGCGCGTCTACGATGATGCGATGCGGCCTCTCGGCATTACCGCCAGCCAGTACACACTGTTGGCGCAGCTGGCGTCGCGTGATGGTATTACGGCGGTTGAGATCGGCTTTGATCTCGACATCGAGAAGTCGACCTTGTCGCGCAATCTCAAGCGGTTGCTGTCGCTCGGCCATATCGTCATGGACCCACCGGCAGGACGTCGCGGGCGTGGTCTTCATTTAACTCCGAAGGGCATGGCCGTCCTGAAAGAGGCCTATCCGATTTGGCAGCAGTCGCAGGCGCGGGCCAATTCCGTGATGGGCGCTGATTGCCGTCCAACGCTCGACCGGTTGCTGGATCAGGCGGAAAAACTGATCGCCGTCTGAAGCGAAACGCCACTACACTCTAAGGCACGCCGTGACAGGCGTGCTTTTTTTGTTGGAGTTTGCCGTGTTCGATCCCAGCGACGTCATCGCCGCGCACGCCTTGCTGGCCCGGCTTCGTGCCGACCGCTTGATGATGTGTACGGCTGAGAGCTGCACGGGCGGGTTGATCGTCGGGTTGTTGACCGAGGTGCCTGGCTCTTCCGACGTGGTCGATCGCGGGTTTGTGACCTATTCGAACGGGGCTAAGTGCGACTTGCTCGGTGTTCCGGCGACGCTCCTTGCCCGCTATGGCGCCGTCAGCGCCGAAGTTGCGGTTGCCATGGCGTCGGGCGCGCTTCGTCATTCGACCTGCGACCTGGCCGTGGCCGTGACCGGGATCGCGGGTCCGGGCGGCGGGTCGGCTGCCAAACCGGTCGGCCTTGTGCATCTGGCCGCACAGATGCGCGGGCAGTCGCCGATGGTGGACGTTTTACTATTGGGCGATATTGGACGATCTGCTGTGCGGCTTGTTACGATCCGGGCAGCGCTCGCTCTTTGCCATCAGGCGCTGGACAAGGGACCCGGGACAATCGCACTGCCGGTGCCGTAAATCTTTCGCGCCCGTTGCTCGAAGCTGTCGGTGAACTTGCGGAACGCCTTATCGAACATTGCCCCCATCAGCAGACCGAGCAGCGGCGATTTGAACTGGTAGTCGAGCCAGAATGCCACGTCGCAGGCGCGTCCGCCATCGGCGGCAAGGAACCGCCAACGGTTCTCCAGATGGTGGAACGGCCCATCAAGATAGGAGACGTCAACGGCGGGGCTTGCCGGGTGCAGCACGACGCGGGTTGTAAACGTTTCCCTGATGGCCTTGTACCCAATGCTCATCCGCGCGGCGATGACCGGCTCGCCGTTGGGGTTTAATGTCCGTGACAACACGGTCAATTCCTCGCAGAGAGGCAGGAATTGCGGGTACTGTTCGACATCGGCCACCAGTGCATACATCTGCTGCGGCGTGAACGGCACGCGTCGAACGGTATCGAATGTCGGCACGCGATGGGTCTCCTGTTGGTCGAACAGAGCGAGCATATAGAGGCGACGACCATTGCGCTATTCTGCTGGGTGTCGCGGGTGTTCGGACCAGGTGGGTGGCAGACTTCCGCCACCCACTTGTGGCACTCGCGTTCGGTGCCCCGTCCCGCTTAAGAGATTAGGTGCGTCCGCCGCGCGCGGCGCGCAGCTTCGCGAAGTCGTCACCGGCATGGTAGGACGACCGCGTCAATGGCGACGACGCTACCAAGTGGAAGCCTTTGGCCATGCCGATGGTTTTGAGTTCGGCGAACTCGTCGGGCGTGACAAATCGAGCGACGGGCGCGTGTTTGGGGGTTGGCTGGAGGTACTGGCCGATGGTCAGGAAATCCACGTCGGCGGACCGCAAGTCATCCATCACTTGCATGATTTCTTCGCGCGATTCACCCAAGCCGACCATCAAACCGGATTTGGTGAAGACGGACGGGTCGAGTTCCTTGGCGCGCTGCAGCAGGCGCACGGAATGAAAATAGCGGGCGCCTGGACGGATGGCGAGATAGCGGCCCGGCACCGTCTCGATATTGTGGTTGAAGACATCGGGCCGCGCGTCGATCACAGCTTCAAGCCCACCTGCTTTGCGCAGGAAATCCGGCGTCAGCACTTCGATGGTCGTGCCCGGAGCGGCTGTTTTGATCGCGGAAATGACCTGGCCGAAATGATTCCCACCCCCATCTGCGAGATCGTCGCGGTCAACGGAGGTCACGACTACATGCTGAAGCCCGAGCTTGGCGACCGCATCGCCGACGCGGCGCGGTTCGGTTGGATCGAGCGCCAAGGGCTTTCCGGTCGCCACATTGCAGAACGCGCAAGCCCGCGTGCATATCTCGCCCATGATCATCATGGTCGCATGCTTTTTGGACCAGCACTCGCCGATATTGGGGCAGGCGGCCTCGCCGCAGACCGTGGCAAGGCCATGTTCGCGAACGATACGGGCGGTTTCATTATATCCCGGCGATCCGGGCGCTTTGACCCTGATCCAGGCGGGTTTGGGCAGCCTTGGACTATCAGGGCGATTGGCTTTTTCGGGATGGCGAATCCGCCCTATTTCCGGGGCGCTTACGCCATCAACCGTATCATAGACCTTGACCATGCGGCCCTCGTGCCGTGAATTGAGCCCCTTACATGCGACGCCCTCACGTTGAGATCAAGCCCGCACTAAGCAGGGCTCGCGGCCCGCACGGGGTTTACCTGCGTCCGGCCAGGAGGCGCGCGACGAGCGTGACGATGATCGCGCCAATGGTCGCGACAACGATTTCGGTACCGAATGGAATGACGGCTGGAACGGTGAATGGCAGCTTGAGCAGACCTGTATTGACGAGCAGGCCGCCCACAAATGCGCCCAGAACGCCGACGACGAGGTTGCGGATCAAGCCACCGCCACCGAGCAGCAACCCTGAGAGCCAGCCAGCGACAAGGCCGATGATTCCAAGGATGATGTAGAGCTTGTATGGTTCGATTTGAGCGAGTGTCATAGGTAACTCCCGTTAGGACAGCCGATTGGACGGAGGCAGCGGTCGGTGGACTACCGCTGAACCGGCTTAGCCGATCAACCGCGCCAGTATTACGACAACGATCGCACCAATCGTGGCGGTCACGACCTGTGCTGCCAGGGCATTGCGGATGCCGAGATTGATCCCGGCCAGATTGAGTAACATCGGGCCAACGAAGGCGCCAATGACGCCGGAGATCAGATAGCGGATCAGCCCTGATCCCCCAACCACGACGGAGGCGAGATAGCCAGCGACAAGGCCGATCAGCGCAAACACCACCAAGTCACGCGTTCTTTGGTCCACGGCAAAACCCCTGTTTCAATAACGCCTGCTCTTCAACGCCTGCTCTTCATTGGCGCGACTCGGTGGCGCTGTCGAGAGGAGCCATCAAGTCGCCGGTCCTGCTCAGCAAGCTGATGCCAGTCAAATGGGGGCAGGCCTCACGACCACCCCCACTGATATCGACACATCATGTGCGCTGCTTCAAATTACGTGGCAGCGACCGCCGAGGTAGTAGGCCAGCAGTTCATTATAGCGGTCTGCATCGGCTTTCTGGGCGGGCGAAAGTTTCCTGCCCGCCGAATTCGCTTCAACGGAGCTTTGCACGCCACGGCCAACCATGCGGTCGAGTTCCGATTTGATGCTCTGACAGGTCTGGCCCGCAGGCAGGGGCTTCGCACCGGGATCGCCACCTTTCGATCCGCCACCCGCGCAACCGCCAAGTGCACACGCAAGACCTATCACCAACACCATCGTTGGCCGCTGTACCAGCGACCGCACCACGTTCCCAGCCACTCGATACCCTCCAGATGGTCGTCCGCCCAAGCGTGACGGACGACGATACGAACGTTTACCAATGGAACCGGCACGACGCCAGTCCACAGCGGGGAAGATTATTGCTTGGCGGCAACAGCTGCGGCGGCGGGCGCGACGCTGGCAACCGTCGGCTTGTAAGTCGAGCACTTGGCCTGGAAGTCAGCGTTCGATTTGTTGAGCTGGTCGGCTTTGACAAGCTCAGCCGTGGTCATCTTATATTTCTTCAGCGATGCCTTCTCGATTTTATCGGCAATACCTTCCTTGCGGAGCGTATCGATCTGGGCGGTGAGCGTTGCGCAGACCGGATCGGCCTTGGGGGCTGCAGCCGGCGTCACCGAAGCGGTGGTCAGGTTGGCGCTGTTGCCGAACAGCGCGTTGCTGTCAGCGCAACCGGCCAATAGTGCCGATCCTGCCGCGAGGGCAGAAACTACGATGGAACGGACCAGCATTCGAATGAATCCCTTTATTTGCGATTGATTTTAGTGCGAAACACGAAGAACCAGTTTGTCGGCTTTAGACCACGGGCTGTGGTCGCGACAAGAACATGTCCCCAAGTTCTTCCCAGTAATCTTCTAATCCACGGCGAATACTGTGGAAACAAGGCGTCTATGACACACTGGTCACATTCTGTTTCCGCTCATGGCAAAGGAAATCAACATGCGCGTCAGGTTGTCTCATTTTGAGCCGTTTACGGCCATTTGCAGCCAACGATGCCACTTCCAGCAACTCGTGTTGCCAAGCTCAGGGCTGGAAAATAAAATCATTGGGGTATGAGAAGCCCAACACATCCCGGGCAATCTCTTCGACGAGATCGGGGGCTGGGCGATCTGGCACCAGCAGGGCGACGTCTCGGGCCAAATGAGACCGCACGGCTTCGAGGCTCTTGATCTCGAACTCCAGAACATTGGAGCGTTCGATCAGTCGTGCGCGAGCCTCAAAACCGTGCCGCCCATGGATGGCATGATGGACGAAGTATCCTGTCGCTAAAAGACAGCAGAGCAGCACCGGAAGCTGGTTCAGCCAGGATCGACGATAACGCAATTGCGATTTACGCTGCACGGTGTTCGATGTGAATGCTGGAACGTCAAGGAACATGATCTGTTATAGATCGCACGGGGTTAAGACCGGGTAAAAGTTCGTGTCAGGCGTGCAGCTCATTTCAGCGGCTACGAAAGGCACGCTCAGCCCGTCCCGGCACATTACCACCAGGACGGACTGGCGGGGATTAGGCTCCCGCCCGGCCCGAACGCAGCACCGACGCGCCAGCGTAGCGCGCGACGGCGCCCAATTCGCCCTCGATGCGGATCAATTGGTTGTACTTGGCCAAGCGGTCCGACCGCGACAGGCTGCCGGTTTTGATCTGGCCGCAGTTGGTGGCGACCGCCAAATCGGCGATGGTTGAATCTTCCGTTTCACCCGAGCGGTGCGACATGACAGCGGTATAGCCCGCGCGCTGCGCCATCGACACGGCGTCCAGCGTCTCGGTCAACGTGCCGATCTGGTTGACCTTGACGAGGATCGAGTTGGCGGTTGCTGCCGCAATGCCGCGCGCCAAACGTTCCGTGTTGGTGACAAACAGGTCGTCGCCGACGAGTTGGACCTTGGCGCCCAGCCGATCCGTCAGCAGCTTCCAGCCAATCCAATCGTCTTCCGACATGCCGTCTTCGATGGAGACGATCGGGAACCGCGACACGAGCCCTGCGAGATAATCGACCATGCCGGCGGGATCGAGCTTTTTACCTTCGCCATGCAGGTTGTAGACGCCGTCCTTGAAAAACTCGGTCGCTGCGCAGTCGAGCGCCAGATAGACGTCCACGCCGGGCTTGTAGCCGGCTTTTTCAATCGACGCCGTGATGAAGCCCAGCGCTTCGTCGGCCGACTTGAGGTTCGGCGCGAAGCCGCCCTCGTCGCCGACGTTGGTGTTATGGCCAGCAGCGCTGAGGTTCTTTTTCAGGGTGTGGAAGATTTCAGCACCGATCCGGATCGCATCGGCGCAGGTTTCCGCGCCGACCGGCATGATCATGAATTCCTGGATGTCGATCGGGTTGTCGGCGTGGGCGCCGCCATTGATGATGTTCATCATCGGCACCGGCAGGATGTGCGCCTGAGCGCCGCCGACGTAGCGGTAGAACGGCAATCCGCTTGTTTCTGCCGCTGCTTTGGCGACCGCCATCGATACGCCAAGGATTGCGTTCGCGCCGAGGCGGCTCTTGTTCTTCGTGCCGTCCAGCGCCAAGAGGGCCGCATCGATCCCGCGCTGGTCTTCGGCATCCAATCCACCCAGGCACTCGAAAATCTCGTGGTTGACGGCATCGACTGCCTTCAGCACGCCCTTGCCGAGGTAGCGCGTTGGATCGCCATCGCGCAGTTCGACGGCTTCGTGTGCGCCGGTCGATGCGCCCGAGGGCACCGCAGCGCGGCCCATGACGCCGTCCTCCAGGATCACATCGACCTCAACGGTCGGGTTGCCTCGGCTATCGAGGATCTGGCGGCCGATGATATCGACGATAGCGGTCATGATGGGGTTCCTTTGAAGGCACAAGCTGGCAGACATGAATTGGTGGCGCGCTTGTAGCGCCTTCGATTGACCAGTGCAAAGACCTGAACGGGTCAAGGACAATTTGCCGGATGGCGGGCTTAACGGGTAGGCTGTTGCGCTCTGGTACATCGACGGGTGGAGCTTTGGACGTGACCTTATCGCCTGCTGCCCTCGTTCTGTTCTCTGGCGGACAGGATTCGACCGTCTGTCTTGGCTGGGCGCTGGAGCGTTATGAACGGGTTGAGACGATCGGCTTTGACTACGGCCAGCGGCACCGTGTGGAACTCGCTGCCCGCGACGAGGTCCGCAGCCGCATCCCATCGCTCAAGCCTGACTGGGGTGCGCGGCTGGGCATGGACCACCTCATCGCTCTGCCTGAGCTGGGCCGCATCAGCGACACCGCGCTGACCCGGGACGCTGTGATCGAAATGACTGCCGCCGGGCTGCCGTCGACGTTCGTTCCCGGTCGCAATCTGTTGTTCTTGACCTACGCCGCAGCGCTGGCCTATCGCCGCGCAATTCCGGCGTTGGTCGCTGGCATGTGCGAGACCGACTACTCGGGCTATCCCGATTGCCGCAACGATACGCTGCAGACGCTTGCCAGAGCGCTATCACTCGGCATGGATCGGCCCGTCATCATCGAGACGCCGTTGATGTATGTCGACAAGGCCGCGACCTGGGCGATGGCGCAGGACCTGGGGGGCGATGCCTTTGTGCGCCTCATCGTCGAGCACACCCACACGTGTTATCTCGGCGACCGCACAATGCGCCATGATTGGGGTTATGGCTGCGGCGCCTGCCCGGCGTGCGACCTGCGCGCCACCGGCTGGCAGCGCTGGCGAGGCTTCTAAGCCGCCTTGCAATAGGCTAACCGCGAGAACCAGCTGTGGGCCTTCGTGCATGGGATCTTTGCGTCGTGGAACTCCTCACGGTCGATCATGATCTTAACCATATCGCCGACCTTGGGCCGAGGCGTGAAGAAGCCCGGCAGGCTGCCAAGCCCGCCCGCATATCGGGCCGAGATGGATTTCTTCCGCATGTCCCCTGATTTCGGCGATACATAGTCGAAACTGAGCATGACGGTCACGTGGGCGCGTCGGCCTTGCGGGCAACGCTTGCGCCAAAACCCGCACGTTCGCGGATGCGCTGTGATGTTCACGTGGGTGAGCTTGGCGTCTGTCGCCACATACCGCGACGCCGACACGGCCTGCGCCTGGGTCGGCATGATCGTCAACATCGCCAGCCATATCAGCAGTTGGATGGTTTTGATCATCGAGGGCTCCTCCGCAAATACGCGCTAGAGCCTACAAGACGATTGCCAACAAGCCCTTACCAGCTCCGGCAATCGACTTCGTCTCCGCAGCTTTCCAGCCCGGAGAGATGACCGTGAGGGTCGCGGGAGTGGTCCGTGGGTGACTGAATGTTCTTCTTGCCACCCGGCGGCCTCGCCATTTCAAAATCGGGGATCTGGGCCGGTGCCGCTTGGTTTTTTCAAACCAACCCGCACACCCCTCCCGCATTCAAGTGCTGCCACTGCCCTGCCGCCCGCTGATCCATGTCGGACGTCGTGGGGGTTACCACCGCAATCGCAGTTTCGGTCCAGCTGATGGATTGCCGAATGCCGCACTCAAATCCGCTCCACCCGATCGACCCAGCTCGTCAGCCGTGACCCTCACGTGGCGCGGTCCCGTCAACTTCGCATGGGTCCAAAGGTGCGGGCATAACTTTATCTACGGGCGCCGTTCTCCGTGCCGGATCGCCAGCCAACCACAGCGCATGAACTTCGTCCCAGGCCGGGGGCTGTTGGGCCATGAAGCCGAAAGCGTTACCGGTCGCCATCGACGAAAAATTGGCCATCGCGCGCTGATGTGCACCCGACAACAGGTAGGCCCGCATCGCCTCCTTGCTGGTCCACACCGACAGCGTGTGCTGGACGCCGTTGATCTTGCGACCGTCTGCGCTGATGTTGCCGGGTGCCTTCTTGGCCTGGATCATCGACGGGATCGCGTGCCACCAGAAGGGCAGCGCATACAGCGGACTTTTAAGACGCAGACCGGTAATCGAAACGTAGACCATGTGAGCTTCTGCCAGATGCTGTTCGACATCAAATCTTAAAGGGACTGAAATCGGTATCGCGGTCGAAATGGTCTTCACCCTCGGCGCGTTTCAGGAAACCGACGATCCTCACCGTTACGGGGAGCATGATGATCTCGACCAGCGTTTTCAGACCGAATTGGCTCCACATCAGCGTCAGCACCAATTCATTGGGCATCAATCCCGATCCGTAAAACGCCAACGGGTAGAAAATGGCGCTGTCGACGGCTTCAGCGGCGACCGTCGAGGCCACAAACCGGGTGCCCATGCGCTTACCCCCGCTCGCGACCTTCATCCGCGCAAGGACGTAAGAATTCACAAACTCGCCGCAGAAATACGCGATCATTGACGCGATGACGATCCGCCACAGGTTTCCGAATGCCACCTCGTAGGCAGCCTGATTGGGCCAGTTTGGGGCCGGCGGAAGGGCGACCACGACGTAGGCCATGACCGCTGAAAACAGCAGCGCGCCAAAGCCTGCCCAGATCACCCGGCGGGCGCGGCTGTAGCCGTACACCTCGGTGAGAATATCGCCGAAAATATACGAGATTGGGAAAAACAGCACGCCTGCGCTGAACGTGAACGGGCCCCACCACGGCAGATCCACTTGCGCGGCCTTCGCCGGCCCGATCATGTTCGCGCATACCAGGACGCACACGAACGCTGCCATCACGAACTCATAGTACCGGTAGCTGCGTTCCCTCTGCATCCGCGTCGCGCCCTTCTCTTGGAGGCTCTGCCTTCAAAACTCCGCCAAAGGCCTGAGGCCTTTGGAAACCCACGTTTCAGTGCAATTCCCTCATATACGGGTCCTGGGGGCGAGCCCCTGGCGGGGGCGTTTGAGGGGCGAGCAGCCCCTCATCCTCGCCCTAGGCTTGACATACGTCCCCACCCCGTGAATGGGTCGCCCGCATGTACTCGGTCAAAGAAATCTTCTACACGCTCCAGGGCGAGGGTGCGAACACGGGGCGCGCCGCCGTGTTCTGCCGGTTTGCGGGTTGCAACCTGTGGAGCGGGCGTGAGGCCGACCGGGCAACAGCGATCTGCCCGTTCTGCGACACCGATTTTGTCGGCACCACCGGCGACGGCGGCGGGAAGTTCACAACGGCCTTCGATCTGGCTGAGGCCTGTGCGGCCATGGCCGGACGCGCGCACTCTCACGACAGCCCACCCCTGCTGGTTGTCCTCACTGGCGGCGAGCCCATGCTCCAGGTCGACCAAGCCCTGATCGATGCGTTGCATGCACAGAACTTTGAAATTGCCATCGAGACCAACGGCACGCTGGCCGTCCCTCGGTCTATCGACTGGATCTGCGTGTCGCCTAAAGCCAATGCCGAATTGGTCCAGACGACCGGCGACGAATTGAAACTCGTCTACCCGCAAGCAGCCCTCATGCCCGCCGACGTCGCAGACTTGGCCTTCACGTTCCGCTACCTCCAGCCGATGGACGGCCCAGCGCAATCAGCCAACATCGCCGCCGCCATCGCCTACTGCCAGGCCAACCCCGATTGGCGGCTGTCGCTCCAGACCCACAAGATCACCGGGATACGTTAACCGGACCGTCCGTTGCTGACGCCGCACCCGCTGGATTCGCACGGCAATCCGTCCTAAACACCGCCGATGCAGATCTATAAAGAATTCCACTTCGAAGCCGCCCACTTCCTGCCAAGCGCACCCGCTGGCCACCCCAACGCGCGGGTGCATGGCCACTCGTTTCGCGTGCGCGTAACACTGGAGGGTGAGCCTGATCCGAAAACCGGCCTCATCGTCCACTTCGGCGATGTGGCGGACGCCATCCGCTCCGCGCAAGACGACCTCGATCACCGGATGCTCAACGAGGTCCCCGGACTCGAACACCCCACACTTGAGCGCATCACGCTGTGGCTGTGGCAGCGACTGGCCGACCGCGTCCCAGGCCTCTACGAAATCCTGATTGCGCGCGATAGTTGCCACGAAGGTTGCGTCTATCGTGGGCCTCGCGACCGGTAGGCGGGCTGCCGCCCGCACCCGCTTGGGGCATGCTGCCCCAAACCCCTGCTCTTTTTGGGACTCAAGGTATTATGACTAAACTCGACGTTACGTTGCTTGGCGGCTCGTCTGCTCTCCCGGCAAGCCCGGAGGCTGCCACGCTGGAGCGTGTGCCAAACCCGCATCCCGACACGGACTACATCGCGCGCTTTGCGGTGCCTGAGTTCACGTCGTTGTGCCCGGTCACGGGTCAGCCGGATTTCGCGCATCTCGTCATCGACTACGTGCCGGACCAGTGGCTCGTCGAGAGTAAATCGTTGAAGCTCTACCTGGGTTCCTTCCGCAATCACGGCGCGTTCCACGAGGACTGCACCGTTGGGATCGGCAAGCGGCTGGTTGCGTTTCTAAGCCCGCGCTATTTTCGCATCGGCGGCTATTGGTATCCGCGCGGCGGCATTCCCATCGACGTGTTCTGGCAAACAGGCACGCTTCCCGCCAACGTCTGGCTCCCCGAAACCGGCGTTGCCCCCTATCGCGGCCGCGGCTGATGCAAATTACTCGGACAGGCTCCACTTCCCCCTCTCCCTCGGGGGAGAAGTGAGCGAAGACAGCATGTCCAGCCCGCCCTACACCACCCCCGGCACCCACTTTTCGCGCAACGTCACCAACTCTTCCGCGACGCTCGGGTGCAGCGCCATCGTGTTGTCGAAGTCGGCTTTCGTTGCCTTCATGCGCATGGCAATGGCTGCCATCTGCACGATTTCGGCCGCATCGGGGCCGAGAATGTGACAGCCCAGCACTCGCCCGCTCTCGGCATCGACCACCAGCTTCATGAGCATGCGCTCATCGCGGCCAGCCAGCACAGCCTTCATCGGGCGGAACCGCGTCTTGTAGATATCGACGTTTTTGTAGGCTTCGCGCGCCGCAGTTTCGCTGAAGCCCACGCTGCCGATTTCGGGCGTCGAGAACACGCCCGACGGCACGAGGTCATAACTCGTCGTCCACGGCTTGCCGCCATACAGGCTGTCGGCAAAAGCATGACCCTCACGGATCGCGACCGGCGTCAGGTTCACCCGGTCCGTCACGTCGCCCACCGCATAGATGCCGGGAACCGTCGTTTGCGATTGGGCGTCCACGATTACGCGGCCGTTGGTGCCGCGTTCTACGCCTGCTGTTTCCAGTCCCAGCCCTGCCGTGTTCGGCGTCCGCCCGGTCGCCATCATGACGGCATCACAGGCGAACTCTTCGCCGGTGTTCAGCGTGGCGACGAGGCCTGCGGCCGATTTTGCAATCCCGACAACGCGGGATGAAAACCGTTGTTGGATGCCGCGCTTGGCCATTTCGTGACCCAGATCATCGCGCAGGTCCTCGTCGAACCCTCGCAGGATTTTATCACCCCGGTGGACGTGGGTGACCTTCGATCCGAGCCCGTTGAAAATGCCGGCGAATTCGACCGCGATATAACCGCCACCCACGATGACGACCGACTTGGGCAACGCGGGCAGATGAAACGCCTCGTCAGAGCTGATCGCGTGCTCGATGCCCTCGATGGTCGGATCGCGGAACGGCCGCGCGCCGGTTGCGATGAGGATTGTCTTGGCCGTTACGGTTTTGCCCGTCGCCTCAAGCCGCACGCGGCCCGGCGCTTCGATCACCGCGCGGCGCTCGATCAGCGTGACGCCCGAGCGGTCCAGGTTGCGACGGTAGGCTGCTTCCAGGCGCGCGATTTCGTTGTCTTTGTTGGCAATCAGCGTGGCCCAGTCAAACGTCGGCTGCCCCACCGTCCAGCCAAAGCCCACTGCGTCCGCGAACTCATCGGCAAACCGGCTCGCATACACCATCAGCTTCTTGGGCACGCATCCACGGATGACACACGTTCCACCGACCCGGTATTCCTCGGCAATGCCAACCTTGGCCCCGTGCGTTGCCGCAATCCGCGCCGCTCGCACGCCGCCCGATCCTGCACCGATGACGAACAGATCATAGTCATAATCGACGGTGCTCATGCCAGGGCCTCATCATCTAAATCAAACAGCGCGGCGGCCTCGATCACCTCAACGCCATCGGGACCGGCGATGATGGCCGTATCGCAAATGCCGATGAACAGCCCGTTTTCAACGACGCCAGGGATTTGGCGCAAGATGTCGTCCAACGCCTCGGGGTCGGGCAATTGCTCGAACGCGCAATCCAAAATGACGTTGCCGCCGTCGGTGATGAAGGGTTGGCCGTCCGGCCCTAACCGCAGCGTCACCGGGCCCACGCAGCCGATCTCTTCGGCGAGCCCCTCGATCATGCGCTTGGTCGAGCCCAGGCCAAACCGGACGACTTCGACGGGGACTGCAAATGCGCCCAGCATCTCGACCCGCTTGGAGGCGTCGGCAATGACGATCATGCGGTCCGAAGATACGGCCACGATCTTTTCGCGCAGCAAGGCGCCGCCGCCGCCTTTGATCAGCCGCAGGTCGCCGTCGACCTCGTCGGCCCCGTCCACCGTCAGGTCGAGGATTGGCTCCTCGTCCAGCGTGGTGAGGGGGATGCCCAGCGCTCGCGCGAGTGCTGCCGTCGCCTCCGACGTCGGGACGCACACCACGTCGAGCCCGGCTTTGACCTTTTCGCCCAGCAGGGCCACAAAAATGGCCGCCGTCGAGCCGGTGCCCAGCCCGATTTTCATGCCCGGCTCGACATACTCCAGCGCCTTGGCCGCTGCCTGATGCTTGTAGTCGGCTGTCATCGTCGAGCTCCTGATTATGCCGCCCCGTTTGACCATGCGGCGTCGCGCGCGGCAAGTGCTCGCGATGCGAGCAGTGGGGCTTGCCCCACACCCCATCGGGAGCACAGCTCCCGAACCCTCAGTTTTTTTACGACCAAAAGGTGTGGCCTTTCTGGTGGCCTATAGGCCGCCGACGAGCATGTATTTGATTTCTAAGAATTCTTCGATGCCGTTGTGGGAGCCTTCGCGGCCAAGGCCGCTTTCCTTGACGCCGCCGAAGGGGGCAAGTTCGGTGGAAGTCAAGCCTTCGTTGATGCCGATGATGCCGAATTCCAGCGCTTCGCCGACGCGGAACGTCCGCCCCAAGTCACGGGTAAAGAAATAGGCGGCGAGGCCGGACGGGGTGTCGTTGGCCATCGCGATAGCCTGCTCTTCGGTCTCGAAGCGGAACAGCGGGGCGACGGGTCCGAAGGTTTCCTCGCGCGCGATTTTCATGGCGGTCGTGACGCCCGTCAGGATCGTTGGCTCATAGAAGTTGCCATTATTGCCGTGTCGCTGGCCACCACATGCCACCCGTGCCCCACACGCGACCGCGTCGGCGACGTGATCCTCGACCTTGGCGATGGCGTCGGCGTTGATCAGCGGGCCGATGGTGACGCCGGTATCGACGCCCGCGCCAACCTTAAGCTTGGCGACTTCGACGGCCAGTTTTTCGGCGAAGGCGTCATAGACGCCGGACTGTACCAGGAAGCGGTTGGCACAGACACAGGTCTGGCCCGCATTGCGGAACTTCGACGCCATCGCACCCGTGACTGCCCTGTCCAAGTCGGCGTCGTCGAATACGATGAACGGCGCGTTGCCGCCCAGTTCCAGCGCGACTTTCTTCACGGTCGACGCGGACTGACGCATGAGAATTTTGCCGACCTCGGTCGAGCCGGTGAACGTGACCAGGCGGACGCGCGGATCGCTGGTAAGGACTGCGCCGACGGGCACGGGATCGCGCGCCGTCACCACGTTGAATACGCCTTTGGGGATGCCCGCCTGCGCCGCCAAGTCAGCCAGCGCCAACGCGCACAGCGGGGTATCCTCGGCGGGCTTCACAACAGCGGTGCAGCCGGCTGCGAGTGCTGGCGACACTTTGCGTGTGATCATCGCAACCGGGAAATTCCACGGCGTGATGGCCGCGATCACCCCGATCGGCTCGCGCTGCACGATGATGCGCGCGTCGGCCTTATGCGAGGGAATCGTTTCGCCGTAGATGCGCTTGGCTTCCTCGGCGAAGAACTCGACGAAGGCCGCGCCGTAGACGACTTCGCCTCGCGCTTCCGCCAGCGGCTTGCCCTGTTCGCGCGTCAGCAGCAGCGCCAGTTCATCGGCATTGGCGATGATCAGTTCGAACCAGCGGCGCAGAATCCGCGAACGCTCCTTGGCGACCACTTTCGACCAGGTTTTAAAGGCGCGCGCGGCGGCGTCGATGGCCAGCGTCGTCTCGGCGGCCCCCATGTTTGGCACTCGCGCGATGATGGTGCCGGTTGCTTTGTCGAGCACCGGTTGGACAGGCTCGCCGGTCCAGACCCCGTCGATGTAAGCCTGCTGGCGCAATAGGGACGAAACTGGGCGATCCATAGGATGACTCCGAAGCAAGGGGGCAATCGATACCCTGAGCGCGGGTATAGGAGCGCTGCCCTCATGCCACAAGTCTGCGCGAGGCAGGACTGCAGCCCGGTTACGCCGTGCGGTGGAACATGGCCGTGTCGCAATGGCTGATAAAGCCGATCTTTTCATAACAGCGGTTCGAAGCTGGGTTCACGAGGTTTGTGTAGAGGCAGACGGTTGACCTGCCGCTCGCAAAGATTTCATCGCAACACCGGGCGACCACCGACCCAGCAAACCCGCGCCCGCGCTGATCGGGCGGCGTGTACACAGCCCCGATCGCGGCTGAGGCTTTGAGCGAACGATGAATGCAAGCGACCGATACCGGCTTCCCCGCCCTCGTCCAAAACCAATAGCGGCCGCTTGCCGCCGCCTGTGCTGCACCCTCCAGCGTCGGGGCTGGCTCGTGGGGCACCGCCTCTGCCTGGAACGCACTCAACCAATCATGCAAGAGCGCCGCATCAGACGCTTCGACCCGTCGGGCCTCCCCGTCCGCGCCGGGGTGTCTAGGGGCCTTGGACAAGGCATGAACGCGCATCTCGATGGGGTCTGCGAACGCTGCCCCTAACGACGATGCATCGGTGACAAATTGCCGAGCGGCGGCGCGCGGACCCATCATGCCGGGATAGGGGACGTCCTTGGTCAGACGGGCAAGCGTGTGCGACTCGTCTGGCACGATCAGGCCTAACAGAATGTTGCGGCCCGGCGTTTTGATCGCCATGTGGCTGGGTCCGCCAAGTGACCAGAAGGCAAAGCCCTCCGGCATCGACTTGGCGGCAGCTTCGATCACGGCGATCTGCACGGTGTAGGCGATCTCGTCTGCATAAAGTGCTGGCAGATGAAAGCGGGCAAAGGCTGCGATATCCATGGTCGGGGTCCAGACGGCTGGTGGTTGGCGGCAGTGGCGTATTGGTTTACTGGCTGTGATCACAGCATCGTGACGGAGCCCGCCTTGTGACCAACGCCCCCCTGACCCTCGTCTATGACCTTGACGGCACGCTCGTTGATACAGCGCCCGATCTGATTGCGGCCACCAACGTTGTCTTGGCCGGGATGGGGCGGCCAGCTGCATCACCGGCCATCCTGCGTCCGCAGGTCAGCCATGGGGCGCTGGCGATGATCCGCGCTGGCATCGGCCCGGAGGCAGCCGACTGGCCGGAAACCGAACTCTATCCCCTGTTTGATCAATTCATCGCCTATTATCACGCCAACATCGCCGTCGAGAGCCGACCCTTCCCGGGCATGATCGCGTCGCTTGATCGGGCACAGGCTGCCGGTCATACACTCGCGATCTGCACCAACAAGCGGGAAGTGCTGGCGCGGCAGTTGCTCGAAGGGCTCGGGCTCGCGGAGCGATTTGCGTTTATCGCAGGGCGCGACACTTTTCCCGTCTACAAACCCGATCCGATGCATCTGCTGGCGACGATCGAGAAAGCAAACGGCACCCGCTGCCATGCCGTCATGGTCGGCGACAGCAACGTCGATATTGCGACGGCCAAGGCCGCCTCAATCCCCGTGATCGCAGTCAGTTTTGGCTACTGCGAGCCCCCGGTCGCACACTTCGCGCCTGACACCATCATCGACCATTATGACGACTTCGATGCCGCGTTGGCAGAAGTTGATCCGCGCCGGACTGCGCGAAGCACCGCGTAGAATTTCGCGTTGGTTCTGAGCGCCAAGGTCTTTTCGACGCTGTCGAGAGGTGATAAAAATTAGTTTATGAGCAAGTTAGAGCAAATCCAGGCCAGCATTGAGTCGCTCGATTCCAGCGAGATCGCGAAATTGCGCGATTGGTTTATGGAACTCGATGAGCGGCTGTTCGATGAAAAGATCGAGCGAGACGCCAAGGCCGGGAAGCTGGACAAGTTGGCCGAGGAAGCCTTGGCGGCACATTCGCGCGGTCTAAGCCGGAAGCTGTGACACATTACGCGAATGCATCGTTTTGGTCGAAATATGAGGCTTTGCCCAAACAAGTCAGGCGTGTTGCGGACACAAAGTTCACTCAGTTACAGGAAAATCCTTCTCATCCATCGCTCCATTTCAAGAAGGTAGGCCGCTATTGGTCAGTTCGGGTTAATCGCGACTACCGAGCGTTGGCCGTCCCCGTGGATGACGGATACCTTTGGTTCTGGATCGGGACCCACGATGAGTATGATCGACTAATCAGCTAACGGACCGGGCTTATATCGCCTTGCGTCCTCACCCCTCGACCGACTTTCTCACCTCGAATACTTCCATGATCCGCGCGCCGCGATGGGGGCCATCGCAGACGAACGTCCAACGCCCGTTGGTGTAGGTGTCGCACATCTTCACGCCCTTGATGAGGATCCAGTGGCCCTCCTTTTTGGTGTGGATGGCGAGGACGTAATGGGCGTAGGCGTTGCGCGGCTTTTGCATCCATTGCCACACCGTGGGGCGGCCCTTGCGCTCCAGATGCATGAAGCTCTCGACCTGCTGCATCCGGTAGCCAAAGGCTGCCATGGCTTCTTCGACTTCGTTGGCGTAGGTGCCGACGACGATGCACTTGACCTCGGGGTTCATATTCCGGTTGGCGCGGATCACATCTTCGATTTTGCTGATCGAATAGCCGGTGACGGCCGAGATCACGGTGGGTCCGCAGAACGCGGTGCGACCGGTGTCGTTATGGCTGTTGTTGAGCGTCGACGTCGACGTCGCGCGCGGGCCCCGCAGCGCACCGAAGATGCGCCCCGTCAGGGCGGCCCGCCGTTGTGTTGCGTCGGTCATGACACGCGGCTGTTTGAGGAAATCAATGAAAAGATGACGAGAACACTGACACCGGAATGGTTTATAAAGGGTTAATGCCAGCTTTAGCGATCATGAGGAAGCCGCGATATGTATGTCGTCGTCGAATTCGTGGAAAGCATGCGAGAGCACAGGGGCGCTTTGCGACAGTCGCTGATCTTGTTGTCGCGGGCGGTGCTTGAAAAAAAGCTCGGCTGCTTGGTGTTCGATGTGGGGCAGGACGAAATGGATGACGGCTCGTTCCTGATCTATCAGGTGTATTCTAGCAAAGCTGCCTATATCACCCATGTGGAACTGCCCGATTACGCCGAGCACCGCCGTGCTGCCGATCCGTGGACGGCGACCCGGCGGCATCTGTCCTACGAGTTGATCAGCAAAGCGGGCGTTGCTTGATTTGGTTCGGGCGGGTCCCGCGCACAGCGTTGTACCTCCCGCCTCTTGTGCCGATCCGCACGTCCTGAGATAAAGTCACCGGAATCGTGCCAACCCAGGAACGCCACATGCGCTACGACGATCAGGACAAAGAAAGTAAAAACGTCGAGGACCGGCGCGCCCAGGGTGGCGGCGGGTTTCCGGGTATGGGCGGGGGAATGCGCATTCCGATCGGTGGCGGTGGCATGAGCTTTACCACCATGCTGATCATCGGTGCTGTGATGCTGCTGTTTGGGATGAACCCGCTCGATCTGCTGCGCAACATGGGGCCAGGCGGCAGTGGCGGCATCAACATTCCCATGCCAGACATGGGTCGCCCCGACGCACGCTCGGGCGACAATCCGTTCCGTTTGCCGGGCGGCGGGCAAGCGCAGGTTCCCGCCGCTGACGATGATATGAAGAAGTTCGTCGGACAGGTGTTGGCCGACACCGAGAACGTCTGGGGCCGTGTCTTCAAGGCGATGGGGAAAACCTACGAGGACCCGCCGCTGGTCATCTTTCGCGGTGCGACCCGGACCGCCTGCGGCCAGGGCCAGACGGCGATGGGGCCATTTTATTGCCCGCTCGATCGGAAGGTCTACATCGATCTCGCCTTTTACGAGCAATTAAAGCGGCAGTTCAACGCCCCGGGGGAATTCGCTCAGGCTTACGTGATCGCCCATGAAGTTGGCCATCACGTCCAGACGCTGCTTGGCATCTCGGCGAAGGTGCAGCAGCTCAAGGAAAGCATGAACGAGCGTCAAGCCAATCAGGTGCAGGTCCGCATGGAGCTTCAGGCCGACTGCCTTGCTGGCGTGTGGGCGGCCCTGAACGAACAGCTCAAACCGCGCCTTGAGCCCGGCGAGATCGAACAGGCACTGAATGCGGCAAGCCAAATCGGCGACGACAACATTCAGAAGAAGACAACCGGCCGCGTGGTGCCCGATGCATTTACCCACGGCACATCCGCCCAGCGCGTGAAGTGGTTCAAGCAAGGTATTTCAACCGGCAACATCCGGTCCTGCGACACCTTTAACGCCGCTGATTTGGGATGATGCGCCCCTGCGGGCGACACGAAAAAGCGGGCTTCCCTTTTGGGGATCCCCGCTTTTTTTTGTTCAGCGTTTCATGGTCGCGATCAGACCGTCAGGTGGCCGATCCGTTGACGTGCGGGGCGGTTCGCTCGGGCTTATGCACGACGCGAACGTAACTGCCCGGTGCATCTTCGATCACTTTCAAACGCTCGCCGGGCGTGCGTGGCGGGATCACATCGCCCGACTGGTTGGCCAGCCATTCGATCCAATAGGGCCACCACGACCCGGGATGCTCGGCGGATTTGCCGATCCACGTTTCGAGAGTTTCATCGCCAACCGGCTTTTGGCCGGTCCAATGCTGATATTTCACCTTGTCGGGCGGGTTGATGACGCCAGCAATGTGACCCGAGCCTGCCAACACGAATTCGACTGGACCCGCAAACAGCTTCGCGCCCTTGAACACGGAGTCGGCCGGCGCGATGTGGTCGTCACGGGTGGCGACTTCGAACACGGGCAGCGATATCTTGCGCGGATCGAGGCGAACGCCGCCGAGCACCATTTCGCCCTTGGCGAGTTTGTTGTGATGATAGAACTCGCGCAAATAGAAGGCATGGTTGGCCGCTGTCATGCGCGTCGAATCCTGGTTCCAATACAGGAGGTCGAACGGGAACGGCTTTTTGCCCATCATGTAGTTCGAGACGATGTAAGGCCAGATCAGATCCTTGGGACGCATCATGTTGAAGACGTTGGCCATGCGCGAGCCGTCGAGATAGCCCTTGTCCGCCATGATGGCGTCGATTTCGCCCAACTGCTTATCGTCGATGAAGACAAGCAGGTCGCCCGCCTTTTCGAAATCGACTTGCGTCGTCAGGAACGTCGCCGCGTTAAACAGATCCTGCTGCTTGGCTGCAAGGTAGGACAGTGTCGTCGCGACCAGCGTGCCGCCGACGCAATAGCCAAGAATGTTGGGTTTTTTGACGCCGGTTTCTTCGACAATGGCTTCACGTGCCTGCAGAAGGCCCTCGATCATGTAGTCTTCAAACGTTTTGCTGGCGAGTGTCACGTCGGGATTGACCCAGGACACGACGAAGACCGTAAAGCCCTGATCGACCACGTACTTTATGAGGCTCTTGGCCGGCGTCAAATCCATGATGTAGAATTTGTTGATCCACGGCGGCACGAACATAATGGGCGTTTCGTGCACTTCCTGCGTGGTCGGCGTGTACTGGATGAGTTGCAGCAACGGGTTTTGAAACACGATCTTGCCCGCCGTCATGGCGAGATTGCCGCCAACGCGGAAAGCTGCCGTGTCGGTCTGGCTGATCTGCAAAAGATCGCCGGACTTTTCCATATCCTCGGCAAGGAGGCTCATGCCTTTGACGAGGTTTTCCCCGTTCGTCTTGAACGTTTCGCGCAACACTTCGGGATTCAAGGCTGGAATGTTGGTGGGCGAGGCCGCAGATGCGATCAGCCGCATGTAAAACAGCGCTTTCTGATGGGTTCGCTGGTCGAGCCCTGGCGTGTTCTCCATCAGTTCCTCAGCCCAATTGGAGGTCACGAGGTAGCTCTGCTTCCAGAAATCGAAATACGGGTTCGTTGACCATTCGGGGTCTTTAAAGCGGTTATCACCAGGGGCGGGGGACGCCACCGGCTTGACCTCCTCGCCGAGCATCCGCTTCATGGTGTTCGTCCAAACCTCGGAATAGGCCGTGTAGAGCTTGGCCTGGGCCTCGGCGAGCTTCACTGGATCGGACATCCAGTTCTGCGCGAGCCCCGTGAGCATTTCGGTCGCTTGCTGCAGTTCCTTGGCGGGCGTGAACGGACCTGGCTTGGCGTCATTGCGCTCCATCAGATCCGTCATGGCCCGCGTGCCCTCTTCGACCAGGCGCAGCATGTTGCGGGCAAACACCTCCGGATCATCGATCTTATAGGGGAAGGTCAGTGCCGTGCTGGGTGCCGCAGGGCCCGGCTGGGTGGTCGGCTGAGTGGACGAGGTCGGGGTCTTGGCCATCGGAGGTCTCTTTGCGGATATCATAAAAACAGAATTAGGCAGGGCCAGCTGGAAAACGCCGTCAAATCCTCGCGATTCTGGTCTAAACGTCGTCATTGAGGCGGAAACAGCGCAAATCGGTAAACTGCATTTTGCTGCCCATCTCGCGACCCCTTTTCCTCTATTGAACCGGCCCGATGCAAGCCCAATTGTCGCACTTTCTGCCTCACCCCCGACGAAGGGCTACCATGATGGTTGCGCAATTTGCGGTTCTTGGCCTGATGATGCTGGCACTTCCGGGTTGTGCTGCCTCCAGTCAAACGCCCCTGCCGGAGCTGAAACCCGCCGCTGCCGATAGCATGCTTCCGCCCGCCCAACAGCAAAAGGCCATCGCCGACATCGCCAAAAAGCGGGCAGAGCAGGAACAGCAAGCCGTCAAGAAAATCGAGCAAACCCGCTGAACCGCCCGGCATCTGAGCGGCACGACCTCGATGCCGCGCGATCCACTGGACGGAATCGCCCGGAGCAGCGTAAGACGAGTGTCCGCAAGCGCGTTGCCGGTCGAACCGTCGTCGCACTGCGCTCCGGAAACGTTTTGCGCGGCATCGACCTTGCCGGCATTACTCCAGCCACAGAGAGATCGGACCGTGATCGAAGAGTTCCACCGTATCAAGCGCTTGCCGCCGTACGTTTTCGCCGAAGTCAACCGGTTGAAAGCGGCGGCCCGAGCGCGTGGAGCTGACATCGTCGATCTCGGGATGGGCAATCCCGACATGCCGACGCCGCAGCACATCGTCGACAAACTCGTCGAAACGATCGCCCGGCCGCGCACTCATCGCTATTCGGCGTCGAAGGGCATCCCCGGACTGCGCAAAGCTCAGGCAGCCTATTATGACCGCCGTTTTGGCGTGAAGCTCAACCCCGAGACCCAGATCGTTGCGACGCTCGGGTCTAAGGAAGGCTTTGCGAACATGGCGCAGGCGATCACCGCGCCCGGCGATATGATCTTGGTGCCCAACCCGACCTACCCAATCCATGAATTCGGATTTTTGATCTCGGGCGCATCGATGCGCCATCTGAAGGCTGGTAACGGCGAGGACTGGTTGCGGGCGGTCGACAATGCTGTGAAGCATTCGATCCCCAAGCCGATTGCGGTCGTCATCTCGTTCCCGTCGAACCCGACCGCCATGATTGCCGACCTCGATTTCTACCGCGCGGTGGTCGACCAGGCGAAGCGATTGAACCTGATAATTCTGTCCGACATCGCCTACTCGGAAATCTACTACGACGGCAATCCGCCGCCGTCGATCCTGCAGATCCCTGGCGCGATGGACGTCGCGGTCGAGTTCACGTCGCTGTCGAAAACCTACAACATGCCCGGATGGCGCATGGGCTTTGCGGTCGGCAACGAACGACTCATCGGGGCGCTTGCACGGGTTAAGTCCTACCTCGACTACGGTGCGTTCACGCCGATTCAGGTTGCAGCTGCTGCGGCTTTGAATGGCCCGCAGGAGTGCGTGGAAGAGATCCGCCAGACCTACAAGCGCCGTCGCGACTGTCTTGTGGAAACGTTTGGCCGGGCTGGGTTCCCAATCCCGCCGCCGCCTGCCTCGATGTTTGCCTGGGCACCGATTCCCGAACCGTTCCGCGCCCTCGGCTCGGTTGAGTTCACCAAGCTGTTGATCGAGAAGGCCGACGTTGCCGTTTCGCCCGGCCTGGGCTTTGGCGAATACGGGGAAGGGTATGTTCGCATTGCGCTGGTTGAAAACGAACACCGCATCCGTCAGGCGGCCCGCAACATCAAGAAGTTGCTGTCGGGGGGTGTCGAGAGCCTGCACAACGTTATTCCGCTGACGGATTTGCCAGGCACGACGAAGAGTGATGCGCTCATCACCGACCCGGCGGGCTCGGGCCCCGGCGCTAAACCGAGTGCCAAGCGCGCTTCGCGTTCGACGTGATCAGGCAGGCATGACTCAGGACCTATGAAACATCCCTTGATCATCGGCATCGCAGGCCTCGGCACCGTCGGGGCAGGCTTGCTCAGCCTGCTGGACGCGCATGGATCGCGTCTGGCCCAAACGATTGGCCGCGAGATCCGCATCGGCGGCGTGAGTGCGCGGTCGCGTGACAAAGCGCGTGGCTCCAACCTCGAACACGTGCCGTGGTTTGACGATGCCGTCGAATTGGCGCGTGCACCCGACATCGACGTGTTCGTTGAATTGATCGGCGGCGACGAGGGTGTGCCGAAGGCTGCCATCGAAGCTGCTCTGCGCGCCAAGAAGCACGTCGTCACCGCCAACAAGGCGTTGCTCGCCAAACATGGGGCGGCTCTGGCGGCTTTGGCGGAAGCCAACGGCGTGGAACTCAACTTCGAAGCCGCTGTCGCGGGTGGCATTCCCGTGATCAAGACACTCCGGGAAGCGCTGGCTGCCAACGAAATTCAGCGCGTCTATGGGATTTTGAATGGCACGTGCAATTACATTCTGACAAAAATGCAAGAGGAGAGCCGACCCTTCATTTCAGTGCTCGCGGAAGCGCAGGCCAAGGGTTACGCGGAAAGCGATCCGACGTTCGACATCGGCGGGTTTGACGCGGCTCACAAGCTCACCCTTCTGACCAGCCTCGCGTTCGGCACCCTACCCGCCTTATCAGCCGTTCATGTCGAGGGTATCCAGAACATCACCGCAGCTGACATTGAGCACGCGGGCGATTTCGGGTTCCGGATCAAACTGCTGGGCGTCGCCACGCGGACTGCATCGGGTATTGAGGCGCGCGTCACTCCGGTGCTGCTTGAAAAGGATTCGGCGATCGCTCAGGTTGGCGGTGTCACGAACTGCGTCGCGATCGATGGAGATTTTGCCGGTAGCCTTATGCTGATCGGCCCCGGTGCTGGCGCACGTGCCACGGCGTCTGCAGTTGCCAGTGACATCCTGGATATCGCCCACGGCGGCATTCTGCCACCGTTCCTCACCCCGGTGGCGCAATTGCGTCCCCATATCAAAGCGACGATCGGTCAGCACGTGGGTGCGTACTACATTCGCCTTTCTGTGGTCGATAAACCCGGCGCGCTTGCCACGATTGCCAAACGGATGGGCGATCAATCGGTGTCGTTGGAGAGTATCGTTCAGAAAAAACCGCGAACGGCGGGCTCGACCACGGTTCTGGGCACACCGCCTGCCACCGTCATCATGATCACACACCCGACGAATGAAGCTGCTATCAGGACGGCTCTGGCGGCCATTGAAGACGATGGCAACGTGTCGGAACGGCCTCAAATGATCCGCATCGAGAAACTATAAGGACGCAAAGCCCCATGGCCACTCCCAAAACCGAAACCGGGCTCGATCGCAATCTTGTGCTGGAGGTTTGTCGCGTGACCGAGGCCGCTGCGATCAGCGCGGCACGCCTCAACGGACGCGGCAACGAAAAGGCTGCCGACAAGGCCGCTGTTGATGCCATGCGCCGCGAACTGGCCAAGCTCGCGATCCAAGGCACGGTGGTGATCGGCGAAGGCGAGATGGACGAAGCGCCGATGCTTTACATCGGTGAGAAGCTCGGCGCGGGGTACGGCCCGGAAGTCGACATCGCCGTCGACCCGCTTGAAGGGACGACGATCTGCGCCAAGAACATGCCCAACGCGCTGGCTGTCCTTGCCATCAGCGAGCGCGGTGGGCTGCTGCACGCCCCCGACATGTATATGAACAAGATCGCCATCGGGCCTGGCTACCCCGACGGGATCGTCGACCTCGACGCGTCGCACGCCGACAACCTCAATGCGTTGGCGAAAGCCAAAGGCGTGCCGGTATCCCATATTACGGCGTGCATTCTCGATCGACCGCGCCACGCCGACCTCATCAAAGCTGTGCGCGCCACGGGAGCAGCCGTTCAACTCATTCCTGACGGCGATATTGCCGGCGTGATCTGGGTGACGAACTCGGACGAGTCCGGGATCGATATCTACATGGGATCTGGCGGCGCACCAGAGGGCGTTCTCGCAGCAGCAGCCCTTTCGTGCATCGGCGGGCAAATCCAGGGCCGTCTGATGGCCTCGAACGAGGACGAGCGTGTGCGCGCTGCCAAAATGGGCATCACCGATATCAATCGGAAGTTCAACCTGCGCGATATGGCGTCGCGCGATGTGATCTTTTCGGCAACCGGCGTCACGAGCGGCAGTATCTTATCGGGCGTGAAGTTCCGGGGCGACACGGCGGAGACCGAAACGCTGATCATGCGGTCGAAATCCGGCACGGTCCGTCGCATCAAGTCGCGTTTCCGCAACGTTGCCGAGCGATTTGGGACTTGATTTGGCGCTGGATGGCTGCCGCCAAGCACCGTAGCGACGCCGGTTTGAGGGGATAACCACCCCAAAAACCGGGTTGTGATGGTCATCGACGTCGCCAGATTTACGGTTGATCGAAAGGCTGCTGCTACCGCATCGCGACGCCGAGCGGCATTCCGCCCTTTGGCCGCAGCGTGACGCGGCTGACGGGCTCGGGCCGGTGCTCGCCGTCCCACGTAAATCGGGCCGCCCGTACGAACGTCGCCAACAACACCTGTGCCTCCATCATCGCGAATGCGTGGCCGATGCACACGCGCGGCCCGCCGCCGAACGGCATGTATTGCGTGCGCGGGCGGGTTGCTTCCGCGTCTGGCAGAAAACGGTCGGGGTCGAAGCGGTCTGGATCGAGCCAGAGTTTGGTATGGCGATGTATGGCGTAAATCGGGATCAGAATTTGGGAACCCACAGGCACGTCAAGTCCAGCCAACTCTAGAGCCTGTTTGACGTCGCGGGCCATGATCGGTGCGGGGGGATAGAGCCGCAGCGCCTCCTTGATGACACGTAGCGTCACCTGCAGTTGGGCCAGATGATGGGCCTCGACCGGCCCGTCGCCAATCGCTGCGCGGATCTCGTCGCAAATCCGCTCCTGCCACTGCGGCGCGCGCGCAAGCAGATATAGTGTCCATGTCAGGGCTTTGGCCGTGGTTTCATGGCCAGCCTCAAGCAACGTCAGCAGGTTCGAGATCACCAGTTCGTTGCTCATTGGCTCGTTGGTGTCGGGATGGCGTGCGGCCAGCAGCCGACCCAGCAGGTCGGACGGGCTGGCACTTTCAAGCCGCCGCCGCGCCACGATATCGCCGACGGCCCCGCGCAGAGTGCGCGCTGCCCTCTGCATCTGCCAACTGGCTGGATGGGGAACCCAGGCCGGCAAGCGCAGAATTGCAAACGCCATTTCCCACGAAACGCGCGCCAGATAGTTTTCGCTGGCCTGCAAGATCACATCGGCTTCGCCTTTGTGACCCCCGACAAGCATGGTTGCCAGGATCACGTCGTAAGTCGTCTGGGTCATATCGTGGTCAATTGCACGTACGCCCGTCGTGCCACCGGCGCGCCATCGCGCGACTTGGGCGTTTGCGGCCGCCGCCATCATCGGCACATGTGCCTGCAGATCGACAGGGCGGAACAGAGGGGCCAGGGCGCGGCGCTGCCAACGCCAGTCGGCGCCTTCGGTCACGAGAACGCTGCCGCCCAGAGAGCGTCCGAACGTGCGTTTTTCCACCAGCGATTTGTGCATCGCGTCGGGACTGGCCTGCAGGACCTGTTCGACGAGGTCGGGGGCCGACACCCAGACGACCTTGGAGCCCTTGCGGGGGGCAAACCAAACGAGGTCCTCCTCATACGCCCCACGCGGGACCGAGCGCAGCGGATTGTTCACGAAGGCGGGCAGGAACCGCCAGATGGGCAAGGGTTGGGGCGGCGCTTCGACCGTTGGGGGATAAAGCGGGCTTGAACGCGCCTCTGCGATCTCATCGAGCATCGAGAACTCCTCTGATTTGCAATCAAACTGACGCTCGATTTTGGCTGGAGCGCGACGGGCATTCCTCGTTGGCTAGCTCGACGGGCCGGCACTGGGGAACGGCACGCCTGGTTCGCGCTTGGCGCGTTTGATCGCCAGATGGGTCTTCACGCTTGCGACGTTGGGTACGCTCGTGACGTCACGCAGGACGAAATCATGGAATGACGCCAGATCTGGGGCGACGCACTGCAGCATGTAGTCGCTTTCGCCCGACAACATGTGGGCATGGCGCACAAACGGCCACGCCAGAATGCGGTTCTCAAATGCGCGCAGGTCGGCTTCGGACTGGCTATGCAGCCCAACCAGCACATAGGCTTCAACCCCGAAGCCGAGCCTCTTTTCGTCAAGCAGGACGGTGTAGCCGTTAATCACGCCGGCCTCTTCGAGCGCCCGCACACGTCTCAGACAGGGCGGGGCCGACAAACCGACTTTTTCTGCGAGCGCGACGTTGGTGATGCGGCCATCGGCCTGCAGTTCCCGCAGTATACGCCAATCGATTGCATCGAGCCGGATGGCCATCGTGTTCGCTCGTATCCGCTAGTCGCTGCTTGAGGTGCTATTTGCCGTTCAGGCATATCGAGGCTAAGCGGCCAGGGAGCCCCTGCGCGCGATTTTTTCAAGCGCTAATTGCAGTTCGGGTCCGGCTGCGGCGGGAAAGACCCTCGACAGACCCCGCCCCGATCGACCAAAAGCGCCTGATGTCAGATCAGGTTCAAAACACCCGCGCCGTCGACAACGCAACTCCCGCGGCCAGCCGCGCCGCGACCGGTCGGCGTTGCTGGATTATCACCGACGGCAAGGCTGGCATGGACGTGCAGGCCCGCGGCGTCGCCGATGCGCTTGATATCCCCTACGAGTTCAAACATGTCGCGCCTCGCGGCCTATGGGCGATCGCTGCGCCTTGGGGACCGGTTGCACCCGCTGAGCGGTTCGGCCAGCCCGGCCGTCAGTTCGCAGCGCCGTGGCCCGATATCGCGATTGCGACCGGGCGCGCCAGCATCCCCTACATCAGGGCTTTGAAGCGCTTAGCCGGTGACGCCTGCTACACGGTCGTTTTACAAGACCCCAAGACCGGCCCGCGCACGGCCGATCTGATCTGGGTTCCCGCCCACGACACGCGCCGCGGTCCCAACGTGATCACGACGCTGACGTCGCCCCACAGCTTTTCGCCATCCCGCATGAGGGAACTACGAAGTTCAGTGCCGCGCGACATCGCGGCCCTGCCGTCACCGCGCATTGCCGTGATCCTTGGCGGCAAGAACGGCGTCTACGACTTCACGGAGGCCGACGACGCGCGTTTTGCAGCCAGCCTGTCGTCGCTAGGGGAACTTGGTGCGGGTTTTATGATCACGCCCTCGCGCCGCACGCATCAGCGCCTGATCAAAGCTGCCGATAAGGCCACCGCATCGAGCCCCCGGATTCTGTGGAACGGGGAGGGCGAAAATCCCTATCCGCAGTTTCTCGCCCACGCGGACGCGCTGATTGTTACAGCCGATAGCGTCAACATGTGCGGGGAAGCCTGTGCGACTGGCAAGCCCGTGTTCGTTTTCGCTCCATCGGGGGGATCGGCGAAGTTCAGCCGTTTTCACGATGGATTGACGGGCGCTGGCGTCGTGCGTCCGCTACCATCCCATTTCGGCGCGATCGAACGTTGGACGTACCCACCGATCGATTCTGCCGCTACAATCGCTGCCGAAATCAAGGCGCGGTGGCTGCGCTGACACCTCGTTTGCCTAGACCCTCGTTTTCCTCGACCACTGTCACGTAACGACCCTGTGCCCCGACACTGTGCTCTTCGACGGATTTTGACATCAGGATACCCCGCATGGCCCATTTAAACCTCGATAAACTCCGCGATGCCAAGGTCGAAGCCAGCCCCTACCAGTACACGATTGTCCCGGGATTTCTGTCGCCGGGGTCGATTTCGCGGGTGAACGCCACCTATCCCGATATCAAGGCTGGCGGCTCGTTTCCGATCGAAAGCCTGGATGCGGGCATGGCGATCAAGGAGGTCATCGACGAACTCGATAGCGCGGAGTTCCAAAAGGCGATCGAGGACAAGTTCGCGGTCGACCTGACGGACAAGCCGAAGATGTATTCGCTGCGCGCCTACACCCGCGCGAAAGACGGCCAGATTCACACCGACAGCCGCGACAAGATCATCACGGTCCTGTTGTATCTCAACGAAAACTGGCAGCAGCCGGGCGGTCGTCTGCGGATTTTGAAAAACGGCCACAACGTCGAGGATTTCGTGGCCGAGGTGGCGCCCGACAACGGCACGCTGCTGGTGTTCAAGCGCTCCGATACATCGTGGCACGGTCACCATCCGTTCGATGGTCCGCGCCGCTCGCTGCAGATGAACTGGATGACGAGCGAAGGCTCGCGCGGCTGGCACAAGATCCGCCATACCATTTCGGCGGCCGTTAAAAAGCTGACCAACGCGTGAGCGCCACAGCCGATCATGCGGTAGGCATCAAAGCCGTCAAGGCTGAGGGTATTGCAAGCGAGGCGCGGCCGCTGGCGGCTGGAGGGTCGTTATCGGCCCGTGCGCCGTCATTGCTCGGTAAGCTCTGGCTCGCCATCGAGATGGTTGCGATCTTTGGCCTCGCTCCCTTGGCGATGGACGACCTCATCCACGGCAACGTTCTGCGTCCCTATCTTGCGCGCATTGCTCCCAGCGGGACGATCGGGCTTTTCGTGGCTTTGATGCCTATTCTGCTGGGCGTGCTGGTGTATTTGCTCGCCGACCGCTCGTTCTCGCTCGCGCGGGAGATGACCCGTGGCTTTGGCTGGCGATCGCTGCTGGGCATCGTCGGTGTGTTCGTGATCGCGGGCGGCGCGGTTGCGGCCTACATGCATGCGGTCCATCCTAATCTGTTTTTGGAATTCCCGACCCGGCGTCCCGAGACGTTCACGCGCATCATGCTCCTGTATCCGTTGATGTCGGTGATCGTGCAGGAACTGGTGTTCCGCACGTTTTTCTTTCACCGCTACGGTCCGCTGTTTGGACGTCAGGTTACGCTGGCGATTGTGTTGAACGGCTGCCTGTTTGGGTATGCGCACCTGGTGATGAACAACGCCTTCGCGATATGGTCGACCGCACTGGTGGGGTTCTTGTTTGCTTACCGCTACGTCTCCACGCGCTCGTTATGGGCTGTGTGGCTGGAGCATTCCTTGTGGGGGGCGCTCGTGTTTACCGTCGGCCTCGGGCGCTGGTTTTTTACTGGCGTCGGCAACTAAACGGTGTTTTTTCAAAGCGCTATGCACGTCGCGCATGACGCATGCGTCAATCATTGATGGCGTTAGTGGTCAAATGATCACTACCGCCGTTGAAACGGAAGTTTTGTGCAGCGCAGGGAGCATTCAGTGCTTGCCCAATCCCGGTGCACTTGTGTCAGAACAGTGACCACACGACGACAGACCGCGACAGATTGAAATCGCGTTAACGAGCTGGGGACACATAATGCGTACTAACCAATTTCTAAGCCGAACGGCTGCCGTCGCGGTGGCGGTCGGCATCGGTGCCAACTCTGCGCTCGCAGGCGGGTTCTTTGTTCGCGAGCAAGGCGCACTCGGTCAAGGCGCGTCATTCGCCGGTGCCGGTGCCAGCACCGCGCTCAGCGCGATGTTCATGAACTCGGCGGCCGTCACGTCGCTCGACGGCATGAACGCTGACAGCAGCCTCTCGGCGATCTTGCCCGAGGCCAAATTCACGGCAACCTCGAGTTCGTTTCCAGGAGCCAACCAGTCGACGGAAATCGGCGTGGACGCCTATGTTCCAGCTTCTTACCTGAACTACCAATTCAAGAACTTCGACAAGAATCTCTATTTCGGCCTCGGCGTCAATTCGGCGTTCGGCCTCAAAACTGAACCCAACCGGACGTGGGCTGGCTCGACAGTTGGCGCTTCGACACGCTTGTTCACCGTAAACTTCAATCCAACGTTGGGTTATAAGTTGTCCGACAAAATCTCGGTCGGCGTCGGGGCTCAATTTGAGTACGCTAAAGGCGTGTTCAAATTTGCGACCGGGTCGCCCGCAGGCCCGGCGACGTTTTACGAGGGCGACAGCATGGCGGTCGGCGCTACCGCCGGTGTGATGTTCACGCCGTCGGAGGCAACGCGCATCGGCCTTGGCTGGCGCTCGCAGGTCACCCACGAACTGGACGGCCACTTTGCAACTGGCAGCAGCACGATCGGTGGCGGCCTATTTGCGGCCGGCGTCAAATCGAAAGTTGATCTTCGGTTGCCCGACATCGTCAACTTGAGCTTGGTTCAAGCGGTTGCACCCAATGTTCGCGTCATGGCGACGGTCGAGTGGACCAACTGGGCACGCTTCGGCGGGCTGGAAGTTGTGTCCGATAGCACCGGCAACGTGATCACGAAAGCTGGTCCGGGCAACCCAACCGGAGCGGTTGTTCCTGGTTCGTCAATTGCCAAGATCAGCGGAGCTTGGGAAGATGGTTGGTTCTTCTCGGGCGGTTTTGAGTACGACGTCAATAAGCAGTTGACCGTTCGCGCCGGTGGCGCCTACGAAATTTCTCCCATCACCAAGGCGACCGAACGGATCACGTCGATCCCCGATGCCGACCGGATCTGGGCCAGCTTGGGCTTTTCGTACAATCTCAACCACGCGACCACGATCGACTTTGGCTACAGCCACGTCTTCGTCGATGAAGCCAAGATTGACCGCCTCAACGTGACGGAAACCAACTTCATCAAAGCTGACCTCGATGCCAGCGTGGACATCATCTCGCTCGGCGTGCGCATGAAGCTGAACTGAAACCAAGCGCCGTCAACAAAACTTGGGCAACGAAACTTCGGGCGCGATCCTCACCGGTCGCGCCTTTTTCGTGCTCAAGCGTGCGCGGTTGGCGCGCTTCGTCGCTCCCAACTCTGCCGACTACACGCCGTCCTTGCGCGCGCCACCGGCGACCAGCCATTGCGGCTTGAACCATCGGTCCGCTGGGCCGTCGTAGGGGAGGCGCGTGATGTCCCAATGGGCGATATACGGCGCGTACACGTCCCAGACTGGGGGGCCGCCGCCTATGTAGATGATGCGTCCGGGATACTGGGACAGCGTCTGCTCTGGATCCATCCCCGATCGGATGACCGCGATCGTGCGGTCCTTGAAGGCGAACTCGGGTACAGACGAAATCGTCTTGGGGCCCGCCAGCAGCACGTGCCCGCGTGTCACTTCGAAAAAGCGCGCCACATCGTCGATGAACGGCTGGTCCTGGCAGCCCTCCCAGGGCAACACGCCATGCAGGCCCAGTTGTCCCGACTGCCCGATTGCGCACATGCTCCTGACCTGAGCCTTCACCGTCATACAGTCCCCGCTGGATTTGTTGCTTGCGACCTCGAGCGGCTATAGCGGTCGGCTGCATGGTAACGCAATGGCCGCCCCGGTTTAAGGAGCGGCCATCCTGCGTGCATTTATGGGCCAGGTTAGCGATACTGCCACCAGCGACGCTGGCCGCGCGTGTCACGGTCATGTTTTTCAGCGAAGATATAGCGGCTCGCTGTGTCTTGGGCGGCTTCGATTTCGCGGGCCTCGCGGGGCGAAATGTATCCGTCGGAGCGGGCGATCCTGATCATGCGACCGATGCGCATTTGTTCGGCGCGCAGTTGGGACGCTTCTCGCCACGTCAGAGCACCTGAGCGGATGCCATCCTCGATGCGGTGGTGTTGTCTGAACTGGCGTTCGTCAATGCGGTCGGCGAATGCGCCCGTGGCGGTCACGAGAAGGGCGGCGCTCGCAAGGATCATTCGTTTCATGGTGTCGGGTTCCTGTTGGTCGTTGGGGTTGGACACTCAGCCTTGAGTGCACTGTGCCCCGCTCGGCCTGAACCAGATTTGAACCCGCCGTTCATGTCCATGTCAGGAACCGGCTAGTGGCCCGGCAGCCGCATTTGCCTGCCAATCCGCACGACCGCTCCCTTAGCGGGAGCGCTGACGCGCGCCAAAGGCTTGGCTGGTCGTGGAGCATTTTCAGGCCAACCTTGCGGGTTTTTCATGTGCTTGGTTCTTATTCTCCGTGCTAACTTCGTAGCTATGGACAAGCTTGCGACGCCCCGGTTAGCCCTCGATCAGGCCTTTGAGCGAAAGGTGCGCGCCAGCACCCGCTCCATCATGTTCGAACAGATTTGGCTGAGATTGTGGGCCTTGTTCGGGGTCATCGGGCTTTTCGTGCTCGTGAGTTTTGCTGGCGTTTGGCCGCTGGTTGGACAATCGGCTCATCTTGCTGGATTGGCGCTTTTTGCAATCGCGGCACTCGCTGCGATTGTTTTTGCCGCTCGCGGACCGGTGCCGACACGCGAGACAGCGATCCGGCGGATGGAGCGCACGTCGGGTCTGCCTCACCGCCCGGCCTCGTCGTATGAGGACACTCTGACGGGTCAGACCGCCGATCCGGCCACAACCGCGATCTGGCAGGCTCACCGGTCACGTCTTGCAGCCAAACTGTCCAAGCTTCGGGTTGGTCCACCCAATCCGGCGACGCACCGGTACGATCCGATGGCCTTGCGTGCGCTCGGTGGACTGTCGCTTCTGCTGGCCGCTGGTCTTCTGGGCGACACAGCCTACGACCGTATCGTGGCGGCGTTCCGGTTCGGCGCTCCAGCCCTTGCCAGCGACGCGCGCCTGGATGCCTGGGTGACCCCGCCGCCGTACACGTCGAAGCCGCCGATCATGCTTGCCGACGGTCAGCGCCCGGGCGTTTCGCTCGCCCGCGACGACGGTCGCCCGTTCGAGGTCCCTGAGCGCAGCGTGCTGATCATCCGCGCCACCGGCACTGGCGGCGGTCAACTTTCCGTCGACTATCGCGCCGACGGGGCTGCCAAGTCCGAAACGCTCACCAGCCAACCGGTTCCCGGCGTCGAGGGCGTGGCTGAGTTGCGCACCGAACTGAAGCGCTCTGGCATTATGACGGTTCCTGGCCAGGGTAAAGCCTGGGCTTTTACCGTCAAGCCTGACCTGCCGCCCAAAATCGCCCTCATCAAAGAACCCGAGCCCAACGCGCGCGGCGCAATGAAGCTCAACTATCGTGTCGAAGACGATTACGGCGTGGTATCTGCCGAAGCAAAATTTGCCCGCCTCCCCCGAGCTGCCGGCGACGAGAAGACCGCCTGGGCGCGCACGAACGTGCTACGCGGTCCTCGGTTTCCTCATGAGCGGCCACCGCGCTACACGCTGCGATTGCCCCAAGCGGGCGCTCAGACGGCGGGTAAGCCCGGCGAGGCATTGACGTATCTAGAGCTCGGTGCGCACCCGTGGGCTGGCCTTTCCGTGCGCATGACACTGGAAGCCAAGGATGCCGCCGGGCAAATTGGAAAATCCGAGCCGCGCGAGATCGAAATTCCCCAGCGCCGTTTCACCAAGCCGCTCGCGCGTGCCTTGATCGAACAGCGCCGCAAGCTCGTGGATGATCCCCGCTACCGCGGCGAAGTCGTCAAGGCTATGACTGCGCTGATGATTGCGCCCGACGGTTTTATCGATCCGCAGGCCTATCTGGGTATGCGCACGGCCACCAACCGGCTGCAGCACAACACAACGCGGGCTGGCATGCGCAGCGTGATCGACCAGTTGTGGCATGTCGCGCTGCGCATCGAGGACGGCAATCTGTCGGATGCCGAGCGCCGTCTCAAGGACGCGCAAGACAAGCTATCGAAAGCGATCGACGATGGCGCTTCGGAAGAAGAGATCGAGAAGCTGATGCAGGACTTGCGTCAAGCGATGAACGACTACATCCAACAACTCGCCAAGCAGAACGAAGGCCAAGACAAGCAGGCCGACGGGCAAGACCAGGACCAGCAGCGACTCGGCCAAAACGATCTTGAGCAGATGATGCGCCGCATGGAGCAAGCGGCTAAAAACGGCGCTCGCGAGCAGGCACAGCAGATGCTGTCGGAAATGCGCGACCTGATGGACAGGCTCCAGGCGCAGAAAGGCGAGAAAGGCGATCGCGAGCAGTCCCGGCAGATGCAAAAGAATATGGACGAGCTTGGCAACATGATCGGCCAGCAGCAGAAGTTGATGGACGACACCTTCGGCGAAATGAAGCGCGAAGCGGACAAGGGCAATAACGGCAAACAGCAGCGCGGTCAGCAGGGCGCTGGCAAGGGGAAGTCCGGCGAAAAAGGCAGCGGCCAGCCACAGGATCAGGCCGGCAAGGGCGGTAAAGGTCAAAAGCAGCCCGGCCAAAAGGGTGGCAAGGGCGAGCACGACGGACAGGATGGCTCGGGGGAGCAAGGCGAGGGCTCAGCCGAGACCGGAGAGGGTGGCCAGAACCCTGGTCAAGGACTTAGTCAGCGCCAGAAGAGGCTTGCGGAACAGCTCGACAAGCTGAAGCAGGAGCTTCGCAAGTCTGGCGCGGGCGGCAAGGAAATGGATGCCGCCAACGACGCCATGGAAGAGGCCGAGCGGTCTATCGAGCAAGGCGCGCTCGATGAAGCGACCAGTCAACAGGGCGAGGCGCTGGAAAAGTTGCGACAGGGTGCGCAGAAAATGCAGCAGGAAATGGCCAAGAATGGCCGGACCCGATTCGGCGAAAATGGAGAAACGCCGCGCGATCCGCTCGGTCGTCCGCAAAAATCACAAGGTCCTGACGCTGGAGCGTCCGTGAAAGTCCCTGGCGAAATCGATATGCAGCGCGCCCGCGAAATCCTTCAAGAGTTGCGCAAGCGCAGTGCCGAACAAACTCGTCCGCCCGTGGAACTCGACTATCTGGAGCGCTTGCTCAAGCGGTTCTGATCGGTCTTGGCGCTCTGTGCTTCACCGCCAGACCCTCAGTGCGTGCGCCACTCCAAAGGACGCCCGATGACACCAAAAGCCTTGCGCGCGACGGTTGCCATCGTGGCCGTTTTGAACCTTGCGTACTTCTTCGTCGAATTCTGGGTCGCACGCTCGATCGGCTCCGTCGCTTTGTTTGCCGACAGTATCGATTTTCTGGAGGATGCGAGCGTCAACGTGCTCGTGCTGCTCGCCCTTGGCTGGGCAGCCTCCTCCCGTCGGTTCGTAGGACTGGGGCTTGCGGGTCTCCTCCTCATCCCGAGTTTTGCAGCGCTTTGGACCGCATGGGAAAAACTGCAGTCACCGGCCGTCACCGATGCGCTGCAACTGACACTCACGGCACTGGGTGCTCTCGTCGTCAATGCGATCTGCGCCTTCATGCTGGCCCGCGTCCGCCACCAAGGCGGCAGCCTGTCGAAAGCCGCCTTTCTCTCTGCTCGTAACGACTTGCTGGCCAACTGCGCCATGATTGCGGCTGGATGTGCCACGGCCCTTTCGCCCTCCATCTGGCCCGATTTGATTGTCGGTCTCGGGATCGCGGGGCTAAACGCGACGGCGGCGATGGAAGTCTACGAAGCGGCAATGGCGGAAACGGACGACGAAAAGAAAATCACACCGCGCGGTTGAAATTTAGGTGTCGTTAATTGGTCGCATGAGAGCATAAAAAGTGTCACAGTTGATAAGATTGAGCAATAAATAGGCATAGCTTGCCTATTGTTCAAACTTGTGAAGCTTGCGATTCGTGCCTAGCTTTGAATAGGCCAATGTTTGGGCAAAATAAGAAACGGCATACGAGGGACGATACGCTCCGAGATACTGGACGGCCCGTATTGTGCGGGTCGCTGAGATATGCGGAGAGATACGATGCTCGAACTGATCCTATCCGTTTGCATGGTTTCCGATCCGGCGCGCTGTAAAGACGTGCGCTTGAACTTTCTGGAACCAAACGTTACGGCGCAGGCCTGTATGTTCAATGGCCAGCTTGAAATCGCCAAATGGAGCGAAACACATCCCGATTGGCAAGTTGCGAAGTGGCAATGCGGTCGGGCTGGATTGATGGCCAAAGCCTGATTTCAGTTTTTGTTTCGCTTTGTGGAAACACCTGACATTTGTTACTTTTCTAGGACTAAAAAATGCAAGACCTGCCGCGAGGTGTTGTTTCAACATCGCCTTAGAGGCGCTCCTCTGACTGCAGGCGACAGGTGCAGACGACAAGAATTCGGCGGTTTTTTGCAAAGCTATGCTTGACGTCGCCGGTTGACTCGCAAGCGAAAAGCATACTCCTTCAGGGCCTGATCACCCTTGACGGAGACGCGCGATGACTGGGACCACGCCGAAGTTTTCGACCCTGGCCGTACATGCCGGGTCTGCACCCGACGCATCAACTGGCGCACGGGTCACGCCCATTTTTCAAACCGCATCTTTCGTATTCAACGATGCCGACCATGCCGCCAGCCTGTTCGGGCTCGAGGCGTTTGGCAATATCTACACCCGCATCACCAATCCAACACAGTCCGTTCTGGAAAGCCGCGTGGCCGCCCTCGAAGGCGGCACCGCCGCTCTGGCTGTGGCATCGGGCCACGCTGCCCAATTTTTAGCCCTTCACACGTTGCTGGAACCGGGCGACGAGTTCGTTGCCGGGCGGCAGCTTTACGGTGGTTCGGTCAACCAGTTCAACCAATCGTTCAAGAAATTTGATTGGCGCGTCGTCTGGGCCGATAGCACCGATCCGGAGTCGTTTGCCAAGGCGATCACGCCCAAAACCAAGGCGATCTTTTGCGAGTCGATCTGCAATCCCGGTGGGGTTATTTCCGACCTGCCGGCGATCGCGGCGATCGCGAAAGCGGCAGGCATCCCGTTCATTGTCGATAACACGATGGCTTCGCCCTATTTGTGCCGACCCAAAGACCATGGTGCCGACATCGTCGTTGCCAGTTTGACGAAGTTTATGGGCGGCCACGGCAATTCGATCGGTGGCATCATTGTGGATTGCGGCACCTATGACTGGCTCGGCTCCAAGCACCGGTTCAAGACGCTGGTTGATCCAAATCCGAGCTACAACGGAATGCGGCTCGCCGAGACGTTCGGCAACTTCTCTTTTGCGATCGCCTGCCGCGTGATGGGCCTGCGCGATCTTGGACCTGCGATTGCGCCGATGAATGCGTTCCTGATCCTGACCGGCATCGAGACCCTCCCCTTGCGGATGGCCAAGCATTGCGAGAACGCGCTTGCGGTTGCGCACTACCTTGAGGGCCACAAAGCTGTCTCTTGGGTCAATTATGCGGGGCTGCCCACCAACGCCTCCTACCCACTGCAGCAGACGCTTTGCCCCAACGGCGCGGGCGCGGTTTTCACGTTCGGCCTCAAAGGCGGATACGAGGCTGGCAAACTCCTGTGTTCAGAGCTGGCGTTGTTCAGCTTGCTCGCCAATATCGGCGACACCCGCAGCCTCGTCATCCATCCCGCTTCGACGACCCATCGCCAATTGACCAAGGAACAGCGCGCCGCTGCGGGGGCCGGGGATGAGGTGATCCGCCTTTCCGTCGGCATCGAGGACAAAGACGACATCATTGCCGACCTCGCCCAGGCTTTGGCCAAGATTGGCTGATCGCGGTCTGCGTCTACGCGAATTTGAGCGGGCCAGCGGATGCCCCTGTTTGGGGAAACGCGTTTCCCCAAAACCCCTCGTTTGTGGCTCTCGTTGGACAAGGTCTTCAAGTTTTCGGGATGCGGATCGGTCATGGGGATGGTTCGTCTCAATGAAAGTCGCGGGATTTGGGGATGATGCGTTCAGCGCGGGGGTGCATGGGGCCGGCCCTGGGTGCCAGACTTTTGGCGCTGTGGTCTGGCGACCTTGCCGATCCTGGCTCGGGGCGGAGCACTTCGTCGGCGCGCGCGATTGGAATTTTCATTAGGCTTGCACCATCGGCCAGTAAAGATAGCCAGTCGCTGCGGTCTTCCAGCGCTTCGCTGACCACGTGAATAATGCTCCCATGCCGTTGTACGCGGCCATGGATCAAGATCAGACGCGCGCCCATCACCACGCGCCGGTAACGCTCAAGCGTCATGGGCCACACGACCGAATTGGCAACGCCGGTTTCATCCTCGAGCGTCATGAAAACAACGCCTTTGGCCGATCCAGGTCGTTGCCGCACCAGGACGACGCCAGCGATGCTGATGCGCGCCCCGTTTTTGATCGCCGATAATCCAGCAGCGTGGACGACGCGCCGACCCTTCAGCGCATCAAGCTTTGAGCGAAGAAAGCTCATGGGATGGCCTTTGAGCGATAAACGAAGCGTCTGATAATCGGCGACCACATGCTCAGACAGCGGCATCGGCTCCAACTCGACCGGCGGCTCGGGACCCGCCTCCTGAGCCGCGCCCCATGCAAACAGGGGCAACGTTTCAACCGGGGTCAACGCTTGCGCCTCCCATAGCGCCATCCGTCGATCCAGTCCCATCGTGCGGAACGTATCGGCCGCGGCGAGCCGGTCGAGCGTGTCGCGATGGATGTGCGTTTTGTCCATGAAATCCGGCATCGCTGTAAAAGCGACCGGGTGGGCTGCCGCAACGTGGCGATGGTCATGCGTCTCGCGCGCCGTCACGATGCGAGTTCCCTCCACCTCGTTCATACCATCGACCTGCCGCAAACCGAGCCTCAGCGGAAACCCTCTGGCTGGCGGACCTGGCGGCTGCGCGTCGCGCGCCTCAAGGGTTGCATCCCATGCCGAGACCGAAACGTCGACGGGACGCACTTCGACCCCATGATCGCGGGCATCCCGCACAATCTGGGCTGGCGCGTAAAACCCCATGGGCTGGGAATTTAACAGCGCACAGGCAAACACATCGGGGTAATGGCATTTCAGCCATGACGAAACGTAGACGAGCAGCGCAAAGCTTGCCGCATGGCTTTCGGGAAATCCGTACTCGCCAAAGCCTTTGATCTGGCTGAAGCAGCGGGCTGCAAATTGGCGGTCGTAGCCCCGCGCCACCATGCGCGAGACCATCTTCTCTTCGAGCAATCCAATGGTTCCGCGGCGGCGGAACGTCGCCATGGCCTTGCGCAGGTCGTTGACCTCGGCGTCGGAAAATTTCGCCGCGTCCATGGCAATCCGCATGGCCTGTTCCTGGAATAGCGGCACGCCTTTGGTTTTGCCCAGGATCAGGCGAAGTTCATCGGGGGGCCCATGCTCAGGTGACGGCTGGGGATAATATTCGGGCTCAAGGCCGTCACGGCGACGCAGATAAGGGTGCACCATATCGCCCTGGATCGGACCGGGTCTCACGATCGCGACTTCGATGACGAGATCGTAGAACGTGCGGGGCTTCAGGCGTGGCAGCATGTTCATCTGCGCCCGGCTTTCGACTTGGAACACCCCCACACTGTCGGCCGCGCACAGCATGTCATACACGGCTGGGTCTTCGCGGGGGATATTGGCCAGCGTCAGTTGTCGCTCGTAGTGCGCGGCGATCAGATCGAAGGCGCGGTGAATGCACGTCAGCATGCCGAGGGCCAGGACGTCGACTTTGAGTAGCCCCACCGCTGCCAGATCGTTTTTGTCCCACTCGATGAAAGTCCGGTCTGCCATCGCGCCGTTGCCGACGGGGACCACCTCAATCAGCGGCCCTCTTGTCAGCACAAAACCACCCACATGCTGAGACAGATGGCGGGGAAATCCAATCAGATCGCTTGCTAGCTCCAATACCGCTGCGAGCAACGGATCAGCGGGATCGAGCCCTGCTTCCCGGACATGCTGATCTGGCAGCGCGCCGCCAGACCGCGTTCCCCAGACCATGCCGGCCAGGGCTGTCAACGTATCCTCAGACAAGCCCATCACTTTGCCGACGTCGCGGACTGCCGACCGCGCCCGATAGGAAATCACGGTTGCAGCAAGCCCTGCGCGGTCGCGACCATAGCGTTGATAGATGTATTGGATGACCTCTTCGCGCCGCTCGTGCTCGAAATCGACGTCGATGTCGGGCGGTTCGCGCCGCTCTGGTGTCATGAAGCGTTCAAACAGCAAGTCGACCTCGGTGGGGTTGACCGATGTGACCCCCCAAGCAATAACACACCGCCGAATTTGCAGCCGACCCGCGGCCCTGACTGTAGCGCGTCAATCTGGATGAGGCGGCGCGTCAATCAAGATGAGACGAGGCGGCCGAGCGGGATGATGATTGACGCTGGCCACGCAAGTGGCAAGCGTTTTGATTGACGGGGCGCGTCAATCA
>Ga0247840_10000271_pt1 | contig 108397 bp, 102 predicted proteins | sample LaCruzMarch2015__FD_192404 | JGI IMG/M metagenome (GOLD analysis project Ga0247840, IMG submission 192404) | Freshwater microbial communities from meromictic Lake La Cruz, Castile-La Mancha, Spain - LaCruzMarch2015_17m | ecosystem: Environmental > Aquatic > Freshwater > Lake | place: Spain... | reverse complement strand
GATTTGACAAAAATCAACTGTACTATAATAAAGATATGAGACTATACTCTTGGAACGTTAATGGAATCCGTGCAGTTATAAATAAAGGGTTGTTCTCTTCATTTATTGAGACCGAACAGCCTGATATTTTATGTCTCCAAGAGACAAAAGCTGAACGAGGTCAAGCTGTAACTGATTTGCCAGATTATGAAGAATATTGGAATTCAGCCGATAAAAAAGGCTATTCTGGTACAGCTATCTTTAGCAAAATCAAACCAATTAGTGTTATTAACGGTTTTACTGATGAAATCGCCGAAAAATACAAACTAGCCGGTGACGATTACGGTGACCCGGCCAAAGAGGGTAGAGTTATTAGTGCCGAGTTTGATAAATTTTGGGTTGTGACTGTTTATACCCCTAATTCTAAAGAAGATTTATCTCGTCTGACTTTGCGTCATAAACAATGGGACCCAGCTTTTCTAGAACACGTCAAAGAACTTGAAAAGTCAAAGCCTGTACTATTTTGTGGTGATTTGAACGTCGCACACTCTGAAATTGATCTCGCAAACTCTAAACAAAACGTTGGCAAACATGGTTTCACAGACGAAGAACGAGCAGGCTTCGACACATTCGAAAAAGCTGGTTTTATCGATATCTTCCGTGTCAAATATCCTGACAAACACGATGCTTATACCTGGTGGACCCACTGGGCCAATGCTCGTGCTCGTAACATCGGTTGGCGCATAGACTACTGGTTAGCTAGTAAATCAATAGCCAACAAAATCACAAATGCTCAAATTCATCCAAAGGTAATGGGATCTGATCATTGCCCAATTAGTATCGAGGTCAGTGTATGAACATGGAACATCCCTATTGGCATCAACAAACCTCAGACAAACCTTTATATCCTGATATTGAGTGGTCCAAACCAGAACAGAAATCCAGACGTGGGCGATTAGGCATTATTGGCGGTAACAAACTCGGTTTTATAAGTGTCGCCGAATCATATCAGACCGTGCTCCAAACTGGAGTAGGTGAAGTTCGCGTACTCTTGCCAGACATCTTAAAAAAGTCTATTCCAGCTAGTATGACCGACGTAATATATGGACCCAGCAATCCATCTGGCGGACTAGCAGGTAACTCACTAATCGAGATGAAGGCAGTCGGAGATTGGGGCACAGGAGTCTTACTTATAGGTGACGCCGGACGTAATAGTGAAACAGCAGTCTTATATGAAAATTTCGTTCGCGAATATGTAGGACCACTAGTAATCACGCGCGATGCTATTGATTTGATTAAAAATAGTACAGCACAATTAGTTGAGCGTCCAAATACACTGCTAATCGCTTCTTTTGCTCAGCTTCAGAAATTATTCCAAACCGTCTATTATCCAAAAGTTTTAACATTTAGTATGCAACTAACTAATCTTGTCGAGGCGCTTCACAAATTTACTATCTCTTACCCTATCAGCATAGCAGTATTCCACAAAGATATATTACTAGTCGCCAGTGGCGGAGAAGTGACAACCACTCCATGTACTAATCCAATGGAAATTTGGAAAGGCAAAACCGCCTCAGTCGCTGCTGTTTACTGGCTCTGGAATCCTAATAAAACACTCGAAAGCGTCACAGCTAGTCTTGTACAAAACACTCAATAATGTTATAAAAAGGTCCGTCCTTTTCATAACACACTATTGCGTTTAAAAGTAAATTATTGTGCTATAAACGTTGACTCAGCTCTGTTTTGGTGTTATATTTTAGACTTCAGCTATCAGAGGTAAAATGTCTACGATAGCAGATGGTCATTAATAAGTCAGATCATTACAGTGCATGTCGAGGATTTCCTCTTTCGGAAGCAGCACGTTAGTTTGGAATATAGCAAATTCCAACTTAACGGCTGCTCCCGATTACTTGGGACAGCTAGTATGGCATTTCGCTATACTAAAAGCCCAGTGAAAAAGGAGAAAAACCATGAATGACACAAGAAAAGATGTTAATGGACATTATACGTCTGCAGCCTTTTTTGGTTACAAATGTATGGGTTCTTTATTAGAGGTAACTCGAGGTTTGACCATAAAAGAATTGTTTGTAGTTTTTCAAACATGTAAAGATATTCGTTTGAATAGTATCTTGGGCGATTGGGGACCAGACTTATGTAATTCAAAAGCTATTGAATTTGCAAAGAATTTTACAAAGGCATCCAAGAAACGATCAATTATACGAAAAAAAATATTACGAAAAATAGGGATAATCTCTGCAGTAGTGATAAGCTTATTCGTTATTTCTTTAATAGTGGATATTTTCACAACTCAGTTCTATATTTCCGGAAAAATGTGGTTATGGTCATTATTCGCTTACGCGGTTCTAACAATTGCGATAACGGCAGCAGATATGACCGACTACATTATGATAAGGTATGAGACTACTGATATTTTTAGGAATATCAATCTTTTTGCTTTTAATAAATGGTCAGGAAAAAACATATCAATGTAAAATGTAATTGAACTAATTAAAAAGACGGGGGAGTCTATTCTATATTTATAGACTTCCCCCTAGTAAATCTTAGTTTTACCCTCGACATGCACTTTTTGTAATGACTTGATTTATTGGTATTATAAGCATTGACATTATGGCACTTTTGTGCTATACTCTACTCATCAGTTGTCAGAGGTGGATATCTATGATAACAGATGATCATTAATAAGTCAGATCATTACAGTGCATGTCGAGCAATTATTCATTCAATGAATAATTGCGAATCCTACGAAGCCTTGGCGGAGTAGGAGGTGTTAGTATATTCTCCTCCCATCGGAAGCAGCACGTTAGTTAATCTATATGATTGATCAACGGCTGTTCCCGACTTTGGGCAGCTAGTATGGCATTTCGCTATATTAAAAGGCCTGAGGCAAAGGAGGAATTATGTATAAGAATTTAAAAGAAAGATTTGGTTTTAATGAAGATTTTTCAAGAAAGCAGCCATTCGATTGGGGCAACAGCAGCAATCTAGCCGAAGTAGGCGAAGTCTTGAAAGACAACAGCTACAGCTATCCACAAAATAGACCAATAAAAAAGATTCGTACTATACCAAAACAAGACGATAAATATTATGCAGAAGAAATAGAAAAAGTAGAGAAAATTTCTATTAAAACAACATGCATAGTTATTCTTTGTACAATATTAGGTTCGATTTTACTTGCTTATGTCGTTTGGGCAATAGTAAAATTTCTCTATAATTTACCCATAACAATATTCTAAAGCATAAACTATGGACGCCATGCGAGGAATCTATTCGAGCTTTTTTTGAGCCGCCTTTACTGGCAGCTCGCAGAATAGATTCCTCGTGAATCTTCGCTTACGCGAATTTAACTCGACATGCACTTGTTGTAATGACTTGATTTATCAAAAAAACTCTGAGACAAATGTTTCAGAGTTTTTTATTTGGTGGGCAAGGGGGGACTTGAACCCCCACTTCCTTGCGAAAACCAGATTTTGAGTCTAGCGCGTCTACCATTCCGCCACTCGCCCAAGTGGTAGTTACCACTAATGTATTGTACAATAGAAGCAAATAGGAATCTATCATATATGAGACCAGATGAATTAAATAGTGGGCAGGGTGAGACTTCTTCTGTAACTCCTCAACAGCAAGCTGCCGCTAGGTTAGTGCGTACTCAAATTGATACCATATACGAAAATAATGCTAATCTGAACCCATCACAGCAACAATCAGAGAACACTAGCCCTTATCAAAAAACTCATAGTGATTATACTGATATTCACGAAAATCAGTGGAAACAATATCACACCGCTTGGCAAAATTATTACCAGAAATATTACGAAGGTTATTATACCCATCACCTCCAAAAAGCCCAACACACGCTCAAAGAACAGATGGAAAATTCTCATTTTCGTAAAAATCAAGGTTATTTTGGCAGTCAATCTTCAGCTCAACCAGAACCAGACGAAACTCAATCAAAGGATGAAGCACTTTTTGATTTGCGACAAAAATTAATAGGTAAAGTTCAAGAATCAGCTGTAAAAATCAAAAAAAGTCGTCATTTTATACCAATATTAGCTGGTATAATCGCTGTTGTTATATTCTTATTCTTACAATATAACAGAGTATTAATATCGAACGTTACGGCGTATGTCAGTCCAGGGAGTATCGACCCTCAAAATATTGTAATTGATCCAAATGCCGACATAATCGTAGGGTCTAGCCCGCGATTGATTATTCCAAAAATAAATGTTGATGTACCAGTCATATATGACATCGGCAATGATTACGAATCACAAATGACAGCCATGAATGACGGAGTTGCTCAGTTTGCTATTCCGGGCGCTAGTAGCCATCCGGGACAAGTTGGGAACACCGTCATCGCTGGCCATAGCAGTAATGATCTGTTCGATTCAGGTGATTACAAATTCATCTTTGCACAACTAGACAAATTGATTGTCGGTGATACTATTTATGCCAACTATCAATCAAAACGTTATACTTATACGGTTACTAAAAAAGAGGTAGTTAAACCAAATGAAGTAGATAAACTAGCTTATCCGACAACTAAACCTATTTTGACGTTAATCACTTGTACGCCACTTGGTACATCTATCAATCGATTATTGGTTACTGCCGAACAAATAAATCCTGATCCGAACTTGTCAACCGCGGCTCCAAAACAAAGTGACGAGGAATTAAATAACATATCAATACCTGGTAATTCGCCAACCTTACTTGAACGAATATTTGGAACTAGAAACTAAGGAAGTATCATTCGAACACGTTGCAATTGGTAACCAGCGTCGACTTTATTGATGCTGTACAAATATCGTCCATTCTGCGTCAGCATCACATCCTGACCGACTAAAACTGAATTAATCGTATGGACATTATTACCGTCAAACTCGCGAATTGTAAGATTACCGTCTCGATCAGACCATACATAACTTTCATCAAGCCATCTAATTGGCGAAACGATGCCAGTGCCTTCAATAGTCGATGAAGCAAACGTCTGATATTCCAAATCGTAACTTGCAAAGTATGCACCTGATTGAATAAAAATATACTGACCAATTGGACTACTGAACATAATCTCGCGAACATCTTCTAGTGTTTCAAAAGAAGCAATTATTTTCAGACTAGTTACATCATCGCTGACCGTATTTGGATAACTACCACTTAGGACATCAACTTTTTTACCTTCTACAATTACAACATAATCTTCGTTAAAATAACGTGTAGTTATAATGTGAAGTGGTATATCTTTACTGCCAGTCACAGTTCGCAGGACGTATGATTTGTCATCACCGTCGCGATATAGACCAACGACTCGTTTATCCGCCACCGTCGCATCGAAACCGACGTAAGTGATAATATTTGATTCATATACCTCAAAACTTGTGACATTACTAACAAGCGGTTCTGAGATTGTTTTCGCAGACAAATCCAGTTTGTGTATATTACCAGAATCTAAAACATAGAACATATTGCCACTGGTGCCAGAAAAAGCGATCTCACTAATCGCGATATCAAATAATTGAGCAATGTTTTTAGTCAATGCCACATTTTGAGTATCAAATACTAACCACTCGTCTTTTGCATCATAGGTATGTTTAATCAACACGTAACGACCACCTTCATCCCATTTTGTAATCTGAAATGTATGAGTAACTCCAACTGTAGTCGATGCACTATATAAACTTGCTGGGATAGTTAGTTCTGTAGATTTTATCTTATCTGAACTTAGATCAGCTAAGCTAAATGTCGGCGTATCAGCGCGCCTTTGTATTAACATACTGCGACCCTTTGGCGACGTGAGCGTCGAATATACCGATTCGTAACTTGCAACCGGTTCAACGGTAAGCGTCTTTGGAACTAATAATGTGTAGTTAAGCCAAGTTATTACGCCAGCTTTGGCATCAACTGATTTAGACCAAGTCTCATAACCATCACGCGACATAGTAACTTCATGTTTGCCAGCAGGTACCGAAGTTTTGTTGGGTGTTGATAGACCAACGCCTGCGCCATCAACTGTAACTGTAGCACCGGAAGGGCTAGAGTCGAATTGCAAGAAAGCATATTGTTCTAGATGGCCCTTATCAGTATCAAATCGAAAACCCAGAACAAAAAGTGAGATAAATGTAACTATCGCAAGCACTAATAAAGTCAAAATAGTATAGGTTGTTATTAACCTAATTAATTCTTTTTTTCTAGGTGGTCGACGATACATGACTACGAGCCATTATAGCAAGTTGTACACATTTTTTACTGAAAAAACTTGTATATTTCATAAAAAATATCTAAGATGGTTAGTTAGGAACCGAGAAAATCTGCGAGGAATATGAATGAAAAATGATAAATCAGAACCCCTTTCTAAGCCTAATGTTATTAAACAAATAACTGGTTCACCGACCATTCATTCACTAGCCCAGAAATCTCACAAACTTTACCACCGTGCAACTCACAAGCCAATCAGTCATAGCGCATCTTTGATACGCAAGGTTGGTCGTAGCATGGACATTGCCCGTAGTAAAAGTATTTCTCACTTTGCACCGCACTCTGTTCCCACAGAGTCTAGAAAACCAGTTTCTGTATCTACATCGCAACGTAATTATTCAGATATAAGTCCGATGAAACGCAATATCGTAAAAAATGAACCTAATAAACCAAACGTAAACGAATCTGCTAAAAGCATCAAAGAAGAAGCAATTGCTGCAGCTTTCAAAAAATTATCCGAAAAACAGACGGAACGAAGAGGTATTTTTAAACGATATTCCAAACTTATCAATATACTTAGCGTCAGTTTAGTTTTGATAGCTATAATCGGTTATTTTGTGTATTTTAATATGCCCAGTATTTCAGTTCGCGTTGCTAGTGCCCAAGCAGGTATTCATGCAACTTATCCTGAATATCATCCTGACGGTTATAGTTTAAATGGGCCAGTATCATATAGCGATGGAGAAGTTACTATTAAATTTCACGCTAACGCAGGTGAATCTGAGTTCATCATCAAACAATCAAAAAGTTCTTGGGATTCAACTGCCGTAAAGAATATGGTAGATAAAGATTCAAAAGGTGAGTTTATAACTACCGAAGAGCGTGGTTTAACGATTTATACTTACAATGGCAATGCTGCTTGGGTTAATGGCGGAATTTTATATACTATTACCGGCAACGCACCATTATCTAGTGATCAAATCCTCCGCATCGCCACCAGCTTGTAGTTGGTAGGTAGTAGATAGTAGGTAGTATCTGTTATAATTATTGTGATTATGAGCGAAAACCAACTACCATCTACCAACTACCAACTACCAATTCGTACTCGTTTTGCTCCTAGCCCAACTGGTTTTATGCATGTTGGCGGTGTTCGTACAGCACTTTTTGCGTGGCTAATTGCAATGAAAGAAAACGGAATATTTATCCTTCGCATCGAAGATACCGACAAAAATCGTGAAGTATCGGGTAGTATTGAACAGATCAAAGATAGTCTTCATTGGCTAGGCATTGACTGGCAAGAAGGGGTTGATATCGGTGGTCCAAATGCACCATATCTGCAGTCCGAACGCCTCGAATTATATAAACAATGGGCACATAAACTAATTGAGAGCGGTCGCGCATACGCTGATCCTTACTCCAAAGAGCAACTTGAAGAATTTAGAGTCAACGCAAAAAACAGCAAAAAACCATTTTTGTATCGCGATCATCGTCCCAGCGAACCGCCTATATGGGATGGCTCTCAGCCTCTACGTTTTAAATCCGACCCCAAGCCTTATAAATGGACTGATGCGGTTATGGGCGAACTTTCGACTGGTCCAGAGGTAATCGACGATTTCATTTTAATTAAATCTGACGGATATCCAACCTATAATTTTTGCCACATCATTGACGATATGTTGATGGATATTACTCATGTCTTGCGCGGCCAAGAATTTATCAGCTCTACACCTAAATTCTTGAATTTATATGAGGCGTTAGGAATTGAAAGACCAATACTCGCAGATTTGCCATACGTAATGGCAATCGATGGTCAGAAAAAACTAGGTAAACGTGATGGCGCCAAAGATATATTGCAATACAAACGCGAAGGTTTCTTGCCCGAAGCGATGATGAATTTTCTAGCAACACTTGGTTGGAATGATGGGACTGAACAAGAAATTTTCTCAAAAAGCGAATTGATTAGCAAATTCTCGCTTGATCGAGTTCAAAAAAGTCCAGCCAAGTTCGATGAAAAACGACTTTTATGGCTGAACGGCCAATGGATGCGCAAATTAACACTTGACGACCTCTACGCTCGTTCTGCTGGTTTTTGGCCAGAATCAGCTAAACAGGCAAGTGATGATACTAAAAAACAAGTTTTAGCATTAATTCAAGATCGTCTAAAAACTTTAGCCGATATATCACTTTTAACTTCGTATTTCTTTGATGAACCAACTCCTAACTGGGAAATGGTGAAAAGTAATAAACAACTAGGAGAATTGTCACAGGACGAAATCATATCATTACTAAAAAGTGCTCAAACTGCATTGTCAGCCAGTAATTATGACGCTGAATCTTTGCAGACAACACTAAATTCATTACTCGAGTCAACTGGCCAAAAACCAGGTATTTTATTCAGTCTTATCCGTTTAGCTGTATCTTGGGCACCATTTAGTCCTGCCCTAAATGAGACCCTCTCTAACCTAGGTCACGACAAAGTCACCGCACGCCTCCAATCAACAATCGACACCGCCTAACTTACTATCTACTAAATACTATCTATTACTTACTACCTACAACCTACTATCTACTATCTACTAATTTCTGCTATAATAACGCTTAAGCTATGGAATCAATAGAAAAACCACGGTTATGGACATGCTTGCGCCAATGGATATCAGGACATCACAAGTTAATCTGGATTATTAGTGGTGTTGTCGTTGTTTGCGCAGGTGGCGCCGCAGCATATGTTATCTTGAATCAAAAACCAGTCACAGTTACTCCTGAGCCCGTTGCAAAAGCAGTCGAAAAACCTAAACCCAAACCTAAATATTATTCACCACTAACTGGTAGTTTAGTCGCCACTGAAGCCGCAACCAAACAAGCTGTTACGGGCATTATGGTTGAAAACAGTCCAGACGCTCGTCCACAATCAGGACTCAAAGATAGTGGAGTAGTATTTGAAGCAATCGCCGAAGGTGGTATTACTAGATTCTTGGTACTTTACCAGGCAGAAAAACCTCAATTAATTGGACCAGTCCGCAGCCTACGATTATATGATGTTGATTGGTTAGCAGCATTTGATGCTAGTATCGCCCATATTGGTGGTAGCGCAGCCGCTCTTGTTGAAATCCGTAATGGTACTTATCGCGATATTGATCAGTTTTTTAATCCGGGTAGCTATTGGCGATCAACCGACCGTTACGCGCCACACAACGTTTATACTAGTTTTGAATTATTAGATGCTCTCAATGTTGCCAAAGGATATACTACCTCGACTTTTACTGGTTTTACACGTATTGATGGCAAAGCAAGCGCAACGCCAGACGCAGTTACTGTCAACGTTGCTATCAGCGGCTTTTTATACGACAGTACGTATATTTATGATAGCGTAACCAACACTTACGCGCGTTCCCAAGCTGGTGAACCTCATTTAGATCGTGAATCTGGACAAATTACTCCTAGTGTAGTTATAGCTATGCGAGTTGACGAAGCATCTGTTTATGAAGACGGATGGAGAGAAGCTATCACTACAATTGGCAGTGGCGCTGCTACCATATTTCAAAATGGAACCGCTACAAACGTAACGTGGACCAAAGCTAGTAAATTAGGTCAAATTACGTTTACCGACGCAGTCGGTGCAGATGTACCACTAGTGCGAGGTCAAACTTGGATTATAGCAGTTCCAAATGGTGATGGAGATGTGACATGGCAATAGAAAAAATGCCGCAACAAGCCAATAAATTTTGGCCGGCATTTTTCAAACGAACTATGACAATAGTAGTCGTAGCTCAAATCCTTATATCTTTGGCCGTCGGAACAGCTCTTATTTTATTGAATGTTTTCACTATCGACTCAATCTTGTTTTGGGTTGTCGTAGTTGGGCTTCTTGCCATTAATCTTTTGGTAAGCATAGCTATTTTTATATCCGCTGTTCGTCCTACCAGAGATCTATTGGCAGCAATTATTCACGCCTCGGGCGAAAAGTCAGACTTAACTTTACCGAATCCTAATAGTCAAGGAAATGATGAGACTGGTTTCCGAGATGCTTTGCAAACAATTTACGAACTTTCCAGCAATAGAACGAAAGCTAAAATAAATCCAGTAGTGAGTTCGGCTAATTCACAAACAAAAACAGTAATTGACGCGTTAGACAATACGGTTTGCGGTTTTGTCACACTGAACAATAAACGAGAAGTTACGTACGCTAATAAATCAGCACCAGTTCATATCGACAGCGTAGGGTTAAAAACACTTGAGCTATTATTTAATGGTGATGACACTCTTGATGCGTGGCTAAATAATTGTGCTGAGCATTCTGTACATGCCGAACACGTATGGATGCGAATCCCTGATCGATTACCAAACGAAGAAGGCCGACGTTTCTTTGACGTCATTGCATCGTATGAAAAAGGTTCAGCCAGCGAAACCATTTTAACTTTGATTGATAGAACTAGCTCGTATATTGTCGATGAAGAGAACTTAGACTTTTTGTCATTTGCAGCTCATGAACTGAGAGGACCAATTACTGTTATTCGAGGATATTTAGACGTGTTAGAAGACGAATTAACCGAAGTATTCAAAGATGACCAACACGAACTATTCCGTCGACTGGTTGTGTCGTCGAATCGTCTATCTGGATATATTGATAATATCCTCAACACATCACGCTATGATCGACGTCATCTAAAAGTTCATCTAATTGAGGGTTCAGTTGCTGGTGTTTACGATATTATCAAAGATGATATGCAGATGCGTGCTAGCGCTCAAAATCGACTTTTGTCGGTACAATTTCCGCCTGATTTACCAACAATTGCTGTTGATGGCGCCAGTATGAGTGAAGTTTTTGGTAATTTAATCGACAATGCTATTAAATACAGTAGCGAAGGTGGTTCAATTAATGTCACCGCAGTTGTTAATGGCGATTTTGTCGATGTATCGGTAGCTGATAATGGTATCGGCATGCCAGAAAGCGTTGTTAGTAATTTATTTCAAAAATTTTATCGTTCACACAGATCACGTGAGACAGTTGCTGGAACGGGTATTGGACTGTACATCAGTAAAGCCATCGTTGAATCGCATGGTGGTACAATTAGTGTTCGTAGCGAAGATGGCAAAGGTTCTACTTTTACTGTGTCTCTGCCAATTTATGCAACAGTTGCAGATAAGTTAAAAGCAGGGGATAATAGTAACGCAGGCCTGATTAGTGAAGGCCGTGGCTGGATAAAAAATCATTCAATGTTCAGAGGCTAAATCATATGGCAGCAAATACAATTCTATGTATCGAAGATGATCGCTTTATCGGTGAGATGTATGTTCGTAGCCTTAAAAAAGCCGGCTTTGAAGTCGATTGGGTAGTTGATGGTAACGACGGATTAATTGCCGCTCGTAATAAACCGTATGATGTTATCTTGCTTGATGTTATGTTACCAGAGCGTCGCGGTACTGAAATACTAGAAGCTTTGCGCGGCGGTAAAGAAGATTTAATCCCGAAATCACACGTCATCGTTTTAACTAATTTCGAACAAGACGAAGAATCGCGCATGGCCATGCAGAAAAATGCTGATGCTTATCTAATTAAAGCTGATATCACTCCAAAAAAACTTATTTCAGTTATCCAACAACTCGTTAAACTCTAGACATAACCCCTGTTATTTGCTACAGTGATGCGAGGTCACGGCCTTATCGTCTTCCGCTGTACAGCGGAGGTTAGGACACCAGGTTCTCTCCGCTGGCTAGCGGACTGGCAATCCGAGTTTTCAATTACTGTCGCGGAATCGAACCAACAAATACATTACAATATAACCATGGCCTTATCGTCTAACGGTTAGGACACCAGGTTCTCATCCTGGCAATTCGGGTTCAATTCCCGATAAGGTCACCAAAGAAGCAACCTCAGCCTCGTGCTGGGGTTTTTTCTTTGGTATTTTTCCCATAATAGATATTATTATTAATAATGTATTATAATTAACTTATAATGATAGATAAGTCTAATTACGCTTTTATAGACAGCCAAAACCTTAATCTCGGTGTTCGTTCACTTGGTTGGACCTTGGATTTTAGAAAATTTCGACTTTATTTGAAAAATAAATACAATGTTCAGAAAGCATATTTGTTTATTGGCCAACTACCAGGAAATGAAGGCTTATATTTATCACTTCAAGAAGCTGGATACATTTTAATCTTTAAACCAACGGTCGAGCTTCCTGACGGAGTAGTGAAAGGTAATGTTGACGCCGAGCTTGTTTTGCATTCCGCAGCTGTTCAATACAAGAATTACGACAAAGCAGTCATTGTTAGTGGTGACGGTGATTTTACTTGTTTAGTTGAGTTTCTAGATAAAAAGAAAAAGTTATTAAATATTATGGCCCCGAACAAGCATTTTTCAAGTTTATTACGTCGGTTTAACTATTACATCGTTCGGATTGATATGCTGAGAAATACTCTAGAGTCAAACCATAAATTTAAAGCAAACAAAAAGACCGAGATCAACGGTCGGTCGAAACCTTAGGTTGCTTAGCTCGATCATGGTGATAATCCAAATATATCACACGGCAAGCGAAATATCAATAAATAGTAGATGGTAGGCTGTAAATGGTAGATACCGAAGGCCCTGAGCAAAGTCGAAGGGGTAGGTTGTAGATATCGAAGATTCTGAGTCATTCGACTGCGCTCATGATCGATGACGAAGTCGAAGGTATGGTTTTGGGGTTGGAAATTGTCTGGTCCTTTTAAGGATGTACTTGTCGTTGCAAAACAAAGTTAGAGATATTACTACAGATACTTGACAAGCACTCGTATCACAAAAAAAATTTACGTAACCACTGTAAACGAACGCTATAAAATATTTATTGTACAACGCATAGATAGTTAATTTATAATTAACACCGCACACTTGGTTATTTTCGATTTGGATGGTAATATAGATATTACATAAAGGCGATCGCTCACAAAAGAGGCTTATAACTAATGAAGACAATCACATTTGAAAGTTCAGAAAACGCAAAACGTGTTATTTTAGCGTTAATCGGTAAAAAAGTTGACGAGGATGGTTATGTAGTTGAAATATCTAGTGGGGATAGGGTAGTAACCCCACATAATGAAGAGTTAACGCTTGAAAACTTCGCAGGTGTTAGGCCAGGTAGTGAAGTCTTTTTTACTAATGATCTGCCCTCACTCCTTGAGCAGGCTGAATTTATAAAGGTTTAGTCTATGTCTATCCTGGACACTATAGGTGGCATCCTTAGTAATGCTGCCTCTAGTTTACACATACATATTCTTAGTGGTAATAACACTTCTAATTCACCCAAGACGATTAATAAGCAAAAAGTAGTTGATAAGTCTAGAGATAAGACCGTTACGTCTATTAAAATTGATAATTCTGTTAAAAATTTCTACGTGTTACAAGTCCCAAGTTTTACGGCGTGTGAGATACCTAGTGAACTTGCACCACTAGTAAGTGAATATAATAAGAAAGGAATCGCTTATGTTGCTTTTGAGCAGCAACAAGAGGTTACTGACGTATTAACTTTCGAGCAAGATCAACATATAAATGGCTTATTGAAATTTTTCAAAGATAAACTAATTCCCCGTGATTACGTTCTATTAAGAACAGGTTTATATCTGAAACATTTGCGAGACAACAACCAGGAAGAGGCTAGGAAACAATGGAAACGCATTAAACTCAACAATACCACCAGAGATAGAAGGGTCATAAATCTAGCAGGAGCAGATTATTTTAATACTTACTTTCGCCCTTTGTATAAGGAATTGCAAAAAGAAAAAAATTGTTTGAGCAATTTTAGAAAACAGTTTGATGATATCATCGATGATATGCATTTCGTCGTTTTCGTTGGTGCAGATATGAGTGTTGGTGAGATTATTCGTGAACTTACTGAAAAAACATCAAAAAACATTCGTTATGGTATTAAAGACGATATTATCTATATACACGCTGCAGGGAATAGTACTGTTATTCTTGAAAAGTCTATAGAAGAATTACGATTAATATTCCCCGACATTAAAGTTAAGCGTAACATAAGATCTGGTAAGAAACTAATAAAAGTGAGCGTGTGGTATCGTATAAATAAACTAGACAAGTGATATTAATATAATTGTGTAAGTCTCTAATCTCACCTAACTATAAGTATTCTTGATTTGGAACTTCTAGAATATCTCTCCATCGGCATATCTCACCACTGATTTACCATAAAAAAATGGGCAAAACAATCATATTCAGATAATAGTCCAATTACTAGACAGATTAAGCTATAATTATATTAATGAGTCAAGCAAAACCTTTTTTGAAATGGGTTGGTGGGAAGGGTAGGGTTATTGCTCAATTAGAGCAATATTTTCCTAAATCTTTCAATAATTATTTCGAGCCTTTCGTCGGTGGTGGAGCAGTATATTCTCATATCAAGGCCAAAAAATCTACGATCAATGACATCAATAAAAGTCTTATGGGAGCATACGTAAATGTCCGCGATAATGTCGATACAATCATCAAAGAACTCACGAAGTTACAAAAGAAATATTATGCGTTAGATCTAAATGCGCAAAAACAAATGTTTTACAAAATTAGAAACGAATATAATGCCATAAATGATAAAGATTCGATCCGCAGATCGTCATTGCTAATCTTTTTAAATAAAACATGCTTCAATGGCATGTATCGAGAAAACCGAAAGGGCGGTTTTAATGTGCCGTTCAACAATAATCGAAAACCTCCAATTTGCGATGATGCAAACCTACGTTCAATTTCTGAGCAATTAAAAAATACCACAATACTATCGGGTCCATATAGCAGTGCAATCAAAAATGCAAAAAATGGAGATTTTATTTACTTTGATCCTCCATACTATCCGCTCAATCAAACTTCAAATTTTACTAGTTATACCGAAGGAGATTTTGTCGAAAAAGATCAAATTGAACTAAAAGAGCTTTTTGATGAATTAACTGCACGTGGGTGCAAGGTTATAATGAGTAATTCGTACACTAAGTTTATTATAAACTTGTATAAAGGTTACAAACAATATAAAATTTATGTAGGGCGTTCAATCAACTCGAACGGCGCTAAACGTGGCAAAATAGCCGAGATAGTGATAACAAATTATTAATTTGATGATAAAACCATATTTTGATAAAAACAATTTCCGTTTGTACCATGGGGATTCTCTCTTGTTATTAAAAGAATTGCCCGATCATTGTATTGATATGGTTTTTGCCGATCCACCATATTATCTTTCTAACGGGGGATTCTCAATTCATGCAGGTAAAATGGTAAGCGTTAATAAGGGCGATTGGGACAAAAGCAAAGGGTTTGATAACGATCTAGCTTTCTTTGAATCGTGGATTAGTGAAGTAAAAAGAGTACTAAAACCACATGGCACGACCTGGATTAGCGGAACATATCATTCGATCTATCTATGTGGGTACGCATTAGCGAAACATGGTTACAAAATTTTAAATGACATTAGTTGGTACAAACCAAATGCCGCTCCAAATTTAAGTTGTCGTTATTTTACAGCCAGTCACGAAACACTCATATGGGCCGCACCTAATAAAACCTCAAAACATACTTTCAATTATGATCTAATGAGGAATGGCACTTGGATAGAAGATAAGATGAAAGTCCCTAATAAACAAATGCGTAGCGTCTGGTCAATAAATACCCCAGCTCAATGGGAGAAAAAATACGGCAAACATCCAACCCAAAAACCATTTTCATTACTTGAAAGAATTGTACTAAGCTCTACAAATGAAGGTGATTTAATCCTCGACCCATTTACCGGGAGTTCAACAACTGGACTCGCCGCAGCAAAACATAAACGTAAGTTCGTAGGGTTCGATTTAGAAAAAGACTACTTAGATTTATCTATTAAACGATTTAATGATATATAGTTGTTATATACACTTTATAAAGAAGGGGAGTATTCTATGAAAAAAGGCGGCATTGGTGGAGGAAACACTCAGACTGGTTTACTATTTGAAGGGAAAACAGATTTTCTTACGCTATTAGAAGCCGCCAAAGGTTATTCCGTAAAAAAAGCACAAATAGGATATGATGTATTCTTTTATAATGCTTGCGTAGCGCATACTTACAAAAAACATGATCTGTACAGATTCCTTGAAAATATTGGTATTAAATGGGAAAAGATCATTTCCAAAAGACTGCTCCCAGACGATGCAATTTATGTCATCAAAGAAAACACTATTTTCATTATAGAGATCAAACACCAAGAAGTTGCGGGATCTGTCGACGAAAAACTCCAAACTTGCGATTTCAAAAAGAGGCAATATCAGAAGTTATTCAGTGAGTTAAATTACGAAGTTGAGTATATTTACATACTCGATAATTGGTTTAGAGACGATAAGTATAGAGATGTTCTTAACTATATTATTTCGGTTAATTGCAAATACTATTTTGAATATTTGCCATTACATAAAATTGGTCTTCCAGTAGCTAAGTTGTAAAAAATAAATCTCGTAAAATATAAGATGCTGGAAAGTTGAACTGTACCAAATTATTTGTTTGACCTGCTCTTTTGGAACTGACTGCGAAGCGCGTTCAATTAGTTTTTTTCCATAATCTCTTCTTATAACTTAGATGGGCATGCAAGCATCATCTGTGCGACCATTACGAGTAAGGTCAAAAAGCCAACGAACATTACAATTATAACGCCAACCATAACTGCCAAAATATAATCTACTTTCTTGTCGACAGCTTTTATGTTAGGGGCGCCTGTAGTCTCTATAGCTTCTGAGTTAAATTTAGCTTTTGTCATTTTTGACCATCGCTTGTGCAAGCACTGTAGTAATATCACCAGTTTTATTATTAAAAAATACTTTTACAACTATACCTTCACCAGCCTTGATAGTGTTATTCTGACCAGCTTTGCCGAACTCAAACCCTAGTAGAATATTAAATCCATTAGCCGCAACCCAAGGACTATTGGTGGCATTATTATTTAATTTACGCAAATAAGCAGATACTTTTTCGTCATCTTCGACCATACGTCTAGTATAGTCCCTAAACCGTTTATTGAAAATCACATTTAATAAATACCTATTATTACTTGTCATAACTGGTTCCTAGAGCACCGTCCTCTATAGGTGTTAATTTGTGACAGTTTGTTATACTAATCTCATGGTTGATACGATTCGTAAATTCTCTGCGGGCGGAGTGGTCTATAGCGCAGGCAAAGTGTTGACTATTAAGTGGATATCAAAGAATTGGATAGAATTTTCAAAAGGTAAGATTGAGTTGAATGAGTCCAAAGAAGAGGCATGCATTCGTGAAGTAATGGAAGAAACCGGCTATAGAACAAATATAATCGAGCCACTTGGCGATGTAACATTTGAGTTTGACTGGTCTGACGGTAAACGTTATCGAAAGACTGTCTATCATTATCTTTTGGAATTAGCCGACGACAGCGAGCCGACACCCAAACGTGAAGAAAATGAAGATTACGAAAACATCTGGCTCACTCCCCAAGAGGCGAATGAACAATTATCATTTGACACCGACAAAGAAATTTTACAAAGAGCCATGAAATTTCTAAGACCCTAAAAGGTCCGTTCTTTTTAATTTATAAATTTATCCAATGTTGACAACCCATAATCAACTAACTTGTCAAAGTCATGACATTTTTGCCAATGTTTATGCAGTAATTCGCAGAACGCTGCCTGAGAAGGGTAGCCTTTGTCTGGCACAGTAATTAATGGTTTTAGTTCATCATCTAGAACCACAGTCAACGCTTCTTTAAGGTAGGTGAACTCATCCTCGCTTAATTTAGAGACGGATGACGCCGAGTTTTCTCGCCAGTAATGATTGAATTGAAAATGTAGTGCTTCGTGCAAAAAGCCGTCAATCGGCATACCCCAAACGCCTTCTATCGAATCGTACATATAAATTTCAAAAGTTTCAAAAAAGACCGTCATACGCGGAAATGTCGTAACATAAAAAGTAAATTCATTTGACAACATCGGGTGTTTAGTAATGCGTTCGAGTGCTAGACAAGCATCTGTAAATTTATCATGGAAATCTGCCTCGGCAATTTGGATAAACTTGTTTAATTTACTGTTTGAATCGGCTTTTTGGGCCAAAAGATATGGTTTTAAAATCGCTTCGGCTGGTTGTTTTTTCAAACCAATAATTTGATTCGTTAACTTTAAATCCTCATCATTATCTATATTATCTTTCCAATCGATGTTCATCCTAAAATCACATAAAGCCCCACGCCAATTCCACATGTCTTTTTTGATATCGTAAATAATTTTGTAAGCAAACTTCATAACAGTAATAAGTATAGTATAAATTCCCATAAAAAGTTAAATTTAAAAATGCCAGTCATAAATGACTGGCATTAGTTTGTAGTCTCAGAACCATCTGTAACTGTTATTTACAACGATGATTACTGCCTTGACTACCGCAATTAGTGCATGACGCCACCGGAACTGGGACCTGAAGTGACCCAGTCTTTTTCATCATGGAAATAAGTTTTTTCATATCTTTCACCTCCTTAGGTAAAACAGTCGCCATAGCAAAAGTATTCATGTCATCGTCCTTTGGATCTTTACACTTTTGCGACAGCATTACATATTGACGAATCGTATAGGACCCAATTAAGCAGACAACCACCCCCTACAGTCTAAATCCCAGCGACATTCGCTGCAGGATTTATCTGGATAACGTAACAACTTTTTATAATCGTTACGCACGCCTTTGCTGTTCAAATGAGTTAACAGTCTCGGCCCATCATTATAATCAACATCTTTTTTGGCTATAATGGTGTCGAATAATTGATTACAAAGCATTACGTCGCCATGTATATCAAAGTTAAGTCCACTACGGCCATAGACCTGGCAAACGGTAGTCAATTGACGTTTCTCGATCATTTTTTCAATAAACGATTCAGGGAAAAGACATAATGGAATGTATATGGCAATTTCAACATGTCCATCATACAGTTCATCTAGGAACGGCTGCATTTCCATAATATCTTTCGCCAATTGTTCCGGTTCAATCGAGTATCCTGATGATATTTCTCCTTTGTCTATTACGGGAGTACAAAGGTCAACCACAAAATAGTTCGCACCAAGCTTTCGACAATCAACTGCTATGCGCTTTAATCCGTCCAAACCGACACGACTATTATAGACAGTAGTCACTCCCGATTTGTAAAAATTGATTCCGCGCTGGATTCCCTTAATTGCTCGGTCGAAAAAACTAGATTTTGTAATATGCTGAAATTCATCCTCATCAGTACTTTTTACTGATATGGAAATTTCATCACATGGGTTGCATTTGTATTTATCCCAATACTCATCATCGCCAAATCGTGCAGCGTTTGTGACCAAGCAGGTGATTACGCCAAGACTCATACAAAACTTGTTAAATTCAAATAGGTCCGACCACAGCGTTGGCTCACCGCCAATTATATTAAAATATTTTATGCCTATGTCGATGCTAGCTTTAACTAGTTGTTTAGCAGTCTCAAGCGACATCGTATCCTTTGCACTATAATGCATATCCTCACCATAACACCATAAACATCGAAAGTTACATTGTCGATTTACAGTAATCCAAGCCACTTCAGGTCGGCACTTGAAATCAAACTTATTCATACTAATCACTCCTTTTTAAAATACTCTAATTCTTCGACTCCTAATAAAGAAGGAAAATCAGTTTTATAAGCTATATAATTGCATTAAATAGATAAATTGTCAAATTTAAATCTGTGTACGCGTAAGGGCGCGTTCCTAAGGATAAACCTTGCAAGAAAAGACCTAGGACGTAAAAATAGTGTATAATAATAGCATTAACAATTTAATATCAAGAGTGCAGCGAGAGTCCTAGCTTTATGACCTGCCAGCAACCTACGTTCATTCGTAAGGTGCTAAGCCTAGCCCGCAAGGGAAGGATAATAATTCAAAAATTTTGTCCTTTCCTGCAAAGAAAGGATTTTTTTATGTCAAATTTTAGAACCGCCGAGAGTGTCTCGCCAAAACACCCGGACAAAATATGCGACCAAATATCGGACGCAGTATTGGACGCTTATTTAGCAAACGACCCAAATTCAAGGGTAGCAATCGATGTTGCCGGTGGACACGGAATAGTATTTGTAACCGGCGAAGTAACATCAAAATCAAAAAAAGTTGATGTTACTAGCATAGTGAAACGACTAGCTGGAGAAGTCGAGGTCATCGAACATATCGTTAAACAAAGTCCCGAAATCTCTCAGGGAGTTGATATTGGTGGTGCTGGTGATCAAGGAATAATGGTTGGCTATGCCACAAACGAAACTCGCGAGATGTTACCACTAGAATCAGTTTTGTCACGTCGATTAAATCAATACATATTTGCCAAATGGCCATATGATGGCAAAACTCAAATTACTTTACGTGACAACAAAATTGTCAGCATTGTAGCTAGTTTCCAAAATGTCAAAAAAGCTGAACTGATGGTCCAAGTAAAAAAGTGGCTAAAGGATGAAAAACTGGCTATTTATGACAAGATCGATTTTCATATCAATCCAGCCGGCGATTGGAACATCGGCGGATTTAGCGCCGATTCGGGACTAACTGGTCGAAAGTTAGTTGTTGATAATTACGGTCCCAGAATCCCAATTGGTGGTGGAGCATTTAGTGGTAAAGATCCCAGTAAAGTTGATCGTTCGGCCGCTTATATGGCTCGTAAAATCGCAATAGATTATCTAAAAAAACATAGCGCCAAAGAGGTGTTTGTATATTTGGCCTATGCGATTGGCTATGACCAGCCACTGGAGGCGACGGTTATTGTCGATGGCGTTCAATATGAAGTCGAAGGCTATGATTTGTCTCCAAATGGGATTATCAAAACACTCGACTTAAAACGACCAATATATGAAGAAACCGCTGGATATGGTCATTTCGGGCATAAATCTTTCAGCTGGGAATAGTGTTTTATTTGTCGCGTTCGGTACTAGCTAGGTTAGCTTGTGCAGCTGCTAAACGAGCAATTGGTACGCGATATGGACTACAGCTGACGTAATCTAAACCAATTCGATGACAGTAGGCAATTGAATTAGACTCACCGCCGTGTTCACCGCAGATACCAATTTTGAGATCAGGTTTAACTGAGCGACCTTTAGCAATTGCCATTTCCATCAGTTGGCCGACACCTTCTTGATCGATTGATTCGAATGGATCGCCTGACAAAATTTTCTGTTCAACATACGGTTTCAAGAACCTGTCAGAATCATCACGGCTAAAACCAAATGTCATCTGTGTAAGGTCATTGGTACCGAACGAAAAGAACTCGGAATGTTCAGCAATTTGATCAGCCGTCAAAGCAGCTCGTGGAATTTCAATCATCGTACCGAATTTGTAGTCGATTTTTGCGCCAGATTTTTTAACAATTTCAGTAGCAAATGTATCGAGTTTTTCGCGCAACCATTTCAGCTCATTGACGTGTCCGACAAGTGGAATCATTATCTCGGGTAGTGCCTGAACGCCAGATTTAGACGCCTCGATGGCACCTTCCAAAATTGCACGAGTTTGCATCTCGACAATCTGAGGAAATACGATAGAAAGTCGGCAACCACGAAGTCCCATCATTGGGTTAACTTCGTGCATTGAGCGAACTTTGGCTAGCATTGTTTCCTTGTCGACATCGGCTTTACCGCCAGCTTTAGCGATTGCAACTTGTTCAATTAATTCTTCTAGATTTGGCAAGAATTCGTGAAGTGGGGGATCGATCAAACGAATCGTAGCCGGTCGGCCAGCTAGGGCGCTGAACATTTCGACGAAATCTTGGCGTTGAAATACAAGCAATTTGTCGAGTTCAATTTGGCGCTCGGCATCTGTTTCGGCCATAATCATAGCTTGAACAATTGGTCGGCGATCAGATGCAAAGAACATATGTTCAGTTCGACACAAACCAACGCCCTCAGCCCCAAATTTGACCGCCAAAGCAACGTCAGTAGGTGTGTCAGCATTAGCACGAACGTGTAAACGACGAACTTCATCAGACCACTGCATTAATTCGCCAAATTCACCAGTTAATTCGGGATCAACCACAGCAACAGTACCATCAATAACTTCGCCCAATGCACCGTTAAGAGAGATTGGATCGCCTTCGTGGATAACCTTGTCACCGATAGTAAATTGTCGCTTTTTATCATCAACCTTGATCGACGAACAACCAGCCACAGTCGGAATACCAAAACCACGCGCTACAAGGGCAGCGTGTGAAGTCATTCCACCACGTTCGGTCAAAACTCCTTCGGACGCCAACATTCCCTTTAAATCGTCCGGACTAGTGTCGGCACGGACCAAGATCACGTGTTGACCTTTGCCACCTTTACCAAGTTCAGCAGCACGACCAGCTTCAAATATCGCAATACCAGTCGCAGCTCCAGGACCGGCTGGCAAACCTTTGGCAATGATGTCATATTTGGTGCCTGGTTTAATAACTGGGTGCAAACATTGATCAAGTTGTTCGGCCGTAATTCGGGTAATGGCAGTATTTTTGTCAATTAAGCCTCCATGAACCATATCAACTGCAATCTTGACCGCGGCTGGACCAGAACGTTTACCAGTTCGACACTGCAAGATGAATAGTTTGTTATGTTCAATCGTAAATTCGATATCTTGGACGTCTTTGTAATGATTCTCGAGTTTTGTACAGATATCTGTAAATTCTTTGTAGATAGTAGGATTTTGAGTTGAAAGGTCTGAAATTGGCATTGGGGTACGAACACCGGCAACCACATCTTCGCCTTGGGCATTCATCAAATATTCACCAAAAACTTCTTTGGTGCCTACAGCTGGGTCACGCGTAAAAGCTACACCGGTGCCACAATCGTCGCCCATATTACCAAAAACCATAGCTTGAACAGTAACAGCAGTACCTAGGCTGTCAGCAATTTTTTCTTTGCGACGATAGACTTTTGCACGATCATTGTTCCATGATTTAAAGACAGCTTCGATAGCGATCTGAAGTTGCTCGTAAACATCCTGAGGGAATTCGTGACCAAGTTCAGTGGCAATATGAGATTTATACAAGCCGACTAATTCTTTGAGACCATCGGCGTTAACTTCCATATCATTTTTGGCACCAAGTTTTTCTTTGAGCTCGCTAAAAATATGCTCAAAATCATGTTTAGCAAGTTTGTTATCAGGTGTCGAAAAAGCCACGTCAGACAACATCATCAAAAAGCGTCGGTACGAATCATAAACGAATCGAGGATTACCAGTCATCTTGATCAGCGATTCAGCAGTTACATCATTTAAACCAAGATTCAAGACCGTGTCCATCATACCTGGCATTGAAAATTTCGCGCCAGAACGGACCGAGACAAGTAGCGGTTTGGCTGGATCGCCCAATTTTTTATCCATAGTTGATTCAACGTCAGATAGAGCAACTTTGACCTCATCCATCAGCCCTGCAGGCATTTTGCCGCCAAGTTCGGTATATTCGTTGCAGGTCATAGTTGTAATTGTAAAACCAGCTGGCACTGGTAATCCAATATTATTCATTTCGGCCAGGTTAGCACCTTTGCCACCTAACTCATCGCGCATAGTCGCGTTGCCTTCACGGAATAACCAGATTCGTTTATCTTTAGCCATAACTCAATACACCTCCTTAAATAACAAATATGTTGATGATTATAGCAAATTAATTTATCTATTCCTATCCTTTATCCCTTGCGGTATTGACATGTAAGCATAAGCGCGCTAGTCTATAGTCATAATCAAAAAAACAAACATCTAGGAGACATCCGTGAATAAGTTATTCAAAAAACCATCAAGTCAAAATATTAGTGAGCTTCGTGGGGAGTTAGCTCGCGCTCATATAATAATTTCATTAGTCTCAATTATTGCGATTTCGGTCCTGATATTAGGCATGGATGAACAAATAATAATCGATCCAAAGTTATCAATTATCTGTATTGGGTTATTAGTTATTATACTTTTGAACTCTATTAGCACATCGCTCGCGTTATCGAGTCGAAAGAAGTAAATTATATCTCGTCCTGCTACTTGTAAAAACGAAGCATAATCGTCATAATATCTATCAGATTAGCGTAAGAAGTAGGGGGCAACATCAAACCAGTCACGTTAACCCGTTTTTGGCATCGCCGTATTTGCGAGTCGACTTTTTTGGTTGCAGCCGCTGTTATCGCACTGTATTTCTGGACATTTTTTACCAAAAATTCAAATATCAGTGAATCGCTAACTGTGAATTTAATAGCTGTCGCCTTGGCCGGTGCAACAGTGTTAATTTGTTTTATCTCGTACTTGTGGTCACCAAAAAATACTATTTTTCCGATGACATTAATAATTTATTTGCTGCTGGAGGCTACTGTTGCAGCGCTTGTTATTAGTACTGGCGACACAACATCACCATTTCTGACACTATGGGTATTGGTAGGTGTATTTGCAGGCGTTTTTGGGATATGGGGATCATTACCAATACTGATTGCCGTAGGAACATTTGTTGCCAATAAATATATTAGTGGGGGATTAACTAACGAAGTAATAATTATCATTGCGTTTAGCAGTTTATTGCCTCTGATCGCCAGCTTGATCATATGGCATGAAAAGTCGGGCAAAGACGACTCAAATAATGACGAAAAAGCTTATCAAAATTTAGCTAATAAACTAAGTGAAGTTGCCAGCAAATCTGAAGTCGTTATTAACGCTATTGGTGATGGGGTAATAGCTATTGATAATCAAGGAATTATACAATTAATTAATCCGGCTGCGCAGACTATTATCGGTTGGGGCAAACAAGACGCATTGGCACTAAATTATAAGTCAGTGCTTCAACTCGTAGATCAAAAAGACGAAGCACTCGATGATATTAACGATCCGATAAGACAATCACTTAACGTGAATCAACAAATACGCACAAATAGTCTGACTTTGATGACGAAAAATGACAAAAAACTAACAATTTCACTAGTTGTATCACCAATTGGTGAAATAGGCGCAGGTGTTATTGTCGTCTTTCATGATGTTACCAAAGAGAAAGCCGAAGAGCGCGAACAGGCTGAATTTATTAGCACAGCTAGCCATGAAATGCGCACACCAGTTGCTTCAATCGAAGGCTATTTAGGATTAACACTAAACCCACAAACTGCTCAGGTTGATAATCGGGCACGCGGTTTCATTCTAAAAGCTCATGCTGCAGCAGCACATCTGGGCAGATTATTACAAGATTTGTTGGACGTCTCGAAAGCAGATGACGGTAGATTATCCAACAATCCTAAAGTCGTAAATATTGTAACGTTCGTTCGTGATATAGTTCAGGGATTGGAACAAAAAGCTACCGCTAAAGGTCTAACACTTACATATAAACCAATGCCTAACAATTCGACAGAACGACATATAGCTCCTGCATATTCTGTTAACCTCGATAATGATCACATTCGTGAAATTGTTGATAATCTAGTTGAAAATGCTATTAAATATACGAACAAAGGCGAAATAGTGGTTGACGTAACTGGTGAAGATGATCGAGTTATTATTAGTGTCAAAGATAGCGGTATTGGTATTCCATCCGAAGATATGCCACATCTATTCCAAAAATTTTACCGAGTTGATAACAAAGACACTCGCGAAATTGGCGGAACTGGTCTGGGCCTGTATTTAAGTCGTCGACTAGCCGAAATAATGGGTGGGCGTATCTGGGCAGAGAGTGTTTTCAATAGTGGCAGTATTTTTTACGTCGAATTTCCTAGAATCACTAGCCAAGAAGCAAGTCGTTTGACCGAGATAGAAGCAGTCAAGACTGGACAAGAGACAGATAAAATACCTATAAATCCACCAGAACCAATATTATTTACACCTGAACCAGAAAAAACAGCGTTAACTAGTGAGCCTGTAAATCCTGTACCTCGTAGCGCATCTTTAACACCAGAAGAAATTGCAAAGTACGTTGTTCAACAGCGTGCACTAGCTAGGCAACAGCCTGTGCCACAAGCAAACGCTCGTCCAAAATCTATATCTATTCCAGTTAGGGGACCACAATAATGAGAGATAAACATTAGAACTATGGTATTTTAAACTATACTTAGATACAATGGAGGGTAAGTATGAAAAAAATTATGTTAGTCGAAGATGACAAGAGCCTACGTGAAATATATGGTATACGTTTAATAGCTGAAGGTTACGAAATAAAATCAGCTGGTGATGGTGAAGAAGCACTAGCTATGGCCATCAAGGAGCGTCCTGATTTAATTCTTAGTGATGTTATGATGCCTAAAATTAGCGGTTTTGACATGCTCGATATTTTGCGTTCTACTCCAGAAACCAAAGATATAAAAGTTATTATGATGACAGCACTTAGCAGTGAAGATCAACGTACTCGTGGTGAATCACTTGGGGCTAATCGTTATCTAGTTAAATCCCAAGTTGGCATCGAAGATGTCATTAGAACTGTTCACGACGTGCTGGCAGACGTTCCTGTCTCAAAAACTCCAGTTATAAATCAACCATTTGGGACATCCGCACCATCGGCAACTAACACCGCTAAACCTGCGTTTATGCCTCCTAAACCTGTTGATTTACCAGCACAACCTAAAGCGGAAACAGAGACCGTACCCGAAGTCAAACCTGAAGTCGAAATGCCTGTATCTGAGCCCGTAGAAGCCGTAGAACCTAAAATTGATGTTACATCAGAGCCATATGAGCCTAAATCTGAACCGGAAGCCGAAATTAAACCTGAACCATTAACTGTGCCTACGTATGCGCCCGAGATTAAATCAGAACCTTCGGCTGAACCAGAGAACAAGATTACACCTGAGCCCATAACAGCGCCCGTCTATACAACTCCAGATGAGATTAAACCAGAACCTGCACCCATAACAACATCTGCACCAACTGAAAACACTGAAATGCCACAACCAACCGCACCTTTCGGTTCACCAGCGCCAGCATCATTAGGAGATAGTATGGTTCATCCAACTCAACCAATTGTCATTACGCCGCCAACTCCAGACATTTCAACCCTTATGGATCAAGAATTAAACAGCACTGAACCTACACTTTCACCTACGCCTCAAAAACCTATTCAGTAAATAGCTATTGGAATATGGCTATTAGAATATGGCTTTTTAGTTCGTGCCAATAGCTAATAGCTAAATTCCATTCGCCAATCTGTAATCTGTTATACTAATTGTGATGTTATCACAATCATCTAACTTGTTGCGTTTGAATAAATACTTGGCTTTACGTCTAGGTATTTCTCGTCGTGAAGCAGATAATCTGATTGCTCAACAAAAAGTCACAATAAACGGCAATATAGCGACGCTTGGTGCTCGTTTCAATGAAGGTGATAAGATCATTGTTGACAACAAAGAGCTTCAAGGTACAACTAAATACGAATATATTGCGCTCAATAAACCATCAGGTTATGTTTGCTCACGCAGACAACAGGGTGATAATCCGACTATTTATGACTTATTGCCTGTGTCATACCATCATTTAAAACCCGTTGGACGTCTGGATCGAGATACTAGTGGTCTGATTTTGCTAACTAACGACGGCGATTTCGCCTATCAGATGACTCATCCTAGTTTTTTCAAAACCAAGATATATAATGTACGTCTAGAAGATAACCTGGCGCCATTACATCAGCAAATGATCAATGATTACGGTGTTAAATTAGAGGACGGTCCCAGTAAATTACAATTAGAACGCATGAATGATACAGATAGAAAGAGTTGGATCGTTACAATGCACGAGGGACGCAATCGACAGATTCGCCGCACCTTTGGCTCACTAGGTTATACCGTCGCTAAATTGCATCGAACAAACTTTGGTAATTATGCATTGGGTGATATACAACCTGGTAAATTTGAAGTCGTCAATATACAGTAGGTGATATATGGTAGTATGTAGTCTACTATTGCGATTCTACTATCTACCATATACTACCTACAATCTACTAAATCCCGCTTATGTTCGCGCTCTGGGGTTATCTCTGTTATAATAACTATAAATTATGGCCTCAAAACTTCCTACAGTTGCAATTATTGGTCAGGCGAACGTCGGCAAAAGTTCGCTTTTTAATCGTATGGTTCGCTCACAACAGGCAATTGTAGCCCGCGAAGCAGGTACAACTCGTGATAACGTTCTGGGACGGGTAGAATACAAGAAACACAGTTTTTGGCTAGTCGATACTGCAGGTTTAAAAGATCCCAAAGATGAATTCGAAGAATCAATCCAAGAACAAATTAAAGAGGCCGCCGAAGTAGCTGACGTCATTCTGGTTGTAGTTGATAGCAGTCAATATGCCAGCGATCAAGATAAGTTTGTAGCCAAAAAAGCACTGCGTAGTAAAAAACCAGTGTTATTACTTGCCAACAAAGCTGATTTAAAAGAAAGTTTACCTAGTGATGAATTCAAACGTTTAGGTATTAAACGAATTATTCGCACCAGCGCTGAACATGGACAAGGAATTACTGATGCCTTGGACAGTATCATTGGTCTAATTCCCGCTGTAAGTGAACATATTTCTGACGATATCTTGCGCGTTTCGTTAATCGGCCGACCAAATGTCGGTAAAAGTTACCTGTTCAATACACTTGCAAGCAAACAACAGGCAATTGTAGCTGACGTTGCTGGTACTACACGTGATATTAACCGTGCATCTGTTCGTTACGGCGCTCGTAATATTGAATTATTAGACACTGCTGGTATGCGTAAACCAGGTAAACAAGAGGTAGGTGTCGAGAAATTCAGCGTTCTGCGTACTTTGCAAGCAATTGAAGAATCAGATATTTGTTTCCTATTAATGGACGCTAACGAACTGAACACTGGGCTTGATCAGAGAATTGCAGGTATTATCGACGAAGCAGGCAAGGGGATGGCTATCGTCGTTACTAAATGGGATAGCGTCGAAGGAAAAGACGCTTACACACGCGATGATATAGCACCAAAGATTTCCCAAACTTTTGACTTTATCCCTTGGACACCACTTATATTTACTAGCGCTGTAACCGGTCAAAATGTCACCAAATTATTCGATTTAGCTTTAGACATTGATGCCAGACGTAAACAAAAAACCAAAACTCGTGTGTTAAACGATTTATTGCAAGAAAGCATTCAACGTCATCCACCAGCAGGGTTAAAGAATACTCATCCAAAACTTCGCTATATGGTCCAAACTGATACAACACCACCTTGGTTTGTTATTTTTGGATCAAATCTAAAATTTCTGCATTGGAGTTATAAACGCTATTTAGAACGTCAATTACGTGAAACCTATAATTATTCTGGTACGCCAATAAAATTTAGTTTTCGCGATGAAAAACAATCCGCTGTACAGCAGAAAAGCAATCGCACAATTAAAGGAGTTAAATAAAAAATGAAACTCATCTTTGCTCAAGGTAATCCCGAGCCAGATTACGAACATTCACGACATAATATTGGGTTCCTGGTTCTTAACACCCTAGCGAAAGAATTGAATGCAAAATGGGTTAATAAACCAAAATTTCACGCTATAACTACAGAGGTCAAGATTGGCGACGAAAAAGCGTTATTAGTTAAGCCAACATCGTATTATAACGAAACTGGCGTCTCAGCCAGAAAACTCATCGATTTTTATAAACTTGATCCCATAAACGATTTGTTGGTAATCCATGATGATTTAGCATTGCCATTTGGAACAATTCGCGTACGACAACAGGGAAGTGATGCCGGTAATAGAGGCATAAAGTCAATGAACACATATATTGAACAGACCTATATGCGCATTCGAATTGGGACATGGAATGAACTTCGCGAACAGATGGATGATGCCACATTTGTATTGGCTAGATTTAGTGCTGATGAATCAAAACAATTAAAAGAATACGTCATTCCTAAAGCTGTCGAACTAGTAGAACGATTCTGCAGCGAAACCCTCGAACAAACTAGTTACAAAACTTTAGAATAATAAAAAACACCCTATTTCTAGGGTGTATAACGAGATGATAGACGGAGTTATCTAAAAAATATAACTCTTGACGACACCTATCATCTCAAAAATAGTATGAAAAGAGAAGATCACTTTGCAAAAACATATGTACTGTCACTATTTTTAGTGACTTGACTGTCCTTAGGAAATTGACAATAGAAAACCCCAATTTTGGTAAAAATTTTACCAACGACAATCAGCACAACACTAATTATGCAAAAAATCCATAATAAGCTTACGGGGATATAAAAATTTATTAAGATAGTACTGATGGCAAAGATGCGAATAGCTATCGTCCAAGAGGCAAACATCAAACCAAAGTATACAATTCCTATTCCTCTTATCCAGTAAAATGTTACAATTGTCACACTTTGTGATTTGATTTGTAATTTATCAACTAAATTTATCGAACCACATACTAAAAAGACAATGGATGATAGTAGCAGAGCTACTACCAGGAATTGATCAAATCTCATTAATTGATCCATTTAATTCTCCCTTCCTTTTCAAGATACCTCTCATACTATCGTATGCGATGTTGACAATGATATCATATTTATCTATTTTGTCAAAGCATAAAAAAGCGCTCACAGTAAGGGTGGGCATCACTGAGAGCGCTATTTTACCCTTTAACCCACCCGTAGGGTATGCGCAACTATCTCGATAAGAATCGCAGATGTCCGCTGGTTAAAGGGATTAGTATACATGCAATGCTTTATAATCTAATATAGTTCTTAAGAATGGAGGGTAGTCTACCTTAAAAACACATTGCATGTACTCTAACATAAGTTAGAATAGGGGGTATAAGGTGCGTTTGGTTAATCTCGCAATATAACCAATCGTTCTTGATATTAGCACGTTTTTAACCATAAGTCAATACCTTTTGACACAATTTATATGAAAATCAATACAATAGCACCCCAAGACAACAAATATCTACAGATAATAGATACTATTGCTAATTGTCCTAAAAAGTTATATTTTATTGGTAAATTACCAGAGAAACGAACTCCAACTGTTGCCATAGTGGGAACCCGTAAACCTACTGCTTACGGCAGAGAAGTTACTCATCGGCTAGCCCATGATCTAGCAAGTCGTGGCGTTATTATAATCAGCGGTTTAGCACTAGGAGTTGACAGTATTGCACACCGCGCAACTCTCGATGCAGGCGGAATAACTCTAGCTGTATTAGCAAATGGTGTTGATATTATTTATCCTGCAACGCATAGAGACCTTGCTAGTGACATTTTGGCGAAAGGCGGAGCAATTATCAGTGAATATGAGCCTGGCATTGAGGCGCGCGATTTTCAGTTTCTAGAACGTAATCGTATAGTATCGGGACTATCAGATGCGGTTATAGTCACTGAAGCTGCCGTTCGAAGCGGAACACTGTCAACTGTTATGCATGCCTTGGAACAGGGACGAGAAGTATTTGTCGTACCTGGTAATATAACTAGCCCGTTATCAGTTGGATGTAATAATTTGATAAAACAGGGTGCGCATCCGATCACTTGTGCCGAAGATATACTAGAAATTATTGCACCAGAGTTATTACGACCACAGACGATTTTGCCACTTGGTTCCACGCTATTAGAATCAAAAATTATCGGATTATTGCAATCTGGCATTAGGGATGGTGATGAATTACAGAAACTATCAGAGGTGAAAGTGAACGAATTCTCTCAGACAATTACCATGATGGAAATATCAGGAACAATCCGCGCCCTCGGTGGCAATCAATGGACACTGAAATAATTATGTTTACAAAATAGAACAAGTTGCGTAGTATAGAGCATTAGTTTATGAGCAAGAATCTAGTTATAGTCGAATCGCCAGCCAAAGCTAAAACTATCGAGAAGTATCTCGGCAGTGATTTTACAGTGCTTTCAAGTATTGGTCATATCCGTAGTATCGTCAAAAAAACCTCAGATGGAACACCCCCAATCGATGTCAAAAATGGTTATAAAACATCGTATGAGGTTGATAGTGAAAAAAGAAAGATAATTAGCCAGCTAAAAAAGGCTGTGAGCAGTTCTGATACCGTCTGGTTAGCAACTGATGAAGACCGCGAGGGAGAAGCAATTGCTTGGCATTTGGCAGAAGTTTTAAAACTTAATCCAAAAACAACTAAACGTATCGTTTTTCATGAAATTACAAAAAATGCTATCGAAGAAGCTATAAAGAACCCGCGAACTATCGACATGGACCTTGTTCAAGCTCAACAAGCACGTCAAATTCTAGATCGATTAGTTGGCTTTGAACTGTCGCCAGTTGTCTGGCGTAAAGTCCCGGGCGGCAAATCAGCCGGTCGCGTACAATCTCCAGCTGTCAGGCTATTAGTCGAACGTGAACGAGAAATTGAATCATTTAATAGTTCTTTCTCGTTTAAAGTTATTGCCGAGTTCACTCACGAAAGAGATGTTATAAAAGCTGAGCTACCTAATAGATTTGACACAGAGCTAGAAGCAAAAGCCTTCTTGGAAAGTTTAATCGGTTCGACTTTTAGCGTATCTGATATAACTACCAGCCCAGCTGTTCGTAACCCAGCCGCACCATTTACAACTAGTACCTTGCAACAAGATGCCAATAGCCGACTTGGCTTTGGTATTAAAGCCACTATGTCGAGTGCTCAAAAACTCTACCAAGAGGGTAAAATTACATATATGCGTACCGATTCGGTCACTTTGAGCAGTCAAGCAATAACTATGGCGGCTGAATACATTAATAATACATTTGGCAAACAATATAGTCAGGTTCGAGCATTCAAGACCAAAAGTGTTGGCGCTCAAGAAGCTCACGAAGCTATCCGTCCAACTAACATGTCACTGGAACGAGCAAGTAGTAATGAATACGACCAAAAATTATATGATTTAATCCGTCGTCGAACATTAGCCAGTCAGATGACACCAGCGAAACTAGAAAAAACCGTCATCACCATAAAAATCCTTTCACCATCTACCAACTACAACCTACCAACTACTATTTTTGAGGCCAAAGGTGAAGTTATTATCTTTGATGGATTTTTGAAAGTATATGGCGGTAGTAAAAAAGACGCTGAAATTTTGCCATCTGTTAAAACAGATGACGTTTTAGAGTTAAAAACAGCTATTGCTAGCCAAGTCTTCGCCCGACCACCAGCCCGTTACAGTGAGGGTAGTTTAGTTAAAAAACTTGAAGAATTGGGCATCGGCCGACCATCAACTTATGCAACTATTATTAATACCGTTCAGGTTCGTGGCTATGCCGAAAAAGGCGAGAGCGAGGGTGAACCACGCGACATTATTACCTTGAACCTAAAAAATAACTCAATCAATCGCGAAATTATCTCAGAAAAAACTGGTTCTGACCGAGGTAAACTCGTACCAACACCCGCAGGTGAAGTAGTTAGTGACTTTTTGATTAATCATTTTGAACCGATCGTTGATTATGGCTTCACAGCTAAAGTAGAGACTAGTTTTGATAAAATTGCAACTGGCGCGTTAGCTAGAAATACTATGCTAGATGCATTTTATACGCCTTTTCATGCACTTATTAAAAATTCAGGTGATATTGACCGAAGTACCGTAGCACAAGCTCGAGAAATCGGTGTTGATCCTAAAACTGGTAAACCAATCCTGGCACGCTTTGGAAAATTTGGTCCTATGCTACAACTAGGTGACACAGACAAAGATGACAAGCCTCAATTCGCACCTATGCCAGCCGGCCGTAAAATTGAGACTGTAACCCTTGAGGAAGCACTTCATGCGTTCGAATTACCTAGAATAGTTGGCAAAACATCAAAAGGCGCTATTATCAAGGCAAATATAGGCCGTTTTGGACCATATATCCAAATCGACAAGTTATTCGTTAGTATCAAACCACTTGACCCACATACTATTACTCTCGAAGAATCTATTAAACTATACGATGCAAAATTAAAGAGTGAAAACGAAAAAAATATAGCTGATTTTGGTGATGGAATAAAAGTATTAAAAGGCCGTTTTGGACCATATATTACTAATAGCATCAAAAATGCTAAAATTCCAAAAGACATCAATCCGAAAAGTATTACTCACGAACAAGCTAAAGAATTATTAAAGGCTGCTCCATCTGTTAAAAAGCGTCATAATATACGTGTAACAACAAAACACAAAAAAAATTAAAGGTCTCATACCACTATTTACATATCATGTCTATTTGATGATATAATGAGTGCAGTACACAAAATATTTGACATTATAAAAATAATCTTTTATAATCTAATGTAGATCTAATAGAAAAATTACTTCTGGGGCGGCAGAAAGAAAGACAAGACTATGGTTGATACATCAGAAAAAGAACAAATAATTGACTTAAAAACTGGCGTTAATAACATCTTGGCCACAATTGACCAAGAACGTGAACGTGAGATTATTACACGTCGTTTCGGATTGTATGACCGCCGTGAAACATTAGAACAAATCGGTGAGTTACTTGGCATAACACGTGAGCGTGTACGTCAACTTGAAAAAGCTATCCTCATCCGACTACGAACAGCCTCTAATGAAGGCAAAATAGCCATAGTCAATAGCCTCGAAAAAACTATTATTCGCAACTTGATTGAACTAGGCCGTGTTGCTAGAATCCAAGATTTAACTGATCATTTACTCGGTGGTACAAGTGATCAACGCGAACGTGCCCACGTTGCGTTTATTGTTGAGCTTGCTCCTGGACTTGCTGTTGTTAATGAAAATGACAATTATTTTCATAGTGTCGGAATTCGTGAATATGGTGACGAAAAAAAGATACGTAGCGAAGTTGATGTAATCGTATCAGCTATTAAAAAGCATGGTGAACCAATAACTATCGAGAAATTACACGATCAATTATCTTATGAGCATCCAAATTATGTCCGAGCTTTGGCAAGTGTTTCTAAACTATTAGCTCACTTGAAAGATAGCTGGGGATTGGTCAAATGGCCAACTGTTAACCCTAAAAATATTCGTGATAAAATCTACGTGATTTTAGCTGAAAATAACAAACCTATGCATTTCTCTGAAATTGCAGAATCAATTAAAGCCAGTAGTTTTAAGCGTAAAAACGTAACTACGCAAGCTATTCATAATGAATTAATCAAAGATCCACGTTTCGTATTAATTGGTCGCGGTATTTATGCACTCGATAGTTGGGGCTTTAGTAGAGGAACAGTTGCTGATATTATCGCCGACGTACTTAAGAAATCATCAGAACCTCTTCATCGAGACGAGATTGTCAAAAGAGTACTTAAAAGTCGTCAAGTAAAAGAAACTACTATCCTGTTGAACCTCCAAAGTAAAGATCAGTTCAAGCGTGTCGCCAAAGCAACATACGTATTTGAACCAAAAACAAACTAACATTGCCAAGTAGTTCCCTAGGTGAGACAATAAAAGAGTAATTATGGGCATAGTGTCATCTATTATAAATTTATTATTGCAGTGGTATGTATGGCTACCAGCTGTGCTTATACTCGCATATTTGACTTGGCGCAACTATCATCGTGCTGATGTTGTACAGAATCATGTTGAAAGTGATTTGCTTATACTCGAAATTCCAAAGGCTAATGACAAAAGCGAATTAGCAGCTGAGCAGCTTTTTGCTAGTCTTCACGGTATTTTGCGTGACAAAAAAGAACTAAAGTTAAACGGAGGTATCCAAGAACACCTTAGTTTTGAAATTGCATCTATTAATGGTCAGATCCGCTTTTATGCTTGGGTACCACGAACTCTCAGAAACTTCGTTGAAGGTCAAATTTATTCACAATATCCAAGTGTTCAAATTCGTGAAGCAGATGAAGATTACATCACTCATGAACACGAACGTAGTGTGGTTTATTCTTCTGAGATAACTCTTATAGATAGTGAAATGTTACCGATTAAAACTTTCCAGAATTTCGAAGTAGACCCACTCGCCGGCATAACTGGAGCTTTAGCAAAACTAGAAACAACTGGCGAAGAAGTTTGGGTACAAATTCTAGCACGACCAATCGCTGACGATTGGCATAAAGCTTCAGACCGCTGGATTAAAGGTGTTAGAAAAGGCAGCACGGAGTCAATTCCAGGTAGTGGACTTAATTTAACATGGCTCGGCGGCCTATTGCAAGCTCTTTGGTTGCCTCCTGAAGCTGGTAAAACAACTGCGTCTAGTGCGACCAAGGATTTATCTGACCGTGATAAAACCAGAATCGCAGAGGCCGAAAAGAAAGCAACCAAACTGGGATACCAAGTAAAAATACGTCTTGTGTATTTGGGGGAGAGTACTGCCAACGCCCGCCTGCGTATGCAAGCAATCGTTGGAACATTTAAACAATTCAATAGCACTAATTTGAATGGTTTCAAAATATCGGATGCTAGTTTCAGAAAAGAAGACTTAGCTGGATATCGAACTCGATCATTTAATGATGATGGGTTTATTCTTAATATCGAAGAGCTAGCTAGTGTGTTTCACTTGCCTCATACCAATGTCGAGACACCTAATGTTGTTTGGGCAAGTAGTAAAACTGCTGAACCACCATCAAAACTACCTATTATTACTGGTGATAGTGCCGTCGACGAAAACATCAGTGCCTTTGGAATGACGAATTTCCGCGGAGTCAATCATCAATTCGGTATGCTCCGTTCGGATCGTTCACGACATGTTTATATCATTGGACAGACTGGAGCCGGCAAAACGGGTACACTAGCATTATTGGCATTAAGTGATATATTCCATGGGCATGGTTATGCCATTATTGATCCTCATGGAGACTTCGCAGTTGATAACATGCGCTTTATTCCGGGAAGCCGCCTGCAAGACGTAGTCTACTTTAACCCTGCCGATACAGCATATCCGCTAGGTTTTAATCCTCTAGAAGTTTATAACCCTAATCAAAAGACTAATATTAGTTCTGAGGTTATCGGTGTACTGAAGCGTATGTTCGGCGAATCATGGGGACCACGACTGGAATATATCCTTCGCTACACAATACTAGCGCTGCTTGATCGTCCAACGACAACTATGCTAGATATTACCAGAATGTTAACCGACAAAAGATTTCGCCTCGAAACACTTGAATATTGCCAAGATACCGTTGTCTTGAATTTCTGGAGAGTCGAGTTTGCTAGTTGGAACGACAAATTCGTCACAGAAGCTATTTCACCAGTTCTAAATAAAGTTGGTGCATTTACGGCTAACCCAATTATTCGTAATATTATTGGGCAACCAAAATCAACGTTTGATATTCGCAAGATTATGGATGGAGGCAAGATACTAATAGTTAATTTATCAAAAGGTTTAATAGGTGAAGATAACGCAGCGATTTTGGGAGCGTTTTTAGTAACCAAAATTCAGTTGGCATCTATGAGCCGTAGTGATATTGAGCGAATTGAAGATCGACGCCCATTCTATTTGTACGTAGATGAGTTTCAGAACTTTGCGACCGACTCGTTCGCTACAATTTTGTCCGAAGCTCGTAAATACGGCCTTAATTTAACAGTTGCTAACCAATACATCAGTCAAATGAGCGAAACCGTACGTGACGCTGTGTTTGGTAACGTTGGTACAATGATTTCGTTTCGTATATCAGCCGATGATGCCCCGATTCTAGCTAAACAATTTGAGCCTCAATTCGAAGCAAATGATTTATTACAGATGCACAATCGTAATTTTATTATAAATATGGTTATAGGTGGTGAAAAAGCTCCAGCCTTTAATGGAACTACATTAACGCTCCCACTTCCACAGATTGATAACACTAGTCTTATTATTGAGAATACTCGCCGCAATTACAGCCGCAGTCGTAGCGAAATCGAACGAGAGATATCATTAGCTATCAGACCACCAGAGAACCTACAGAGACCACCTGCTGCACATGCTCAGCATATAAAGTGGCCCATTGGTATCAAACCAATTGACGGTGCTACGAACGTAGTAGGGCAGAACAAGCCATCCACTACCCCTGTTGTATCAGAGGTAGAAATGAAACCAAGACGCAAACGAACACGATCACACAAGAAAAAAACTGGAATACCATACGAAACTCCAGTTCAGATAAAAACCGAGAACAAAGATAACACACTACAAATCAGACACTAGATTGGTAGTTGGTAGGTAGTAGATGGTAGATAGTATTTCTATTGGTGGTGTTAGTAGTGGGAAATAATAGAACAAAATTAGAACATCAGATAAATGTAAAATATCTAATTTTAATGATCATAGGCAAATGATAACAAAGTAAGACTTTTATAAATTTAAAAACATAAAAAAATCGTACAAAAAATTTTGTTGAAATATAGGCAAAAATTAGAACCATGACACGTATCAAACGAGAGCTATGTAATAGCAGTGATAGAGCATAGCGGCTGAAATAGATAAAACAATGATACACAACATGAGTTACTGTTCGTGATTTATATATAGGCTTAACGTCGCACAATATATCTTTTACGACATTAGATATATCGGGCTTAGTGGCATTGATAACATGTCTATTATACTCAGTATATCGGCATTCAACCCTAGCAGTGGAGTATGGCTGCTATATTCATATATCATTACTTACGTTTACGTATTATAACAATAGCCTGCGTAATTATATTACGTATACTTGTTGTAGTTATAATGATTTCGAATGTCGAGAGCCTAGCTACTATTGTATAAATTGCACTAGCTAGCATTTGACGTTTTACAAAAAAGATTGTTCCTCCACTAACAACTCTATTCTCGCCTAGTTTGGAACATTTGCTTTTTATGTATTTATGTATTTAAATATGTTTTCCACACCCACTGAGATCTATGTGTAAATATAGAACAAATATAGAACATAGAGTAGTATAGCGGGGTACCCTAGCCCACTAACCACTCATATCTATTTATAAAAAGCTTTACCACCAACGCGTACATCTATGTAACTTGGAGTTCTACCATTGCTAATAAAATATTGTACTGCTCGACTCATATCCTCTACCTGCTCCCCTACTGGACGGTCTATTGATAATTTTATCGAGAAATTAACATCCTTCAGACGTACCTCTAATTCTCGTGTCGTATTAGCTGGTAAAATAGCCTGAGTCACTGTGTAACCATTTGTCTGCGCCAAAGATACAACACGTCCTACAAAACTAAGAAACCGCTTACTGGCAATAGCAGTGCCAGTCTGTAATGATGCGCCGGTATTATCAACTATTTGAACAGATGGTGGTGAAAAATAATTCTGTTCAAACGATATACCGCTCGAATCTACATAATATTGTTTGTTATTTATCACCCAACCAGCGACTGGAGTGCGCATAGTAATAGAAAAATCAGTTTCACCAATACCCATTCCGCCTTGTTGTTTAATGCTAGCAACCTCTGGCAATTTGTTAGACACATACGTAGTTAAAGCTGATTGATTAAGTAAAAACTGCAATCGACTCATAGGATTGATATTTAAATATTCTTGTATGATTTTCCCGTAATATGCAGAATCAACTGGTTTTGAAACGGTCGTACTTGACACGCTCACAATTACTTTAGCAGTAAAATTACTGATTAAAATCCAAAGCAATATAATCGACATAAATACTACTAGTAGAATACTCAGAATTTTACGACGCTGAATAGCTAAATGATGTACATGAACTCTTGGTGATTCCAAATCCGATCTAACATTCGTACTGTCTAGACGATTTGATGTAGTACCAGTCAATGTTCGATTACGTTTAAAGATATTCGACGAATTAGATGCATAAACATCACTTCCGGCTAATCTCCGTTTAGGCGTGTCAGATCGTTTTCTTTTAAATAAGTTCATGTTGTTTATGTTTATTATAGCTTATCTGGCACTAGAGATAATCATATCTGCAACGTCTCTAGCAGCATTAGGACGTACAAAAGAAGCAAGCGTTTGCGACATTTGATTAGTACGCTCTGGATTAGATAGTATATCACGAACTGTTGATACCAGAATCTGTGGATTATCAACCATCATGTCTTCGTCAATCACTATAACCGCATTCTTTTTTAGATAAACTGCTGCATTTTTTAATTGATGACCACCTGTAAGTTTACCATTAGGAATCAGAATAGTTGGTTTTGCTAGTGCCGCTAACTCAATTATAGTTGTCGCTCCAGCACGTGCTATAACAACATCAGCTGCACCAAGCAACGATGCCATATCTTTTGAAATAAAGGAATGTAATTGAAAATCGTCATCATTTGGTGGAGTAATTGATCTCAATTCATCATATTGCTGCGTACCAGAAACAAGTATCAAAGAACCTAATTTCAACATATTATGGAGCGTAAAGGCCACTGCATCATTTATACGACTTGCCCCTAATCCTCCACCTGTTACAACTATAAGCGGACGATTCACTTTTATCCCCCATCGTATCTTTGCAGCTTGATTTTCTGCATCAGAAAATTTATGAAATTCGGGCGCTATAGGTATACCTGTGTAGCGCGATTTTTTAGCTGGATAAGGATAATATTCTAATGGTGCACCAGTTGCAATTGCTGTTGCCCACTTACCTAGTATGCGATTAGTCAGTCCCGGATGAGCATCTGAGTCATGAATAACAAGTGGTATACGCAACATTCGCGCAGCAATACCTACAGGTAAACATACATAACCACCTTTAGCAAAAACAACATCTGGTCGCCATGTTATCAATTTTACAACGCTCTGTAAGAATCCCATAATTATCAAAAAACTATCGCGAATATTTGATAAGACGAGCGATGGCCATAATAACTGACGCACAACTGAAAGGTGGTGATAACGTCGAAACTTACCGGCTATGATTGTATGTACTGGAATTTTTTCATCAAAATTACCCATTATTTCACGAGCTTGCACAGCAAATTTTTTATCGCACCAAAATCGTATTTCTGCCTTTGGATGAACACGTCTAAGTTCGCGTAAAACCGCTACGACCGGTGTAACGTGACCGCCCGATCCCCCGCCGACTGCTAAAATCTTCATTTTGCGCCTCCTTTAAAGTTGATGGATGGACTGTATAATGTGACAACTGAAAAACTAACCCTAATGCGGCAGCAATAAATAACATGCTAGTTCCGCCAAAACTGAGTAATGGCAACGTAATACCCGTCAATGGAAAAACACCTATCATTGATGCTACATTTAGGATAACATGAGAACCAAACCAACCAAAGACGCCCGCTACTAATAATTTTAACCTCATATCAACTAAATGATCCATTAACTTCAATAAACGCATAAGCAATGCAACAAATATCACTAGTATTGTTGCCAGACCTATAAACCCAAATGTTTCACCCATAATAGCAAAGACTGAATCATTAATAGCTTCTGGCAAATATCCGGTTGCTTGGACACTATTACCTATTCCAACACCAAATAATCCACCCGTACCAATTGCAATCTTAGCATGTTCAATATGATAACTCCCAGCATCACTCGTCGACGTATTATCACCTTTGAAATATGTAAAAATTCGATCAATACGATGTGGTGCACTAGCAATAAGCGCTACAACAGCTATACAAAGCGTGAGCAAGATAATACCACCGTTTCGTTTATTCATGCCTCCGACAAATAACATCGTAATGATAATACCCATCAGTGAAATGCCCGTTCCTAAATCTTTTTGAATCACAATTATAAACAACATTGAAACAGCAGTAATAATAGCTATAGGTATAAGCGTGGAATGAATGTCATTTAGTTTACCTTGTTTAGACTTAGTGCCTAAGAATCCTGCTGTAAATATAAGGATTGCAAACTTCAACATCTCTGCAGGCTGCAGACTTCCAAATATACCTAAATTAAACCAGCGCGTTGCACCTAATGTTTGTTGTGCAATCCCCCAATTCGTCCAACCTGCAATTGCTAATAACGTACAAGCTCCTAAAGCGATCAAAACTAATTTACCAGCGCGTTTTGTAATCCATGTATACGGTACAAAAGCCATAATCACAAAGGCAATCAAAGCAAATAATAGACTGAAGACCTGTTTTATGAAAAAATACGTATCACTGTAATTACTGCCGTAAGCATTATTTAGTACATTAGCGCGCTGAGGACCAATGGCATACATAATAATTAAGCCTAAAAGCATCAGAAGCCCCATGTAAAGTACTACTAAATAATCAGGTCTGTGACGGCGAACAGAAGTCATATCTGTAAACTGAGCTTCATTTGAAAGCGTAGCGATAGAACTTCGACGCTCAATAGAAATCACGATTAAATATTACCCCCTGCTAGAGCTAGTAATACACCGACAAATGCTGCTACATATGCAATTACCCAGAAGCGCATGGTAACTTTTGTTTCAGGCCATCCAATCGCTTCCAAATGTTGGTGAATCGGCGCCGAAATAAATACTTTACGTTTAAATACTCGCTTACTAATAATTTGAATTAAACTTGAGCCGGCTTCAGCTACAAAAATAATACCGATAATCGGTAGTAAAAATAATGAATTAGTTAACATCGCAACAACTCCAAGTGAAGTTCCTAAAGCAAAACTTCCCACGTCACCCATAAAAAATCGCGCTGGATAAATATTAAACCACAGGTAACTTAATAAAGCACCCACTACTGTAAAACAGAATCCAGCTAGTAAAACTTGTGACTGAAATAAAGCGATAATGCCAAATGCTCCATAACTAATTGAAACTAATCCACCAGCCAAACCATCAAGACCATCGCTAATATTAACTGCATTTCCAGTTGCTATGACAGCAAAAGCGAATAACGGAATGATTGCCCATCCAATCGCCCATTCGCCTAGGAATGGGATATGAATAGCTGTGGCACCAATTTTTGAATAAAAAAACCAACCAAGTATTAAACCGATGGCAATAATCATGACAAATTTCAAACTCGAACGTAAACCCGCTACGCCGTTACCTTGACCACGAATATTGATAATATCGTCTAATATTCCAACGAATGCTCCGCTGATGAGCGCCGCTAGCGGCAACCATGTCTGACCTCTATCTAAATTAAAGGAAAAAGTTATAACTGCAATTGCACTAACGAATATTACTCCAGCCATAGTTGGAATATTACGCTTGAATTTGTTGGCATGTAATATATTAAAAACTTCTAACTTCTCGCCAGTAGTACTAGTAGTTCGTTGTTTTTTCCAAAATTTAAATTTATACGCCAATAATGTGTAGACTGGCGTCAATAACATTGCAAGCAAAAAGGCGCCGACGCTTAATATAAAAGTCCCCGTTAATTCATGTGTTAATTCAGCTAATGCGTTTTCCATATGTTACCCTTTCGGTTGTAATTTTAAATAATCAAGCATCCAGTTAGAAATATCTGTGAATATTGGTAAAGCATCTCTTGCGCCCTGTAACTCTACATGATCACCAGACACTTGTACCATTATGACATATCTAGACGTATCTTCACTACCACCGTAGCCTAAATATGTACCAACTGTTTCGTCGCTAGCATAAATACCGTTTTTTATAACCTGTGATGTACCTGTTTTACCACCTATATAATAACCAGGCTTATCGACACTTGAGAAAAAAGTGTTTCTGGCAATATGAGTCATTTCTCGTACTTGATCAGCAGTTGACTTCATAATTGGTATTGACGATTGAGCTGTTTCATTAGGTATAAATTTCTCATTTTTATCTAAAATACCAGCCAAAACTGTGGGTTTATAATATTTACCACCATTAACAATTGAACTAAACGCAGCTGCTACTTGTACCATTGTAACGTCTAACCCTTGTCCAAATGCCATATTTGAATAACGCACTGCATTTCCTTCTTCTGCGGTCGGTGGTATAACAGTACCTTTAGCCTCTCCGTCTACTTCGATACCAGTTAGTTGTCCCAAATGAAATCTGTTGTAAAAATAATCATATATCGTGTCGCGTGCTTCGCGTGTGATATTTTTTCCATCGCCTAGGCGCTGTACAACAGTCACAAATCCAGTGTTAAGCGACCAATTCAAAGCATGTTGTAACGTAATCGTGCCTGTTTGGCCTAAAGTAGCATTCGATATTACTCTGTCATCAACTTGAATATAGTCAGTATTCTCATATGTAGAAGCTGGAGTAACGACACCCTTATCGATGCCTGTCGCTATTGTTAGTGTTTTGACGTCTGATCCCGGTTCATACGGCGCAGAAACGACGCCATTATTAAACAACGCTGGATCTTCTACTTTATTAAATTCTGCAGGTTTATATGTTGGCAAATTGGTCATAGCCATAATTTTTCCGGTCTGAGGATCCATGACAATTGCGCTACCTCTAGTAGCACCAGTACGTTCTAGCCCGCTAGCCAAGACCTGATCTACATATGATTGTACGTTACGATCAATACTAAGAACAATATTTTCACCGTCGACTGCTGGTTGATTAATATTATTGTTGCCAATAGTCAGAGGTACATCACTTACGTCTGTCACTGACTGCAACATACCATCTGCACCAGTCAATCGATCATTTAATTTACTTTCGATGCCGTAACGACCAATACCTTCAAAATCAACAAAACCCAACGTCTGAGCAGCAAGTGATCCTTCTGGATAGACCCGTTGAGATTCTTCCTGAAAACCAATACCATCTAGATTTTCACTTTTTATCTTGTCAGCCTGTATACGCGTAATTCTGGTAGCCAAGATTTGGTAACGACTATCTTTTCTATCGAGTAGCGATTGCAAATCTGAACGTGCATTACCACCAGCTACTCGCTTAATTGTGTCAATAATTTTATCGTCGTCAGTTGTAGTTTGAGGGTCAGCGAAAACAGTGTATATAGTCTGATTCATAACTAAAGGCACTGGGATTTGACCATCAAGCGCATAAATAAGACCACGTTTAGACGGAATAGTCAGACGTTTAATTTGTTCACTATTCGCTATATTGACGTAATAATCATGTTGAACTATCTGTAAATAGAACAATCTAATAACAAAGACGGCCATAATGATAAACAATATAGTCGCTAAAATCTTTGAACGACTGCCTTTTTGTAACTCTAAATTCATAAGCCCTATTGTTGGACGTATTCTGTTGAGGCTGGTGTAGTCATCGCTTTAGCGACACTACTATTCTTGACAGTCTCAATTGCAGTTAGTCGTGCATTTTCGATTTCTAGATCACTTTTTTGTGTATTTAATTCTGCAATCTGACTATCAATTTTTTGAGTTGCATAATCGTAACTAGTTGCACGAGTCGCTTGAGTTAAATATATCAAACCAAGTACTGTAATCATAAGTGCGATTAACACAGTATGAGTTACGGGGCCAAGTTTGATGGTCGGAACGAAAGCGACTGTATTCTGGTTACGAGACCAGTTTTGTTGACGTCGATTGACAAAATTTTGAGTAGGTTGATAAGACATTGTGGTGGAATTTTCTTTGTTTATGTTTATTTTGGTACCTTGTCCCGTTTTAAAACGGGACAAGGCTATTCGTTGTTACTTTACGCGAACAGTAACTACTTGAGCTATGTCCGTATATTGTACAGGAATGTGAATTGGCATAGTGTTTTGCCCTTCCTATTTTTTGTTTTTTATTTTTTCACTGCGACGCGAAGTTTGCTACTACGCGCACGCGGGTTGTGAACATCATCGATACTCCCTGCAATTGGCTTTTTGGTCAGTGACAGCAGTTCAGCTTCAAATCCCGAGTCAAACTGTTCTTTGAAATAACGTTTGACTAATCTGTCTTCGAGGCTATGAAAGCTAATGATGCCTACTCGCCCGCCTGTTTTTAACAGGCGTGGCAAGAGCGGCAACAAGTCTTCGATTTGCTTTAGCTCATCGTTAACTGCAATCCGGAGTGCTTGAAAGGTGCGTGTGGCAGGATGAATTTTTTTCCACTTGCCACGATATATTTGTTTGATCAGATCGGCGAGGTCTCTCGTTTTAGACAGTGGTCTGTTCGCGACAATCGCGAGCGCGACTGTCCTTGAGAACCCAATTGGCTCTTCACCATATTGAGTAATGATACGCGTTAATTCTTCCACCGAAGCAGTATTTACTAGTGTTTCTGCACTAACAACTTGCCTTCGATCCATACGCATATCTAGCGGACCACTATTTGTAAAAGAAAACCCTCGTTCGCTCTGATCGAGCTGTGGTGATGACACCCCCAAATCAACTAGTACGATGTTAAATGTCTGCCCTTCTTTTATTAGTTGCTTAGTAGCAGTAACGAAATCAGTGTGCAACAGCTTCACTCCTTTTTTAGATAGTGATTTCAAACGCTCGATAGCGTAATCATCACGATCAACCAAAACGGATTCGGCATAATTACCAGTAGTGTTTAAGATTTGACTAGCATGACCACCGTATCCAGCAGTTAGGTCAAGATAATTCTCGCCCTTCATAGGATGCAGTAATTCAAGTGTCGCTTCTAACAAGACTGGAACATGTATTAAATTATGTGGTGGATGTTCTGTTATACTCATCGTCTCTTATGATAGCATAAGGAACGATTCGAGATCACCTAACTGGTAGCTATAGCTGTTTGTTTTTATGTGTGTTTGTTTTTTTATAAGTGTCCGAACAATCTTCGCGGTGAGTGCCAAAGGCAAGTCATAATCCGCTTCGGATTCTTCGGTTGAGAGACTTATGTGTGAGGTGGAGTTTTTTGGGAGGTGTGTTTTTTTGAGGAAGGTACGCGGGGTTTTTAATGTGGTCCCGTAGCCCACTGCCTAGCTACCAGATAGTTGATCTCGAGAGTTTTCTTGTTTTTACTTCAACAAATTATTAAAGAACGAAGTTTTTACCTAAACATCTGCGTCAGGTTGCATAATACGCCAATAGGCGCCAACCCTGATTGCAACCAGTTCACGGTCAATTCCAGCATAATCAAGCAGGTGCTGCTCGATTGTTACTCGACCTTGTTTTCGATCAAGTTCTGCCTCGGTCTTGCCACGTCTAAACCTAACGCTAAGATCGGCTATTCTCTCATCGAAAATGCCACCACCTAGTGATGGTTCAACTTCCCTATCCCAAATCTGTTTTGGATATAGGTGCAAGTACTGACCAAAGCCACGAGTTAGTACAACACCGCTGGCAAATTCATTTCGAAGTTCGGTCGGTATAGTTAGCCGACGCTTGTCATCAAGCTTTCGTTCGAAATAATCTACACTTGCCATTGTTGTTCTCTCTTCTTGGCTCTGCTTAGGTTATTTTTTTAATTTTAGTGGTGTTTGTTTTTTTTGGTGGTCTTACCCACTTCTTTCCACTGACTTAACTATACTACCCACTACTACTCACTACAATACCAAAAAAGACATTTTATATACTCTATTAGACACTTATTCACAGTTTTGTGGATAAATGCTTATGCTAACAGATATAAATTCATGAAAATTAGAGTTAGACTATATCTTCACCAAAATGTTTTTGTAGTCTCATAATAATTGAGCCTTCGTGACGTCCAAATAATTCACTTAATTCTTTAATGGTCGCACCATTTTGAAATTTTTCTTTTAAATCACTATCTTGTCGTGCTTCCCATGGTTTATAAGCATTTGGATGAGTTTCACGCATTTTTGCAATTTTTGCAGCCCAGCCGCTGGATTTGACAGATTTTTTAGGTATTTCTGTTTTTCGTTTTTCGGCTCTTTCTTTTAGATATGAAAATCTTTTACGATCTCTACCCGCTTTACCACGCAACGATATATCTATGGTTTGGGCTTCTTCACTAACTTGTAAAGCCATGCGATTTATGCCGGATAAATATAAATTGCGTAAATTTTTTACCCGACTTAACGCTACATATCCCATACCTTCAACAAAAGCTTTGCGTAAATCAATTTGGGCTGCGTCGAGTGTCATTCCTTGAGATTTATGAACTGTAATCGCCCACGCCAAACGCAATGGAATTTGAGTAATGCTGGCCCGTTTTTTGTCGCCATCGCGCAATTCCCAAGTGTCAGGCATCATAGTTACGACTTTACCATTCTTAAATTCAACTACTGGATATTCTGTAGCAGGCTCGAAATCAATTACAATTCCTAAACTACCATTTACGTATTTATGGTCTAAACTATTTTTAATTGCCATCACTAACGCACCTTTTTTTATTCGTAAAGTAACTGGCGCTAATACCGAGCGTTGCAAACTTTCAAGATAATTTTTACTACCTGTCGTTGTTTGTGTATAAAAAATTTCGTCACCATTTAATAAATCTAGCCTAGCATCATTTAATCGATCTACATCAACATTTACCGTGTGAAGTTCGGTCATCAATTCACTATCGCTAGGTTTTACGTTAATTCTCGCTAGTAATTTTTCGGCATGATTACGGCGCAATTCACCTGATCGCATCGAATTTAAAATGTCTAATAATTCCTCGTCATCCTGACGATGCTGTTCTTCTAGATAGCAAATGGTTGGGTCAAGTTCACGCCAAACATTGCTGTTGACTACAAAGCCACCAGCTCGACTATCGCCTCTATTAATTGGAGGTAATTGAAAAAAATCACCACTCATAATTATTTGAATGCCACCAAACGGTTCATCTTTTTTGCGCACTAGCCTACAAACTTCATCAACCATATCTAGACGATAATCATGTAACATGCTAATCTCATCAATAATTAGTACGTCTGTTTTTTCAATAATTTCTTGCCGAGTTTTAGACATATTTTCAACAAAACCAGAACGTAATTCGTCCGAAATGCCAATTCCACTCCAAGAATGAATCGTCGTTCCACCCAAATGAGTCGCGGCCAGTCCTGTCGTGGCAGTGACAGAAACGTGTTTGCCCTCACTTTTGGCAATGCGAATAAATTGATTCAACACAAAAGTCTTACCCGCTCCTGCTGAGCCAGTTAGTAAAACGCTTTCTCCCGAAAGCATAATTTCGAGCGCCATCCCCTGTTTCATTATCTTTAATTATAGCCTATATCCGACACAAAGAAGAATTTAAAATAAAAATTTACCAGTTAGTTTTTGTTCGCGGGCTTTGTTGGCCCATTTGTCTGCAAGTTCATTGCCAATATCACCTTCGTGTCCGCGTATCCAAACTAATTGTGCATTTGATTTCTGGTACAATTCACAAACTTCCTGCACTATATCGAGATTTTTAATCTTGCGACCTTTTTTAGTCCAACCATTGGCTTCCCAGCTAGAACTCCACTTGGTGATAACATTAATCCAAAATTCACTATCGCTATAAATTTCACATTCAGCACCATCGGCATCAAATAATGCCGCGGCTAAAGCTTTGCCTTCCATACGAATATTTGTTGAGGCTGGCTCGTTACCAATAATCGCTAGTTCTGTGTCCTTTATTACAGCGAAGCCACCAGGTCCAGGATTAGGGCTACAACTGCCGTCTGTATAGTAAATAATCATCTTTAACCATTCTACTACAAACTATGACTAAATCAGAAAACTATAGTCTTAAAAATGATTAAAAAATATAAAAATTAAGCTTGATATTATAAAGCATAAGCGCATAATAGAATCATAAGGACGCGTGGGAGTCCAGAAAGGATGCATTATGGTCAAAGGCGCTGCAAAACCTAAGAAAGCTGCTAAAAAAGCTAAAAAAGTAGTCAAAAAAGCTAAAAAATAGTTAAATTGAAATATTGTTAAATTATAAATAAAGAAACGCTAAACCTAGCGTTTCTTTATTTACTTTTATTAACAGTTATCTTAAGCTATCAATCGAGACACGTTTTTGTTCAGTTGTATTGCGATCACGAATTGTAACCGTGTCATTTTCAAGCGTATCAAAATCAATCACAACACAATAAGGTGTGCCAATTTCGTCCTGACGACGATAACGTTTACCAATGTTACCGTTGTCATCCCACATAACTGCTCCATACTTTTTCTTAAGTATGTTATAAACTTCATGAGCTTTGGTAACAAGTTCTGGTTTATTTTTAAGTAACGGCGATACAGCATATTTTACTGGTGCTAAGTTTTCAGGAAACTTCAAATAGACGCGTTTTTCACCGTTAATTTCATCTTCAGTATAAGCAGATGACAAAACAGCCATAATAGTACGCTCAACACCAAAACTTGGTTCAATAACATGAGGTATAAACTTTTCATTTGTGCCTTTGACTACATATTCCATATTCTTGCCCGCCGCTCGCTGAATATTTGCAAGATCAAAATCGGTTCGATATGCTAAGCCTAATAATTCTTCGCGTCCTATTGGGAAATCGAATTCGAAGTCGATTGTTCGTTTGCTATAGTGAGCTCGTTCTGTGTCTGGTACTTCAAATTCATGGACGGATTCTGATGGCAAGCCAACTGCAGCACACCAATCCCAAACTAACTTGCGCCACATTTCGAACGATTCTTCCCATTTATCAGGTCGAACAAAATATTCAATTTCCATTTGTTCAAATTCACGAGAACGAAAAATAAAATCTCGTGGTGAAATCTCGTTACGAAAAGCTTTGCCCTGTTGTGCAATACCAAATGGTAAATCAGGATAAAAACTATCGATTACGTTATTGTAATTAGTAAATATACCTTGCGCAGTTTCAGGACGCAAATAACTGATACTTGATTCATCATCAACTGGTCCAACATGGGTTTTGAACATCATATTAAATTGACGAGATTCGCCGAGCGTGCCTTCTTTACCGCAATTTTGACATTTATTAATATCCGTTTTATCGGCTGGAAAACGTGATTTACAATTACTGCATTCAACCAATGGATCGCTAAACGTATCTACGTGCCCACTTGCCTGCCAGACTTTCTGGTTCATCAAAATCGCTGCGTCTACACCGTACATATCGTCGCGTTCATTAACAAACATCTTCCACCATAAATTCATAATATTGCGCTTTAAAGTAACACCAAGTGGACCAAAGTCCCAAGTACCACTAAGGCCACCATACACTTCACTACCTTGATATATAAAACCTCGACGTTTGCATAGACTTACGATTGTTTCCATTTTTTCGTTACTAATGTTTTTATCGCTCATAGTTACGACTTATTATAGCAGTAGTTGATTTATTTCATAAAACATAGTATAGTTTACCCAACTCAAAACACTTTAGGAGGTGATTTAATTGAGCGCATTAGTTGGTACTACTACTATAAAAGTAGTAATTGAACTAATTTTAAATGGACAAATCAGACAAGCTCGAGAACGTTGTGATAAATTAGTATCTAACAACGCATGGTTTATGATAGAAGATGCCAATTTCTTTTATTGGTATGCAAAGGCTGTAAGACTTACTAATCACGACGAAAAACTTTTGGCTAAAATCAAAATATTTATGCAAGACTGCAAGAATTACACTCGACTACTTAGCTGCGATTGGCTGATTGATGAGGCAATAGATGCTATTCGATTATTTAAACCTGATTTAGCTGACGAAGTTCTACGTTATTTAATATATGAACTTCCTGTTAATCCAAGCAATCACTACTATGTCACAATTAGTATGATAAGGGGTAGAATCGCCTATTGGCGTCGAGATTTCAGCCAAGCTATACAACATCTTGTTATGGTCAATGTATTTTCCCAGGATGAGTATGAGTATGAATATAGAATGAAAAATCTGTTATATTTACTCAAGGCTTCATCTGCAAAAAACGGAAGAAGTAATATCTATCGCGATCAAATAATCAAAAAGATGATCGGTGGCGGCATTAGACGTTTGCAACATTTTCGGGTCAAGTTAATTAGTAGTTGCCGATTGGGTAATACAATTGACGACATATTAATGAGACTTGGGCTTGTCTAGTAACCATTATCCTACCCCGTCGCTTACAAGCGACGGGGATTTTCATATCGCCGCATGTTCACGTGCGGTTAGTAGACAGTCCTTGGCAATTTCGTTAATCCCACCAATTTGCGCTATTACTTTTAGCGATCTCGTCGCAATTAATCTCAATAATTTGATGTGTTTAGCGGTTAATTCACCGTTTTCGACTACTCTTAATCCTCGCTCGGTCACATCATAACTATAAGTTTGATCTGGCGATAATTTATCTCCATTAATATCATGCCATAAACTCAGTTCATAGCCCATTAAGGCTGCGTAACGCAAATAAAACCATACATTAACCACATCTAGTTGTATCGAATGCACATCAAGTCCAGCCAAAGTCTCAGATAACACATCATACCATTCTGGACCTTCGACCATCTCGCTGGCGTTAGATACAAGTTTAATCGCAGTATAGGCAGCTTGCATTCGATCATAATCCTCCATAATATGATTATAAAAATGCACTAGTCTAGACGAAGTTAATATTCCTAACTCTCCTTTACCATCGCCGATTACCACATCACAAATTGCAAATAATTCGATACCGCCAGCAAGCCGACTTTTTTCGCGACGCACTCCTTTGGCCATAACGCTTCGTTTTCCGTCTGGAGTTAATAGTTGTAAGATTCGATCAGCTTCACCGTAATTTGTACGACGGAGTACGATTGCTTTAGTTCGATGTGTTTTCATGCCGTTAGAAACGCCCTTAGTGCATCTACTCCTTTAATCTGGAAATTTTGCACTTTAAAGTTAATGTTTCTAACGGTATTCATAGCAGTACACTTTTCAATGCTAATATTAAATCACTAGGAGTCATTGTAGTTTTATCCAAGATTTGTCTAACGCCATATAATTTTAAATCATCTATAGATAATTCGCTCGCTAAATTTGTACACAATATTATCGGAATATCACCAGTATCACCATAGGATTGAAGTTCGTGCAACAATGCAAACGCTGTACTGCCAGTCAGTAAAACATCCAAAATAATAGCATCAGGATGAACGATATCAATCGCTTGAATTGCGGCTAAAGCATGAGGTACAATTGTAGCCTTATAACCTACCTTAGTTAGCACACGTGAATGTTGTTCAGCCAGCCATTCATCGTCTTCGACAATTAAAATCGATGGAGCGTTCATAATAAACTCAATTGTCGGGATGCTTGCAAATCTACATAGAATGTCGCACCGTCATTATGTCGAGTAACTCCAATCTTACCATTCATGACATTTGCAAATTGACCTGCAATATACAAACCTAATCCGCTACTCTGCGGTCTAGCATGGATTGATGTAGGTGCATGCGCTAATTTGTTTCGCAGTGATTTAAATACATCAACAGATAAAGCTGGGCCATAATCTCTAACACTTAAGCGAATAATATTGCCCTTATCAAGTAATCCAATTCGAATCTCCACAGTAGCATTACCTTCTGCATAATGCAGTGCATTATCACTAAAATTAACAATAATTCGCCTCAACAGATCCCGATTTGCAACGAGCAATAATGGATGTTTACGTGGCACTAATTTAACGTCACGATTATGGGCTGAAAAAAGCGGCTCTAGCTCACGAATAATATCTTCACATAATTGTTGAGGATTAACTGGTTCGAGAGTAAATAAGGCATCAGCTAATCTAACTGAACGAGTTAAATCACTTGTTAAACGAAGTGCTCGTTCACTCGTTAGACTAATTTGTCTCAACATTCGTTTTTGTTCGTTTATCGGTACATTACCATCTTCAAGCATTAGAGATAACTGACGGACTAAAACAAGTGGCGATTTTAGTTCATGCGCCGCGGCAACAATTGAGGGTAAACCATCAGTTAATGGCCCATTCAAAAGTCGTTCGTGCTTCCCTCGCGCTGCACTCATACAATACTAATTGTAACATGTTAATAGACCTCACGGCGCACGTAAGTGCGACTATTTTATACTACCTACCATCTACCAACTATTATCTACTAATTACTGGTTGAACTTAATTGTAGCAATTAAAGCGTTAAAATCTGTCGCAAATGTATTGGCATCAGTGCGAATAGTTAAAGTCTTGTCACGAATTTTAAAAATAACTGCCGAACCACGGATATCTTTTGTGAAGCTACCATCAAGTCGCGTCCCACTACTACCATCTGCAGACACACTACTTGATGCAAGGTCGCCTTTTTTAACAAGAGCATCGTAAGTCGTCAGTACTTTATCATAATCTTTCTCTTCAATTATCACGCGAAGCGCAAATTGCTGTGTGGCACTAACTGGAGGCACAGTTATTGGATTTAGATAAGCTTCATATGTGCCACCTTTGCTGACATCTTTATTGACATACACGCTCCAAGTTTTTGGATAATTAAAACTCACTCGACCATAATCGTCTGGACCGACAAATTCACGATTCGGTTCTTTTTCACGCTTGGTAAATTTCACTTCGTCAGCATCAGCTTGTTCTTTTTTGGCAACAGAAACAGCATCATCAACTTTGGTGTCAACATTATTTTTTTGATCTGTATAATTCAAATATAGCCAAACAGATAAACCCGCAGCAGCTATGAATAAAACAATTAAACTAATCGTAGAAATCATCCAAACTTTAGCTGAACCTTTTTTATAAGTATTTAAAATCTGTGTCATAGCGCCATTATACTTGTGCTTCGCCCAGCTGTAAAGGATAGAACGTATATAAGTGATAAGCTTCGACATTTTTCATTGCTTTTTTGTCACTTAATTCAATAGCGTAACTAATAATATTTATTCGTCGACCTAGCCTATTAGTTTCTTTTTGTATCCACTTTACAATCTTGTTCATATCTCGTGTTACTGAAAAAATATAAACAACGGTCGTATCGTTGGGCAAATGTGTTATCCAAAAGTCAGCAAAACGTATACTAACTCGACTATTATATTTACGCGACAAAAAACGTGAAATAAATACTAATAATGGATTAATTTCATAACCAACAGCGCGCGCACCTATTTTGGCCGCTTCACGTAAAACGATTCCATCACCACTACCTATATCAACAAGCACATCTTTGTCAGTGAGCGGATATAGTTCACTTAGGGCTTGACGTATATACACACCACGACTTGGAACGTATGGCGCACCACGGAAAACAACTAATCCAAAAAATAACACGATTATTATGACTAACCACAGCCAAATCATTTAATTTTCGCTATCAAATTTTTGTTTAACAATTTGAATTTCATTTTTTAATGAAGACAAATCTTGCTCAATTTCAGCCGCTAATTTTTCAGCCTGTTTAAATTTATCAAGTGCCGCTTCAAGCGAAAAATCACTACTATCAAACCATTTAACTAGTTCCGTTAATTCAATTGTTTTTTCTTGAATTGATTTATTTTTTGACGACATTTTTAACCTCTGCTCCCATTATAACTTTGTTTGTCTCAATCTCAATGGTTGCTCCAACTTTTGAAACACCTCGAATTAAGGCATATCCCCTAGCTAATACTGTATTAGGGTCGAGTTGCGCTAATACATTTTTAAATGATGATATGCGTCGGATTTGTTCATCAATACATCTCTCTACAGTTTCAAGAGCATCTGAGAGATTCGAATTTATCACCTGTTTTTGTTGATCAATTATTTGCAACATACGTGGCAGGAGTGAACTTACTTGAATACGAATAGCGCGAATTTTTTCTACCTTATCTGGCACTAAAATTTGCGCAGCATTACTAGGCGTTGCAGCACGAACGTCGGCTACTAAATCAGCTAAACTTTCGTCAGTTTCATGTCCAACACCTACTAATGTTGGTATACGACTGCTAGCAATTACACGCACTAATGGCTCATCGTTAAACGTTGACAAATCATCTGCGCTACCTCCCCCACGAATAATCACAATTACTTCGGGTAAAGATTCTTGTTGATTAAAATAATTTATAGCTCGAATCATCTGATCAGGCGCATCCGTACCTTGTACTTGAACATGGGCAACGTCAATTTTTATACCGCCCCAATGATCATTCAATATTTTAATAAAATCAGCATATCCAGCCGCTTGTGTACTACTAATAATTGCTATGTGTTGTGGAATTTGCGGTAGTTGTCGTTTACGTTCTAGCGCAAATAAACCTTCGGCTTCGAGTTTTGTTTTTAGTAATTCAAAACTCTTTTTGAGCGCACCCTCACCACTTGGTCGCAATGATTTTACAGTTAGACTGAATTTGCCCCACTGAGTTAATTTTGGAGTAGCTGAAACAATAATTTTCATTCCATCTTCAATCGGCACACGCATTTGCCACACTGTCATAAAGCAACCAATACTACCACCATGATCTTTTATGTCAAAAAATACAAATTTACCTTGATTGACTTTAAATGACGCAACTTCTCCTTCAACTTCTACAGTTGGATAAGCATACTCAAACGTTTGATTAACAACCGCAATAAAATCGCTAACACTAAACACTGGTTGAATTTGAGATTTTTCCATATTTGTTAATCGTTAATTGATAAAATAAATAGCCAAACAAAATGGTACCCATAAATAATATGGCGCGTGCAAGCAATGTTCCGGCAATCGCAACACCTGCTGGTATTCCAGCTGATGCCAGAAATGCAACCATAATAGCTTCATATACACCCGCTCCACCTGGTGTTGCTGCGAAAACAGCCGCGATTGACGACAGACCGAAAGCGATAAATAGCGTTGCTGGATTCACCCAATAACCAAGCGCTAGGAATGCAATTAGAATTAATGAAACATCTAATAAATTAGCTAACATTGCCCATAAAAACGGACGAATTAATATCTTCTTATCTTGACGAATTTCGAGATAGTCATGGTGCAATTCTATAAAAAAACATTCAACTGTTTGTAATTTTAAAAATTGACGCTTTTTACCATGCGTTAATCTACACACAACCTTGTTAACTACACGACTAAGCCAATTGGAAAACCAAACGAGTCGTTTGTGACTCCCAATCATAAAAATCAAAAAAGCTGTTCCCCCAACAGCTGCAACAATGAAAGAGCTACTGATGATGATAACCGTCCGATCAATTCCAAAATCAAATATTAAAGCAATGACAGCAATCGTTATAATAAATACAAGGCTAATAAACATCGTCGTAAAACGAATAATTTGCGCCATCGTTGCTCTACCAGCACTCACTCCGTAATGTTTTAATATCCAACCTAGATATGAAAATCCAGCAAAGCTCGGAACTGGTATGATATGATTTACAAAATTAAGTTCAAGCGCTATGCGAGTCATCTTCCATCGAGACATTGTCGCTAAATCACCTTTTGATCTAAAATACGCAAACATTGTCTCTCCAACTGCATAATAACTAAAAAATTGAACAGGTATCAAAAGCATTAAGATCCATAAATCAACACTCCCCAAAAGTTTCCAAGCATGTACCATTTGATCCCAACCCAAAGCCACTACAAGTGCTAATAAGATAAGAGTGATTATAGTTACTTTAACATGGAAAGACATAACTGGTAATAATTATAACACTCAAAATGACGTTAACCACGTATAATAGGTCTATGCACATAGCAATTTTGGGACGACAAACTGCGCTCGGCATTGCCGAACTTGAAAGAGTTTTTGGTGGTAAATTTATTACTCCTCTCTCCCCTCAGTCTATTCGTATAGGCAGCGAAAATTTCGAAATTCAACGATTTGGTGGTGTATTAAAAGCTGGAAAAATTATTTCCGAATTGCCTAATAGCGATTGGCATCAAGTAAGCCAAAAAATAGTTCAATATTATACTAGTGAATGGTCGTCGTTTGAAGGCAAAATTACCTTGGGAATCAGTGCCTATAATTTTAATATCGATGCGCGAGAGGTTCAAAAGACCGGTGTTATATTAAAGCAAAAACTAAAAAAATCTGATGTGAGTCTTCGTCTCGTTCCTAATTTAGAACCAGCGCTCAGTACCGCAACTAGTCACCATAATAAACTTGGTCTTTCTGCTAATAAAGTCGAATTAATTATAGTTCGTACAAATGATAATAAAGTTATAATCGCCGAAAGTACAGGATCTCAAAACATCACCGCCTATGCCAAACGTGATCAAGAACGTCCTAAACGTGATGCTTTCGTCGGCATGTTACCACCAAAACTCGCCCAAATCATGATAAATCTTGCCATGAGAAATAATAGCCGAAAAGGCTCACAATATAAGCCAACAATACTTGATCCATTCTGTGGCACTGGAGTCATCCTGCAAGAAGCTGTGCTCATGGGTTACAGTGCATATGGCACTGATTTATCCGAAAAAATGGTTAGTTACAGTTGTGATAATTTAAATTGGCTATCTGATAACCACCGTATTAAATATGATTATAAAGTGAGTAAAGGTGACGCCATGAATATGAAATGGCAACAACCTATCGACGCAGTTGTTAGCGAAACTTATTTAGGACAACCATTCAGCGCTCCACCGTCACCGTCAAAGCTAACTGAAGTTGTAAAAAATTGTGACCATATCATCACTGAATTCCTAATAAACCTGAGGTCACAAATTGAATCAGGCACCCCAGTCTGTATCGCTATCCCCGCTTGGCGTGATAATAGCGGTCATTTTACACATTTACCACTTGTCGCAACTATTGCTAGATACGGCTATAAACCACACGAATTCACTAATATTTCTCAAAATGATCTGCTATATTACCGCGAAAATCAAGTTGTCGCCCGCGAACTATTAGTTTTGACAAAAATCTAAAACAAATCTATTATATATTTTATAAAGAGGAGTAAGCGTGTGAGTGTTGAAAGCTATAACTATGATTCAATTGATCATAAGAAATTAATCGTGCAAGAAAGCGAAGATGCTGGTAGAATTGCTGACATCGATCTTGCAATGATTGGTGCAAAGGCACAATATAATTGGGACGATGAAGAACATGGGATTGAGGCCATGGTATCAGAAGTAGGTCGAAGAGCAGAAAAATTAACACCTAAAGCAAGCCTAAGGATAAAAGAACTTATATTCGAAGCTGCAGAAAAAAATTTTAGATTAGAATTAAACGCAAAGGAAAATGATAGACAAGCAGCCATAGATGCAAAAGCTGAGACTCTACTGGCTAAATTGACAGATAATAAAGAAATAACATATGCCGATCTGCCAAAGCCACATTATGGTGATAAAGATATACTATCGCAAAAACATAACACTATTAATCTACAAAATTCTTCTCTCTGGGATAAAAACATCGGGAATGACACATCAGAGTAATCCCGACTCTTGACGCTATCACCTATCTTTGGTACAATTGACCAGATTTGTTATAGAATTCGCTGTATAGCGAACAAGGAGTTATTAAATGTCACACGTTAAAGCAGGCGGCACATCAAAAAATGTCCACAATAATGCCGGTCAACGACTCGGTGTTAAACGTTTTGGTGGCCAAACTGTACGCACTGGCGAAGTACTAGTTCGTCAAACTGGTTCGACCAAACTTTCTGGTCCTGGTACGTTTATTAGTCGTGATTACACTATTCACGCAGCTGTCGATGGAGTTGTTAGCTTTGATAAAATTCGCAAAAGTCGTTTTACAGGTAAAACTGTTCCACGTACTCAAGTATCGGTAAAATAATTACTTTAATATAATCGAACAAAAAAACTGCCGGTTAGGCAGTTTTTGATTCGCTCATACCAAGGTGATATTTAACACGTTCTACAACATCACCAATAACTACTTGTGATTTAACTAGATAATCATCGACGCCAAGTGATTCAGCCCGTTCTTTATCTTTGGGCTGACTAAGAGCTGTTAGCATAATAATGCGAATGTTTGCCGTTTCAGGAGTATTACGTAAAATATCTAGTACATCAAAACCACTGATTTTTGGCATCATAGCGTCTAGTAATATCAAATCAGGCTTGAAATCAGTAGCAGCCGCTAAAGCATCTTCGCCATTATTTACCTCGCGTGTCTGAAAACCTTCCATCTCTAGTCGAGACTTATAAACCCCAGACAAGGCAACGTCATCTTCAACGAGTAGAATTTTTTTCTTTGCGTCCATTTAGTCCTCCATATCGGTTCTATATTACTACATCCGAGTGTAAAAACACAAGCAATTAAAGCCCAAGCACTTGTTTTGCTGCATTAAATTGTGGATCAATGTCATTATCGACATCTGCTTGTGTCAAGCTAACGATGGTATCAGGTGTAATTCCCTCTTTTGTGATATTTTTGCCATCTGGTGTATACCAACGAGCAATAGTCACTTTTAATTGCGCACCACCGTCAAGTTGTATAGGTTGCTGAACACTTCCCTTACCAAATGTTCTTTCCCCAATAAGTTTTGCAACATGATGTTCTTGGAGAGCACCGGCGACAATCTCGCTCGCACTTGCAGTTCCACCATCAACTAGAACGACTGTCGGAATATCAGCAAGAAGCGCATTACTACCTGATTTAAGTGTTTCTTTAATTACATCTCCAGTACGTTCGGTCACTACAACCTTATCGTCTAACCATAAACCAGCGACATCTACTGCAGTTGCCACACGGCCACCATTATTACCTCGTAAATCCAAAATTACGGCTTTGACATTCTGTGTTCTAAAATCTTGAGCTGCAGCTCTAGCTAAATTACCAGTTTCGTCATCAAATCTAGAAATAGCCATTGTGCCGATACCATCAGTTACGCTATTGATGACACTAGGATTATTTATAATTGCACGAGTAATTGTATAGTCCTTTATTTCATTGCTTCGTTGTATATTTAGTTTGACTGTAGTCCCTTCTTCGCCACGAATTAGTCCGACTGCTTTGTCGACTGTCCAGCCGATTGTTGATTCGTCATTAACTTTCAAAATAGTATCATTTGCCATTAAACCGGCTGCCTCTGCGGGATTATCTTTTAATGTGCTCATAATTGTGGTCCTATCGTTCTTTATACCGATTACAGCACCAATACCACCACCAATATTACCTGAGAGAGTATTATTAAAATCAATCGATTCTTGTGGACTCATGTATACGGTATATGCATCACCAACAGCGTCTACTAAACCGCGATTAGCGCCTTGAATTAGCAATGTATCGTCAATCGTGCCATCATAATTAGCTGCAAGTTTATTATATGTCTCTTGAACCGAGCTAAGATCTATACTGCCTGAATGCGCTTTATAGCCAAAAACTGGTCCAATAGCCGCTATAATTTGATAATGATATGTACCAGCTACATAACCAAGAACTGCAGTTATTGCAATAATTATAAATAATAGAGCCGAAGATAAACGTCTTTTTGTATGTCGATGTTTTAACTCGTGGTCAACTACTTTTTCTTTCATTCTTGGCCTTATTCTCACTATTATAAATCCCCCGTCGTTCCAGTTTTTCTACTAAATATAAGTATAACGCATTATGGTTAAAGTGTGCTATAAAAGTTATGTTTTTATTTTTTATAATATTTACTATTTAATATAAACGTAAATATCATATGAGCTGACTGGTACAATCATCTTACTATACAATCCCCAGCCAAGCGGACTTGGATAATTGTAATTGTAATTGTATTGACTGACAGTTAAAGTGCCGTCGTCATTAACTGATTCAATCCAGACAACGTGACCCTCTGGGGCGCTTCCAGTACCACGAATTATGCCGATTGAACCAGCACGTGGTACATAACCAACAATATAACCCATACTTTGAGCACTTTCTGGAAAGTTAGTTGCATTACCCCAGTTCTCTGGATAATAGTTAGTTTCTCTGGCGACTCGCCAAGCTACATAGCTAGCACATTGACGGCATCCATAACTATGTCCATCGCCACCATTACCATTAGAGCCGTCATATGAATAGTAGACAAGATTGCCGCTTTTACCAAGTTCACCCCCCATCGGACAGTTATTTTTATCCCATGGATAATCTGGCGCAGCACCACCTGCAATTAATTTAGCTCCGCCTCCAGTATTATATAAAGAAGCCAAATAAGCCTGCTGCTGTGTTCGCATTTCGGCCTGCTGAGCTTGAGCTTCGACAGCTAACTGCTGATAAGCAGCTTCCTGACCTTGTGTTTGTTCTAAAAGATTTTGCTGCTCCTGTTGTTTAGCAACTAATGCATTTTTTGCATTTGTTTGATCGCCCAAGGTTCGACCGACATCAATTTTTTGCTGATCAAGTTGAGTCTTTAAATTTTTTATTTTCGTAATAGTACTAGTCAATTGATCACGAACAGAATTACGATATTCTTGTTTGTCCAGATAATCACTAACATTTTTACTACTAGCTAACATTTCGAGTGGCGTCACGTTATCGTCAACGTAAAGATTAGCGATAGTTACGCCTAATGCATCTTTGTTATCTTTAATTTTCTTTTCCGTGTCGGTAATTTGAACTACCAATTTATCGTATTTTGCCTGACTTAGATCAATTTGTGTTTGGATAATTGCTGCTTGGTTAGTTAGTTCAGCAACTGCTGACTGCAACGTGTTTGTTTGAGCTGCAAGTTGTAATGCATGCGCATTGTAATTATCAATATCTTGTTGAAGCGCATTGATTTTATCATCATATTGATCAGCAGATGTTTTTTGAACCATTTGAATTGATAATCCGAAAACAATAAGCACAGATAAAAACACGAGCAATATTTTACTTGGCAAAGTCATCAAAAACGGTTTTTTAACGATATGTAATTTCATAACCTTAGATAGCGACGTGTCGCAAGTAATGATGAAATAATACCTATAATCGCACCAATAGCAATCATAGCAAGCAGTACAAGCCCAGCATATAATGTCACTAAATCAAGAGTTGGCTGTACAGTAATTTGGTAACTCGACAACGTCGCAGCCGAGCTGTACAGTGCCCATATTCCTAAACCTGTAGCTATAATTGCCGCGATAGAACCATAAATAATAGCCTCAACTAAAAACGGTCCTCGAATAAATGATTGATCTGCTCCAATTAGTTTCATCATCTGAATCTCTTCTTTGCGACTGAATATAGCCATACGAATTGTGTTAAAAATAATAAGTGACGATATAGCTACGAATACTGCGCCAGCGGCAATACCAACTTTTTGTGCAAAGTTAACTGCACGACCTATGGATTTAATAGTGTTGCGTCGTTCACCAGCAAAAGACGGTTTGTAATCAGGATTAAGATGCTCTTTTAGAAGCGTATTATTAGCGACAAAATCCTCTAATTGTGACGTATCATTAATATTGTTTACAATCACTCTCAATGTTGCAGGATTCTTGTTGGTCGCTTCTTTGATTGCTTCTAGAACATTATTGTCAGTTTTGTTATCTTCTATAATCTGTTCCCTGGCTGCAACAGCACTAATATAATTAACCGAACGGACTGATGATAATTTTAATAGTTCAGTCTTCAGATTAGCGCCTTCTTTATCGGTAGTATTAGTTTTCAAATAAATAGACATATCAACTTTATTGCGCAAATCTCCAACGGTGTCTGTCAATATATTTTGTGCTACAAATGTCGTAAATATAATAAGTAAAGTAATAGTCATTACAGCCGTAGCAGCAACCGACAGCCATGAATTTCGGAAAAAACTTTCAACTCCATACTGACACATTCGAAAGAACGTTAATAATCTGCGACGATTACGTTTTTGAAGCGCAAAAGATTTAGAGTCTAATTTTTTCTTGAGGCTCATCCCGTTAGAACCCTCCAACTCTTAATAAATCGCGTATAATAAACATCTTTGACTGCTTTGGTTATAGTTCTAACAGGACTCATTGCCTATAACTCCCCTCTGCTTGGTCTCCAGTAATATTGCCGTGGTCAAGTGTAATAACTCGACGTTTGAGTTTATTAACAATATCAGCGTTATGTGTACTCAAGAGAACCGTGGTGCCGTATTTATTAATTTTTTCTAGCAACCGAATAATATCCCAGCTATGTTTTGGATCCAAATTACCAGTTGGCTCATCGGCAATTAAAATTTTTGGCTGACGCACCACTGCTCGTGCAATAGCTACACGCTGGCGTTCACCACCAGATAATTGATGAGGAAATTGTTTTTCTTTGCCAGTTAGACCAACAAGTTCAATAACTTTTGGTACAGTATTTTTTATCTCGCGAGTAGTCATACCAGCAATTTCTAGAGCAAAAGCTATGTTTTCAAACACAGTACGTTGCGGCAATAGTTTGAAATCTTGAAATACCACGCCGATTTTGCGTCGAAGCATAGGAATATGACTATCTTTTAGGGTGTCGTAATCAATACCACCAACTACAATTTTGCCACTAGTTGGTTTTTCTTCACGCGTCAAAAGTTTCAATAATGTTGATTTACCAGCGCCACTCGTCCCGACTAAAATAACAAATTCGCGAGGCTCAATAAATAAACTTACGCGGTTAACTGCCGAATCTATATCTTTACCATACGTTTTTGTTACCCTATCAAGTAGTATCATTCCTTGGCCAATTATACCATAAGTGAGTTGGTGGGCGGAAGATAACAAATGGCAGGACCCGTCGGAGTAAAAACTGTTATTGAGATTCTGATTCTAGAAAGACTTCGATAAAACCGTCAATTTTACCATCTAACACGCCTTGAATATCACGATCTTCGTATTTTGTGCGGGTATCTTTGACCATAGTGTATGGATGTAAAACGTAATTTCGTATCTGAGAACCCCAATTAGCGGACTCGCCTGCTTGTAAATCCGTGATATTTGCAACATGTTGTTCAAGTTGTAATTGTGTTAATTTTGAACGCAAAATTTTCATAGCCGTTTCTCGATTTTGCAATTGCGAACGTTCATTTTGAATTGCAACAACAATACCGGTTGGGATATGCGTTATACGAACAGCACTGTCTGTTGTATTGACAGATTGGCCACCATGACCACCAGCTCGATAAACGTCAATTTTTAAATCTTTTTCATCAATTTTAACTTCGTCCGGCGTATCAATCTGAGGTAATATTTCGACTAAAGCAAAACTAGTTTGGCGCAAATTATCACTATTAAATGGGCTAAGCCTCACTAAACGATGGACGCCATTTTCGCTGCGTAATTTTCCGTACGCATATGGACCAGTTATCTCTATAACACTCGACTTAATCCCTGCCTCATCGGCCGGCGCACGCTCGATAATATCTGTACGCATACCTGATTTTTCAGCCCAACGCAAATACATTCGTTCTAGCATTTCGGTCCAATCTTGTGCATCGGTGCCACCTACGCCAGCGCTAAGCCTGATAATTGCATTGTGATCATCATATTTGCCATGAAAAAGCAGATCCTTTCGGAGCTTTGCAAAATCACTTTCTAATACACTAACCTGCTCTTCGAATTCTTGTGATAGACTTTCATCTCCTAATCCTATAAGTTCTATAATGTCAGCTACTTGGGCTCGCAAAATTATCCATGGATCAACAATGCTCGACAAAACAGATAATTGTTTACTTTTAGCCTGCGCATCAGTTGGATTATTCCAGACTTCTGAACTAGCTAATTGTTGAGTTAAAGTTTTAATAGTTTTTTGTTTTTCGGCAATAGTCAATCTTAAAAAAGCAGCATCAATCTGTGATAATAAAACTGTTAGTTTTTTAAGAAGTGATTGCATGCACGGCCGCCTCGAATTGTTCGCCCCTGTCAATATAGTTTTTGAATAAACCAAAACTAGCACTAGCTGGGCTAAGTAGTACTACACCATCAGATTTTGCAAGTGACTGTGCTCGATCGACTATTTTGGTCATCGTTGGATTTTCCATAATTTCAAAATCAGAAAATCCAGCACTTTGGCAAGCTTTTGCGATATTTTCAGCTTCATCTCCAATGAGGATTGCTTTTACGTCATGTTTAGTCAGTTCATTGCCAAGTTCAGAAAAATCTGAACCTTTAGATGAACCACCCAAAATAATAACTTTTGGTGTATCAAACGATCTAAGTGCTGCGATAGCTGAACTTGGAGTCGTTGCGATACTGTCATCGTAATATTTAATACCGTTAACTTCATGTATAAACTGTAAACGATGAGGTAAGCCCTTGAATGAACTAATTCCTCGTTCGATTGCTTCCTTGTCTTGAATTAACTCCCAGATTGCATCAATAGCAGCACAGGCATTATCTTGATTATGTTTACCTATCACTTGCAAAGCATTGATTGAACAAATTTTTTGTTCACCATAATAAAAATAACTTTCTTTGATATGAGCGGTTTTTTCATCTGTATAGCCGATAAGACGCGCTTTTGAACCACTGGCAATATCCTTGGCATATTGATTAAATTGATTGTAAATTAGAATATCATTAACAGTTTGATATTTGGTTATATTAGCCTTGGCTGATACGTACTCCTCCACGTTTGAGTGAATGTCCAGATGCTCTCTTTCGATAAACAAAATTACTGCAATGTGAGGCGATTTTTCTAAATCCCACAACTGGAAACTAGACAGTTCATATACTATGACGTCATTTTCATCTATCTGATCGATTATGTCTAGAGACGGTTCACCAATATTACCAATTAACCAGACTTTTTTACCAGATTCACGAAGTATACTAGTAATTAAACTTGCAGTCGTACCTTTACCCTTACTACCAGTAACTCCAATTATTGATGCTGGACATTTAGCAAAAAACTCATTTGTTGCTGACCAAATTTTACCATTTGTTTTAATTTTGCGTGGTGCTAATCCAGCAGTACGGATAACAAGATCAAAATCTTGTAGTTTTTCAAAAGCATCTTCACCTATAATCGTAGCCACACCGTTAGGTATAGTCCTATCTGGCTGACGTTGATCAGTGATAGTTATATCATTTTCTGTATTATTAGACCAGTAACGATAGTTCGATTCGCCTTCTAGTCCATAACCTGCAATTGCAATTTTCATGTCATCGTCCTAACGTAGTTTATTAAATAATGTTGCTACTTTATCATTTAAATCAATTAATTCTTGACGTTCACCACTACTGACAGCGGCCAAAACCCATATATCTTCATTAATAAAACTGCGCGCTGTGTCAACCATACGCTTTAGCGTAACGTTTTTAATCATGTCTGGTACTCGATCGTAATTTTTTATGAATCCGTCTGCAAAATAACGCCCTGTATAGAAACCACTGATCTGTGAAACTGTTTGGGCACCCATCTGATAACGACCGAGGGCAAATGATTTTGCGGCATCAACTTCTTCTTCTTTGATTTTACCGTCAAGAACGTGGCCGATTTCGCGAGTGATAATATCGAATAATTCGGCTGCTGCTTCATGATTTACCTGTCCAGTTATATCCCAACCACTATCATAAAATCCAGTAGCTGCATACGCACTAACATTGTAAGCCAAGCCTTTTTGACGAGCCGCACCAAAGATACGTGAATGCATAGTACCTGTTAAAATATGATTTAAATAGTGCATGGCATCTAACTCTTCGTCATTCAATTCTCTAGGAATCGCCATAAAAAAACCGAACGTTAGATTGGTAGCATCTTTGCGACGTATAACACTCGGGCCAGCTTTGACTAAATTATCGTGAGGTACTTCAAATCGCTCTCCTTCTGCTAGTTGGAAATCTTCGAGTTGTCGCCTGATTTCAGTTTTACGACCCTGTAATTTGCCGGCAATAACAAAACGCATATTATTAGTTGTATGAGTGCGACGATGATGATCACGTACGTTTGCCAAAGATACATTACTGATTGTTGGTAAAGACTGACGATAAGTTAATATATCTTCACCTAAAAGTTGCTGCACTCGTGGCCATAAAATACAATGATGATCATTCAAATAATTGGTTAATTCGCTACGTACATTACCTTTTTCAGCCTCTAGTTCATCTTCATTAAACTTTGGCTGACAAATGGCTAATTTTTGTAGATCAAGAATTCGAGACCATTCAAAATCGGCGCAATCTGCCTCGTACACCATAGAAAGATCACTAGTATAAGCATTACGATATGCACCATTTTTTGTGAATTCAAATTCAAATTCAGATTCAGTTTTAAAACGAGCATTCGCACCAAATGCCATATGTTCCATAATATGTGCCACTTGTTCTATTTTTTTAGATTTAGCGTAACGATTACCAGCACGAAACTGAAATTGCATATTCATTGTCGTAGCATCTGAGACGTCAATGAGTAATCCGCGTGCACCATTTTTTAATCGTATCTCTTCAACGGTATGGTTCATATGTAGTACTTTCTGCAGAAGGCGTTATAGTTATTTGCGATTTTTTTTACGATTTTGGCGCTGTGATTTCTTTTTCTTGCGACTATCATTTTTCCTTTGGTTAGCAGTGACATGTGCTGAATGAATTGTTTTAATCTTAAAGTCCTTATCTCGATTCTCTTCACCGCCAGTTATTTCATTAACTCCTTTTTCAACCGCATTTTCAGCTAGACGTGTTAATTCAGTTTCGTGATCTTCTTCGGTTTTGGCAACAACGTCATTCTTATGAACATGCATTATTGCGCGAAGTACTTCGTCGCGCAAAGTGTTTTGTAAACTATCAAACAATTTTTGAGATTCACTTCTATATTCAACCAACGGATCACGCTGACCTACACTACGCCAGTGAATACCCTCACGCAAATGTTGCATATTCTCAAGGTGCTGCATCCACAATGTATCAAGTACTTGTAAATACACTTCCCGCTCAACTTTACGTACAATATCTGAACTTAATTCTGACTCTTTATCTACGTATAGTTCTTTGGTTTCTTTTTTCGCTAATTCAAACCTAGCCCTGTCGTTCTTTTCATCGCCTATAGTTTTGATTGTATCATCAGATAGTGGGAAGATTGCCTTAAATTCTTCGGCAAAGTTTTTATTATTTTTAGATGGAAGAGCAGTGAGTTCACCTATTTCTGAATCTATCAAACGTTCTATTTCTGGTTTAATATCATCGCCTTCAAGGATTTTACGACGCATAGTATATACCACACGACGATGACGATTAATTACGTTGTCATACTGAACGACGTTTTTGCGTGTATCAAAATTGAAACCTTCTACGCGTTTCTGCGCCGCTTCTAGTGTTTTTGAAACTGCTCTATTTTGTATTGGTGTATCTTCACCAATTCCTAGTCGATCCATTAAACTAGCAATACGCTCACCTTGAAAAATACGCATCAAATCATCTTCGGTTGAAACATAGAATTGAGTTTCACCAGGATCACCTTGACGTCCACCTCGTCCACGTAACTGATTGTCAATACGACGTGACTCATGTCGTTCAGAACCAATTACCATTAGGCCTCCAAGTTCCACTACTCCTTCACCTAATCTAATGTCAGTTCCGCGACCAGCCATGTTAGTCGCTAATGTGATAGAACCTTTTTGGCCAGCTTTTTCTATAATTATAGCTTCACGTTCATTATTCTTAGCATTCAAGAGCTCGTATGGAACACCAACTTCATCAAGCCATGAAGCTATTAATTCGTTTTTAGCAATAGAAGCTGAACCAATTAAAACTGGTCTGCCTTGTGCATGATATTCGGCAATCGCATTAGCAACAGCCTTGAGTTTTGCCTTTTCAGTTTTAAATATTAAATCTTGTCTGTCAATACGTATGAGTGGACGATTTGATGGAACTTGAATTACGTCTAAACTATAGATTTGCTGGAATTCTTCGGCTTCGTCAAATGCCGTACCTGTCATGCCAGACAGTTTTTTATAAAGACGGAAATAATTCTGAAAAGAAACAGTAGCTAGTGTCATACTTTCTTGTAATACTGAAACACCTTCCTTAGCTTCGATGGCTTGATGTAAACCCTCGTTATAACGACGACCTTGCATCAAGCGACCCGTAAACTCATCTACAATAATTACTTCACCTGAGCTTGTTACGACGTAATCTTTATCACGCTTAAATAGCGTTTGGGCTCTTAAAGCTTGGTCCATATGATAAACCGAACGTACATATTCAGAGCTATATAGGTTTTTAACACCTAGCATTCTTTGGACTTTTTCAGTACCTTCATCACTGAGTGCAACAGTACGATGTTTTTCGTCCATAATATAATCTTCGGGGACCAATTTGGCTGCAATTTTTGCAAATTGATAATAACTATCCGGATTTTCGGCAGCTGGAGCACTAATAATGAGAGGTGTACGAGCTTCGTCTATTAGAATGCTGTCAACTTCGTCTACGATTGCAAAATTAAGCCCACGTTGACGCAATAATTCTACTTCGTTAACCATATTGTCGCGCAAATAATCAAAACCAAATTCATTATTAGTTCCATATGTAACATCAGCCGCGTACGCTTCTTTACGAGTTGCTGGACGTAAATGTTTAATTTTTGCGTCATCGTGATCATCACTAACGTAGGTTGGGTCGTACAGGAAAGATGCATCATTAATTATTACACCTACTGCTAAACCTAGAAAATTGTATACTCCCCCCATCCAACTGGCATCACGTTGTGCCAGATAATCATTAACCGTAACTACATGAACCCCCTTGTCTTCGAGAGCATTCAAAAACACAGGCAAAATTGCAACCAAGGTTTTACCTTCACCGGTTTTCATTTCGGCTATATTGCCTTCATGCAAAACCATACCGCCTATAAGCTGCACATCAAAGTGTCTCATATTAAGAATCCTGTCACTGACTTCACGAACTAACGCAAAAGCATCTGGCAAGATGTTATCAAGAGTTGTACCTTTTTTCTGTAATTTCTTTTTTAAAATTTCCGTTTGTTGTTTTAATTCTGGTTTCGTCATTTTCTGATATTTTTCAGTCAAAGTATTTATAGTAGCAACCTTTTTTTGAAGAGCCTTCAAAAGACGCGCTTGAGGATCGCCGAATATTTTGGACAGAATCTTATGTCTACTCACCATAACTGCACTTTATTATACGGTCAAAACAGCAATTAGACAAGATTACTAGCCACTATAACCCACGCCTAAAACTTCGTTTAAAACGACTCATAATACCACGCCTGCCTATGTGTGCAATAGCTGCTTGTTTATAGTCACGTAGCTGTGATTGTAATTTTGATTCCACAATATCAATAGCGGCTAATATATTGCCAGTTGAATCTTTGGCGGTTACAATTTTACCAGGAATATCTAAAATAACTTCAACTTCATATTTATTGCCATGATCGTGATTAACTTGTTCTAATTTTACCTCGGCAGACACACTTTTGCGCGCATGTTTCGGTAGATAACGATCGAGACTTCCGATTCTTTTCATGATGTATTTATGCGTTGTATTGTCAACTTCGTATGCAATACCAGTAATTTGAATCTCTGTAATCATATTAACTTATAGTATCTCACGTCCATTAAGATATGGACGAATAACTTCAGGGACTACTAATTTACCATCTTGTTTTTGGAAATTCTCCAAAACAGCGACCAGTGAGCGTGCTAGTGATACGACCGTACCGTTAAGTGAGTGCAAAATGTCAACAGTGCCATTTTTTCGACGAACTCGAATGTTCAAGTTTCGAGTTTGATAGTCAGTACAATTCGAACAACTAGTAAGTTCACGATATATATTATCTACTGGTGACCAATATTCAATATCGTATTTTTTAGCGGCAGGTGCTCCAAGATCGCCAGTTGCAATATTAATTACACGATAAGGAATACCGATTGCTTGCCATATTTCTTCTTCGATACCCAACATCTTGTCGTGTGTTTCTGCGCTTTTTTCTGGCAGAGTGAAAATATACATTTCAAGCTTATTAAATTGATGGACACGAAATAAACCATGAGTGAACTTTCCATAAGCACCCGCTTCTTTCCGATAACACGGACTATAGCCTGCATAAAGCAAAGGCAGTTTGTCTTCGTCGATAATCTCATCAGCATGATAACCAGTTAACGGTATTTCGGCCGTTGCTATAAGTGATAAATCTTCACCCTCAATAGCATATTCATCACTTTGATCGCTTGTACGAGGCGCAAAGCCAGTACCGGTTATTATTCGGGAAGAGACCATGTGAGGTACAGTCATAAACGTAAAGCCTTTGTTTATTATAAAATTAAGAGCAAACTGATAAATCGCATTTTCTAGTAATGCTAAATCACCTTTTAGATAATAAAATTTAGCGCCTGCAACTTTGGCGCCTCTTTCAAAGTCAACCCAATCTCGCTTAGTAACAAAATCAAGATGGTCGATTGCACCAGTCGGTTGTTCTCCGTATTTCTTAATTTCTACGCTATCTTTTTCCCCACCTACTGGCACATCAGATAAGGACATATTTGGGATACTAGACAATAACATAGAATAATCATTATTTACTACTTTGATGCGCGATTCTAATTCGGCAATCTGCTCTTTGATTGCCTTACCTTCCGCAATCAACTCGTCTGTTGGTTTAATACCTTTTGTTTGTGCTACATTTTCGTTACGTTTTTCGCGTAATCCATCAGTCTTAATTTGCAATTCTCGACGTTCAGAATCTAACTTTAAAAGTGCTTTAATATCAACATCATAACCCCTGTTACAAGTATTATTTTGTACTGCATCAGCGTTTTCGCGAATAAAACGAATATCTAACATATAATTATTGTAACAGACTTTATATAGCTACTCGGTTCGCAAAGCTTCAATTGGATTAAGTTTGGCTGCTTTACGCGCTGGTAACATTCCTGAAGCTACAGAAACAAGTACGAGTCCTACAATCACAACAGCTACACTTATTGGATCAAATATGATTAATCTTGCATTACCAATACCAAGCGCCTTACTTATAAATGGATTCGCGACGATTCCTAAAATAATAGCTAATCCACTACCAATTGCGCCGCCCAGGAACCCAATCCACGCCGCTTCCAGTTCAAACAGTTTACCTACGTCTCGATTTCTCATACCAAACGCTTTCATGAGTCCAATTTGTTGCGTACGCTCTAACACGCTAATATATTGTGTATTTATAATTCCAAAAACCGATGTAAGAACAGCAAGCGCACCAAAACCAATCAAAATACCTTGTAATACGTTAATAAACTGAAATATAAAACCCATCAAATCTTCGGCTGTTTTAGCATCATAGCCAGCATTATTTATATCATTTTTTACTAAATTAACATCTGTATTATCATCCACGAGTACGGTTGCTGCCACATACGCGCCAAACATAGCTGTATTTTGTTGACTATAATCGTATAGTGTTTTTGTGCCGTCTTTAAAAATTAATAAGCCTCTGCTTCCCTTAACATTTAAGACTGATTGTTGAAAAACACCATCTATAATGAAATCAAACGACTTTAATTCTGGGTTTAATAAATTACTTCCACCTTTTTCAATAACAATTTGGATGCTTTCACCAATAGCATCTTCTGCATTTTTGAATCCAAGTACTTCTCGATAACTATCAGGTATAATTACCCCTCCATTGCTAATGTTTTCGGCACTACCAGCTATATATTCTAGTTTTACACTACTATTGAAAGTTTCAATATTTGCTTGATATTTGTCCTGATCTACACGAGTAACATATTTCGGAGTAACCGTGTAATATGGAGTTACTGATGTCACATTAGCCACACCAGCAAGCTTATCTATATCAGTTTGTTTTAAAAGTTTCATAGTTAAACCACCACCGTAATTGATTACCGGATCATCAGAATACTTTCGAGGTTTGGTTGAATCAAGGTTTAAATCTTGTTTTGGTTGAACAAATAATTCATGCACATTAGTATTACTACTGATAATATCGCCTATATAGGCTCGGCCTCCAGCACCCACAGCTAAACTAAGAACGATAGTAAAAGCTCCGACACCAATAGCTAAACTTGTTAATAAAGTTCTAGCTTTTGCTTGTTTAAGACTACGTCCAGCACGTAATACAATATCTCGAATTTTCAAGATTTTTCTCCCTCTATAGATTCAATCTTACCGTCTTTGATACGAATCTGGATATCGCATCTTTTAGCTATATCCGGATCGTGCGTCACTATAATCAAAATAACGCCATTTTTTTTATTATAATCAAATAATAAATCCTCTATTATTCCGCCAGTGACACTATCTAAATTACCGGTTGGCTCATCAGCAAATAAAATTTTAGGGCTATTTACAATCGCTCTGGCAACTGCAAGTCTTTGTTTTTGGCCACCCGATAAATCGTGTGCATGTGATTTCTTTTTATCAGATAGTTCGACTGCCTCTAAAGCTGCTTCTATTTTTGCTTTTCGTTTAGACATAGGAACATCTGCAATTTCAAGAGGAAGACTAACATTGTCATAACAACTCTCATTCGCCTGTATAAAAAAACTTTGAAAAATAAAACTCATAGTACGTGAACGGAATTTATCAACTTCTTTTTGTTTCAATGCCGATATATTCTTGCCATTAATAATTACTTCTCCTGAATCTGGCTTGTCTAAACTACTCATTACATGCATCAAGGTAGATTTACCACTACCAGATCTACCTAATATCGCAACACTTGCACCATCTGGTATTGTAAAATTAACATCATCCAAAACTTTAAGAGCGTTGTCTTTTTTACCATATGTTTTATTTATATTTCTTACTTCAATCATACAAGGACTCATGATATCACACTGACGACTTACCATCCACCGCCACCGCCGCCACCGCCGCCACCACCAGAAAAACCACCACCGAATGAGCCACCGCTACTAGAAGAACTAGACGGCGAACTATAGCTATTACTAGTAGCAGTAGTAGAAAAACTTGATAGCGCTGAACTAAACAATACTGCATTAAATACACTATTCCCTACGTACCAATCAGGTGCCGTTTCTTGTTGTTCGTAATATTTACCTAGTACTTTCGTCCATTCTTTTTCACTGCCAAATAATATCGCGTATGGTAACACGTGCTCATATAAACGCACTAGTTTAGCAGTGTTGTTGGTATCGATTGGGCTTTTTTCGGCACCTTGTGGACTCTGTAAAACTTTGAGCCTATCTTTTTCGGCAATATTTATATATAGTTCGAGACCTTTTAGATAATCAAATAATTCGCGACCCTTTTGTGACAATGGCTTGGTTGACCTTATTATTTGCACACCGATGAAGACACCAACAAGCCCAAGAAAGAAAATGGCAGTTGCATCATCAATCATAAATCCTAAAACGATTGCTTGTAATACAATCAATAGCACAAGAATCGTCATAATGGCCTTTAATTTATTCTTGATAATATAATAACCTTTTTCATTCGCCCAAATTTTAGCTTGTTCGTATGTTAAGGTGAATTTACGCATAAGTGTTTTATCGGCATTGTTGAGTTCTAAGTCATATTTAGCACCCGACTTAGGGTTTTCGCCAAATATAGCAGTCATTACGGTATTCTCTGAAGCTGTGAGACCACTGACATTTATAAATTCCAAGCTGTAACCTACCTTTTTAGAATTATCATTATTTCGCTCAATAATTTTTAATTTATGACGCACCGCCAAATCAACATATGTTGCTGCTGCCCAAGTCGATACTTTATCTCTAATTACAGAAGATAGCGCAATATCAACGCCTTTTGGCGGCAAATATTCGGCGATTATTGTACCGCGACCAGGTGCACCTTTCCCTTTTATAAGTTTCAATAAATAAATGGCAATTAGTAATAATATTCCAAACACGGCCGATATGGCAACAGCATATTTCTTAATGTAATCAGCGAACGACATACGATATTCACTGAATGTCTGTGGTTTGAAGCCTACAGCAATAGTTAAATTCTCGCCAATCTCAAGTGTTGTTGCATCTGACGTTATAACATCGCCCGAACGAGTGATCACACAAGACGCATTAGTTGAGCCGCTTGAACCAGAATAGCAAGCTTGATCACCAGTCAATGCGCTTAAAACATTTGAATCAACATGTAGCCTGGCCGTCACCTTATCAAAAGGCTGATACCAACCTGTACCATTAACATCCCAATAGAATTCATCGGAGTTTGTGTCAGAAAAGAAATTTGTGACATCGCGCTGGTTATAAGTAACGACATATGTCTGTAGACCATGAACATATGTATCTTTGTCACCAATTTGTAAAATCAGATTGTCATTTTCTTTTCTAGTTGTATAAGACTGATTCTTGCCACTTTGATCAGTCACGGATTCAATTTTTAAACTAGTAGAATGGTCGTTGTACGTCGATACAATAGCTCTCTCTATACCGTGGTTCTGATCAATTTCAGGAAAATCAGCCGTAATAGATTCAACCGTCCTTAGCACTGAACGACTCTCGTTATCTTTACTTAAATAATAATCAGCTTGAAAATCTCGTATTACAAAATCATTAACAGAAGCCGAAGCGAAATTTATATGGACTATTGATACAAGAATAATGGTTATTAAGCAAAAAATAATTCGTTTCATAATTTCGCATCTGGATATATTTCACGCGTGGTATTATCAACTTCTGCGCGAAGTTGCGGAAATGGCACACCTTCCCGAGCAGTAACGCCTTCAAAAATCCAAAATACACGTTCACTATATCCCCAACCGCAAGCAGGAGGCATGCCGTATTCCAGCATTTCAACAAAATCAATGTCAAGCATCATCGCTTCATTATCACCTGCTTCACGCATATTTTTTTGTTCAATAAATCTATCTAGTTGATCGATCGGATCATTAAGTTCTGAAAAGCCGTTGCCAAGTTCAGATCCTGCAATAATAGCTTGAAATCTCTGCACCGTTCGTTTATCATCAGGACTACTTTTTGCAAGCGGACTAATAAACTTGGGGGTATTAATTAACCAAGCCGGCCCAATAATGTCTTTACGAACGTTCTTCCATAATTTATCAATGCCACGAGCGCGACTTTCAGTTTGTTTGACCTCAAGTTTATTGTCGACTAAAGCCTTTTTTATTTCGTCAATCGAGCTAGTATGAACATCAATACCATATTTATCCCTTATAATCGTAGTATAATCTAAAACTTCCCATTTTTTACCCATATCAACATCTTTGTCGTTCAATTTAAATTTTAGTGATCCGAATGTTTGGTCTAAGACATATTTATACATGTCTTCCATGAATTTCATGCCATCTTGCCAATTAGCGTAGGCCCAGTACCATTCCATGGCCACATGCTCAGGTAAATGTTCGTCACTATAATTTTCATTACGAAAACGCGGACCAATGTCATAAACTTTTTCATACCCAGCGCCAATTAAGCGTTTTAATGGTAATTCGTGACTAATGCGCAAATAAAAATCTTGATCAAGTGCGTCCATGTGTGTTACGAATGGATTAGCATCAGCGCCACCAGTTGTATGTTCCAAAACTGGGATATTAATTTCTAGGAATGCATTTTTGTTCAAAAAATCACGTGTAGCCTGCCAAAATTTACTACGTCTGACAAATCGCTCGCGCACATCCTGATTTATGTTTATATCGATATAGCGTCGACGCATACGTTCTTCTTTATTAGAAAAACCATCAGCTCCGCTAGACATTGGTCTGAGCGATTTTGTAAGTAAATGTAAATCAATTACTTCAACGGATATTTCACCAGTTTTGCTTTTTATAACTTTACCAGTTGCTTCAACGAAATCACCAATATCAAGAAGCGGTAACTCGGTAATACCAATTTGGTTATTGGTTACATCCATCTTAACTACAATGTCCGAGCGTAAAAACAGCTGAACCTGACCACTGTAATCTTTCATGACTATGAAGGCCAATTTACCAAATTTACGAATACCAACCATACGACCAGCAACTGTAACAACTTGACCTTCGAGCTCATCGAATTTATTCACAATATCAAATGCATTATGTGTGCGATGTGAATCGGATGGGTATGGGTTAATCCCCAAATCTCGTAAAGTTTTTAGTTTTCGTAATCGTTCATCGCGGAAATCTTTTAAAGTCGCCATACCGCTTATTATAGTATAGTCTAACCTATATTTACAATTTCGTACGCTACATCGCCCTTAGGCGTTATAATAACAGCTTTATCCCCAACTTTCTTTCCGAATAATGCCTCACCTATTGGTGATTTATTACTGATTTTTCCATCCAAGGGGTTAGCTTCAACTGGCCCAACAATCGTATAAACAATGTGTGTTTTGCCAGTTTTAAGCTCAACTTTACTACCAAGTGTGACTTTTGATTTACTACCATTTTTGATGATTTCAGCATTTAACAAAATATCCTCAATTGTAGCAATGCGAGTTTCGACTAGACCTTGTTCTTCGCGAGCAACTTCATATTCGGCATTTTCACTAAGATCTCCGAAATCACGCGCTTCGGCAATCTTATCAGCAACACTAGCACGATGACCTTTAAGTTCCTCGAGCCTTGCCTCGAGTTCTTTCTTACCTTCGTTGGTAATTTGATATAGCTTATTCATTAATCATTATCCCTCTTCTTATCATAAAAAGTGCCTTTTACAGCACCACATACGCTATATATAGCGTAGATACTACTAAAATCTCTGTAGTTAGTTAAGTTTAGCAAGCAGTTGCTCGTATGTCAACAACTTTTTTTGTCCGTTTTTTCGTTCTACCAATTCGTACAAACCATCGCTTTGCATTTGGTCACTAACAGTAACACGATAAGGTATGCCGATTAGTTCGCTATCAGCAAATTTTTGTCCTGGACGAATATCACGATCATCATATAATGTCTCAATACCCTGACTAATTAATTTGTCATAAATATTATCAGCGTAAACGTTAACTCCATCGTCGCCTATCCGAACTAGATAAACTTTAAACGGAGCAATATTTTCTGGCCATACTAAGCCTTTATCATCTGAAAAATGTTCAGCCAACAAACCCATAATACGACTTGGTCCAATACCATAACTACCCATGAAGACAGGTTTATTTTCGCCAGCTTCGTCAGTATATTTTAAATCAAGTGCATCTGAAAATTTAGTACCTAAAGTAAAAATGTTTCCTACTTCAACAGCTGTTTTTTCGACAAGTTCATTTCTTGCTATCCCTAAATCAGCTAAAACCTCATCATTGAATACCTCTTGATTTATAGCAATTTTTTTACCTTCATACACATAAATTTTGTCTTCTCCGATATCACTAACAGTCTGAAACTCATGGCTATATTTACAAAAACTACCACCACTTGCAAAAGTCTTATACGTAATATCACCTACGCCTAAACGAGAATATACTTTTGCGTAAGCCTGACTCATCTTTTCATAAAATATTTCGTGCTCAGTCCGATCGCGACAAAAACTATATAAATCTTTCATCCAAAATTCACGACCACGCAACAGACCATTTTTACTACGCAGTTCATTTCGAAATTTTATTTGAAATTGATAAGGATATACTGGCAAATCTTTATAGCTCTGGATAAAATTCTTCATTAATTTTGTCAGTGGTTCTTCATGAGTTGGAGCTAAACCAACTTCACTACCATTTGCTAGTTTTGTTTTGAACCAAATGCCCATAACTTCATCACTCCAACGACCGGAAGCAACCCAAGTCTCTTTCTGCTGTAGGGCAGTCAAGCTCATTTCATTACCTCCGACAGCATCCATTTCTTCACGAATGATTTGAATAATTTTATCTAAAACGATTTTACCTAGCGGCAAGTAATCATATACACCAGCCATTTCTTTATAAATAAAGCCTGCGCGAATCAAAAGTTGTGCATTCTTTGCTACTTCATCGGCTGGCACGCTCTTGCTGGTCTTGGTGAATAATTCTGATACACGCATATTATCCTCCTAGTGTAGTGAATAATGTCGGATTAATAAAGAGGATATAAAATGCAATGCCATTTTTAGTCATATGAAGCAGAATTGACGCCCATATATTACCGGTTGATTCACGAAGTAAACACAGCACAATACTCAAAGCAAATGTATCGATAGCCAAATTCCATGCGCCATGAATAGATCCAAATAAAATACTCGTTGCAAGTATGGCGACCCAAATCGGCACAAACTTTTTTAACTTGCCATATAGGTATCCCCTGAATAGAATTTCTTCAGCTACTGGCGCAATAACGACCAAGGTTACAAATGCCAAAATATATTCGTATTGTCCGTTTAATTGTCTAAAACCAGTGTCTTGGATTTGATTAACGTCAAACCATGGTAAAACATGAGTCGCCAGTAATATTAAAAGTGATGATAAAATGAAGTAAACTATTAAACCTGCAGGTGTTATTAAAATATCAACCCACGAGGGTAGTCTAGTTAAGCCAATGTCAGATTGGTTTACGCGACGTTTTTTAATCAGCCAAGGCACGCCAATTACTAATGCTAAAGTGACTATATATAAAATTGCAGTTAGTGAAGCATTTAAAACTGTTTGATTAAATGATGCTAGAGGAATATGTATCGCAACCAATAACCACACCGCTCCAGTTAATATTGCTTGTGCTACAAAAAAACTAACAAATACCCAAGCCGGTAAAATCAGCAACATCCACCACTTAGATTTAGAATAATTTTGTAACATCAGCAAAGGTCACCAAAATGATTAAACCTATTAATATTGAAAGCCCGACTGTTTGAATCTTTTCTTCACGTTCTATTGTCAATTTCTTTTTTAACAGTCTAAATATTACGATTGTCAACCATCTACCGCCGTCAAGCGCTGGGATTGGGAGCATATTCATAACCGCCAATGAAAGAGAAAGAATAGCTGTCAAGAATATAACTTGAGTTGGGCCAGCTCGTTGAGCAGCTGGGAATATTGTTCCAACTATTCCTATTGGGCCTGCGACACTGTCATCAACCATTTTCAGTTCTGATGATGCCTGTTCTCGGACACTGGCATTAGGACTTAGTTGTAGAACTAAGCCTCTTATCAAATTTCCAATTAATTCGCCCATACCCTGAATTGTTGCCCATGTAAATTGAGCAGTAGTTGCAACACCCACAATCGGCGCTGACCAAGTGGTTTTGATTGTTTCGCGTTTTCCCAAACCTGCTCCAAAAATCTCATCATCAGCATCATTTTTTAGAGTAACATTTACACTCTGTTCCAACCCCTCACGATTATAGATTATTACTACTTCTTTACCTTTATTTTGTACAATTGTCTCACTTAGGCTGTCAACTGTCGGAACTTCTTGACCAGCAAATCGAATAATGGTATCCCCAGCTTTAAATCCAGCTTTTTCTGCCGGATAATCTTTTGTTAGTGTAACAATTTCTACAGGTTTGCTAATTAATATCGTGTCGCTAGGTATAGATATTTGATTAGGTAAGATTTTCGGTAAACCAGTAAATGCCAAAACGCTTAACAATATGGCAGCTATAAGCCAATTAACTACTACGCCCGCTAGAAGTATTTTTGTCTTTTGGAAAAATGATGCAGCACCATAATCACCTTTTTTGTTCGCTGAATCATTTTCTCCCTGCAATTTAGCAAAACCACCCAATGGTAACCAGTTTATTGTAAATAAAATGCCATTCTTTAGTTTCTTTTTCCAAGCACGAGGTGGAAATCCTATACCAAATTCCTCAACTACAACTCCACTACGACGCGCCTGCAAAGCATGCCCAAATTCATGTACGGCAACTAATATTACTAGTATTACAAATCCTATAATAATTCCGAAGGCTAATTCCATTTATCCCCCAAAGCGTCTGGATCGTTTATTATATTCTTTAATTATATCTGCCACATCGTCTTTTGTCATGTCTGGCCATAATTTATCTATAAACATTATTTCACTATAGACCGACCTCCACAACATAAAATTGGACAGCCTCTGTTCGCCACCTGTTCTCACGATTAGATCAATCGACGGAATTTCTGGCGCATATAAGTTATGTTCAATTGATTCAGTAGTTATGTCATCGACAGCAGTGTTTGAGTTAACGATTTTCTTTACCGCGTCAACAATCTCAAGCTGACCACCATAGTTAAAGCATAACGCCAATGTACCAGCTGTATTATTAGTGGTTCGTGCTTCTGCATCGTTAATCGCTTTTATGATACGATTACTAATATTTTCGCGCGAACCCAAAACTTTTAATTTAATATTATTCTTATCGAAAATTGGGAGATCTGATGTCAACATTTTTAATACCAGGCCCATTATCTTACTAACTTCATCTTGATTACGTTTCCAATTCTCGGTACTAAAAATATAAACAGAGACGAATTCAACACCAATATCAAAACTAGCTGTTATAACCTCTTGAACAGCATTATAACCAGCTAAGTGACCTTCATACGTCGGAAGCCCATGTTTTTTAGCCCAACGACGATTGCCATCAACAATAAAACCAACATGTTTCGGGATTACGGAATCTGTCATTAAATTGTTAGAATTTCTTGCTCTTTAATGCTGAAAGATTCATCAATCTTGGCATTGAAAATAGCCATATCATTATCGATAAGTTTTTCTGTACGCTTTAAATCATCTTCAGATAATTCTTTTGCATCTTTTTTGCGCTTGACATCTTTCAAAACGTCTTGTCGAATATTACGAAGAGCAATTCTAGCTTCTTCTACTTTTTCGCCTGTTTGTTTGGCTAATTGTTTACGACGCTCTTCTGTCAACGGTGGAACTGGCACACGTATAATACGACCATCGTCACTCGGATTAAAACCAAGACTCTGATCAGCACGAATTGCCGCAGTAATTACACTAATATTGTTAGGGTCAAAAGGTGTTATCTGTAACATTTGCGCTTCTGGGGCGGTAATATTAGCCACTTGGTTAATAGGTAGTAACGTACCGTAAGCTTCAACTTTGATACCGTCTAATTGACCTGGATGTGCTCGTCCAGTACGGACTTTTTTTAATTCTTCATTAAAATGATCAACAACTGTATCGAATCTATTTTCATATGGTTTTATATCAAACATTATGCATATATTGTAGCTAAATAACCTAATATACGCCAGAACTAGCACAAATCACTAAAATATTATCTAAAAAGGTCCGTCCTTTTTAAGTAATATTTTTGCTTTATTGAGAATAAACTATTCTGAAAAGGACGGACCTTTTTCGTTCTTTTTACATTCTTCTTTGAGAAACTTTGTCTGTATCTGTTTGTTAACTAAGGTTTAGCAAATACAGCTACAGGAGCACGAGTAGCGCTAGATAAGTCAATCGATCCCCCACCAAGTTGACCATAGTCATTTTTACCCCAACAATAAACTAAATCGTCTGACGCTATAGCACAAGTATGAAGTGACCCGCCCGTTATTGATTTGAAGGTTTTACCACTTAGCGCACCGGAAACATCAACTGCAGCAGGAATGACAGGATCAAAGATATAATCTCCAAAGGAATATCTACTCCAATCCCAACAATAAGCCAGATTATCGGAAGCAATCGCACAGGATGAAGAAAGGCCAGTCCCAATAGATTTTATTGTCTTACCGTTTAACACACCAGACGTATCAACAGCCCAAGGAAAATCGCAATAAGGAGTACCAGGCGTACAAGACCCGCTACTATAGATAGTATTGTTCTGAGCGAAATTACCAAAACGAGAATTACCCCAACAATAAACTAAATCGTCTGACGCTATAACACAAGTACGATAACCAGCTGCTGTGATAGATTTGATTGTTTTGCCATCTAAGGCAGTGGTGGTGATTACAGCGACAGGTACAAGGCTATTTTGAATGATATCTCCCCATTCATTTATATATTTTAGCCCCCAACAATACGCCAAATCGTCCGAAGCAATCACACAGGTATGATAAGTACCAGTCACAATAGATTTGATTGTTTTGCCACTCAAAGCACCAGTAGTGCTAACAGCTATAGGCGCTAATCTTTCAGTTACTGAGTCATCACCAAGTTGACCATAGTTGTTATATCCCCAACAGTAAGCTAAATCATCGGAAGCAATAGCACAAACATGTGAATCACCAGCCGTAATAGATTTGATTGTTTTGCCATCTAGAACACCGGTAGTATCGACTGCTACGGGAACAGAACTTTGAGTAGTTGAGTTATCACCAAGTTGACCGTGAGCATTGTTTCCCCAACAATAAGCTAAATCATCAGAAGCAATCGCACAGGTTTGAGAACCACCAGACGTAATAAGTTTAAGTGTTTTGCCACTCAGAACACCGGCTGTATTTACAGCTACGGGTATAAGACTTTGGGTAGTTGAATTGTCACCAAGTTGACCAGTACTGTTATAACCCCAACAGTAAGCTAAGTCATCGGAAGCAATAGCACAGTTAAAGGAATTACCTGAATCCATAGATTTTATCGTTTTTTCTCTCAATATAGCAACACTAACCGACACTGGAACATTACTTTGAACTATCGAATTATTACCAAGCCTACCACCACCATTAGATCCCCAACAATAAGTTAGATTGTCGGAAGCAATAGCACAAACATGATTATTACCAGCCGAAATAGATGCAATTGTTTTACCACTCAAAACACCAGTAGTGCTAACGGCTGCAGGGACCCAACTATCAACAATCGAGTCATTACCAAGCTGACCATAATTAGCATAGCCCCAACAATAAGTTAAATTATCAGAAGCGACGGCACAGACATACCAGTTGCCAGCTGCAATAGATTTGATTGTCTTGCCACTCAAAGCATCAGCAGTATTGACGGCCACGGGCACAAGACTTCTTGTAGTCGAGTTATTACCGAGCTGACCACGATCATTATATCCCCAACAATAAGCTAAGTCGTCTGAGGCAATAGCACAAGTGTGAACTCCACCCACTGAAATAGATTTAATTGTCTTGCCGTTCAGAACATCAGCAGTACTGACAGCTACAGGTATAGTACTTCTTGTAGTTGAGTTATTACCAAGCGCACCGTTAGTGTTGAGTCCCCAACAATAAGCTAAGTCATCTGAGGAGATAGCACAAGTGTGAGAGCCTCCAGACGTAGCTGTGATAGATTTCATTGTCTTGCCAACCAAAGCTCCAGGCATACTGACAGCTACAGGCACATTACTTTGAGAAAATGAATTATTACCAAGCTGGCCATTTATTATTGTATCCCCAACAATAAGCTAAGTCGTCTGAGGCAATAGCACAAGTGTGTTGATAACTAGCCACAATGGATTTGATGGTTTTACCACTCAAAACATCAGCAGTACTGACAGCCACAGGTACAAGACTTTGAACAGCTGAATTATTACCAAGCTGGCCAGTAGTGTTATATCCCCAACAATAGGCTAAGTCGTCTGAAGCGATAGCACAAGTGTGCATATAGCCAGCTGTAATGGATTTAATAATTTTACCACTCAAAACACCGTTCATAGTGATTGCTACAGGAACAATATTACTAGCAATTGTGTTATTACCAAGTTGACCTTGACTATTGTCTCCCCAACAGTAAGCTAAGTTATCGGAGGCAATTGCGCAGGAAAAATTTGCACCAGTCGCAATTTGTTTCCATTCTATCGGACTAGGACCACCTGGGGCCTCATGCCCTGACCAGACACCTTCCGCTATAGAACCAGCAACAGACGTAATATTATAAGCAATAGAACTATTATTTGTAGATGTAGCACTAAGATAATACTCGCCATCTATTACGCTGTACTGGTATTCAGTACCCGAACTTTTTGGTAAACCTTTGCCATCGTTAGCTTCAGGCTCAGTCGCTGGATAAGCACCGTTTACGGCTTTATCTAGTTCCAATTGGATTGAAGCATTTTTTAAATCAGATTTTAGAGTAGCTTCTGTAGCTCTGATTTGAATACCATTATAAGACACTAGCGTAATGGCAGCTAGAATGCCTATAATCACTATAATTACAAGAAGTTCAACTATGGTGAAACCCATTCGTCTATATCGCAATTTCACCATGCCTTTATTTATCATGCCTATATATTTATAACACTCTCGATTATAAGAGCACAAGCGTTAAGGATGAAAGGATTATTCGTTAACACCAAGTTCAATACGCTTGAATTGACGAATGATTAAATTTTCACCAGTTTTTGCGATATTTTCTTTAACAAAATCAGCAACTGTTTGCTTTTCGTTTTTTATATATTCTTGATTAAGTAAAACTTTTTCGGCAAAATATTTTTTGACTTGACCGTCAACGATTTTATCAATCATATTAGATGGTTTACCTTCTGCCATAACGCGTTCTTTGGCTTCAGCCTTAACACGTTTTAGTTCGTTAACTGGAATATCAGCTTCATTAACATAAACTGGCGCCATAGATGCAATTTGCAAAGCAATTTCGTGAACAAATGCTTTGAAATTATCAGTCCGCGCTACAAAATCAGTCTCGCAATTTACTTCAACAATGACACCAATGCGGCCACTGTGGACATAGCTGTCGATTATACCTTGTCTAGCTTCACGCTCGCCTTTTTTTTCGGCTTTCGTGACACCTTTTTTACGAAGCGCTTCTAGCGCCTTATCAAAATTGCCTTTAGCCTCAACCAATGCAACCTTTGCGTCCGTTAAACCAATACCAGTTAATTCCTTCAACTTTTTGATATCTTCAATTGATACGCCCATGGTTTTATTTCTCCTTCGTGTCAACTTCTTTAGTTGCATCAACTTTTTCAGCTGCTTTTTTTGCACCTACACCCTCAGAAATAGCCTCACTAACATAGCTAAGCAATAATTGAACACCCTTAATCGCATCGTCATTACCTGGAATAACATAATCAATTATTGATGGGTCTGCATTTGTATCAACAACTGCAACTACTGGAATACCCAATGTACTTGCCTCTTTGATAGCATTTATATCACCAATAACATCAATAACGAACAAAGCACCAGGCTTGCCGTTTAAGTCTTTAATGCCACCATATTTAATATTAAGTTCGTCAATTTCTTCTTGATAGCGCTGAACTTCTAGTTTGGAATAACGTTTTTCTAAATCACCTGAAGCCATACGTTTCTCAAGATCTTTTAACTTCTTGATTTGTTGCGTTACGGTTGCAACATTAGTTAATGTACCACCGAGCCATCGTTCAGTTACGTATGGATGATTGACTGCCTTGGCAGTTTCGCGAACAATATCTTTGGTGTGTTTTTTCGTACCAACAAATAAAATTTGTTTACCATTTGCTACTACTCGAGTCAGAAATGGTAGAGCCACATTCAAACCTTCTACGGTTTTTTCTAGGTTGATAATATGACTGTCTTGACGTTTACTATGAATATATGGCGCCATTTTAGGATGCCAGCGACTAGTCTTGTGACCAAAATGAACGCCCGCTTCAAACAGGGCTTTAATATCGGCATTTACTGTCATAATGTTTTGAACTCCTTTTACTTCACCTACGCGCCCGATTATTATCAGGAGTTAAACCGCATAAGTTGTTTCGTTATAATAATTTACCTATCCATTATAACCCCTTGAAGGATAAAATTCAAGGCTCTTGTGTATATACTCACTTTCGCGGGTCCTGTCGTCCGGTTTGCCCCTAGTTTTCAAAAATTGATTACAATTTATTGCAAAACTGGGGCGGCCCCACCGAACGTCACCCGCAATCATTCACATTATCGCTAGCCACACTTCAGCTCGTTCAATAATAAGATAGCCCTTTGACTTGCCGTAAGAATAAAGTTAATTAAACCTTGCTATCCGAGTATGTTTGAGCCAAAGGCGAGTTACGCAGGATACAAAGTTTAATTAACTTTATTCTTAGCGCACAAGGCGAACAGGCTGTCGTTTATTGAGCGAGGTGGAGGGTGGGGGTAACGTAAAATTAGTAATATTTACCCTTTGACAAATTAGTTAAAAACAGATACAATAGTCCAGATTATGAAAACCAAATTACATCCAACCGATTATCGTCCCGTCGTTTTTAGTGATGACGCGGCTAAATTTGCATTTTTAACTCAGTCAACCGCGCAGACAACCGAGACTATTAAATGGGAAGATGGCAACAAATACCCCTTAGTTAAGGTCCATATTTCGTCTGCTAGTCACCCATTTTTTACTGGTGAAGAAAAAATTGTTGATACCGAAGGCCGTGTTGATCGCTACAAGGCTAAATTTGCAGCCGCCAAAGATCGTCGAGTTGCTTTGGCCAATAAAGCTAAAAAAGCTAACGCTAAAAAAATTAAAAAAACAGAACAATAGTTGTTTATTTTTAAAGAGGTTGTCGTCCATGATGGCCTCTTTTTTGTTACAATTAGATCAAAGGTAAATGCATTATGACTAAAATATCAATTAATATCGATGAATTACAATCCGAAAAACAAGAACTCGGAGATTTTCTTGCACGTCCCGATGCATATACAGATTCGAAATTTACAGTCAAAAATAAACGCTTTACAGAATTGGACACAATCATAGAGAAAGCAATTTTACGACAAACTTTAGAGGCTCAACTGAACGAAGCTAAAGAATTAGCAAATGACAATAACGAATTAGCTGAAGTAGCCAAACAAGAAGTAGATGACATCAAAAATCGCTTGCAAAAACTTGAAGACGATTTATTTGCTATGTTAGCGTCCAAAGATCCAAATGACGAAAAAAATGTAATCGTAGAGATACGTGCCGGTGCTGGCGGCGATGAAGCCAGTTTGTTTGCTGCCGAATTATACCGCATGTATTTGCGTTACTGCGAGACACATTCTTTGCGCACCGAATTAATTAGTGAAAGTGCTAACGATACGGGTGGTTACAAAGAAGTAATCTTTGGTATCAAGGGGCCTGCCCGTTCTGTCGAACAGACAGGCGGGGATGCTCCATACGCAAAACTAAAATTTGAATCTGGTGTTCATCGCGTACAACGTGTTCCTGCTACAGAATCACAAGGCCGCATACACACCAGTACTGTTACAGTTGCGATATTGCCAGAAGCCGAAGAAACTGACATTCAAATAGATCCAGCCGATTTACGAATTGATATCTATCGTGCAAGCGGACATGGCGGTCAAAGTGTTAATACAACAGATAGTGCTGTTCGTATCACTCACCTTCCAAGTGGCATAGTTGTAACGAATCAAGACGAAAAATCTCAATTGAAAAATAAAGAAAAAGCAATGAGTGTCCTTCGTAGCCGATTATTGCAACAAAAAATTGATGCCGAACAGGCAAAACAAACTGCTCAACGTCGTAGCTTAATTGGATCGGGCGATCGATCGGAAAAAATTCGCACCTATAACTTTCCTCAAGACCGTATCACCGACCATCGAATCGGTTATTCGCGTAGTAACGTTGTTGGTGCTATGAACGGTGATATTGAAGATTTAATCGAACAATTGCAAAATTATGAGCGTGAACTTACTGCCGCAAACGCCAGCAATTAAAGACTGGTTGATAGAAGCTTCAAGTCAATTATCGAAAGTTGGTATTTTTAGTGCTCGTTTAGATGCAGAGATTATTTTGGCACACGTTTTAAACAAAAATCGTACATATTTACATGCTCATCCTGAACAAATAATTGACTCAGGTCAATATAAAATTGCAAATTATAGTCTAAACCAAAGAGTTAATCATGTTCCAATAGCATACATCGTTGGCCATAAAGAGTTCTACGAACGTGAGTTTATAGTTACACCCGCAACCCTTATTCCTCGTCCAGAATCCGAAGATATTATTAATGTTTTAAAGAAATTATTACAATCTACTACCTACCAAATGCCACCTGCTCAATTAATTGACGTTGGTACTGGCTGTGGATGTCTTGGTATCACAGCAAAATTAGAATTTCCTTTTTTGGATGTGACTTTAATTGACATTAGTAATGATGCACTAAAAATAGCTGCACAAAATGCCAAAAAACTCTCAGCAGACACAATAATTATGCAAAGCGATTTATTGCAGAATTGTACCATAAAACCAGATATTATAATTGCCAATTTACCATATGTCGATAAAACATGGAATCGATCACCTGAAACCGATTATGAGCCAAAATTAGCACTATTCGCAGATGATCACGGAGAATCAATTATAAAAACAATAATAATTCAAGCAAATCATTCATTCTCACCTAATGGTCACATCATCATCGAAGCCGATCCGACCCAGCATGAATCATTAATAAAATACGCAAAAAAATATTTTTTCATACCAATTGATCGATTAAACTACGCTATCGTTTTTAAACACCAACGCTAACATTGTTGAATGCTATTAAAAGCACGCCAACAATACTAATTGTGAACAATAGCGGTAAAATAATATCGTTGATTCTAACTCTTTGATGATGAAAATATGAATCATACACTTTAAATGCCAAAAAACCAAAACATAACACAATAATTGAGACTTGTGGTAATAATACGTTTGTCGCGATTGGTAATCGATACGCAATTGTCCAATGGTATGCTAACCAACCAATTTCAGCCATCATTAATCCCCAAACAAGACTTAATAAGATTAAATGCGGCTCTTCATAATTGCTTAGGATATGCCTTGCGGTTGCGTAGCCTACTAACCACACCATTAGCACAACCAATAACGCCAACCATCCGTATGACATAGTATAAATGGCCGTAACGCCAACAAATAGTGCAACACCAGCTTGCATGACAACATAAAATCGCTTTGACTGTGGTCTTAAAAATAGTAACCAAGCAATGAAAAATACCGCTGTAATACTCTGTATGACAAGACTATCCAAATTACTTATATTTGCCGCCGAGTTAATAGCATATAAGAAAACTACAAAACTCATGCTTACGATAAAACAGACTAGATTTGACTGAATATTAGCAATCCAAAATCGTGGGCGAACGGCTAAAACTCGCCACATGCTTAGCATAACGAACGCAAATGCTGGAAATGGAGATCCGGTAATACGCACAAGAAAAACTAATGTAGCGGCTAATCCTACATTCAATACTATGTATACAATTTCGCTTAAAAACGAGCGACGTCTAACAGTTTTTAGAAAATCCATATCCGTTACTAGTATACCACGAACAAACGTTGACCTAGCTAGTGGCATCTCCAAAAATAATCACAAATTTGATATCTTCACTGACCGCTAGTGGAGGCGCAGTTTTCTTAATAGCCACATTGAACATACTAGATAATCTGTCAGCTGTTTCATCGTTACCAATGCCTATTTGGTAGATTTCTGCTTGGCCATAAACACCCTCAGGAGCGTTATCAATAAGGGTCACATTAAAACCTTTTTCTATTAATGCATCAGCATTAATTTGAGCGAAACCAGATTGACTAGTACCATTCAAAACTACGATAGGAGCGGCTTCGAGCGTTACTGCACCATTTGTAAGATTTTTTTCAATGAAAGCTCTTATATCACCATAGTTATAAATACCAGCAGAAGGCATGACGACACTTGCTCCATTATGATTACCCGTCGTTACAACAGCATCATCTTCACCAACCAAGCTAAGTGTATGTACATCTTCGGATTTAATGTCGTTAGAAACTTTCATAAGTGTGCGTATTTCATTGGTCTGAACATTTGTCCGTAAATTATTACCCAAAGTATCTATTAGACCAGTTATAGCACTTAGATTAGTTAATGTTCCGGTACTCATAGCTTTGTCTTTCAGAGCAATCAAAATTTTCTGTTGATTTTTCTCACGATCAAAATTAGAATTTCCTAATCCATAAGTTGGAGCTACATCGCCCCTTGCCATCGACAGATATAATGCATGATCACCGTCTAAATGATGGACTCCATTGTCATATTTAACTAAATAACATTCAAAATTACAGCGCCAATCGAAATTTCGATCATAAACACCTGAATCACCATTACTGCCTTGAATATCAACATCAACACCACCAACTGCATCAACAGCTTCTTTTATGACTGTATGATTAATATGAACACCGTACTGGATATCAAGCCCAAAAATGTCACCAACAAAAGCTTGAATTTTAGTCAATCTATCTTGCTCATCTTCAGCCGTTGTCCCGTCGTTTACGCAACCAAAATATTCATTGATTTTGCCAGAATAACCTGAATTACATCCTTCTCCATACTCTACATAAAGATCACGAGGTATACTAAACATATAGACATTTTTATCTTTTTGATCAACACTGATAACCATCATTGAATCAGTAAGAGTAGCTCCAGGATGTCCTGGATCATCCTCAGATGTGCCTAAAATCAGAAAATTACTTCGTCCGTTAACATCTTGTTTCAAAGGCTGACTAGTGAAAATGTCGAAAATATTACCCTGGAAAATATTGCTTCCAGAAGTAATAAATTTATAGCCAATGTATCCACCGATTGCTAATATCGCTACTATTATAGTAATAATAAACCACTTTACTATTCGACGCGCCTTAGAGACTGGTTTTCGAGCTTGCCCAGCTATAAGCCTTCGTTGTCTAAAGCTTAATTTTTTTACCGGCTCTTTAATACTATCGATGCCATATAATGATTCTTCAATATCAGAACGTCCTAACGCACGATTTTTCTGTGGTTGTCCTAAATTACGTGTCGCATCACCACCAGTGGTATGAAGCAATCTGTTTTCAGACATGTCGATAAAAGATTTTTGAGCATCGTCATGTAATTCACCCATCTGATTACCGGGACGTCTAGGTATAAAACCATCAATTGATGAACGTTGATTTTTCATAAATACTCATACTACTATACCGAATTTGTGACTATATTCCAAACAATAAATAAACACTAGCGAATTTATTACTATCCGTACATTAACAAAAAGTGTATATTAGGATAAGCATGCAATCGGCTTATCTAAATCGTCACCCGCTTTTCAAAGATGCTTTAAATATCGCAATTTTTATTGTGTGTGTTTTAGTTGGCACATTACTTATTAACACATTTGTTTTTCGTAGTTTTAGTGTAGTCGGACCAAGTATGGAAAAAACAATGTATACTGGAGACCGTTTGATTGTTAATCGTTTGCCAGTAACTTGGGCACAGTTACAAAACAAAAGCTACCTGCCTGATCGTGGTCAAATTATCGTATTTAAAAACCCTCGATACAATAGTGGCGTTGGCGATGAGTATATAGTTAAACGTGTTATTGCTTTTGCTGGTGAACGGGTCGTGTTAAAAGATGGCTATTACACCGTATATAATGACGAATTTCCAAACGGCTTTAACCCTGATGATACGACTAAAGGCGAACCTGGCAATCCGACAAGTGGCTCTGTAGATAAAATTGTACCTAGTGGTGAACTGTTCGTGTCTGGTGACCATCGTCAAGATACCTATTCTTATGATTCACGTAATGGACTAGGAACAATCCCAGTTTATGACGTCGTAGGTCCTGTAGGCATACGAATATTCCCATTTAATAAGATACGTTCATTCTAATTCTAGCTAAGTAATTTTTGCAAACGTTCAAATTCTGTTTCGTTTTTGAATTTAATTGATATTTGTCCTGCACCTTTAGAATTAGTGCGAATACTAACTTCAGTTTTTAGATGATTTTGAATATTTTTTAATTGTAACTTATATGGTTGTTCACGCATCTGACGTGACGGCGACATTCTAGAATTAGAACGGTTCTTTTTAAGATCGACTATAAATTGCTCTACCCGACGAGAGCTCCAATCTTCACGCATAATCTGTGGCAAAACTTTTTTAATAATGTCATCATCTAGACCGATTAGTGGCCTAACTTGACCTTCGCTTAAACCTTCTTCGATAAGTATTTCATGAACAAAACTTGGAAGTTTGAGTAATCGTAATTTATTACTAACAGCACTAACTGATCTGTTACCTACTCGTTTTCCGATTTGTTCTAGATTTAAATTAAACTGATCACGTAATTTTAGATATGCTGTAGCGGTTTCCATCACATTTAAATCTTTGCGTTGTAAGTTTTCAATCAATGAAATTTCGAGTTTATGCTGATCCGTTAATGTACGCACGAGTGCTGGAATTTTGTCTAGTCCAGCAATTTTCGAGGCTCGGAATCGGCGTTCACCAGCAACAATTTGATAACCACCTTTATATGGTGTAACAATAATTGGTTGTACAACACCGTGCTCACGAATTGATGCAGCCAAATCTTCTAGCTCATCTGGATCTAATTTTTTACGTGGTTGATCGGGATCGACTACAATTTGGTCAAGTTTTATCTGGCGCAGTTCACTAACTTGCTGGTCTTGAGATGCAGTTGGATCAAAAGATTCATCTAAAAGATCAGTTGGAATTAATGATTCGAACCCTCGGCCTAAACCTCTATTTGAACTCTTTTTGTCAGATGCTGGCACGATTCAATACCTCCTTGGCAAATGCTTTATAGGCACGTGCACCTCTTGAAAATCTATCATATGCACCAATTGGTAATCCATGACTTGGAGCTTCAGCTAAACGGATATTGCGTGGAATAACCGTATTGAAAACCTTACCTGGAAAATGTTTTTTGATTTCTTCATGTACTTGTCCGCTCAGAGTTGTACGTGTGTCTACCATGGTTGTGAGAACCCCTAACAGTTCAAGTACAGGGTTCATGCCCTTGCGCACTAATTTCATAGTCTCGAGCAATTGTCCTAGACCCTCTAAAGCGTAAAATTCGGCTTGAACTGGCAATAATACATATTTAGTTGCAACTAATCCATTAACCGTTAGTAAACTAAGGCTAGGCGGACTGTCGATAACAATCACGTCATATCCAGCTTGACTAGCCTCAATAGCATTTTTCAAACGTGAGAATCGTCTGTCAGCCTGTGCTAATTGAACCTCAGTATTAGCTAAAAAAGGTGTTGCCGGCGCTAAAAAAAAGTTCTTGTAAGGTGTTGCCATTACTACTTGGTCAAGCGTAGCCGATTCCATAGCAACATCTGACATTGTTAGCTTTAAGTCCTGCTTATCGATGCCCAAACCGCTCGTAGCATTACCTTGCGGATCAAAATCAATTAAAAGCGTTTTTTTGCCCATTCTCGAGATGTAGTACGCCAAATTAACGGCAGTTGTTGTCTTGCCTACTCCGCCTTTTTGATTGGTCACCGATATTACCGTCGCCACGTGTTGATATTCCCTCTTCTCTTTTAATTTATTATACCATGAGCATATAAAAAATCCCCGCCAAATGGCGGGGATTTTATCTATTTATTTGATCGAAACAATTTCGATTTTGCTATATTTTTGGCGATGTCCAGTCTCTTTGTGAACACGTTTTTTTGACTTATAACGAATTACGCGAATTTTGTCACCTTTTACGAGGTCATCAATAACCTTGGCGATTACTTTGACACCTTTAACGGTTGGTTTTCCGACCTGCGTTTTGTCGCCATCGATAACCAACAGTGCATCAAGTGTGAGCTCTTTTACGCCTTCCTGGAGGAGGTCCACCAGTAGGGTCTCTTTTTCGGCGACAATAAATTGTTTTCCGCCGATCTTAACGACTGCTTTTGTCATTTAATAATTCCTTGTTACTTTTACTAATCAGTTGTCCACTATAACAGATATGGGCTATTGAAGCAATACCACCTACTATCTATCAATTACTAAATCTGCCCGCCACTATATAAGAAGATAACAATCAAACTAAGTGATACTAGTCCAATAGCCTTATATAATCCATGATGACGATACCAAGATCGACGTAACAATTTAGGCAACTTATGACGATGCATATGTGCTAATAATGCTACGATTATTAACAAAACGATTAATATCAAACCACTTATCACTGCTGGTGTAACAGATCTAAACGCTATGGCAAATTGAGTCAGAATATTGACTTGACCTGTTGGTACAGCATTAGAAAATGACTTTTGCGCACCAGCAATAGCACTAATAGCTGGTGATCCATACAAAGCTACAACTAACGATGTTGGTTCTCCAGCTAATTCACCACTTACAACGGCAAAACCAACATCCTGATAATTGTTCTTTAATACATTCGCTTTGTGCTCTGGAGAGTCTAGCCATGCTGTCATTACTGCGCTAGTTGATGTGAAATTTTTGGCCAAGTTCTCACCTGCTTCATTATAGTTATATCCCACATCACCTAACCACTTCCAAGGCTCAGTACCATCAGGTGCATCATGTGCCCAATATTGATCAGCAAACATGTCTTGAGCCTTTAGATAGGCCGCTTCGTTCAATTTTTCGTTTAATACCAGAGGAGTCTCACCAATCTGAAGTCGCGACTGATTAGTTTGAGCAAGTAATGAACTAATAGTAATATCTGATTCACGACCTAATATATCGCCAGTCTTGAAACTGTTATATCCAAATTGTAGACCTGTGATGATAAAAATGGTAACTATTAATCCGTAACGTCTAATTATATGAGGGCGATAATCATTATTCTTATGCGGAATAAGCATCATCTTGAATGTATATCCAACACCCTTTAAGAGTGATTTCGCCAACTTTTTTTTGTTTTTTATTTTTTGAGCCACGACATTACTAATATAAAACACTTATGCAAAAAAAGCGAGCCCCAAGTTTAAATTTAAGATTCTTGACTATTGCGACTAATGGCTACAGAGATAATCCACCAAATTGATGCAATAGCAGCTATAATCAATAACCACCAATACCACGCTAGTCCAAAGATAGACCAAACAGCATTATTCTTGGTATCATTAACACCTTTTACGTCCGTGTTGTCAGTTGTCGAATCGTCACTGTTAGTGTCACTAGGTTGATCAGTTTGATCACCTAAGACCGTTCCTTCTTCTGTTGGCGTAGTTACTACATTCGTAAACTGTGGTGGTACCACCGCTGGTGTTGTTGGTGCTATCGTTAGTGTTGGAACAACTACTGGTGCAGTGTACGTAAAGCTAAAACTACGACTAGTCTGATTACCTAATACATCGATTGCGGTCAATGTGAACGTATAATCACCATCATTCACTACAGTAAAGCTTGGAGCAACGAGTAAATCATTATATGTTACACCACTCGGATTAGACGAATTAGCTGTCCAACTAAACCTATCGTAATTCCCAGTAATCGATATATCAGGTGTAATAACATTGTCAATTTCATCATAACCTACGTAGGTAATTACTGGCGTAGTATTATCAATAACAACATCTTGTGTTGCTGAATTTGTATTACCAGCAGCATCCGTTGCCGTCAAAATAACAGTATACGTGCCGCTTGCAAGTCTCGAGATATTCCAGTCGTAAGGGGTAATTGTGTCGATTCCAGTTGCCACTACACTTCCATTAATTGAAAGCTCGTAGTCTGTAACACCTACTATATCGCTAACTGTGCCAGTTATATTAACTGAGTTTATTGAACCACCATTAGGAGACGTAATTGGATCTAACGTAACTATTGGTTTTGTTGTATCCTTAACAGTTAATGTTCGTGTAGCAGTTGCGTTATTACCTGCAGCATCGGTAGCAGAATATGTAACTACGTAAATACCTGGAGTAGAAGTGTCTACTGTGTTTGACGTCTCCGTAGCAGCATATGGTCCACCATCGATTGCGTCTAGCCAGGTTGCACCCTGATCAACATAGGTTGTACCTGTCTCTAGGGTGAGATCACCACCTGTGACTGTAATCTCTGGAGCGTTGTTGTCAATCGTAACCACAGCACTATCCACGGATACTCCAGGAGTTGTTTTGTCTCCGTCTTTGTTACCGGCAAGATCGCGCGCTGATATGAAGATTGTGTAATCACCATCTGGTAGGCCACTTGTGTCCCAACTATATAGAGATTGGTTTGTAAATTCGGAAGTATAGACCGTTTGCGTATAAATAGTACTGTCTGAAGAATCAGAAATCCTTAGATAGTAGTGCGACAGATTGCTGTCCGCAATCGATCCCTTTATATCTATAGTACCGGCAGCAAATGGGCCTGCTGTAATTGGGTTAGTAATAGTAGCTACTGGATTCGTGTTATCCACAGTAACCTCCCAGACGCTACTCCAAGGTCCAATATTACCGAGATCATCTACGGCAGCAACTCTCCACCAAAATGTTATGTTTTGAATCCCGCCAATTGTACGCTGGGTGTTTGTGGTAGTTGTTGTATAGATTTGATGAGTACACGCTGCTTCAACACAGCTTTCATAAATATAATGGTCGACATCACTAGGGTCACTGTGCGACCATGACTGTACTGGGTTACCACTTATAAACTCACCGTCAATTGGTGACATAAGAGATGGTGCGACTGGACCAGTTGTGTCAATCGTAAAGTCGTAAGACGTCTCATTCCCCGCTGAGTCAATCGCAACTAAGTGGTAATCTCCGTCGCTCAACCAGGAAAGGCCAAACCATGCGCCCGTATACGTCTTAAATGGAGACAAGTCACCGCTGTGATACATCTCAGTTTTTGCATAGTTCATATCTGACACATGAACACTTATACTTGTGTCGTCATTATAGAAGGCCTTTGGCGACACACCATCAATCGTTACGACTGGTGCTGTGCGATCAATAGTGATAGTACGTCGTGCGGCGACAGTCCAATATCCTGCCATATCTTGCCCGCCAATTTGCATGTAGTATGTACCCTCTGGAGCGCTTGCAGGAATATGTACAGTGCATGTGCCTGTAGACGTGTCACTGCCAACAATAGCGTTGTTATAGCAATTTGCTACCCAGTGGTTTGAATGAGAACTGTCTGTATCGAATAGAGCCACGCTAACGCTCTTGAGTATGACATTATCCTGAACTAAGTAATCAACATTGAAGTCTCCGTTGTATGCGCCATTTGGCATTGGATTTGAAGTTGCACTCGTAAAAGAAGCCGTCGGTTTGGTAGTATCATAACCGAGCGTTATCTTATCGCTCCAATCAGACCAAAGACCTGTAGTCGCGCTGCGACCCATAACGCGGTAGCTATAGAACCCCTCGCCCTTTTGCCCGAATAGATTATTTGAGTAAAGTGTTTCGCCAATCCATAAGTTTTGAGTTCCCGTCCACTTTGTAGCGATCGTAGTGTCTGGGTATGAAATTTCTGTCTTATAGGCATCTGTACCCGAGGCATCCCATACAACCTGAATGTTTGATGTAATTGCCAAGCCGTTCAAAACGGTACCAGAGGGAATAGTTCCAGCGCCTTGTTTGAAATGCACATTCGTTGGTGCAGCGGGAACGTTTACTATTTTAACGTCATAATTCTTCGTAAAGACGGGAGCATTGAGTATACTGGCAATTACAGTTACTGAGCCAGCGCTCGTGCCGGTGAGCTCGCCTGAAACAGAATCAATTATGGCACTTCCACCCCCCGTTCCAGACCAAACGCTCCAACGGACTTCACCACTAGCATAAGATGGAGTAGTAGCGGCATGATAAGTTTCCGTTCGGCCTACACCGACTGTCGTAGCACCAGTAATTGCGATGCCTGTTGTTGGCACCATAGCACTAGTCTGGTTTATAAACGTACCGAGAAAGCTATCTATTTGACTTGCATACTCACCTACTAAGTAAGTATGTCCAGCAATGGGCGTAGTAGTACAGCTACCTATTTCAAAGAAAAAAGTATCATATCCATTTGCGTTAACTGTTGCATTAAATGAACATGAGTTGCTAGGACTTGTAAATTGCACCATACCTGAGAAAGTCGTAATGTTGTCTGACTCTATAGGTATCGTGGTGATAGTAAACACTGCATCTAAAGCTCTATTCCCTATAGAGTTAGTCGTGAAGACGCCACCGATAGGAGAAATTGTCACAGCACCGTTATAAACCGGCGTAACATTTATCGTAACAGTGGAAGTGTTGCCTAGAACTTGATTATCGTCAACGTAATAAGTAAAAGAATCAGTGCCAACATAGCCAGAATCTGGCGTATACACGAATGATCCATCAGGAAACACATTATTGCCATTGGTCAAAGTTCCATGAGCTGGCAAAGAATTCACACCAGTATACATTGCATCCCCATCCGCATCAGTGTCGTTAATAAGAATTCCAGGAGCCACGATATTGAGGGAAGTATTCATTGGCGTTGAGTAGCTATCGTCAACTGTGACGGGTGCGGTGTTATACACATTTATCGTCACTGTAGCTAGTGTGTTGTTTGTGTCATTGTTCGGATCATCGGGGGTCACATAATAAGTAAACGAGTCAAGACCGACATAGTCAGAGTCTGGCGTATATACAAATGACCCATCTGGGGCCACGCTATTACCATTGTTAAGAGTCCCGTTGGCTGGGGCTGCTTCCATAATGGTGTGGAATGGGACGCTATCGATATTGGTATCGTTCAAAAGCACACCAGGAGCCGCAACGCTAAGAGCAGTATTTATGTGTGTCGAGTAGCTGTCATCAACGGCAACTGGCGGGGTAACTGTAGCGTGCGCTATTTGACTGAAATACAACGGTACAGCTACGCCCAAACTACCAACCATAAACATTAATGACAATGTAAATAGACTTACTCGTTTATATAATTTACCAGTTAATACTCTCATTTTGTAACTCCCTTTCGTCGATCACCACACCGACCGAAATGTTTCTAAATTAAGATTTAAATAACTCACGTATTTGTCTTTTTATCACTGTAGCACTTAACCAGTTTTTTGACAACTAGTAAATTATAATGCAAGACTTGTATTTAGCTTAATATAAACTGATTGAAAAATCCAAAAGATATATTACTGTTCAAGATCACTATTGTTTTGTAGTATGTTAATTCTGTCATGCCCTAATCCATAATAATGAGCGATTTCGTGCCAAAGTGTACGTTTAATCTGTTCGAATAGCTCAGTTTCGTTGTGAACTGCAGCTAGGATTGGATTTTTGAACAATGTAATCTTGTCAGGTAGCACAAAATTATAATTTGCCCCCCGTTTAGTTAGAGGAATACCTTCATACAAACCTAGTAGTAACTGCTGGTTGCTAATTTGCATCTTGTATTTTTGCTCTGGCGTCGGCTCATCTGCCATAACAATTGATACATTATCTAAACCCTTAATATATTTCTGAGGGAGTTCGTTCATAGCACGAGTAATTAATTGGTCGAATTCAACATCCGTCAAATACATATATTAATTATAACGTTTATTAGTCTGAAAAATTAAACCATTCAGGATCTTCGTGAATATCACTCACGACTTGTTCCCAATAACGTTCCAGCGAGTCTTCGTCAAATTGATCATTAAGCTCAATCTTGTCATCTCGTAAACGGTTTTCATCAGAAATATCGTCAAATGACGAATCTATTTCTTGAAACCGTAGAAAATTTAGTAATGACATATTTTTTGTTTGTTTTTATTAACCTACACTTTGATATTAGCATAAACATGATAAAATGTCAAGTTATAACCTCTCTACACTTTTTGAAGTGAGATAGTTAAATCAAAATCATCAATTTTCACCGTTACAGAAAAGCTCTTTGATCCTTCGTATAATAATTCCGTTGCAAGTGTTTCGTCTGTAATAATTTTTTTATTATCAACAATAGCTTGTTTTAGTTCAACGTTATCAGTAGCAAGAACTAACTGAATTCTATCATCGATATTTAATCCCGCGTCTTTACGAGCAGTTTGGATATGTCGAATTATTTCTCTAGCAATTCCTTCGCTTTTGAGTTCTGGCGTAATAATCAAATCAAGCGCAAATTCATCACCAAGTTTTACCGATTTTACGTTCAATTCCTCACTTAAAATATCTGAAAAATCTACAAATTTGCCCATGGTTGGTACAGTAACACTAGCCAGTGGCTGTCGAACCTTGATATGCTGAACAGCACGAATGCTCAACCCTTGATTGACATAATCACGAACCGTTTCCATCTCATTTACAGCCAACTCATTAATATGACCGGCAGTTGGCCAATCAAGTAAATGAACACTCTCGCCACCGGTTAACTTCTGATACAATTCTTCGGCCAAAAATGGTGTAAATGGAGCCAGGACCTTAGCTAGTTGCACTAAAACATAATGAAGTGTGCGATATGCATTATTTTTGTCCGTATCATCGCCCGATTTCCAAAAACGACGACGGCTACGACGTACATACCAGTTACTAGCATCTTCAATAAACGGCAGAATTGGTTTCATGGCATCAGGGATATTATAGGCATCCATATATTTACCAACTTCCTGAACTAGTTGATGAACACGACTAATAACCCACTGATCGAGCGAGTTATCTAGTGATTCAGTCGGATCGGACAAATCGCCCTTAAACTCCCATTTATCTACTTCGGCATACATAGTAAAGAAGTCATACATATTCCAAACCATTGATAGTTTACGCGCTACATCACTCACATCTTTGTCTTGAAGATTAAAATCTTCGCCATTTAACAGCGGAGACGATAGTAACAAGAATCGCCAGCTATCAGCGCTGAATTTATCCATTAATTCATTAGGATCCGTAAAATTACCACGACTTTTACTCATCTTTAGGCCATCATTACCAGCTATAGTTCCAGTTACAATCACATTTTTGAAAGCATTGTGACCAAAAATCCCAACACTAATGGCGTGCACATAATAGAACCAAGCTCTAACTTGAGGAATATATTCAACAATAAAATCGCCTGGGAAATTTTGCTCAAATTTTTCGACGTTTTCAAACGGATAATGGAATTGAGCAAATGGCATACTACCACTTTCAAACCAACAATCCATGACTTTGTCGACACGTGTATATTCAACACCGTCAATCTCAAATTTAATATCGTCAACCCATGGACGATGATAATCATCAAGTTCTATACCACTAAGTTCTTTTAGTTCTGCATAGCTGCCGACAACTTTAACCAGCTCTTTGCCACCAGAATCAATACCTTTCCAAACTGGCATAGCAGTTGCCCAGAAACGATCGCGTGATATATTCCAATCCGGTGCTGTTTCGATAGTTTTTTCAAATCGTCCATGTTTGATATGTTCTGGGAACCAATTGATATGTTCTGTATTTTCCTCGAGCATCTTTTCACGCTGGTTATCGATATTCATAAACCAACTCGGATGTGCACGATAAATCAACCGATTGCCGGTACGTGGATTATGAGGATATTCGTGACGAATATAATCAATTTTCCAAACTATACCACGTTCAAGCAAAGTTTTAGCAATAGTTTTATTAATTTCCCAAATATCCTCACCAGACCACTCTGTTTCGGTATATTTACCATATTCATCGATTACATGAACAATTGGAATGTTGTTTTCTTGAGCTAGAATAAAATCTTCTTCACCATAAGCCGGCGCAATATGCACGATACCTGTGCCAGATTCAGTTGTCACAAAATCTGCTGCCCAAATTTTGTATGCGTTGTCGCCACGATCGCCAAACAATGGTTTATAAGATTTACCTACTAGATCCTTGCCTTTTATAGTTCGAATAATTTTATAGCTCAACACATTATGTTTAGTGTCAGTTAACACAGTATTTATTACGTCTTTTGCCAAGATTAAACTGTCACCTTCGAGTTCAATTTCGGCATAGACTAATTTTGGATTAATTGCCAAAGCTGTATTGCCTGGCAAAGTCCATGGTGTTGTTGTCCAAGCTAACAAAGTAGCATCTTCGTCAACTAATTTGAATTTTACATATACACTTGGATCGGTAACTTCGACATACGCCCCAGTATCCATCGTAACTTCAGCTTTTGATAATGGCGTCGCCCACTGAGTATCGTACATTAGCACACGTTCACCTTCGTAAATTTTGCCCTTTTCGTACAATGTTTTGAATGCCCACCAAACAGATTCCATGTATTTTTTGTCCATGGTTCTGTAGCCACCATCAAAGTCAACCCAGCGACCAATTCGGTCAATTGTACTTTCCCATAAATCACCAGTAGCCACCATGCTCTCTCTGGCAGTTGTAATATAATCAGCCAGACTTATTTTTGTACCGATATCATGTCGGTCAGTAATACCAAGTTTTTTCTCGATGAAATTTTCGGCTGGTAATCCATGACAATCCCAACCCCAAACTCGTTCTACGCGCTTGCCCTTCATTGTTTGATAACGAGGAACTACATCTTTTACAACACTACTAAGAAGTGTCCCGTGATGTGGCACACCCGTAATAAATGGTGGACCATCGTAAAAAACATACGAATTCTCGGCTGGTCGCATCGTGATTGATTTTTCGAAGGTCTTATTTTTCTTCCACTGCTGCACCAAATCTTTTTCGTATTCGATTGCACGCCTGCGGGTACCAGATTTAAATTTCATTATGCAAATAAACCATTCCCGTATTTTACGATTATAAGTATGACGGATGCTACAACTATAATCGCTAGTGTAAACTTGTCATAATCTTTCCTAATAAAATTTTTACCAAGAGTTGCAAATTTTTTCGACAAATATAAATTATCTTCACGTATATTAAATCTGGTGATTGAAAAAAACATGATCGTAGCTGATAACATCACAAGCAAACACCATGGACATAATGCCTGAATAACAAATGTACTAAGGAAAAATAGATAATACGCAAATATAAGGGCGGCTGTAAAAATAATTTGAGTAATAAACATAAACAAACGATGAAATCGGACGCCGGCAAGTCCTGCTATCGCTATTACGATAAAAGCTGGCTCCATCATTAATCCAATGAAACTATTTGGGAAACCAAACATTGTAGCATACGAACTTTTCGCTACCGTAGCACAATTAATGATTATGTTGATGCTACAACCAAATTGAGCATCAGGATTTTTGGCAATCTCAAAAGCTTCAACTGAAATAATAAAGGCCGCCATTAGACTAACAATCGCTGCAATAAGCATGGTCGTAAAAATCCAGCGATTATCACGTAAATCTCTATCTTTGTGAGTAAAAAATTCTATTATTTTATTGAACATAGCCACTCACTTCGCTAATCGTTGGTAATGGTAACCCACGCCATAAATTTTGCATAACACTATCATCACTAATCGCAATAATTGTAGGGTATTCAACAATATCATAAGTATCACAAAATTGTATTCCATCTGGCGTGTCGGGATCAATCGTTTCTAGCACATGACCTGTTTGGTATTTAAAATCACGAAGAAAATCAAGTACCGCATGGGTAGAATCTGTCTGATCTTTATAGATTACTATTACACGCATTTTTTACCTATTTCTTGGTGTTTTGACCTAAACGTTGCTCGAGGATTTTAACGAAATCATCAAGTGTTTTGAATTTATGATACACACTCGCAAAACGAACATACGCAACTTCATTACGCATTGCTAATTCATCTAAAACTTTATCACCGATTTGTTTTGAAGTGATTTCGTTTTCACCAATCGCATACAATGCATCTTCTATTTCAGAAATCATTTCTTCAACCTCAACTTCTGATGCAAAGAATTTGCCGACTGAACGTTTAATCGCAATCGATAATTTATCACGATCAAATAATTCTCGATCACCATTCTTTTTAATAACTGCTAAGTTTGGCCTTTCGATTCGTTCATATGTGGTAAATCGTTTACCGTTTGGAGATTCACGACGACGACGGATAGTAACACCGTCACTCACCTCGCGCGACTCAATTACTCGGCTATCACCAATATTATACTTGGCCATTTTAATCTGTTAATCCTTATTTTCAGGTTTTTTGACTTTTTTGCGACGTCGCAAAAATGCAGGAATATCTGATTCTTCATCGTCTTCGTTTGACTGATTCCAAATATCCCCAGAATCTTCTGATGCAAATATATTTGCAGATTCAGTATGATCAAGATTTAAATCGATATTATTAACTGTTTCGTCGATTGCTTGCGACACAGGTTTTTCGACTTGACTATCATCACGGTTTGAATCACTCGCATGGAAATAAGCCGAATCAAAACCAGTAGCAATCACAGTTATAATCAATTCGTCCTCGAGTTCAGCCTTTAATGTTGCACCAAAGATAATATTCGCATCAGGTGAAACCGCACTAGTAATAATTTCGGCAGCCTCTTGAATCTCGCTCATACTCATATCATAGCCACCAGTTACATTGAACAAAACGCCCTTAGCACCGTCAATCGATACTTCAATAAGTGGAGATTCGATTGCTTGTTGTGCAGCTTGGACTGCTCTATTATCACCACTTGCACGACCAATACCCATAAGTGCCGAGCCGGCATTGCTCATAATTGCCTTTACGTCAGCAAAGTCTAGATTGATTAAGCCATGTTCAGTAATGAGTTCTGAAATTCCTTGAACACCTTGACGAAGTACGTCGTCAGCAATTTTGAAAGTTTCAAGTAGTGGTGTACGGCGATCAATTGTTTGAAGCAATCGATCATTTGGAATAGTAATTAATGTATCAACTTGACGACCAAGTAAAGTAATAGCTCGTTCAGCATTTTGACGACGTTTTTCGCCCTCAAAACTGAATGGTTTGGTGGCAACACCAACGACTAAAATACCTAGATCACGAGCAATTTCGGCCACAATATGACCAGCCCCACTTCCAGTTCCACCACCAGCACCAATGGTCACAAAGACCATATCGGCACCAGCCAATGTTTCACGAATATCATCACGTGATTCATTTGCAGCAGCTTCACCAACTGCTGGATCAGCACCAGCACCTAAACCACCAGTTATAGAACTGCCTAGATGCAATTTAACGTCAGCTTTGCTATTATGCAAAGCCTGCGCGTCAGTATTCATTGCAATAAATTGTACACCAGTAAGTCCGGCGTCCTTCATACGGTTAACCGCTGAACCACCTGCTCCACCAACACCCACTACTTTTATGCTAGCAAACGTTTGTATATCGCTTGGTTTTACTTCAGGCATTTTCTCTCTTATCTCCGATTATTCATACTATAGTATAGCACTTAAGAGAAAAAATACTAAGTTCGAAAACGACCAAAAAACTTGGATAACACTCCTGCTCCATTTGATAATCCACTTTTACTTCTAGATTTGTTGCCACGTTTTGAAACGCCAGCAAGTTCTGAATCAATTAACATAAGTCCTAGCACGGTTGCAAATTCAGGTTTGTCTATATTATCGGCAACTCCGCCGTAACCTGAAGATATACCAATGCGAGCTGCAAGTCCTAATGCTTCTTTGGCATATTCCGCAATACCTTTTAATTCGGCTGTGCCACCAGTAAGCACAACTCCACTTGGCAATTTGCCAGCTCGATCAGCACGTTTAAATTCCATGTTTATAGCTTCAAATATTTCTTCTAAACGAGCTTCAACAATTTCATCAATATCTTCTGTTTTGAAACTATATATCTGCTCGTTATATTTAAGACTAACGCCAGAAGCTTCACTGCGAGACAATGCAGACGCATGTTCAATTTTTAGCTTTTCGGCTATTTCAGGATCTGTTTTGAGTCCAATTGCTAAATCATTAGTAATATTAACTCCGCCAATTGGGATAACAGCTGTAAATTGCAAATCACCTTCTTCGTAAATAGCAATGTTAGTCGTAGCGCCGCCAATATCTATTAAAGCCACACCGTTTTCAAGTTGTTGCTCAGTCAATACTGCACGAGCGGCTGCAACACCAGCAACAACAATTGAGTTAGGAGTAACTTTGGCAGATTCAGCTGCTTTTTGCAAATTTGATAAATGAGGGGTGAGTGTCGATACAACATGAGCATCGACTTCAAGACGTGTACCAGTCATACCAATTGGGTTTTTAATATTATCCTGACCGTCAAGTTTATAACTGTGTGGGATGACTTCGAGGATTTCACGATTGGCTGGAACTTTACCTAAGGTTGCAACTTCCTCGATGCGCATAAGATCTTCGTCGGTAATTTCATGGTTGGCACTACCAACTGCAATCATACCGTCAGCGTGAGTACTTAAAATATGTGATCCGTTGATGCTAATTGTCGCCGTATCGACTTGATATCCACTCATACGTTCAGCTTCACCAAGTGCAACATCAATTGCCTGTGCGGGACCTGTTAGATTAACTACGGTTCCTTTGCGCATCCCATTATTTGGAGCCACGCCAACACCAACGATTGTTGGCACGCCCGTTGCACCATCGATATGTCCAACTACACAACGAACGGTCATCGTACCAATATCTATTCCGACGGCGTAACGAGAGTTTTCTTGCATAAATAAATTATATCATATCGCTTATGTGGGATTTGTCTAGAATGTGTAATACATTATAATCGATATCATGAAACTCGGTGTATTTGATAGCGGTATTGGCGGCGAAGCAATTGCTAATGCTCTGAAATTAACTTTTCCAGATGCAACAATTATGAAAGTTAATGATCGTGCCCACATCCCTTACGGTGATAAAACACCCGATGAAGTTATCTCACTAACTAACACAGCTATTCAACCACTATTAAAAGCTGATTGCGATATCATTATTTTGGCATGCAATACCGCTACAGCTTTGGCTATTGAAACATTAAGAGCAACCTACCCGCAACAAAAATTTATAGGCATAGAACCGATGATAAAAACCGCTACCAAGTTAACAGCTTCTCATATTATTGCCGTCTGTGCCACGCCAGCAACACTTGCAAGTTTCAGATACAATCAACTTATCAAAAAATTTGGAACAGGCCTAAAAATCATAGAACCAGATTGTAGTAGCTGGGCACAAATGATTGAACGTAATCAAATAAATTATAAATTAATCAATCGGATTATCACGAACGTATGTGATAGTGGTGCTGACGTTATTGTACTGGGTTGTACTCACTATCACTGGATTAAAGATCTAATTATTAATCTCTCTTCTGGTCGCGCTCAAGTCATTGAGCCATCAGAAGCCATCGGCCGTCGCGTTAAAGCACTATTAAAGTTGAGTTAAAATTTCGGCACCATTCTCGGTGACAAGTATTGTATGTTCGAAGTGCGCAGCTAAACTACCATCACGAGTACGTATTGTCCAGCCGTCACTATCTGTCTTGATCGCTTCGCCACCAAGTGTCGCCATCGGTTCAATCGCAATTGTGTCGCCAGGAACAAGTAACACACCAGTGCCTCTTGAACCCCAATTTGGAACTTCTGGACTTTGTTGCATTTCGTGTCCAACACCATGCCCGACAAGATCTCTAATAATGCCTAGTTTTCCATCATCTAATACTTTT